>Ga0154020_10000253_pt1 | contig 64129 bp, 39 predicted proteins | sample Klosneuvirus_201_FD_109709 | JGI IMG/M metagenome (GOLD analysis project Ga0154020, IMG submission 109709) | Active sludge microbial communities from wastewater, Klosterneuburg, Austria - Klosneuvirus_20160825_MG | ecosystem: Engineered > WWTP > Aerobic digester > Activated sludge | place...
ATCCGACCAGGCGCCGTTCACCTGCACAATGTAGCTGCCCGGCTCCTCGGCGAACAGGCCGACGATCTCGCGCGCGCCCAGCGAAGCTGCACTGTCGCTGGCTATCTGCTCGCCATCTACATACTGCGCGATGCTGAGATCGAGATCCTGATCGGCCGGCCCGGCCAGAATGACGATCACAAATTGCTCCGACTCCTCAACCGTAACCAGATAGCCCTTGCTCTTGCCTGCCTCCACCGTTCCCTGCACCGGCAGGTTCAGTGGCAGCGCCTCTGCCACATCGCCTGCTTCGACAAGCACACTGTAAGCAGCGCCGGTCTCGGTATCGGTCGCAAGGCTGATATAGTAGACTCCCGCGTCGGGCGCAATAAACTCAAGCAGCGCAGGCTCGTCGCCGTAGCCGTAGGTGCTCCAGGTCTGCGCGTCGGGCAGGAACCCTGCGCTCAGCGTGAGATCGGCGCCGTCATCCGCCGTGGCGGTTGCCAGCACCACCGTGCCCGGCGTATCAACGGTGATTTGGTACGTGTTGGTATCGTTGGCGTCGCTCAGAACGCCCTTTGTCTCAACGCCAAATTCCAACACAGGCGCGGGGCCGCTCAAAAAGACGCTCACCTGAAGCGATGCGCCCCCTGTCTGCGGCGATACGACCAGTTGATATGCGCCGCCGCTGCTGACAAAGCGCACGAGTTCGGATTCGTCAGTCGAGGTGTAATAGTAGTCAAAATCCTCGCTGGTCGCCTCTACATCATAAACGTCGCCGTCGTCGCCCTGGACCAGGACAAGCACCTGCTGAGGGTAGGATGACGGCTCAACGGTTACAGTGGCGTAAAGTGGCGCTTCGACGTCCTTTGTCACGAAGACGCTGCCGTTGAAGAGTGCGCCGGGGGCATCGCTGTCGGTGGTCATGCTGCCGGCCTCGATGCCAACCAGGAAGGCGAGGTCGGCGCCGGTCTGCGCGGTGAAGGTGAACAGGTAGTCGCCCGCCGTCAAGTCAACGATCACCTCGCTTTGCAGTGCATCGTTATACAATTCACTGTCATCGGCGTCAGTAATCGTCAGCGCAAAATCACCGGGGTCTCCCGCGCCTGTGAACGCTACCGTGTATGCACCGTCGAGGGGCAGCGTCAGGGCATACTGCACCGCGTCGCCTTCAGTCAGGCTTGCACTGCCAAACTCACCGAGCAGCAAAGGCTGCGCTTCCGTTTGCAACAGCGGCGCTGCCTGCGCCAGTCGAAACGGCCACAGACAAAGCATCAAGATCATGGCGCTGCAAGCAAGCAAGGTATTCTGCCGCGCTGTGGAAAGACTTAACAATTTCATAGCATCTATCCCCCTGTAGTTACGTAAGAAATGGATATAAACGAACGTGAGAGACGTTCACCTCTGCTATCGTTATCCTGCTGAGAATCCTTCGTTGCCTAATTCGTTCAATTTGTTTTTCAAAATTATTGTGGCTCAACCGGAATTGATGTGGTCGGGTCTTACGTGCCGGGGACGGGCTGATCGTTGTCTGCTCGACGGAAGCACCGCAAGCCCGTCCCCGGCACGTAACCACACGAGATCCGGTTGACCCATTATTGTCTGTTTAGCTTAGTTGCCATAGGTCGCGGATTTGACGGATTTGACGGATTTGACGGAGAAAGCCGGATTAACCGGATTAATCGGTGAAAATCCGCCTCATCTGTTTAATCCCTGGTCGATTTTTTTGCCAAGACTGTATTGTTACAAATGATTGACGAATGGTCTCCTGCAAATGAGACCTGCGCGCCGTCGGCAAATTGACACATTGTACGGTTGCTGGGACAATTAAATTTTGTGAACGCTACATCTTCTCGCGATTCTAATGTACACCCATTTATACGGGAAAATGCGCAAATGAGGGAAATGTGCTTGATTATACTTTCGCAGACGCAGATTTTGCAGACACAGGCTCCGCAGATGCAGGGGCGGAAGCCGATCAGGTTTGGGGGCGCTCCCTGCTCGCACCGCTGGCGCCAGGCGCGCTGACGCCCTTCACTGGCAGCTTGCTGACGGAGGTCGCGGCGCGCGCCTGGTATCTCTATTACGACCGGTTGGGATTTAACCCGACTTCGCGCGCGCGCAGGGTGCGCAGCGTCGCTGGACGTCCGTATGTAAACCTGTCGCTTTCCGCCTTGCTGGACGCTGAAAACGCCGGTCTCGAACCGCCGAGTTTTCGGCTTGATGGCACGGTTCGACCGCTGCTGGCATGGGAGAAACCAGGTTTCTTCGCCAACATCAAGCTCAGCCGTGGCGCTAAAAAAATCGAAGAAACGTACAAGGATCTCCAGCAGGAGCTGCCCGCCATTACCGAAAAAGCGGCTGCCTGGCACGCGCACGTCTCCGGCTTGCGCTGGTCGCAAGCCGAGGTGCTCCAGGTGATGGAGGAGATCGAACGCATCGGCGCCGCTGCCTTGCTGCCCTATTTCGCGGCCCGGCATGGGCTGGAAACAGCCTGTCGCCGCCTGTTGCATCTGCTCGGCGCGCGCCCCGCCGCCGAAAGCACGGCGCTGATCGTACGCGCCCTGGGCGAGGTCGCGTCGACCATCGAGCTTGACATGGCGCACCGCGTACAAACTCTGGGGGAGACAGGCGCGGCGCAGCAGGAGGTCGTGGCCTGGCTGGATGTGGGCGATTTTGCCGATTGGGAGCAGACGCTGCCGGTTGGAGCATTTGCCGACGGCGTGCACGCGTTCATGACAAGCTACGGCCATCGCGGCCTGCACGAGGGAGAGATCGCCGCGCCGCGTTGGCGGGAGACGCCTACAAGTCTCTTCGCCGCCATCCGCGCCTGTGCGCATATGGCCGTCGCCCCGGCGCCACTGTCGGCAGATTCACTGTCGGCAGATTCACTGTCTGCTAATTTGCTGTCCGCCGATGCACAGCCGCTGCTCGCTGCGATCGACGGCAAAGCGCGCAAGGAGGCGCAGCAGCTTGTCGAACAGATGCGCAAGCTGATTTCGCTGCAAAGCCACGGGCTGCACGCGTTTTCCTTTATTCTGGCGGGGACGCGGCGCTGGGCGCTGGCTGCCGGCCACGAGGCGATGACCGATCACCGCATCACCGCTCTGGAAGATATTTTTTACTACGAGCTAGAAGAAGTCAAAGAGATGATGACCGGCGAGTGGAATGTCAGCGACCGCAGCGGCATCCATGCTGCGGCCGCGGCGCGGCGCGGCGCGTGGGAAAATTGGCGGCGTATTGCACCACCCGCCTTGATCTGGGGAGAGCGTGCGGCGCGGCTCCAGACGACAGGACTCCCGGCCGCCGGCGGTGCGCGCACAGGAACGGCTGTCACCGTAGAAAGCATCACTATAGAAAACGGCGCCGTAGAGAGCGCCGCGCTGCCCAGCGACGCTGTGCTCGTGTGCGAGGAGCCGGAGAGCGCGCTGGCCGCCCTGTTGCCTGCGGCGGCAGCCTTTGTCGCGGTGCAAGGCAGCCCGCTCGATCCGCTTTGTGCGTGTGCACGCAGCCTTGGCCGCCCCGGCGTCGTGGCGACAGGGAGCCCCTTTGCAACAATTTCGCCATCGTCCCGCGTGACGGTGGACGGCAACCTTGGGAAAGCAACAATTTTATGACGATAAAAGCACCGCAACCAGGCCATGTCCTGCGCACAACCATCGCCCACATCGGTGGGTTGGACGCAAGGGCAAGCGAAGCAGCCCAACAACGTCAGCAGAGCCTGACCAAGCCGGCCGGTGCGCTGGGTCGCTTGGAAGAACTGAGCATTCAACTGGCCGGCATCACAGGGGAGCTGCGCCCGCTGCTGCGCCCCTGTCAGGTCATCATTTGCGCCGGCGATCACGGCGTTGTCGCAGAGGGGATCAGCGCCTATCCTTCGGAAGTGACGGCGCAGATGGTGCTCAACTTTCTAGCCGGCGGCGCCGCCATCAATGTGCTGGCGCGGCTCTTTGGCGCCGACGTGCTGATCGTCGATGTCGGCGTGAAAAGCGACCTGCCCGACCACGCACGACTCGTCAAAGCCAAGATCCGGCCTGGCACGCGCAACTTTTTGTACGAACCGGCGATGACGCGTGCAGAAGCCGTGGCCGCGGTCGAGGTTGGCATCGGCGTGGCGCAAAAGTCCATCGAGGAGGGCGCGCGGGTGCTCGTCACCGGCGATATGGGCATCGGCAACACGACGGCCAGTGCGGCGATTGCCGCCACGTTAAGCGGCCTTCCCGCGGTGGAGGTGACCGGTCTGGGCGCGGGCGTCGGACGGGACGGCTGGCGGCGCAAGGTTGAAGTGGTGCAGCGCGCCGTCGATCTCCACATGCCCGACCAACACGACGCGCTCGACGTGCTGAGTAAGGTGGGCGGGCTGGAGATCGGCGCGATTGCGGGCATTGTGCTGGCCGCGGCCGCGGCGCGCGTGCCTGTGATCGTCGATGGCGTCATCTCGACGGCCGGCGCCGCGCTTGCCACTGAGTTTGCGCCGGCCGCGCGCGCCTTTATCATCCCCGGCCATCAAGGCCTGGAGCCGGGCCATCGCATCCTGCTGGAATATTTGGATTTGCGCCCGCTGATGAACCTCGACCTGCGGCTGGGTGAGGGAACCGGCGCGCTGCTGGCGCTGCCCATGCTCGCCGCTGCGGTGGCGACGCTCAACGAAATGGCGACCTTTGAAGATGCAGGCGTCTCCGGGCCGTTGGAGTAGAGAGGATAAAAAACGCATGATGACGACCGCCACCAAGGATGTGCTTGCCGACGACGCGCCAGTCAAACCGGCCGTAATGAACGCACCGCCCAAAATTAGCGATGCACCGCTCAAGATCAGCATCGTCATTCCCCTCTACAACGAGGAGGACAGCATCCCACAGTTGCACGCGGCGCTGGACGCCGCCATCGCCAACTATGGGCAGCCGGCCGAAGTGATCATCGTGGACGATGGTTCGCGCGACCGCAGCTTTGCGTTGCTCAAAGAGATCGCCGACCGCGACCGGCGTTTCACGGTGATCCGCTTCCGGCGCAACTTTGGCCAGACCGCAGCCTTTGCGGCCGGCTTTGCCCAGGCGCGCGGGGAATTTGTGATCACGATGGACGCGGACCTGCAGAACGACCCGATGGACATCCCGCTGTTGATGGCAAAGGCCGACGAGGGCTATGACATTGTCAGCGGCTGGCGCAAAAACCGGCAGGATCGCTGGCTCGACCGCAAGCTGCCCTCGATGATCGCCAACCGACTCATCTCCAACGTGACCGATGTGCGGCTGCACGACTACGGCTGCTCGCTCAAGGCCTACCGCACCGAGGTGCTCAAGCAGGTGCGGCTGTACGGCGAATTGCATCGCTTTATCCCGGCGCTGGCGAGCCAGGTCGGCGCCACCGTGACCGAAGTGCCCGTCAACCATCGCTCGCGGCAGTTCGGACGCTCCAAGTATGGCATCAGCCGCACCATCCGCGTGATGCTCGACCTGATCACCGTCTGGTTCCTGGGCGCGTATGCGACGCGGCCGATCCACGTCTTTGGCACGCTGGGGCTGGCGTCGATGGGGGTGGGCGTGCTCTTTGGCCTCTACCTGACCTTTCTTAAGCTCTTCTTCGGCGTCAGCATCGGCAACCGGCCGCTGCTGCAACTCGCCATCCTGCTCGTCGTCATCGGTGTGCAGTTGGTGACGATGGGACTGCTGGGCGAGATGATCACCCGCACCTATTACGAGAGCCAGGACAAGCCGATCTACGTCGTGCGCGAGATGGTGAACGATTTTAGGCAAGAAGCGTAAAGCATCGACTGCGGATTTGCTTTGACTATTGGCAAAGCACGTCCGCAGTCGATTTCTACATGTTCATACGAAATACCCGATTTCGATTCGCTCCTCGCAACTCGCCCCTTCCCTACTTCCTCACGTTCGGCATGAAGATCTCTTTGTCGCACAACACGTTGGCGGCGCTCATCTGTAAGACGCACACGTAGATGGACTTCTCGTTCCAGGCGGCGCCGGTCGGCACGCGGCCAAACGCACCCCAGCGCGGCGGATTGTCCCAGTCGAACGCGTCGACAACTGCGGTGCCCTCCCCGCCATAGACGCCGATATAATCATCTGCATTGGTGAGCGTGAAATTCATGTGCCACACCTTGTGCGCGGGCAGTGAGTTCTGGCCGATGTCGTCGTCCGCCAGGAAAGTGAGCAGGCCGCCCGCCGGGATGGTGACGCCGTCGGGCACGCGGAACTTGAGCGGTTCGGTGCGGTCGTTGGTGATCGCCAGACCATCCAGGCTGACCGCGACGCCGCCCGGATTGTACAGTTCGATCCAGTCGGGCGTCTCGCCGGGTTCGTCGGGGTCGGGGATGAACGCGTTGCTCGACACGACCTTGTTGATCAGCAGGCGCGGGGGCGTGTAGCCGGCCAGATAGCCGTACTCGCGGCCCGGCAACGGGAAACGGGTGCTGTCGCCCAGGATGTCGCTGGCTTCCACATAATACTTGACCAGCGTAGCGGGCGCCATCGCGGGAATCTGCGCCTGATACTGGTCGCCGCCCGCGATCGTCATCGGCGTGCTGACCCAGACGGACAGCGCAGGGCTGTAGGGCGCGGTCATCGTCATGTAGACCAGCGCGACGGTCGTCACCCCCACATCGTCGGTGATGATCGCGCTGATGGTGACGGGGCCAAGCGGCGCAGGCGTGTCGGCATTGACCGTGGGCGTCGTCACTGCAGAGACCCAGGGCGGGTTGGTGTTGTTGCTTTTGCCTGGCGTGGGGCGGCCGATGCTCCAATCGCCGGCGCCGTTGCCGCTGCGTGCGTAGGAAGCATCGGTGGGCACAGCCGGAAAGCTGATCTCATCCAGCAACGTAGGCGCGCCGGCCGGGTTGGTCAAATAGAGGCCAAGATATTCGCCTGCCGCGGAGAGGCCAAAGTTGAGATGGGCCGCCCCCTGTTCCGGGTCGTTGTCGGCGTACAGAATCAGGTAGCCATTGGCGGAGATCGTCAGGCTTTGCGTGATGACGTGCTTGTCCGGCTCAGACGGGTCGTCGGTGAGAGCCATGCCGACCAGTGAAACCTCGGCGGCGGTCGGGTTGTAGATCTCGATCCAGTCCGGCGTCTCGTCCGGCTCTTGGGGATCGACCAGCGTGGTGTTGTTGGAGGACATCAACTCGTTCAGGCGCAACTCGGCCTGTCCTGGCAAGGCGCCGGGTTGCGCCTGGGCGCTGGCAGTTGTTCTGGCGCTCATGACCAGGAGGATAGTAAGCGTGGCGGCCGATGCTATCATCGTCATTGCTCGCAAAATACGCGTCATGGAAACACAACTCCTGTTGACTCAATAACATGCATTGGTTGTCACAATCGAAGGTAGATAAATAAAGTCGGTGGCGGTGACGTCCTGGTTGAAACGACCCGGCGTCGGCGCATCCAGTTGCACCCAGGCGCTGGCATTCACCGGCGAACGGCCGACCGAGACATCCGGCGCCATCGAATCGAAGGTCCATTGGTCGATCGCCTGGTTGCCGCGCGCGTCCACATCGTAGAGCACCAGGGTTTCGCCATCCTTGCTCAGATTAAACGATGTATGCAGCGGCCCCTGTTCCGGTTCGCCGTCGGCAATAAAAAGGAGATAGGACTTGGGCGCCATGGTGACGCCATCTGGAATGCGATACTGGCGCAGATTGGCAGCGTCATCGGTCAAATACATGCCGCCCAGATCGACGAAAAGCTCGCTTGGATTGAACAACTCGAACCAGTCGGGGTACTCCTGTGGCTCATCTGGATCGACCAGCACGGAGCGGTTATCCGCCATGATCTCGTTGATCACGATTTCCGGTTTTTTGCCCTGGTTGGGATCGCCGCTGTCATCCAAGGCGCGCATGAATTCGCCCAGCAACGGCCTCCCCGCGGCCAGGTCGGCCGCGGTGCGACGATTGTTGATGACAGTGACGCGAATCGAATTCAGGCTGCACAGCAGGTTGCGCTGGTCAGCCACCACAAAGTAGCGGGCAGCGCTCCCCGGCGGCGTGGCGACGCCAGACGCTTCGACAATCATCTCGCCGTTGTTGAGGGGAAACGCGGTCGTGCGCGCCAGCAAGGAATCTGCGGTCGGGCTGAATAGACCATCTCCATTGTCGACGTAGACGAGCAAGGCGGCGAACAAGTCGCTGGCCTGGCTTGCCGAAAGGCGCTGCCCCAGTTGATTCTCGAAGCGCAGCGTCAACGCCTGCAACGCCATCGGTGGATCGCCCGCGCGCCCGCGATTGAAGAAGATCGCATCAAGCAGAACGCGCTGGGCGCCGACGGCAGCGGTGGAATCCGATTGGACGAAACCAAACTGTCCGCCCCGGTTTTCATACCAGGCCACCTTGCCATCCCCGCGCGAGGCCGAGAGAATGTCGAGATCGCCGTCGCTGTCGAGGTCGCTGCCGAAGATGCCGTGCGCCGCATCAGTGAAGGGGCTGACCAGATGCGGCGTCCAGGTGGGAGTAAAGCCGCCGCCATTCTCGTACCAGACGATCTGATCCGAGTATTCGATGGCGGCGATAATATCCTTGTCGCCGTCCGCGTCCATATCGCCGGTGATGGCGGCGTGCACACCGTTTGCGCTGTCGCTGACGACAAAGCGTTCAAAGCCGCGGCCGGCGACCAGGCGATTGGCAAACCAGGCGATCGTGTTGTCAAGCTCGGAAGAAACGATGATATCCATATCGGTGTCGCCGTCGATGTCGTCGGCATAGATGAATTGGGCGCCGTCGGCCTGGTCGTAGATGGTCTCCTGGGTGAAGACGCCGCGCGCAAGCTGGCGGAAGATCGTGACGCTATCATCTTTGGCCGAAGCGGCCATCAGGTCGAGCCAGCCGTTGCCATCCAGATCGGCCGCATAGGTGGAGCGTGGGTACTTGATCGATTGTGAGACGATCCGTTTGGCCCACGCCGCGCCGGAGCCGTCCAGATTCTCGTACCAGGCCACCGTGTCATCGCCATCGGTCGCAGAGTAGAGATCCAGGTCGCCGTCGTTGTCGAGGTCGGCGACGTTGATATCGCGCACGCGCATGGCGTCGGTCGCGATCACCAGCGGGCTAAAGCTCACCGCCCCGGTCTGGCGCAACAAGTTTTCGTAGCGTACGATCCTGTGCGTGGTGCGGTCGCCGGCGATCACGTCGATATCGCCGTCGCCGTCCAGGTCGCCTGTCGTGACCCAACGCCCCCCTTGAAAGCCGGCGTCGATCACGCTGGAGACAAAGTTGGGTGGACTGCCCCCCTCGTTGCGATGCCAGGCCACCACATTGTTGGCGGTCGAAACGATGTCCACACGCCCGTCGCCGTCAATGTCCGCAGCGGCCACAGAGCGGGACTGGCTATAGGTGTTGACGATGCGTTGGCTTTCGATCAGCGCGGAGCGGTGGATCGCCGTGTTCATATAAAGCATGATGACGTTGTCGTTGCGCGACGCGACCGCTAGATCGAGGTCGCCGTCGCGGTCAAAATCAGCTAAATGGATGCTGCGCGCGCCCATTGCGGTATTGGTGACGATGCCCTGCGTAAACGTAGGCGTCGGCTTGCCGTCATTTTCAAAAAAGCGCACCGTGTTGTCGTCGGACGCGGCCGCGATGATGTCGAGATCGCCGTCACTATCCACATCGCTGGCGGTCACCATCTTGATGTGATTGGCGTCGGTGATCAGCACGTGTTCGATAAACTCAGCGCCGCGGCCACGATTTTCGTACCAGCCGACCAGGTTTTCCTGTTCCGAGCCAAAAAGGATGTCGAGGTCCCCATCTTTGTCCAGGTCGGCGGTGGCTACCGTTTTGGCGTAGTCGAGCACAGGGTCCGGCACAGGCCCATTGCGAATAAAGCGCGGCGCAAAGCCCGCCGGCCGTGCGCCATTGTTGCGATACCAGACGATCTGATTGAGATTTTCGCCGGCAGCCAGAATGTCCAGTTTCCCGTCGCCATCGACGTCGCCTGTCGTCACCGAGACCGCGCCCGACAAATTGCCATCGACCACGCGCGGGGTGAAGGTGGGGACATCGCCGGCGCCGCTATTCTCGTAGAGCAGCACCTGATTGGCGTCGCGCGTCGTCACCATCACGTCGGGATCGCCATCATGATCGATGTCAGCGCTGTGCACAGAGACCGGGTAACTTAACCCAACGCCAAGATCGTGGCGCGTAAATTGCGCCGAGGCGGGCAGATTGTTTTGCAGCCAAAAGACTGCGCCTTCATTGACCGCCGGCTGCGCTTCTGTGCCCGCCGCCCCCTCTTCTGCCGCCGCTGAAGGCGCCAGCGTCCCGACGGCCACGGCCAGTATATCCATATAACCATCGCGATTGATATCCACAGGAATGGCGGTGTACGTGCCGGGCGCAACCGTCAACAGTCGATAGGCGAAGCGCATACCGCCCGTGTTGCGATACCACACGATCTGCCCATCTTCGCGCGAGGCAGCCAGCAGATCGAGCCGGCCGTCACGGTCGAAATCGGCGGAAGCGACCGAGTGGGCGCCTAGCGCCGTATTGGAAATGAGCACTTGACCGGCAAAGGGCGTTCCGCCATTAGTGGGGGCCTCTGGATTCGCCAGCGCCACGCCTGGGGCGGGCCAAAACGGAGCGAGCAGAGAGGAAGATAGCCGGCTGGGCGCCGGGCCGCTAACCAGCCAGACAGCAATCACCAGCGCCGGCACCACAAGTCGAACAATTCGTTTCATGGTCATACCCTTTTTGACACAAGCTTAGGCGACGGAAGGCCTACGAATGCATGGACTGAATTCGAAGCAAAGCCGATCCGTCCGCTATAATAGCTCCAAGTGAGTGCCAACCCAAAGTTACGTCTTGTACTACTTGCGACATTTTGCCGGCCAAATATAGACATTTGATCGTCATGACTTCTTTCGGCAAAGAATTTCTGTCTTCCAAACGGTGATGTATGCGACCGATCTGGCGTTATCGTCTAATGACTGTATGGATAACCTTGCTGCTTGTGCTGTCCAGTCAATTGCCCGCGCACGCTGACGACGGAGCCGTGGCGGACGCTGCCGCAGCTAACCCCATTGTGATCAATGAGATCCACTACGACCCCTCACCCGCCGCGCGCACGCTCGAATATGTCGAACTGTTCAACCCAGGCGGCCAGGTGGTGGGTCTGGCAGGATGGCGGCTGGAGGATGGCGTCGATTATACTTTTCCCAGCGACGCGACAATTGCCGCCCATGGCTTCCTGGTCGTGGCGATGGATCCCGCAGCGGTGCGCGCCACTTACGGCGCAGCGGCAGTGGGGCCGCTGCAGGGACGCCTCTCCAATGACGGCGACACATTGCTGCTCCGCAACGAGCGCGCCCAGGAGATCGACCGTGTGGACTATGGCGTTGGATTTCCATGGCCGGTCACTGGCTATACGGCAGACTACTCGATCAACCTGATCAATAGCGCCGCCGACAATGAGCTTGCCGGCGCGTGGCGCGCCGCGCCGCCGACGCCGGGCGCCGGCAATGCCGGGTTGACCGACAACACGCCGCCATTTGTGCAAGCGGTCGAGCATCAGCCGGCCGCGCCGCGCAGCAGTGACGCGGTCACCATTCGCGCGCGTGTGACGGACAGCGACGGCGTCGGAGCGGTCACGCTGTGGTTGCAGGTGGTGAAGCCTGGTGCGTATATCCGCATCACCGATGCGGCTTACGCCACTACCTGGACGCCTTATTCTATGCAAGCCGCGGACAGCCAGCTTTATGTCGTGACGCTGCCGGCCGCGGTAGTGCAAAATCGCACTTTGCTGCGCTATCGCATCGAAGCTACCGATGGCGTCGGAAGGCGGGTCATGATGCCGGCCCCCGACGATCCGCAGCCCAATTTCGCCCTCTTCGTTTATGACGGTGCGTCGCCGTGGGCGGCAGCGATCAACCCGTGGCCGGGTGCACCGACTGGCGTCTACGATTTTAACCAGATGCGCGCCCTGCCGACCTATCATCTCATCGCCGACAACCTCGACGTGCTTAATGCGCAATTTTTGCCTGGAACCACCTTTTTCGAAGGCTACATGGGCAGCGAATACCGCTGGCGCGGCACGTTGGTTTACGATGGCGTCGTCTACGATCATGTGGGATTTCGTGCGCGCGGACAGTTCTTTCGCTACGCCACCGGCAAAAACAAGTGGAAATTCAACTTCTTGCCTGGCCATCGCTTCCAGGCAAAAGATAACTACGGCAGACCTTATCCCGTCGAGTGGGACAAGCTCAACCTTGCCGGCGGGATGCAGCACGCCAACCGCGGCTATCGCGGCGAGCATGGCCTGTTTGAAGCGCTCTCCGCGCGCGTCTTTAGTATGGCCGGCGTGCCGTCTCCGGCCACACAGTTCGTTGACTTCCGCGTCGTCGACCAGAGCTACGAGAGCAGCCCCAATCAATATGACACCGATTTTTGGGGGCTTTATCTGGCGGTCGAAGAGATCGATGGACGCTTTTTAGATGCGCGCGGCCTGCCGGATGGCAATGTGTACAAGATGAATGACGGGACTGGGGAATTGCAGAATCAGGGGCTGGGCCAGGTCAGTGACAAGTCAGATCTTTATGGATTTATGCAAACCTACACTCGCTTTACTCTTGACAGCGCCTGGTGGCGCACAGCGTTTGACGTCGACAATTATTTTCACTTCCGCGCCGCGCTCGAAGCCGTTCATCACTATGATGTCGATGAAGGCAAGAATTACGACTATTACCGCAACCCAGTCACCAATCAATGGTCGATCTGGCCCTGGGATCTCGATCTGACCTGGGCTGACACCTTTTATGGTTACGGCAATGAGCCCTTCCGCGACCGTGTTTTGACACAGCCCGCCTTTGCGATCGAATATCAAAATGTGCTGCGTGAAACGCGCGACCTGGTCTTCAACCCAGAACAGATGGGGCTCTTGATCGATGAAATGGTGGCAATCATCGATACGCCGAGCGACGGCTTATCCATGGTCGACGCCGACCGCGCCATGTGGGACTTCAATCCCATCCTGGAGTCGAAATACGTCATCGAAAACCGGGGCCGCAAGAACGCGTTCTATCGGCAGGCGCCTACGCGTAACTTCGTGGGCATGGTGCAGTTGATGAAAGAATGGGCCTTCAATCGCAGCACCTGGATCGATCTGACCTTTCTCAGCGACCGTGACCATCCCGACATGCCGACGCTGCGCTACACCGGACGCGCCGGTTTCCCTGCGGACGATCTGACCTTTGCGCCGGGCGCGTTTAGCGATCCGCAGGGGGCAAACACCTTTGCCGGCATGCAATGGATGGCGTCGCAGGTGGCCTGGCCCGGTCTGCCCGGCTATGTCGCCGGCGCGCCCAATCGCTACGAAGAGGAAAACGCGTGGAAGTCGTCCGTATTCGGTGCATTTACGCCGACGTTCACGGCGCCCGTCGGCATCTGTGCGGTGGGGACGACCTGTCGCGTGCGCGTGCGGATGCTGGACAGCAGCGGGCGGTGGAGCCACTGGTCGCTGCCTCAGCAATTTGTGGTTGCGGGGCCAACGCAGTCCGCGATCAACACCCTCCAGATCACGGAAATCATGTACAACCCGCCCGATTGGGGCAATACTCCTGGCGACGAGTTGGAGTTTATCGAGATTAAAAACACGGGGACAACGCCAGTTAATCTGGAAAACATGCGCTTGAGCAACGCCGTGGACTACACCTTCCCTATCGGGACGCGCCTGGCGTCTGGGGCCTTTGTGCTCCTGGCGGAAAACGCCGCACGCTTCCAGGCTCGCTATCGCCTTGCCGCGCAGGGGCAATATAGTGGTCAGTTGAGCAACGGTGGCGAAACATTGGAATTGCGCGACGCGTTCGACCGCATTCTCACCAGCATTACCTACGACGACAAACATGGCTGGCCCACCTACGCCGACGGGATTGGCTTCTCCTTGACCACGACCGATCCTGACGCACTGGCCGATCCCAATCAGCCGGAGCATTGGCGCGCCAGCACCGTGGCCGGCGGGTCGCCGGGCGCCGATGATCCCACGCCAATCTTGCTTAACGAGTTTCTGTTCGACTCTGCGACCAAGCAACTGCTCGCCATCGAACTGTACAACCCGGCGCCGCACGCGGTCGATGTGGGCGGCTGGGTGATGAGCGAGCGGCAATCAGGCGCGCCGGCTTATGCCAGTAAACCCGCCAACGCTGCCCAGATTACGGGGAGCGCCGTGATTGCGGCGAACGGTTACTTGGTGATTCCTCTCTCCCAACTCAGCCAACCGCTGGCATTTGGCGCTGGCCCAGGCGCCATTACGCTCAGTGCGGTGGCAGCCGAGGGATGGTTCACCGGCTATACGCACACTGTCACCACATTTGCACCTGCCTTTGCCGACAGTTTGGGACGCTACGTCACGCCCGATGGCGACGTTGTCTATGTTCCGCAAGCCAGCACGCCGGGCGCCGCCAACGGCGCGCCTGCCACCGGCCCCGTCACCCTCACCAAAGTGCAGCTTCTGCCCGACGCAGCAAGTGCGGCGCAATGGGTGGAGCTGACCAACCTCACCGATACGCCTGTCGCCCTCTACGACCCACTTGATCCCACCAGGACCTGGCTGATCGAAGGCTTGGCGTTTCAGTTTCCGCCCGGGCTGACGCTCCCTGCCTATGGAAGGGTGCTCGCTGCCAACCTGCTGCCGCAGACGCTTTGCACGCGCGGGGCAGCCCCTCCAGGCTGGTTCGCCACCGGGATGGTCGCATTGGGTCTGCGTCAAAATGGTGGCGAACTGCGCTTGTTAATGCCCCAAAGCAGCGACAGCGCCGGAAACTCCGCCTATCTGCTTGCCGATGTCATCCGCTACGACAGCAGCGACCGGCTGCAGATGACGCCGAGCGCCACATACTGGCAGCGCGCCGCCGACGATGCGCCTGGCGTCGGCCGCGCAGATTGGCAAGCCGCGATCGAGCCGCTGGTGGCCGGTGACGGCGTCGACGACGGCCCTGTCAGCCTGTGCAGCTTCGATGTGTATCGCAATGAAGAGGGCGCGGTGCAGATCGAGTGGGTGGCGCGGTCCCTGCAGCCCGATCAACACTTTGCGTTGTGGCGTGCGCCGACCTTTGATCGTAGCCGCGCCGAATTGGTGATAGAAGATGGGCAGATGGCGGATGTCCAGACAGCGCCGTCGCCCGAGATGGCCGCGTTTCGTTGGGTGGACAATACGATACCGGTCGACGCGCGGCCTTTCTATTGGCTGCAAGTAATTTCAGACGGGGGGAAAGCGGATGTCGCCGTAGCTGGCGTGCGCCTGCCCTCGCATCTGATCTTTCAGCCGTTTGTCGCCCAACGATGAAAGCGGCCACATGACCACACCGTCGCGTACGGGACCGCGTGCTTCTGCGTGGCCGGTGCGAATCACTGCGGCCGGCGCGCTGGGGCTGTTGCTGTTGCTGCTCTTTGGCCTCAACATGCGCCGCGGTCTCAATCACGACGAGCATCAGTTTGTGGGCAGCGCGGTGCTGTTGGCGCGGGCCGGCCTGCGCCCCTACGCGGACTTCGCTTATTTCCATGTGCCGGGACAGACGCTGCTCTACGCCGCGCTCTTTGTTGCGTTCGATCATTTTCTGCTGGCCGCGCGCAGCGCGGCCGTGCTGAGCAGTTGGCTGGGGCTGGCGTTGATCCTGTGGAGTGGGCTGCGCTTTGCCCCTTTTGCGGGCGGCTGGGCCAGACTGGGCTATGCGCTGGCCGGCGTCGTGACGCTCATGACCTCTCCCATCTTCGTGCACACCAGCGGCCGCGCCTGGAACCACGACCTCCCTATGTTGCTGACGCTGGCAGCGCTGCTCACTTTTCTGCACGCAAACGGAGCAGACAGCCGCGCTAAAGCCGGTCAGACGCCGGCACACCAACCAGCCTGGATCGTGGCGACGGGCGCACTGCTGGGGCTGGCCGCGGCCACGCGGCTGAGCTATGCGTTCCTGGCGCCAGCCTTTGTGGCGGCGCTCTGGCTGTGGGGCGGAGGCGCATGGCGCGCACGGCTGCGCTTGATCGGCTGGCTGGCGGTCGGCGGCCTTCTGGGTCTGGCGCCCATCTGGTGGGCGTTGCTGATAGCGCCCGATGGCTTTCTCTTTGGCAACGTTATCTACAACCTGCGCCTGAATCCGCTTTACTATGCGAGTGACGGCGGGGCAGACGCCACGACGTTTTCGGCAAAGATCGCTTCTTTGGTCGATCTGCTGCTGAGCCGGCCCGCCAATCTGGTGATACCCTGCCTGTTTGTCATCGGGCTGGCGCCTGCGTTGTCGCGGCTACGCCAACATGCGGCGCTGCCGCTCAAGACTGTGCTGCTGCTACTGCCTTTTGCCCTGCTCGGCGCGATGAGCGCGACGCCGTCGCAGTCGCAATACTACTACCTGCTTTATCCGCTGCTGATGGCCGGCTTTTTCTTTGCTGTGGCGTTGTGGCCGCGCCGCCAGACGCTGGCCGCCGCAGTGTTGGTTGTGGGCGCCGCGATCAGCGTAGCGGCAACCCTGGTCGCCTACGCCGAGGGCGTCGAAGTCGTCTTTCAGCCGGAACGGTGGTATCCGCAGAAAGTGCACAGCCGCGGCCGTCTGATCGCCGATCTCGCGGGCGGCGGTCGCGTGCTGACGCTGGCGCCCATCCACGCGCTGGAAGGCGGTCTGCCCATTTACCCGGAATTTGTCACCGGGCCGCTGGCATGGCGCGTGGCGCATCTGGTCGCGTCGGAGGAGCGGGCGCGCTTTGGCCTGGTCGCAGAGCCGGAAATGGCGGCGTTGCTGGCGGCCCAGCCCCCGCGCGCCGTGCTGACCGGCTTCGAGGCGGACGACGCCGAGTTGGAGGCAGTGCTGCTGGCCTATGCCCACGACCACCATTTCACGCCGGTCGCGCTGCCCGATGAAGGCGTGCTCTGGCTCGCGCCGCTGATGAACTGGAATGAGGCCATCCAGCTTGGCGCAGTCGAACTGCCTCACACTTCAGTGGCAGCCGGCGACGAACTGCTCATCACCCTCTATCTGCTCAAAAGCGCGGAGATCAACCGCAATCTGAACGTCCTCGTGCGCGTGGTGGATGCAGAAGGCAATGAAGCGGCGCGCAGTGAAGGCTGGCCGTATGGCGCGTCCACGCAGAGCTGGCAACAAGGCGTCACGTGGCCGGACGGCCATCGCCTGACGCTTGACCCCCACGCGGCGCCGGGTCTCTACCGCGTCGAGGTGAGTTTCTACGACCCCGAGACGCTGGCGCCCTTTGGTGATCTTTTCACGGCGGGCTATTTGCGCGTGATGGGCGATCAACCCGCACCGGTCTCGACGCCGCTGGCGACCTTTGCGCAGGGACTTGACCTGCTGGCAGTGGATGCAGGAACACAGCCGTGGCAGCCAGGCGACCACCCTGCTCCAGACCACACCGTCACGCTGACGTGGCGGCCGGCTGCGGCGCTGGACGCCGCCTATACGGGCTTTGTTCACCTGCTGGCGCCCGATGGGCAGTTGGTTGCTCAACACGATCAGCCGCCGCAGCAAGGCTTCTATCCAAGCGACCGCTGGCTGGCTGGCTATGCCTTCCAGGACGAGTTCATGCTGACGCTCCCCGCGGACGCGCCGGCCGGGGAGTATCGCCTGGTCATCGGCTGGTACGACCCGGCGACCGGACAGCGGCTGCCGCTGCGCGCTGGGGAAACCATGGCTGGCGACGCGTTCCAGGCGGTGACTGTGCAGGTTGAGTAGGTGAGGGAACAAGTCCGAGAAACTACTCAGCAATTTGCACAGGAATCGGCTTATTGGCAGCGATTGCCACCAAAAGGAGGTTTCGCAAAAGGTATGGAAATCAGTACAATCCTCAACCAGATCGATCTAGGTGCAATGGCGTTGCCCGAGTTCCAACGTGGCTACGTCTGGAATCGCTCCCAAGTGCGTGAATTTATGGCGTCACTTTATCGACGCCACCCAGTTGGTGGGTTGCTAGTCTGGATTACGAAGACTGAACAGGCTAATGTTCGCGGTGGCCAGATGTTGGCAGCCGGCAATGTAGAATTGATTCTCGACGGGCAGCAACGTGTAACTTCGCTTTACGGCATCATTCGTGGGACGCCGCCTCCTTTCTTTGAAGGCAACGTCGACGCGTTCACCGATTTGTATTTCAACGTAGCCGATGAGAGCTTCGAGTTCTATGGCCCCATCAAGATGGCCGATAACCCACAATGGGTCAGCGTCACTGACCTGATGCGAGGTGGTTTAGGACCGTATCTAGGACGTATGTTTCAGCATAAACAGCTTCAGGCATATGCAGAAACATATATTGAAAGACTCAACCGACTGCACGGCGTGAAAGATATCCACATCCACATTGAAAAGGTAGCTGGGCCGGATAAAAACGTCGACGTCGTTGTGGAGATATTTAACAAGTTAAACAGTGGAGGCACCAAATTATCGAAAGGGGACTTGGCGCTGGCGCGTATCTGTGCTGAATGGACGGACGCTCGCCTAGAACTGCGCACGCTGATCGAGAAGTGGTATAAAGCTGGTTTTAATTTCGACATGGACTGGCTGCTGCGCAATGTCAATGCGGTAGTAACAGGGAAGGCGCTCTTCCTGGCGCTCAAGGACGTGCCTGCCTCCGAGTTTCAGGCTGGTCTCAAACAGACGGACAAAGCGGTGGATTATTTGATCAACGTCATCAGCGGGCGGCTTGGCCTGGATCACGACCGCGTGTTGGGCAGCCGCTATGCGTTCCCCATCATGTGTAGCTATCTTGCGCAGCGCGGTGGCAGGTTTGATAGTGCCAAAGAGCGAGACCGCCTGCTCTACTGGTACGTGCATTCGCTCTTGTGGGGACGTTACGCCGGTTCCACCGAGTCAGTGCTGATGCAAGACCTGACGGCGATGGAGCGTCCAGGTGATGCCATCGATGGGCTGATTGATCAATTGCGCATTTGGCGCGGCGATCTTGTCGTGCGTCCAGAAAATTTCGCCTCGTGGAGCGTCGGCGCACGCTTTTACCCGATGCTCTATTTGCTGACGCGTGTGGGTGAGGCGCGTGACTGGGACACTGGCCTGCCACTGCGCGCAGAACTATTAGGCAAAACCAACCGGCTGGAAATTCATCATATCTTCCCTAAATCGCAACTTTACAAACGCGGTTACGGCCGACCAGAAGTCAATGCACTGGCGAACTACTGCTTTCTTACCCAAGCCACCAACCTGGGAATCAGCAACACGCTGCCGGAAATTTACTTTCCGGAGGTTGAAAGCCGGCATCCCGGTGCGTTGGCGTCGCAGTGGGTGCCACTGGACCCGCAGTTGTGGCGCATGGAGAACTTTATCGGCTTTTTGGCAGAACGCAGACGGCTGCTGGCGGAAGCTGCCAATGTATTCCTAGATAGCCTGATCGGCGACAGCAAGACGCCGTCTAGAGATATAGTGCTGTCGGGGCCTGCACCGATTAGCATGATTAGCATAGAGAATGCGCCAATGTTGGATAGTATTGCCGACGAAGACGAAGAAATTGCTTTGCTAGAAGTAAACATCTGGATTGCCGAACAAGGCCTGCCTGAAGGTGAAATGCTCTATGAGATTGTGGAGGTCGAGACGGGCGCCGCTAAAGCGCTGCTTGATCTGGCATGGCCGGAAGGAATTCAAACCCGCTACAGTGACCCAGTGGCGCTTCTGCTCAATGAAGAGATAGTTACCCTTGAACTCGCCAGCGCTGCTGGCTTCCGTTGCTTCACTGATATTGCTACGTTCCGCGACTATGTGGAAAAGGAGATTTTGGCAGTAGACGCCATTGCGGCAGATTGAAGTGGTCACTACGTGGTGTACTCTCAACAGGTCATTATGGATCCGTATTTCCGAAATGGAACGGTTGGAACGCGCTGCGCAGATGGCGGGTCGCCTGGCGTTGGCGTTAGGTCAGGATCAAAGCTTACTAGAGAGAGTTGAACACCATGAGGTGCACCCTGTGATGGCAGCGTTTGGTTTATGGTGTGAGGAGACAAAATAATTTCCCCAGGATAAAATGCCTCCGTTGCACCCTCTCCGGTGTGCTGTTCGCCATCTTGGTGTGATAAACTCTTTGCTCATGACAAACCGTTGGATTCTTGGCGCGCTGGGGATCGGTGCGCTGGCGCATGGCTTGCTCCTGGCGCCGCTGCCGCCGCTGGGTCAGGCGCTTGCCGCATTGGCGATCGCTGGCTTGCTTCCCGGTGCATTGTTGGTCGAAGCGCTGGTCGGACAGAGTGCATCTCGCCCCGATCTCTTTGAGCGGGTGCTGTACAGCGCCGCCGCGGCTTACACGGTGATGGTGGTCGTGATGCTGCTGGTCAGCTATCTGCCCGGCGGCCCGACGCAGCTTGTCACCTTGCTGGCGTTCGACGCGGTGACGTTGGCGCTGGCAGGCTGGATTTGGTGGCGCAGACGCCACGTTGCGACCGGGGAACCGGCCTGGCCGCGCTTCACCGGCGATGCGCGCTGGTTCTGGGCGGGGCTGCTCGTGCTGCTGACCGTCGGCGCGCTCTTCCGCTTTGTGGGGCTTGCCTACTCCGATTATCAGGGCGACGAGGCGCGCGCCGCGTTGCGGGCCGCGGCCGTGCTGCAAGGCTACGAAGATGTGTTGATGCTCCACAAAAAGGGGCCGACCGAAATCCTCGTCCCTACCGTGCTCTACACGCTGACCGGCCACCTCACCGAGCAGACGGCGCGCCTGCCCTTTGCCATCGCCAATCTGGCTGCACTGCTGGCGGCCTTTGTCTTGGGCTGGCGGCTCTTTCGCCCGCTCGCCGGCTGGATTGCGGCGCTGCTGCTGACCCTTGACGGCTACTTCATCGGCTTTGCGCACATTGTCCAGTACCAAAGCGTCGTTTTCCTGACCTCGCTGCTGGTGGTGCTGGTGCTCTACCGGCTCTATGTCAAGCCGGTGGCGGCGCCGCGCTATCTGGCGCTGGCCGCAATTTTGCTGGCGACGGGTATGCTGTCTCACTATGAGGGCGCGCTGGCCGCCATTCCCGCCGTCTTCTTGTTGGGGCTGATTTTCTGGGACAACCGCTCACATTGGCGTGCGCTGCTCGGCGCAACCGCCATCGCCGCGGGCGTAGGCGCGGTGGTGCTGGGCGTCTTCTACGTTCCCTTTATCTTCAACGAACGCTTTGCTGCCACCTACACCTATCTTACCGACCGGCGCATTGGCGGCAGCCCGCCCTACAACAACCTCAACGATGTCTTTCTGCGCACGACGCTCTACAGCACCACCTATGCTGTGCTGCTGCTGATCGGCCTGACCGTGTTGGCGGTGACGCGCGTCTTTCGCCAGAATTTTCGCCCCGCCGTGAGCTGGACGATCTCACTGATGGTCGTGGTCTTCTTTGGCGTGACGCTGTTCAATCCTGCCTGGCTGACGATCGGCGACAAGGATTGGATCGTGGCGCCTTTTGCGCTCCTTTTCGGACTGGTCGTGCTGCTCCCGCGCCAGCGACAGGAAAACCGCACGGTGTGGATCTGGTTCAGCGCGGTCATGATCCTGGCGCTTTTCCTCACCGAGAAGCCACGCACGCACGTCTACACCTTCTTTATGCCGTGGATGCTGATCGCAGGCGAGGAGCTTTCGCTGCTGTGGCTGGCGTTGCGGCAGCGGTTCGGCGCACGCGCCGCGCTCCTGGTGGGCAGCGGCGCGGCGGCCATCCTGCTCCTGGTCTTCGGCTACTACGCCTACGCCTATTTCCTCAGCCAGGACGAGGTGATGCTCGATTATTTCGCAAAACGACCGGCTGGTTATGCCGTGGTCTATGACGAGCCAGATAACAAGGCGCGCTTTGGCTTCCCGCTCAACAACGGCTGGAAGACGATCGGCGAGCTCTATCGCACCGGCGTCTTGTCTGGCTCTTTTGAAACCAACGAGAAAGAGGCATGGGTGCCGGCCTGGTACACGCGCGGCGAAGATCGCTGCCGCCGCGACGCCGAGTGGTTCTTCGAGATCCGCAACCTGGAGCCGTGGGCCGACGAGGACGCGCTGGCGATGGAGCATTATCTGCGCCAGGGCTTCGAGAAGTGGGGCAGGGTGCAGATCAACGACCGCGACAAGCTCATCATCTACCAGCGCACGGGCAACCATCAGGAGCATCCCACGCAGGCGCCCAACGCCGAGCTGACCACCTATCGCGGCGAGGATTTTATCGACGCGTTCGATCAACACGCGCTGGCCGACCTGCCACTCACGTATCCCTCAGTCGACCCGCCCATCTCCCATCCGTTGGAAGTCAATCTCGGCGATCTTATCACGCTGGAAGGCTACGACATCCAGCACGCCACGCCGCTGCGCCCCGGCGACAACATCCACCTGACGCTTTACTGGCGCGCGCAACAGCCGATCGACAAGTCCTTCAAGGTGTTCAATCAATCCTATTTTGGCGACGGCCAGATCGTGGCGCAGCGCGACGGCTACCCGGTCTGCGAGGGGCGTGAGACGTGGCGCTGGGACCCCGGTGAGCTGATCACCGATCCCTACGTCATCCCGGTCAATCAGGACGCGCCCGACGGCCTCTATCCGCTTTACACAGGCATGTACCTGGAAGAGACCTTTGACCGCCTGCCGGTGCTCGATGACAGCGGCGCCGAAGTGGGCACACAGGTGCATCTGACCGACATCCGCATCGGGGAAGAATGAAACTGCGTGCGCGTGAAGCAGCCTGGCTGCTTTTCCTCTTCGTGCTCGCCTGGCTGCCGCGCACCCTGGCGCTGGACGCCTACGTCTCGCCCGACGAGCGTAAGTGGCTGGCGCGTTCGGCCAATTTTACCTATGCGGTGAGCCACGCCGACTACGCCCAGACCTTTCAGCGCGAACACCCCGGCGTGACGGTGATGTGGGCCGGTACGCTCGGCCTGCTCAGCGAGTATCCTGCTTATGCGCAGGAAGCGCCCGGCTATTTCACCTGGGAGCAGGAAAATCTCGAAGCGTGGCTCCAGGCGAACACAGAGCATACCCCGCTTGAACTGCTGGCGGCCGGCCGCCGTTGGATCGCGCTCGGCGTGGCGCTGACCCTGTGGCTGAGCATCTTTCCCTTGCACCGCCTGTTGGGCAGGAACGCCGCCCATCTGGCCTTCATCTTTCTGGCGGTCGATCCCTTTGGCGTGGCGCTTTCGCGGCAGTTGCACCCCGACGGCTTTGTCGCCAGCTTTATTTTTCTGGCGCTGATCTATTTTTTCGCCTGGCTCTATGCGGGACAACGTCGACGCGATCTGGTGATTTCCGGCGTCGTCATGGGGCTGGCGTGGTTGACCAAAACGCCGGCCGCGCTGCTTGTCCCGATTGCGGGTGTGCTGGTTGCAGCGCAAGGCTGGCGCGTATGGCGCCGTCGCCACCGCACGTTGCCTGACGACCCGTATGGCGATGCGGACGAAATCGCGGCGCAACGCGGAGGCTCGCCCCTCGCTCCTCGCCCCTCGCAACTGATGATCGGCTATATGCTGTGGGGCGTCATCGCGGTGGCGACCTTTTTCCTGCTCTGGCCGGCGATGTGGGTTGACCCCGCCGGTTCGCTGCTGCGCATGGCGACGGAGATGGAGGCGTATGTCGAGGGCCACGTCAACCCCAACTTTTTCTGGAGACAGCCAACCGCGGATCCTGGCTTCTTTTTCTATGCGGTCGCGCTCTTTTTTCGCACCACACCCGGCGTGCTGATCGGGCTGGTGGCGGCGGCCGTGTTCTATGTGCGCCGCGACTGGACGTTCGCTGAACTACGCACGCGGCGCACCGTGCGCGCGTTCACCTTCTTTGTGCTGGTTTTCGTAGCAGCCATGACCGTGCCCGCCAAAAAGTTTGACCGCTACATCTTGCCGGTCTTCCTGGCGCTGGATGTGCTGGCCGCCTTAGGCTGGCTGGCGCTTTCGCAATTGCCCTGGCGCGTCGACGCGACTGCCTGGCAGCGACGCCTGCGCGTGATTTCGCCCACCGCGGCGCTGCTCACGGTTGCGTTCCTGCTGCACGGCGTCTTCACTGTGCTGACCTATCCCTATTACCTGACCTATTATAATCCGCTGGCGGGGGGCGCGCGCACCGCGCCCTATGCCCTGTTCGTCGGCTGGGGCGAAGGCTTGGACGCGGCTGCACGCTGGCTCAACGCGCAGCCGGGCAGTGAAACCTTTCGGGTGGCCGCCTGGTACGCGGACGGTCCCTTCTCCTATTTCTCCAACAGCCAGGCTGTACCGATGGGCTACAGTTCGCCGCTTTCCTGGCTGGACACCGATTACGCCGTCACCTACGTCAACCAATGGCAGCGCCAACTTCCCGCGCCGGAAGCGGTGGCCTGGTTCGCGGCGCAGACGCCCGCCTACGAAGTGCGTGAAGATGGCCTGACGCTGGCGCGCGTCTACGATCTGCGCGACACGTTGCTGCCACCCTTTATCGACCTCAACACCGCGCCCGCGGCCGATTTTGGCGACGCGATCCGGCTGATCGGCGTCGACTTGCCGCAGGGGCAGATGGCGCCGGGCGGCCAACAACTGGTGACTTTCTATCTGCAAGCGTTGGCGCCGATGCAGACGAACTACAACGTGCTGGTGCGCTTGCTGGCGTCCGATGGCAGCGAACTCTGGCGAGAGGAGGGCTGGCCCTGGGGCGCGCCGACCACGAATTGGCCTGTGCGCGAGGTGCGCCCCGATGGGCACACGCTTGCGCTCCCCGCGGACGCGGCGCCGGGTCTGTACCAGCTTGTGCTTTCCTTTTACGACCCGGCCACCTTTGACCCGCTGCCGGCAGTCGAGGTGCGCGGTGGCGCGGCGCTGCCCGCGGGTGAGCAAAAGGTGGCGTTGGTGCAAGTTGGCGCGGTGCTTACGGCAACGGAGACCGTCGACCCGCCGTGGCTCTTTGGCGAGATGGCGCAATTGTCCGGCGTTGCCTTGCCCGCGGTGGCGACGCCCGGCGACACGTTGACCGTGGGGGTGCAGTGGGACAGCTTGAAAACCACGCCCGGCGCCTACACAACCTTTGTGCACGTGGTCAACCCGGCCGGCGAGCTTGTCGCGCAACAGGATCAACTGCCGCTGGGCGGCTTTGCCCCGACGCACACCTGGCAGCCCGGCCAACACATCGTCGATACGGTGACGCTGACCCTGCCACCCGACTTGCCGCCCGGTCAGTACGCAGTGCGCGTCGGGCTGTATCAGGGGGACGTGCGCCTGTCTGTCAGCCGAGGCGGTGCGGCTGCCGGTGATTTTGCTGTGGCTGGCGGATTTGAACTTCGCTGATGGAGAACATGGCATTGACCTCTATCCCCCCGCAACCGAGCCATCACCGGCGTCTGCTTCTGATTGCCACGGCGCTGTGGATGGCTGCGCTTATTTTGTTATTCATCACGCCGGCTACCAATCACCTGGGCCTGTGGGCGCGCTGGGGCGCCATCATGCTGCTGGCCTGGTGGCTGCCCGGTGCGTTGCTCGTTGCGCACTGGCGGCTGCCTGCGGTAGATCTGCCGACTGCCGGCGTGTTTGCCGCCGGTTTAGGGGTGCTCTGGATGGTCTTCCTCCTGTTGCTTGTGCACTGGTGGCCAGGGCCGATTGCCCAGTGGCAACTGATTTTGGCTTATGCAGGCGGCGCGGCCGCGCTTGGGATAGGACTTTTTTGGCGCAACCCGCTTCCGCTGGCGCCGACAAGTGCGATCACCTGGGCGTGGGTGCTGGTATTGCTGGTGCTGGGCGCCGCGCTGCGGCTGCCTGGACTGAGCTACCACGAATTTCATGCCGACGAAGTCGTCGTCTTGACCCGCGCGCGCGAGGCGTTGCTTGGCGAAGATGATGCATTGGCGCGCCATACCAAAGGGCCTGGCGAGCTTGCTATTGCGACCGTCGTATACCGAACATTGGACACCGCCAACGAAGGCGCTGCGCGTCTGCCATTTGCACTGAGCAGCGTTGTCACTATTCTGGCTGTGGCCTTGGCAGGGCGCTCGCTCTTTTCCACTCCGGCCGGAATCTGGGCGGGCGTGTTGCTGGCCGTCAATGGGTTCGCCCTGGGACTGTCGCGGATTGCCCAGTATCAGCCGATCGTCATGCTGTTGAGCGTGCTGGCGATCCTGGCCGCCTGGGAATTTGCACGCGGCGGGCCGATCCGCTGGCTCGCTTTGGCCGCGACGTGCGGCGTCTGGGGCGTCTTGTTCCATTATGAACTAGCGCTTGTCTGGCCCGCGCTGCTGCTGGCCGCCTGGTTTGGCTGGCAACGGGCGCCGGACAGAAAACGCGTGCTCCTTGCACTATTGGGAGCATCCGCGTTGGGCGGCATTGTCGTGGCTGCGGTGTATCTGCGCGCTTTCCTCAACCCCTATTTTGCGACCACGCAGTCCTATCTGGACACACGCATGGGTGGCCTCGGCCAAACCTTCAACCTGGCGTTTTTTGCAGAGATGGCGACCTTCTACAACTCCACTTATTTTGCAGCCGGGCTGTTGCTGCTTGTGGCGTTGGGGCTATTCATCGGCTGGCGCTCGCAACTGCGGGGAACGCTGTTGCTGATCGGGTGGTTTCTGCCCTATCTCTTTGTCTATCTGTTGGTTGTAGAGTTTCCAGGCACCCATTTTTACACGATCATGCCCAGTTGGTCGCTGCTGGCTGCATTGCCGCTGGCTGTGCTGAGCACAGCCCCGCCCAGACAGCGAAGCCTGCGTTACTCGATCTGGGGTGGTTTGGCGCTCTGGTTTGCCGTCTCCGTTTATTATCTCTACCTGGTGTTCTTTCGGCAGAACCCAGAATATGTGGTCAATTATGAGCAAGAAAGGTCGCCATTTTATTGGGCGTTTTATGGAGAGAATATTCCCGACAAGCCACGCTTTGGGTTGCCGATCCAAGAGGGGTGGGGTGCGCTCGGTGTGTTGGCGGAATGGAATTATCTGACCGGATCCTACGCCAGCAACGAATATTCGCGGCATCTGCGCTGGTATCTGGGCGGGCTGGAGCGCGTAGATTTCGACGCGCAGCCAGACTTCATCTTCGTCGCCAAGCATCTTCAGGAGCCCGACCCGGCGTTCCAAGACGACAGGCTTGACGGCTATCAACGCATCGGCGAAGTTCAAGTCCGCGGCGAAGCGCGCATTGCGATCTGGTCACAGGAAATGTTGCCTGGCGGCTATGTCATTTACGACGCCGCCCAGTTCGCAGACATCTTCGATGGCCTGGTTCCCGCGCTGCACGCGTGGCCCGATCCACCGGCGCTGGTGCACGACATTACATTGGACGACAGGATAACGCTGGTGCAGGCAGGCGTGGACAGCGTGCACAGTTCACCCGGAAGAACCTTGCATGTCTATCTGGTTTGGGAAGTCCAGCAGCCGCTCAACCACGACTATAAGCTCTTTGTGCATCTGGCGGATGCCACGGGCCAGCCTGTCGCGCAGTGGGATGGCATGCCGGGGCAGAATACGGCGCAGACCAGCCAATGGCGCCCAGGTCAGACGCACGAAGATCACGTCTTGTTGGCCATTCCTGAGACCGCTGCACCCGGCGACTACACACTGCGCGTCGGGCTGTATGACCCGGCAAGTGGCGAGCGGCTGGGCGACCGCGCCGTCGATGTCGCGCAGATTACGGTCAAGTGACTTGAAAATAGCTTTGATGCAAAGACGCGAAGATGCAGAGGTTCGCAGAGAAAAGTATTTTCACAGATCGTTGCGCTTCGATCTGCCTTAAAGTCTATCGTATGTGAAGGTTGTCTTGTGATTACGGGAATTGCGCGGAGAAACTTAATTTTTGTTGGCGCTATCCTCCTGATGGGCGTGCTGCTGGCGCTTGCCTTTTGGCTGCGTTGGCAATACGTGCAGACGATCAGCCTCTACGTCGACGAATTCACCACGTTGTGGGCCGCGCAGCGCACCCAGGAGGTGGGCGCGCCGTTGATGCCGAGTGGCGTGCTTTACACGCGCGGCCTGTTGGCGACCTATGTCACGGCCTTGGTGGGGATGGTGGCGGGCCTCGACTATACGACCGGGCGGCTCCCCAGCGTGCTGTTTGGGCTTGCGACGATTGCCGCGATCTGGGTCGTGGGGCGGCGCGCGTGGAACGCACGCGTCGGTTGGCTGGCCGCGCTGGGGCTGGCGCTGCTGCCCGAAGCCATCATCTGGAGCGGGCGCGCCCGTTTCTACGCCCAATTACAGTTCTTCGCCTTGCTCACCATCTGGGCGGCATTCTGGGCGGTGCAGGCAGCGCTTACACCAGGCGATAAAAGCCGAGTTTCTTTGAGAAACTCGGCTTTTGGCCGTCACCTGCTTTTCGCCGCTTGCTTCATCCTGGCGCTCTTTTCTCAGGAAGAAACGATCCTGCTCTATCCATCGCTGGTGTTGGGCATGGTGCTCTGGCGCGGCTGGCGCTATCTGCTGCACCGTGAGATCTGGCCGGCGCAGGTCGTCATGCTGGTGGGGATGGCCGTGCGCTATGCGATTGAGGTGCTGGGCCAGCCCGGCTTCTTTGAGACCATCCAGGCGGAGCGTCCCTACGTCGGCCTGGTCTTTGACGTGGCGGCGACGTGGCCCGCGTATGCCTCGCTGCTGATCGCATCGGATCGGCTGCCGTGGACGTTGGCAGGCGTGCTGGCTATCGTGGCTGCACTCGTGGTGCTGGCGCGCGGCGGCTGGCGGCCAATGCATCTCGAGCGCTTTCATCAAGCGACGCTCTTTTTTGCGCTGCAATTTGCCTTCGTGCTGCTCTTTATCCTGACGCTGGTGGGCGGGCAGTGGCGCGAGACGCGCTATCTTTTCCTGGTGCAGCCGGTCTGGCTGCTGGGGGGGGCGGCAGGCGCAATCTGGCTGATCGACAGGTTGCTGGCGCGTGAGCCATCGCGCTGGATTGCCACCGCTGCTCTCGCTGTGCTGGTGATATGGCTGGGCTGGCAGCCTGCCACCGCTGTGCTCGAACGTCAGGTGGAAGGCTATGATCGCGCGTTTGCCTATGTCGCTGCCCAGCGTCAGCCGGGCGACGTGGTGATGACGCCACAGCCGCCGGCGTGCGCTTTCGTGCTCGGCGCGCCGTGCGACTACTACGCGGTGCAGCGCGCCTACGAGGAATTTGTGATCGCAAAGGATGGCGTGCTGGTGGATCGCTGGTCGGGCGCCACGCTGCTCAACGATGCGGGCCAGCTCGCCGAGGTGATCCGCGCCGCGCCGCGCGTCTGGCTGGTGACGGACGCCTTCCGCCTTGCCACACGTTATGACGGCGATTTCCAGCGCACGGTGGTCGAGCAATTTGACCCGGCATTTCAGGAACGGGGCGTGAGCGCGTTGCTGGCCGAGGGGTGGCGCACGCTGCCTGTTTACACGGAAGAACATGTGCTGGATACGCCGCTTGCCTTTGGCCGGCTTGCCTTGAGCGGCTGGAAAGCCGGGGCCGCCACGCCAGGCCAGCCGCTGCCGGTCGCACTGACCTGGCAGGCGACCGCGCCGATCGACCGCCAACTCAACACATCGCTGCGGCTCATCTCCGCTGAGGGCGCCACTGTGGCGCAGCAGGACGGCCCGCCGGCGCGCGGGATCATCCCGACCAACCTTTTCTTTGACGCGCCGTTGCCCGATCTCAAGACCCTCGACCTGCCTGCCGACTTGCCTGCCGCACGCTACCGGCTGGAGGTGGTGGTGTATGATGTAGAGAATAACGCGGTGGAGGCCGGCCCCCTCACGATTGGCTGGATCGAGGTTGGCTGAGGGAATGCTCGCGCTGGAGAGCGTCCGAAGGTTTTGCCAGGTTTCTGGGACCTGTTGGCGCTAATAGGCGGGCAGGTGAGTTTGTGGTGCACGCATGTGTAAACCGCCAGACGCTATTGTGTTTTGCTTCTATTGGCGCAGATACAACGTCGAGGCGGGGCTTTGCAAAGCTTTGCCCAGAATAATGGTCGCTTGTGCGTTGGTCACACATGATGTATCATGTTTTCACACGCAAGGGTGGCGTGCGAGAAGCATCTGTCCATTCCCGTTGCACACCCATTCAATTGACTTTTTCGACCCGATTTAAGCAAAGAGGAGACTGCTTATGCAGGCGATACGCAAGTTCTTGCCGATTCTCCTGGTGGTGGCGGCCGTGTTGTTCGTCGTTGCCGCGTGCAGCGGCAGCGGTGGCGGACAGGATAAGACATGGTTCAACCTGCCTTCCACGCCGGTCAATGTGGACGCCACGGGCGCGGCCAGCATCTATGGCATCGGTCTTGGTCAAGTGATGACGCCCGACCAGGTCCAGATGCTCCAGGCGTTGGGCCAGAAAGTGGAGTTACGCGCCGGCTTCAACGGCATCCATGTCTATGTCAACGGCGAAGATCAAGCTTACCTTGCCTGGGATAATGAAAGCGCCAGCAACCTGGAGAGTCTCCTCGCCGATGTGCCCGCCACGGCTCAAGCGGCGCCGGTGATCCCCTGGCTGCGTCGCATCGGGCTGGGCGCGGCAGTGCTGCCGCCTGGCGGTGGCGCTGCGCTTACTATCCCGCGTTGGCGTGGGGAGACGGCGGTTTCTCCGCAGCAGCCCGAAAACCCGACAGAGCCGTTGGCGTTGGGTGTTTCATTCGACGAAAGTGGCAGCGGCAGCATCGGCAGCATCCCCGGCAACCTGCTGGCCTCGTTGACCGGCGGCGCCAATCCGCTGCAACTTGACCCCGGGATGTTGTCGCAGATCAAGGGGTTTGGCATTGAAAACCTTGGCCTCCAGACCACGCCCAGCGGTTTAGAAGTAACTGTCAACGGCGCCAGAATGCCTGGTCTTGCCTACGATGCCACCTACTTGGAGCGCCTGACCAACCTTCTGCCGGCTGTGCCGGGCGTCGATGAGATGACGGCAAACCTGGTGAGCGGCGTTGTCGACCAGTTGCCTAAGTTGAACTTGGATCTCAACGTCAACCTGACCGGCCAGCCCGGCGAATTCAAGCTGGCTGATCTGCCGGTGAAAATTGGCGAGGATGGCAGCTTGCAGGTGTTAGGGCTTGCCGTGCCCGGCGTGTCACTGCCGGTGGAAGTGCTGCAGCCGCTGCGCGATCTCGGCGCAGGCCAGTTAGCCATCAGCGCGTCCACGGATGCGGTCAACATTGCCGTGGACGGCAATCCGCTGCCACGCATCCGTTTTGCCCCAGACAGCATGGCGACGATCGCCGGCATTGTCGGGACGCAGACTGGGCTTTCTCCCGATCTGATCGATGTGGGCATCAACGCCTTGCTCAAGGACGGCATCACCACGCGCATTGCCTTGCGCGACGACGTTGGAGAAGTGGCTGCCCCTGGCGAAGCGACCTTTGCGCCGGCTGATCTCGGCGACATGGCTGCTCCCGTTATTCGCGCCAATGTCAGCGTCAAGGATGGCCAGATCGTCTCGGTTGGCGACCTTTCCGCCGAACAACTGGCACAGCTTGGCGTTGCTTTGCCGGCGCTGCCGTCCAACGTCATGCAGATCCTCGGTGATTTGGACGCCAAGACGGTGGGCATTGTCAACACGCCGAACAACCTGGCGATCAGCGTCAATGGATCGGAGTTGATGTCGCTCGATTATGACGCCGCCTCGCTTGCCGCGGCGCTCGAATTGGCCAAGCCTTACCTGGCCGGCACGCCGCTCGAAGACCCAGCCGTCATGCAGTTGGTGCAGGAGCAGATCCTGCCGATTGCGCCGGCCGCCGACCTTAACGTGCAGATCACCGTCGAGTAAGACGTCCCGCTTTTCCTGACGCCAGTGCACTGACATACGACTATTACAAAGCGCCGCCCGCTGTAAGAAGCTCTTACAGCGGGCGGCGCTTTGATTGGTTTAGCTGCTCGATTCCTGCGTGGAAAGCGCCGCCCCTTGCATTGAGGCGCTGCTGCTTTCCCACAGACTTCCCTTCAGCACGCACAGCGCAATGTGCGGATGCAGCAGCGAGGCGCGGCGGCAAAGAGACTGTCCACCTTCAGCAGCCAGCGCAACTTCCGGATCGCGCCGCGCCACGATCTGTAGCTTATCCATGTACCAGTTGAGCAGATGCTTGGGTGCAGGCAGCGCAGCGCCCGACAACCGTTGATCGTTGCCGACGGTCAGGTTCCAGGGGTTGCCGATGGCCGTGGCGGCTTCTCGAAAGAAGCGTCGCGCCAGATCGATCTGACCTTGCGCCAGACACGCTTGCAGCGCTTGCGCCTGCATCGCCGCGGTGCTCATGCCCTGCCCATAGATGGGGGTGAAGCTGCAAATTGCGTCGCCAAGCACCAGCAATCCTGCGGGGAACTCCGCCAGCCGCTCGTAGCGACGGTGCTGATTGGCCGGGAGCTTGTACGGTACAGGATCGCTGAGCGGCGTGGCGTTGGTGATCAGCGCGTGGATATCGGGCGTAGGCAGTTTGCGCGCAAAGGCGCGGAAGCCTTCATCATCGACAGGTGGATAATCGCCGAAGTAGCCCGCCAGCGTTACGCGCCAGCGGTCGCCCTCCTGCGCCAGTGCGGCGCTGGCGCGCCGGTTTTGCGGCGTCGGCGAGACATTGATGAGCAGGTCGCCGCCGAGGTCGTCGGGTTTGCGTGCGTACAGGCGCGAAGCGTAGCCCATGCCCACCTCCACGAGATCGACCGCAGGCGCAGCGTAGCCGAGCTCTTCCAGCTAAGCTGGCGTGCGCGAACCGCGGCCGCTTGCATCCACTACCAGCGCGGAGGCAGGGCGCGCACGCGGCGGCGCACTTCGGCCTCCAGACAGGGACGGCTGACGTAGAGCGTGGGCGGCGCCGCCGGGCGACGGGCAAAGTAGCCGCCGCCAACGGTCGAATCTGGCCGGTGCGACGCACGCCGACGCGCTGCCGTTGGCAGATCTTGTGCTTTGCGTGATATTCTGCTTTGCAAAAGGATTCGTCTCTCCTTTGCTGCCTTCGCTCGACATTGACAAATTCGCCCACAATGATCGCAAGGAAGCGTCGCCCAAGAAGCATCGCCCTATGAATTACGTCAAATCCAAACAACGGGTCGCCGACCACGGCGAGGTCTTCACCCCCGCGTGGATGGTCGAGGCCATGCTCGATTTGGTGAAGGACGAAACGGAGCGCATCGACGCCCGCTTCCTGGAGCCGGCCTGCGGCAGTGGCAACTTCCTGGTGCAGATCCTGCGGCGCAAGCTCGCCGCGGTGGAACTCAAGTATGGCAAGTCCGAATTCGAGCGGCGGCACTACGCGCTGCTCGCGCTCATGTGCATCTACGGCATTGAACTGCTGCCGGACAACATCGCCGAGTGCCGTGCCAATGTGCTGGACATCCTTGCCGGATACCTGAAGCTGGATGAAGCGGACGAACTCTATCGAGCCGGCTTCTACGTGCTGTCGCAGAACCTTGTGCATGGCGACGCGCTGACCATGCGCACCGACGACAACCAGCCGATCAGCTTTGCCGAATGGGGCTACCTGGGCAAGGGCAAATTCCAGCGGCGCGACTTCCGCCTTGACACCCTCACACTTTCGGCAGATTTCAGTGCGGAGGGTTCTCTCTTCGCCGACGTCGGCAGGCACGAGATCTTCAAGCCGACGAAGAACTACCCGCCGCTGACCATGCGCCAGCTAGCCGCGCTCGGCGACCCTCCGCAGGAGGCCGCATGAGTGCTCAGGCTAGTTTTGCGCTGCGCGCCCATAACCCCGATGTTTTGACCTGCATTGCCAACCTCTCCAACGATGAGGTCTTTACGCCGCCCGAATTTGCGAACCGCATGCTGGAGACGCTGGCCGAGGCGTGGGCGGCGGACCACGGCGGCGCCAACATTTGGGCCGACAAGCGCGTGCGCTTCCTTGACCCGTGCACGAAGTCGGGCGTCTTCCTGCGCGAGATTACGACCCGCCTGACCGCGGGCCTGGCCGCCGAAATTCCGGACCTTGACGAGCGTGTCAATCACATTCTGACGCAGCAGGTCTACGGCATCGGCATCACCAATCTCACCAGCCTGCTGGCGCGGCGCAGCCTCTATTGCTCGAAGTACGCCACGAGCAAGCACTCGATTGCCAAATCCTTTGCCGGCGATGATGGCAACATCTGGTTTCAGCGCACCGAGCACACGTGGGTGGGTGAAAAGTGCTCCTTCTGCGGAGCCAGCAAGCAAATTCTTGACAGAGGCGAAGGGCTTGAGACGCACGCGTATGCGTTCATTCACACTGACGACATCAAGACGCGCGTAGCCGAGTTGTTTGGAGGCGATATGCAGTTCGATGTGATTATTGGCAACCCGCCGTATCAGTTGGCGGATGGCGGCGGTACGGGCACATCTGCTACGCCGATTTACAACTCTTTCGTTGAACAAGCAAAAAAACTTCAACCACGCTTCTTGGCGATGGTCATTCCCTCGCGTTGGTTCACGGGAGGTAAAGGACTAGATGACTTCAGGCAGTCAATGCTTGAGGACAACCGCCTCCGTTCAATCGACGACTATGTGATTGCATCGGACGTCTTCCCCGGTGTGGCTCTAAAGGGTGGTGTTTGCTACTTTCTTTGGGAGCGGGACAATCGCGGGCCGTGCCGCGTCACAACCTACTTCAAGGACGAGTCCCCTTCGACGACAATACGTCAACTTCTTGAAAAGGGAGCGGATGTATTCATTCGCTACAATGAGGGGCTTTCAATCCTCAACAAAGTCGTTGCTGTGGAGAGTGGCGCATCTGACTCATTGTTACTGCCCGATTGCACTCGGTTTGATCAATTGGTCAGTACGAGAAAGCCGTTTGGGCTTAATTCGACGTTTAGGGGGAAGACTGCAGAAGGTGCCAACGACGTCCTCGTCTACCAGAATGGTGGTAAGGGTTACTTACCCAAAGCCGCTGTCGCAACGGGTAAGAATCTGATCGACAAGTGGAAAGTTTTCGTGGGCTTCGCCGCTCCAGGCACAGGAAACAAGGATACGTATCCGCACAAGATCATCAGTACACCATTCGTTGGGGAGCCGGGCAGCATAGCCTCTGAGACCTATCTGTGCATTGGCCCATTTGACTCGAAAGCTGAGGCCGAAAGTGTCTTGTCATATCTCTCTTGCCGGTTAACTCGGCTCCTCATTCTTCTACACAAGCCGTCTCACAATACCACGCGCAGAGTCTATGCTTTTGTACCAACCCAGGAGTGGACGCAACGTTGGACAGATGAGGACCTCTACGAAAAGTACGGCATCACTTCCGATGAGATAGCTTTCATCGAGAAGGTTGTCCGGCCGATGGACCTCGGTACCGAGGAAGACGATTGATGGCTAAAAAGATCAAGGAACTCCTCGCGCCCAAGCCCGAAGCCCGCCCGCGCATTCCACTGTGTGGTGCAGGCGCACTTGCTTGCGTTGCGTGCAATGCATACAATGATTGCACTGATGTCGCTACGCAGGGGAGCTTTCCATGCCTGGCATGACCATTCGCAATCTGGACGATGTCACCAAGCAGAGGCTGCGCATGCGCGCAGCGCGCCATGGGGTTTCCATGGAAGAAGAAGCGCGGCGCATCCTGAAAGAGGCGCTGCGGCCGGCCGCTGCACCCGCCGGGCTTGGCAAGCGCCTGCGCGATCGTTTTGCCCATGTCGCCGCAGCGGAGTTTGTCGTGCCCAAGCGACAAACGCCGCGCAGTGCGCCGCAGTGGGATGAGCCGGCATGATCCTGCTCGATACCAACGTGCTCTCCGAGTTCATGCGTCCACGGCCGGCGGCCGGCGTCGTCGCCTGGCTGGACGAACAGCCCGCGGATGAGGTCCACACCAGCGCCATTAGCCGCGCAGAGATCGAGTTGGGGCTCATGTTGATGGCCCCGGGCAAGCGTCAGGAAGCCCTGAGCCGGGCGGCGCAGGCGATGTTCGCTGAAGACTTCGCCGGGCGTTGTCTGCCGTTCGACGAGGCAGCCGCGCGCGATTATGCCCGCATCGTCTCAACCCGTACACGGGCCGGCCGATCAGCGTGGAGGATGCCCAGACCGCCGCGATTGCGCTTGCGCGCCGCATGGCGTTGGCCACGCGCAACACCACTGACTTTGAACTGATTGACGGCCTTGAGGTCATCAACCCCTGGACAGACGGCACGCAGCCACCTGTAGATCCGGAAGCGGCGGACTTGTGACTCAGCCCATCGAAGAAATCCTCGCGCCCAAGCCGGAAGCACGCCCGCGCATCTACGCCTACTCGATTGACGACGCGGCGCACAAGGGGCTCCTCAAGGTGGGCCAGACCACGCGCGATGTGAAGCAGCGCGTTGCCGAGCAGCTCAAGACCGCAGCGATCAAGAACTACACGATTGAACTGGACGAAGTGGCCGAACGCGACGACGGCACTCTCTTCAGCGATCACGAGGTGCGCGCCGCGCTTGCTAAGAAGGGCTTTGCGAAGGTCGAACTGGAATGGATGCACTGCACGGTCGCCGAGGTGAAGAGCGTGCTCGTTGCGCTGCGCACCGGCCAAGAGCTGACTGGCATGCGCCACGCGACTTTCGCCATGCGCTGGGAGCAGGGCGAGGCGGTGAACAAGACCCACGCCTACTTCCACTCCGTCTGGCAGGAGGATATGCACGCCGTCCCGCGCTTCCTCTGGAACGCAAAGATGCGCTTTGGCAAAACCTTCGCTGCGTATCAACTGGCCAAAAAACTCGGCGCCAAACGCGTGCTCGTGGTCACCTTCAAGCCCGCTGTCGAAGATGCGTGGCAGACAGACCTGGAGTCCCACGTGGACTTCGAGGGGTGGCAGTACCTCTCGCGCAATTCCAGCAATGACCCGACGAAGATCAAGCCTCGCACGCCGGTTGTCTACTTCGGCTCCTTTCAGGACCTTCTCGGCACGGACTTGTTTGGCAACATCAAGCCCAAAAACGAATGGATTCACAAAGTAAATTGGGACCTTGTGGTCTTTGACGAGTACCACTTTGGCGCCTGGCGCGACACGGCCAAGGAGTTGTTCGAGGGCGAAGAAGATGCCATTGCCCGAAAAGAGGCCAGGCTGGAGTATGCCGCCGTCCTGGAAGGTGTGAACGAGGACCTGGGTCCGCTTTCGCAAAAAGAGACCGATTTCCTGCCGATTACGACAAAGGCCTACCTCTATCTTTCGGGCACACCCTTCAGGGCGCTGAACACAGGCGAGTTCATTGAGGAGCAGATCTTCAACTGGACATACACGGACGAACAGCGCGCCAAGGAAGAGTTCGCGGCCAGGAACCCGGACAAGTGGAACCCCTACGCTGCGCTGCCGCAGTTGCGCCTGCTAACCTACCAGATGCCGGACGAACTGCTGGCAATCGCGAGCGGCGGCGAGTTTGACGAGTTTGATCTCAACGCCTTCTTCGAGGCAACGGGCACGGGGGGCGAGGCGGAGTTCAAGCATAAGAGCGACGTGCAGAAGTGGCTGGAGATCATTCGCGGCGCCTATGCGCCCAAAGCGGTTGATTTTCTCAAGACAGGCACGCGCCCGCCCTTTCCCTATTCGGATGTGCGCCTGCTTCCCTACCTGCAGCATGCATTCTGGTTCCTCCCCGATGTCGCGGCTTGCCACGCCATGACAAACCTGCTGGCCAAGCAGCACAACGTCTTCTGGCACGACTACACGGTGGTCGTTGCCGCCGGCGCCGCGGCGGGCATTGGGCTGGATGCGTTGCCGCCCGTACGCAAGGCCATCGGCAGCGGCTTCGAAACCAAGACCATCACGCTCACCTGCGGCAAGCTCACCACCGGCATCACCGTGGCCCAGTGGTCATCCATCCTCATGCTGCGCAACCTAAAGTCCCCCGAGACCTACTTTCAGGCCGCATTCCGCGTGCAGTCGCCCTGGTCCATCAAGAACCCCAACGGCGACGACCCGAATGAGGAGGAGATCCTCAAGCCCATCTGTTTTGTCTTCGACTTTGCGCCCACGCGCGCGCTGCGGCAGCTCTCCGAGTACGGAATCGGCCTATCGCCCAGCGAACCCAACCCAGAGAACGCGGTCAAGGACCTGGTCTCCTTCCTGCCTGTGCTGGCGTACGACGGCGCGAATATGACGCAGATCGACGCCGGCGGCATTCTCGACATCGCGATGGCGGGCACCTCGGCGACGCTGCTGGCCCGCAAGTGGGAGAGCGCGCTGCTCGTTAATGTGGATAATGACACGCTGCGCCGCATCCTCAATAATCCCGAGGCGCTGGCCGCGGTTGAGCGCATCGAAGGCTGGCGCTCGCTGGGCGACAACATCATCGAGACCATCATCAACAAGAGCGAGAAGGTCAAGGAGCTCAAGAAGCAGGCCAAGGACAAAGATCTGACGGGCAGGGAGAAGAAGGAGCTCAGCGACGAGGAAAAGGAGTACAAGTCCAAGCGCAAACTCGTCCAGGAAAAGCTGATCAAGTTCGCCACGCGTATTCCCGCGTTCATGTACCTGACCGACTTCCGCGAAAACACCTTGCAGGATGTCATCACCAAGCTGGAACCCGATTTGTTTCTGACTGTCACCGGCCTGACGGTCAAGGACTTCCAGCTACTCGTGCGACTCAGGGTCTTCAACACCGAGCAGATGAACCAGGCCGTGTTCGCATTTCGGCGCTACGAAGACGCGTCGCTCCGCTACACCGGCATCGAGAGCCATCCGGGGCTGACCCATTACGGGTTGTACGACACGGTGGTGGCCAGAGAGTAACGCGCAATTTCCATCTCGGGGCGCCCTGTCCCGCTGCCGTTTGCACCGGTCCAGTCCAGCGTACGTCGCACCGACCAGCAAGAATCGCTCAACAGACCTGACTGAGCCACGCCAGCAGGATGCCACGGTTTTCCAATTTTGCGGATCGTGGAATGGCATCAGCCACGAGCTAACTCGTCATGCGGTGATTTTGGAGAATGGCGATGAGAGGTGGCAGATCTTCCTGAATCGTTTGCCAGAGAATGTCCAGGTTGATCTCAAAGTAGGCGTGCACCAGACGATGGCGCATGCCGATAATATCATCCCACGGAATTTCGGGTATCTGTTCCTGCGCGGTGGGCGAAATCCGATAAGCGGCTTCACCGATGATCTCAATATCCTTGACGAGCGCCAAGACCAGTTTCCGATCGCCATCCAGGTCTTTGCGCTTCCCGCCCTGCGCAAAGCTGACGGCCTCCTCCGCGGCGTCTAACATGTGTTGCAAGCGGACAAGATCATCGCTGGACATACTGCACCTCCGCCTCCTGGATTACCTGCTGGCGAAAGTAGCGGCTCAGATCCTCTGGCGTGCGCAGATCCACTTTGCGCCCTTGCCATAGCGCAGAGAGTTCGCGCTCCATGCGCGCAATGGCAAAAAGCCCTGGCACATGGCGCGGATCAAACTCGACCAGAATGTCGATATCGCTCTCTACGCCAAACTCAGGGCGCAGAACTGAGCCAAAAACTGCCAGGCGACGAATGTGGTTGCGCCGGCAAAAATCAGCGATCTTGTGCTGGGGAATCTCGATCTGTACACCCATCGCTACACCTCCGCGCAATCAGTCCAGTGATTTGCCGCCCGATGTCTGCAAATCTTGTCCCATTGCCAAGCGATTATACTCCATTCTCGCCGGTAAGCAGAGATTGGCCGACCAAGGGGACGCGGCCCGCAATTTTTGGTAAGCTCACCCCCGGCGTGCGTCGCAATCGGTCCCACGCGCCCCTGCGGTGAGTCGAGGTGGGTGAGCGCTTGCTGGCCCACCCGCGCAGGATGATGTTGTAGAACGGCAAGAGCGTGTGGTCGCAATTGTCAGGGCTGGCGTCCTCTTAACGCAGGGCAGTTCTCACTCATTGAAGCAGGGCGCACACGACTTCGTGGGTCTCATCGAGAAATGCCCGCCTGACAATGCATACCTTCTTCGTTGCATTGTCAACGGCGACCGCTTCCAACGAGGGCATCTGCGTGATCGGCGAAGGCGCCGTCACCTGCTCGATCTGGATGCAAGAATCCCACAAGGCAACCTGGATTTCCCTGCCAACCGTCCAGGCCAGGGCAAACCAGCCAGATTCATCAACACCCCTATGCAGCGCGCCAGCCGAGTCATAGCGGCTTGGGAGTTCGATACGAGAGACCTGCTCGTCAGCGCCAAAACACTGGTGGTGGACGGCCGTAGCCGAGCCGCCGGGGATGGAGACCACTGCGGTCCAAAAAACATGCAGCGCATTCCGCCCATTCAGCAGCGTCTTCCGGGCACGCAGATCAAGCCCGGCAATGCGCTTGCGCAAAGGTGAATAGGTCTCGTCTTGCCGGCGGCTGTAGATGGTTTCCTCTTGTGACGCGGCGTCGAAAAGGCGCAATCCATCGGCATGATCCGGCCACATCAGGTCAACTTCCCCGGGTAATTCAATAGTCTCTACCCATGTCCAGCCAGCGGATGTCTTGATGGCGTGTGACAACAGTGCGTTGCTTAGAGTCTCCCGGACATAGAGGTGCAATTGCTGCGCCGTATCCATCTGCAGCCAGCTTGCAAAGCCTCGGCTGGATCGATAGAGTTCCTGCGCTTGGCTCCAGGCGCTCGTCAACGCGATGCGCGACTGCGGCATCGAGGCGCAGTACACCCTGACTTCTGCGCTGCTGGACTATCTGCGCGCTCCCTTCGATCCGGAACACGAAGCAAACGAGTTCGACACGCGTTGGCAGGCGCTTATCGACATCCCCGAACTAAATCAACAATGAAATTGGTGCAGGCGGGTTGTGAAACGTTTCCCGCAGCATCCCGAATTTGTGTACACAGGTACTGAACCTCACTATTATTTTGCAGAGACCAAAATATTGATGGCGTCACCGGTAGCCAATCTGACCAGTTCACCCTATCTTGAGTTAAGCGATATTCCAGATCCGATTGAGCTTGGCCATCATCACTGGCAACAAGTTGAATTACCACTGAAGTGGAGTTGATAAACGATGACGTTGCAACGAGTTGGCCAACCGGCGCCGTCACATCCCTCGTCTTTCCTTCTAATGTGAGATCAAGGGGCACGTTAGAGGCAGCAACCTCGATCTCAAAAAACCATTCACCAGGTTTCGGATCAATAAGGTTATACGACTTATACGTTGCCCCCTGTTGGTACTCTACAGATGAATCTGAGGGATCAACAATATTCCCCTCAGGGTCAATCAGCCGTAGATTTACTTCAGCGTTCAAGGCATCTGCGCTGCTGGCTGCCACCAGGTTTCCTGGCCAATATAGATTTACGGTAAGATCAGGAACGCCTGGAATAACTTTTACGACTCGCTGGATTACCCCCTGGGAGACATTTAATATTTCTTGAAACAACGTTGCTCGCCCTGTAAGTCGCCCAGATAGTTCCGAATAGATGGTCTGCAAATCAACACTTGTGGGTGAATTAAAATAGCGACCACCTGTCTGAGCGGCAATTGAGCGTAGCAACTCTGCATTGTGTTGATCGCTCAAGCCAACTGTATAGACTCTCCATCCTTTATTCGCGTAGGCAGACGCCTCGCCTGTATAGCTCCCCTGCCCGTCGGTGAGAAATACGACAGCTCGTCGAGCCAGTGTTCCGGCGTCTTGAGAAAGTACCTGATATCCTGCGGCAAGGCCTATCCCTAAATCCGTGCCTCCGTTTGCAAACGCACGATCAACCGCTAATTGCAATCCGTCTTTATCGGCTTGTGAGTGAATTGCAGTAAGGTTAGCAAAGATTTCGGCTTGTGAGGTGAATCCGACGATGCCAATCTGATCTCCAATCCGCGAGCTTGCAGCCGTGGAACGCAAGTACAGTAGTGCACGATTTCACCGATAGAGCTGGCATCGGAATAGCCATAACGGCGTCATAGAGCCTTTCGATAGAACGTCTGAGTAGGGAAACGAAGGTCTGAAACTGGAAGCGAGTGGGGCGAGGCGATGGGGACCACGCGCCGCAAGATGCGGTAGGAAGCTTTGATGGCAAAGCGATGGCGATAGCATCGATAGACGGTCTTGGGCTGCCAGTCGATGCCGATGAGCACGAAGAGCCGCCACTTGCGTCGCCGTTTCTTCTCGTTGGGAACCAGCGTGGCCACCACTGCCATATCGGTGACCGTGCCATCGGTGAAGGCCATTTGCCTGCAATGGCAGGTGCGTTTGGCTCACTGTTTGCATCGTCTCTCGAATATCCTGGACGGTCAGTTCCGTTTGCGGTATCATGGTTTTGTCCTATTTGGTTCGTTGATGACTTTTTCCTATCTCCATTCAACCACCAAACAGGACTTCTCATCGTCTCGCTACTACCCATTCACGCCAAATCGTGAACTACTGTATCCGCGGCCGCCAAAGGTGCCGGTGCCCAGGCTGAGGGCGGGCACCTTGAAGCCGGAGCCGCCGAGTTGTCGGTATTCCATTAAAAAAATGCTCCTTTGCTGTGACGACAGCATCTGCTGCGCTGCCTGGGTTGCGCGGTTTGAAGCGACAAATGAAGCCATCACATCGCGCTTGGCGCAACACTAGCTGCTCGACTTCTGCACAAAGGGTGCGACGCCTTGGGCGGAAGTGCTGCCTGCCAATCGACTTCCCTTCAGCACGCGCAGCGCAATGCGCGGGTGCAGGAGCGAAGGCGGCGCGGCAAAGAGACTGCCCACTTTCAGAAAGGCCAGCGCAACTTCTGGATCGCGCCGCGCTACGAGCTGCAACCTGGCCATGTACCAGTTGAGCAGGCGCTTGGGTGCAGGCAGCGCCGCGCCCGACAGCCGTTGATCGTTGCCGACGGTCAGGTTCCACGGGTTGTCGATGGCCGCGGCGGCTTGGCGAAAGAAGCGTCGCTCCAAATCCACCGGACCCTGCGCCAGACACGCTTGCAGCGCCTGCGCCTGCATCGTCGCCGTGCTCATGCCCTGCCCGTAGATGGGGGTAAAACTGCAAATTGCGTCGCCAAGCACGAGCAAGCCTGCAGGGAACTCCGCCAACCGTTCGTAGCGGCGGCGCTGATTGGCCGGAAACTTGAAGGGAACAGGATCGCTAAGTGGCGCGGCGCTGGCGATCAGCTCGTAAATGTCGGGCGTGGGCAGTTTGCGCGCAAAGTCACGGAAGCCTGCTTCGTCAGTAGGTGGATGATCGCCAAAGTAACCGGCCAGCGTCACGATCCAACGGTCGCCCTCCTGCGCCAGCGCGGCGCTGGCACGCCGGTTCTGCGGCGTCGGTGCGACATTGATGAGCAGGTCGCCGTCGAGGTCGCCGAGTTTACGTGCATACAGACGCGAGGCGTAGCCCATGCCCACCTCCACGAGATCGACCGCAGGCGCAGCGTAGCCAAGTTCTTCCAGCCAGGCCGGCGTGCGCGAGCCGCGGCCGCTGGCATCCACCACCAGCGCAGCAGGCAGGATCTCGGCTGCGGCGCCGTCCTGTCTGCGCAAAATGCGCACGCCAGTAATGCGGCGATTGCCTTCGCCGGCGACCAGACCGAGGGCGTCGCACCTATCCACCACGCGCACGCAAGACAGGGCGCGCACGCGACGGCGCACTTCGGCCTCCAAGCAGGGACGGCTGACGTAAAGCGTGGGCAGCGTCTGTGCATGGCGGGCGAAGTAGCCGCCGCCGAAGAAGAAGCGTCCGTATCCCAACGGCGCACCCTGCTGCACCAGCGTGTCGGTCAGGCCGGGAAAGAACGCTTCCATGATGCGCTGTCCCTGGCCGAGCAGGGCGTGGGCGTGGTGACTCTGTGGCGTCCCTTTGCGATGGGCGACCGTCTCCGGCAGCGCATCTCGCTCCAGCACGACCACCTGAGTGAAGTGGTCGCTCAGGACGCGGGCGGCAAGCAAGCCCGCAATGCTGCCGCCGATCACAATGGCGGTTGCTGATCTCTGTTCCATCTTGGCATTCCTTTCATTGGCAAAAACACACAGTTGCGCTCCGGTGGCGCCACATCCAACCCAACGCCACCTTTTCAACTAGAGACAGCGTAGCAGGCAGGCGCGGTGGTCTCCAGCCAAAGTAATGCCGAATGATTGCCGAATTGTTGCCGAAAGTGAAGAGGAAATGAGATCAGGCGGAGGGGTCTTGAAGGCGCTGCCAGAGCATCGTTGTCAGACGGTCGATCCCGTTGGTGAGGTGATAGCGGTAGGTATTGAAGGGGAGGTCGAGCCGCTCTGCGGCCTGCTCCTGCGTAGCTTCCGGTTCGATGTAGGTTCGCCACAACGCCCGATAGAGTTTCGCATCTTTGGGGTTTTGATTGAGCGCTGTCACCGCATCGCCCAGCAACGCTTGCAGTGCTGCCGGCGTGCGCTCGGTGAGCAGGGCGGTGTTCAATAAAGGATTGGCGGCGAGTAGATCGGGTCGCGTATAATCGCGTAATGCCTGGCGCAAGGCGGCTGCGAACTCACGCTTTGACAGCACAGGGGCTGGAGATGCTTTGGCTTCACCGGCAGCCGCCCTGCCGGCATCTGCTATGCCAAGGTCGGCGTGACGCGTGTCGATCTGCCAGACTGTAAGCGGCATGAGCGCCCAGTTGTGGCTGAAGACGCCGTACTGCCGGCCACCCACCGTAAAATCGGCGGCCGGCGTGCGCTGAAAATGGATGCTCTCAAAGTGAGGCGCCATCAGCGTCGGGTTGGACATCGTGACAAAGCTCCACACCAGACGCGGCGTCGTCGTCCAGTGGATGACACAGTTGGCCGCGGTCACATTCACGGCAACTGTAATCAGCTGATAGCTCTCGCGCGCCATCCAGAAACGCATGTGCGAGATAGCGTCACCCGGCTGGATAGGATGATGGGCCGCCACATGCGCCAGCGCAGCAGCAACCGCCGGGTCGATGGCGGCATCCTCCGCCGTAGCGTGCTCCAACGCCAAGTGCGCCATGCAACCATATGCTTCACCGTCATTGGTGCGGTAGATCAGAAAAGCTGCCGGTTGCCGCGCCAGCCAGTGGCGTGCGATCGCGGCGGACGCTTCGCCTTCATGGCGCAGCACCATTGCGATGATGGCTGGAAAGTCAGCCGCTTGCGCCGATTCTGCGTAAGCGGCATCGGCCGCATCCCACACAAAGAAGTCACGCATGCCGGGGGCGCGGCGGTTGATGTAGATGGTGTCCATGCGCAGGCGCTGCCGCGCCTGACCGCTGGCGGCCTGTGCGGCGCGGCGTAAATAGCGCAAGGCAACCTGCTGCAGATCGGCATAGTGGTTCGGGTTGCGCCAGTGCAGATCTGCATCCAGCACTTCGCGCACCAGGTCGTGGGGGAAGATGCCGTACGGCCCCTGCTCCATGAAGGATAGCTGGCGCAGCCACTGGAAGAGCAAAAAGGCGGCCTCCGCATCAAACAGATTGGCAAGCATGGCTTCGGTGGTGGTGCGCGCAATTGCGCACAGTTCGAGTGCCTGCCGGTGTTGCGCGGTCGGTGCGTCGCGCACAAAACGTTCCATCAAGCTGCGGATCACGTCATGGGCAGCGGGCGCACTGCCGAGCATAGCGCCGTTGCCTTGCGCGTAGAGTTCGGCGACAAGCGACAACGCCAACGGGTGGCCGCGGGTGAAGGCCAGCAGCGCGGCATGCTGTTCGGCCGGAACCCCGCGCGCCGTCAGGTAAGCTTGACTTTCCTCTATCTGCAGATTGTCCAGCGCAACGACTCGCGTCAACTCGGCCCAGGCGCCGTCCTCACGCCAGGCCGAGGGCGGCTGTCGCCCCGCCATGACCACCAGGCTATTAGCCGGCAGTTGGGGGAGGAACGTGCGGCGCATCCACCCATCCAGTCCATCCAGCACTTCGTAGGTGTCGATCAGGAGCACGCTGCCATTGGCAGCATGGCGCGCCGCTTGTGCGGCCAGGTCAATGGCGGCAGACGTTGGCTCGATGTCACGCGCATCGAGGTGGACGACCGGCCAGCCCAGTTCGGTGGCGATGCGCGCCAGTTCGTGAAGCAGCGTCGTCTTGCCGGCGCCACCCGGCCCGTAAATATGCAGCACGACAAAGGGCGGTTCGTCCGCCAGCAGAGCGGTGCGGAACAGCTCCACCTCAGCCTGCCGGCCAACAAAACGCTCACGGCGTGCACGATCGATTCGATCAGAGAGCTTCTGCATGGGAGAGCACCCAAGTGCACCTAAAAGCGGGGTGCAACGGACATCAACACGCGCCGGTGATTATAGGTCAAATCACACTGGGCGCAAGCACGTAAATCGCCCAGCCCAAGTACTCGCGGCCGTAGCGCAGATACTCCTCCTGCATGGAGCGAAGCCTTTCAATGACCTGAGCGCGGTCAGCATGGTGCGGATTTTCCTCCAGCCACCGAATCAGGCCATGCCAACGGCCCCCTTCGTACGCGTCCCAGTCTTCGTGGCTCGCCCTGACAATGCGTTCCAAGTCGAAACCCTCTGTGCGCGTAAATTGGAGGAGTTCTTCTTCGCTGTAGGTGGATGATTCGTGCTGCACGTAAATGGGGGGCGCGCTGCTGGAAAGCCAGTATTGCTCGCCGATGCCCAGCCGGCCGCCTGTGCGCAACGCTCGGCTCATAGCGTGGATTGTCTGCTGATAGCCGCCCCAGATGAAGGTTGCACCAAGACAGGTGACAGCATCAAACTGCTGACCATCGGTGCTGTACTCTTCCCCGGCCGCACGGATAATGTCAATGCGATCGGCTAAACCGCGCGCGGCCACCTTCCGCCGTGCGCGTGTACAGGCATACTCGCGCACTTCAACTCCGACGGCAGTAATGCCAAACTCCTCAGCCCAAATCACAAGCGGTTCGGCAAAGCCGCAGCCAAAGTCAAGCACTCGGCTGCCTTCGCGCAGCCCCAGGTACTTGCCTGCTGTCACTATCTTGGCCACAGAAGTCGGGTTTTCCAGCTCCATGGCCTGTCCGGCAATGTTGATCAGATCAAGAAACTCCATACCCACAAATCTCTCTTCAAGCAAACCAATTATAGAATCGCGTTACTGTTGTAGGAGCCTATCAAACAATTGTTGCGCTCTGATTGCGGCCTCTGGCACGACCTGCTGAATAGAATCACCCGGTTTGCACAAATGCGCTTAAGCCGTCCCATTCTCTTTGCTGTAGTTCGCAAGCTTATGGCTCTTGCCGACGCCAAACGGGTCGTTGATCCAGACGATCACAGCGTCGTTTCCTGCGGCGCGTTGTTGGAAGCGCCACACGAACGTCGCACAATCAGCTCGGCCTCCAGCACGACCTGTTGGATCGGTCGGCCCGGCTCGCGCATGCGCGCCAGCAGCAGGTCGGCGGCAGCGTTGCCTTGATAGGAGGGATGTTGGTTGACGACAGTCAAGGGCGGGTTGTAGGCGCCGGCCCATGCCATTTCGTCGAAAGCCACTAGCGCCACCTGTTCAGGAATGCGTAGGTCACGCTCCTGCAGCGCTTTGAGCGCACCGATCGTCGCTTCGTTGTTGACGGTGAGCAGCGCCAGCGGCCGCGGCGTCCGCGCCAGCAGCCGGTTGGCCGCGGCGTAGGAACCGTCGATCTGCCAGTCGCCATGCTCGATCCAGATCGCCTCTTCCCCGATCCCGGCGGCATGGAGCGCGTCCAGAAATCCCGCCTGGCGTTCGCGCGCCGTGATATAGGTCAGCGGGCCGCCTACCAGCCCAAACGAACGGTGGCCCAGCTCGATCAGGTGACGGGTCGCCTGGCTCATGGCCGCGCGATTATTGGTCATCACACAGTCCAAAGAAAGCCCTTCGGGCACATGGTCGAAACAGACCACCGGCGCCTGGCTTTGCAGCAAGGTGCGATAAAACTTGCGCTGCGTCGAGGCGAACTGAGCAATGATGCCGCTCACCTGCTCTTGTAGCATCAGCTCAATGTTGATCTCCTCGTAGCCGGTGTCGTTGTTGGAATTGCCGACCACGATGGCGATCTGGCGGGCGACAAGCTGCTGTTCTACGCCCTTGAGGACATCCGTAAAAAAAGAGTTCTGGATGTTGGAGACCAGAAAACCGACGCGCTGCAAGGAATGGCCGGTGCGCAGCGTGCGCGCCGAACGGCTGGGGCGATAGTCCAGCGCCTGCATGGCCGCCTCGACGCGTGCAACCAGTTCGGGCCTGACCGACGCCGGGTTGTTGAGCACGCGTGAGACGGTTGCTATGGAAACCGCGGACGCGACTGCAACTTCCTGGATGGTTGCACGCGCATTAGGACGTTGCTTCTCCATGATATATCTTGCCTTTTCGCTGCTTCGGATCGAGTCGGTCTTTATCCGCCGGGCTGGCAGCAGACATCAATAAAGCTGCCGATTCCCTCTGCATTAATTTTATGTGTTCTGCGTCTATTGACAGAGATGGTTGGGTATGATATTTTTGAAATGTAATTGTAATCGTTTTCTGGATAATTTCAAACGCCATCTTTCCCCATATTGTGTTTGTGTAACCATTCGGATTCCTCGTCGAATGTCGATAATCTGTGTGTGCAAGGAAAAAAGGAGTCTCACGATGTTGCAGCGTTTTGTTCGTCTCATGGTGGTGCTGGCCATCGGCTTGGTGATGGTTGCCTGTGCAGCCCCGGCCGCCGCGCCCAGCGACGCCGCGCCTGCTGGCGTTGCGCCCGCCGGTGAAAAGCAAGTCCTCGATCTTTGGTTCAATAGCGACGATCTCTTCAACCAATACAACGAAAAGATCATCGCTGAATTTGAAGCCGCTAATCCCGACATTGATATCGTCTACAACCCCTATTCGAATGAAGCTTACAAGACAAACTTGCAGGTGGCGATCGGTTCGGACGATCCGCCGGACATCTTCTTCAACTGGGCGGGGGACGACACCGGCCGCTATGTGCGCGAAGGGCATCTGCTCGATTTGACGCCCTATGCCGACCAGTACGCCTGGGGCGATCAACTGTCACCGGCTATGCTGGCCGCTTTCTCTGTCGACGGCGCCCTTTATGGCGCGCCCTACAGCCAGGAGGCAAAGTACTTCTACTACCACAAAGACATGTTTGAGGAGATGGGGTTGACCGTTCCCACCACCTTTGACGAACTGCTGGCGCTCTGCACCAAGGTCAGCGACGCTGGGATGCCCGCCCTGGCCTTTGGCAATCAGGAACGCTGGGAAGGCGTCCACTATATGACCATCTTCAACCAGAAGGTGGCAGGGGAGGACGTGCTGGCAGCGGATTACTCGCTTTCCAATGATGCCGATACGCTCTTCACCGATCCCGGCTACGTCGAGGCCTTCAAGCGCTTGCAGGCCATGCAAGCAGCCGGCTGTTTTGGCGACGCCATCAACTCCACCACGCCCGACGCCGCGCTGATTCAGTTTGTCAACAAGCAGACCCCCATGTACTACCAGGGCACCTGGATTATCGGCTCGCTGAAGGACAACGACCTGGAGGGCAAGTACGGCATGTTCCGCATGCCGCCCATGACCGACGATGCGGCCAAGGGCAACCAGAACTTTGTGTTGGCCGGCCCGGTCGGGCTGGAAGTCTCCAGCAAGACCGCTTACCCCGATGCCGCCGCCAAGTTCCTCGATTTCTACGTTTCGCAGCCGTCGCAGCAGGCGCTGTTGGTGGACACCAACCGCATCCCGGTGCGCGCCGACGCCGTGGATCGTGAGGTTGCCGCGCCGGGTGTGGTGGCCGTCACTGATGATCTCGCCACCGGCGAAGGCACCGCGCTCTGGCTGGACGTGGTGCTCGAAAACAGCATCTCCGAGGTCTACCTGAACTCGATCCAGGAAGTGCTTGCCGGCGCCAAGACGCCGGAAGAAGCCATGCAGGCAGTGCGCGAGCAAGCGCTCAAGGTTCAAGCCGAGATGGCTGAGTAGCCTTCAACACTGGGGAGCTTTCTCACAAGCAAGCTGTTTGAAAAGCTACTCACTTTGACGCAGAGGCGCAGAGATGCAGAGAAAACGCAGAGAAATGCCAACAGAAGGTTCTTTGTTTTTCCTCTGCGAACCTCTGCTGCTCTGCGCCTCTGCGTCGAGAACAGCACTTTGCAAACAACCTCATCGGAGCCATCTCTCATGACCAATTCGGTGCAGATGCATGACAGTCAACGCAGCGTGCCACGCAAACGACGCGCCAGCTCACGCCAGCGGCGCGAATGGCTCGACGGCTATATGCTGGTCGCGCCCGCGCTCATTCTCTTCGTCATGCTCGTCGTCTATCCCATGTTCAACACGATCTATCTGTCGTTCTTCAACTACGGATTGACCGATGCGCGTATCCGCTTCATCGGCGTCAACAATTTTATCGAGTTGATGGGTGATGAAGTTTTCTGGCGTGCGCTGCGTAACAACTTCACCATTCTGGTCGTCTCGGTCATCGTGCAGGTGGGGATGGGGCTGATTCTGGCCGCGCTGATCGACCGCGGCATCCGTTGGGGCAAGGGTCTTGCACGCACCCTCAATTTTGTGCCGGTGGTCATGTCCGCCGTGGCCGTGGCGATTCTCTGGCAGCTCATCTACGACCCGACCGTCGGCCTCGCCAACCGCTTTGTTACCCTGATCGGCCTCGACCCGCCTTCGCAGGGCTGGCTCGGCGACCCGCGCCTCGTGATCTTCTCCATCCTGGTCGTCGCCTGCTGGCAGTATACCGGCTATGTCATGATCATCATCCTGGCTGGGATGCAGTCCGTCTCACCGGAACTCTACGAGGCGGCAGCCATCGACGGGGCGACGGAGATCCAGAAGTTCTTCAGCATCACGCTGCCTTCGATCCGCAACGTGAATATCGCGGTGATCCTGATCACGATGATCGGCGCTGTCAAAGTTTTTGACCTGGTCTATATTCTTACCCGCGGCGGCCCCGCCAATGCCAGCCAGGTCATGGGCACCTACATCTACTACAACGCCTTCACAGTCAACCGGGCCGGTTACGCCAGCGCCATCAGCGTCGTCTTGCTCGTTTTTGCCTTGATCCTCGGTTTTCTCCAATTACGCTTGAGCGTTCGTCCGCGGGAGGACGCATGAAACTGCGCTTCTCAACCATAGTGGTCTATCTGGTGGTCGGCGTCTACACGTTGCTCGTGTCGCTGCCCATCTTCTGGATGTTTCTGTCGTCCACCAAAACGGTGCGCGAGTTGTTCAGCTCGCCCTTTGCCCTGCCGCAAGAGCCGCAGTGGTCCAACTTTGCCAAGGCATGGGAAAGCGGCATCTCGAACTATCTGGCCAACTCGCTGATCGTGACGACCCTCTCGGTCGTGCTGATCGTGATGGTCAGCGCGCTGGCCGCGTACGCGCTGGCGCGCATCAACTTTCCCGGGCGCATCTTTATCTACCTGCTGCTGATCGCCGGCTTTGCGATCCCGGTGCACACGGTGCTGGTGCCGCTCTATCGCAGCCTGAACAGCGTGGGGCTCCTCAACACCCACGCCGGGCTGATCCTGCCCTATGTCGCCTTTGGCATTCCCTTTTCTGTGCTGCTGCTCTACGCCTTCTTCCTGGAATTCCCCTCCGAGATTGAAGACGCCGCTCGCATCGACGGCTGCAACATCTGGCAACTGGTCTTCCGCGTGGTGATGCCCCTTTCCATGCCGGCGTTGGTCAGCGTCGTCGTCTTTCAATCGGTCTTTCTCTGGAACGAATTTTCCCTGGCGCTGATCGTGATTCGCGACGATGCGCTGCGCACGATCCCGCTCGGCCTGACCAAATTCCAGGGTCAGTGGTCGACCAATTGGACGCTGATGCTGGCGTCGCTCTCGATGGCGACGCTGCCGGTGCTGATCCTCTTTATCATCCTGCAGCGCCAGTTTATTCGCAGTCTTGTCGGTTTCTCCAAATAATTTTTCGCTGCCGGCGCCATGCGCGCGGCAATTTTGTGTGATGAGGCCATCATGAATGCCCAACCGATCCGCTATCGCCAGATTCATCTGGATTTTCACACTTCGCCTGCCTGCACCGATGTCGGCGTCGATTTTGACGCCGACCGCTTTGCCCGCACCTTGCAGGAGGCCAGGGTTAACGCCATCAATATCTTCGCTAAATGTCACCACGGCTACTCCTACTATCCCACCAAGGTGGGCACGGTGCATCCTGGCCTGCAGTTTGACCTGCTGGGCGGGCAGATCGAGGCGCTGCACCGCGCCGGCATCGTCTGCCCGATCTACGTCACGATCCTGTGGGACGAACTCGCCGGCGAACTGCATCCCGAATGGCTGATCGTCAACAAGGATGGCCGCGTCGCCTCGCGCCCGCCCCTCTCCAACGCCTGGGGCTGGACCACGCTGGATGTCTCGACGACCTACGCCGACTATGTGATGGATCAGGTCACCGAGCTGACGCAACTCTACGAGGTTGACGGCTTCTGGTTCGACATCTGCTTCCCGCGCCCCAACTATTCGCCGTGGGGCCAGGCGCAGATGCGCGCCGCGGGCGTGCCGCTGGACGATGACCACGCTGTGTGGGAATTTGCCCGGCGCAAACAGGAGCGCTTCTTTGACAAGTTGACCCAACACGTCGAGAGCCTCGTGCCGAAAGCCACGATCTTCTACAACGGCACGATCAGCCGCGACATGCGCCGCATTACAAGTTATGAAACGCACTTCGAAGTCGAGAGTCTGCCTACCTCCGGAACCTGGGGCTATCTGCACTATCCGGTGATGGCGCGCCAGGCCCGCACTTACGGCAAGCCGGTCATCGGCATGACCGGCCGCTTTCACACCTTCTGGGGCGACTTCGGTGGCATCAAGACCGCCGACCAGTTGCTCTACGAATGTGCGACTGTGGTGGCCGCGGGCGGTCGCGTCTGCGTGGGCGATCAACTGCATCCACGCGGTGTGCTCGACCCGGCGGTCTACCGGCTGATCGGCTCCGCCTACGCCAAGATCGAGGCGCTGGAGCCGTGGCTGGTGGACGCTACGCCCACCGCCGAAGCCGCGGTGCTGGCGATCGGCCCGCTGGAGGAAGAACTGGACGGCATCGGCACGCAGAATCCCGACGCCGAAGGTGCGATCCAACTATTCATCGAATTGGGCGTCCAGTGCGACCTCGTCGACGCCGAAGCAGATCTCTCCGGCTATCGTCTCGTCGTCCTGCCCAACGGGACCCAGGTAGACGGCGCGTTGAAAACCAAGCTGGACAATTTCGTGGCCGCGGGCGGTGCGCTGATCTTCAGCGGCACGGCCGCGCTGGCCGACGACGGCCATACCTTTGTGCTGGCGGATGCGCCGGTGCGCTACAGCGAGCCGGCGCCCACGACGCCCAGCTACCTGCGTCCCACCGGCTTCGACGCCACCGGCAGCGAGCTGGCCGCCGACTACGACTACGCCTTCTACGATCAGGCGCATGTCGTGACGCCGCTTGCCGGCGCGAAGACTTACGGCGACCTCAGCCGCGCCTATTTCAATCGCACGTGGGAAACCTTCATGGGTCATCAACATGCGCCTGTGGAGCGTTCGCTGGAGGCCCCGGTGGCGGTGCGCAAGGGGAACATGCTCTATCTGGCCGCGCCGCTTTTTGCCGGCTACAAGAAGTGGGACTACTGGGCCTACCGCGCCATGTTGGCCGCGCTGCTGGCCGATCTGCTGCCGCAGCGCCTGCTCTATCCGCAAGGGCCGGGCTGGGTCGAGTACACCCTGCACACCCAACCGGCGGCGGCAGAGCACGCGTCCCGCCAGATCGTCCACGTGATCGCGTACCAGCCGCGGCGCAGCTTGCAGCCCATCGCGCACGTCGATCAGGCGTGGACGGTGTCCGCTCTCGGCGTCAAGGTGCGCTGCGAGCGGGAGCCGGCGCGTGTCTATCTTGCGCCGGACGGTACCGACGTAGCCCACTCCTTTAAGGACGGTTATCTTACCATCGACCTGCCGCCGCTGGATGTTTACGCTGTCGTCGTGATCGAAGCGTAACAGAACCCTAGCGCATCGGGTTGGAACTCAGCCATTACCCAAATGCAAGAACACGAAGGGGCGCAAAGAATAGCAAGACCTTCTTTGCGCCCCTTCGTGTTCTTGTGTTTCACTTCTTCAAAGGCCGATCTTTTGCCCCAGTGATAACGTAACGCATCTTCGATTACTGCATCTGTTCCCAGCTCGCGCCAGCGAAACTTGGCCGCCCAGCCGTTGGGTTGGCCTTCGACCCCATCTGCGATCAGCGCGCCGAGCACCGGGCCGAACTTGAAAGCGTGGCCAGAGCGCGGCGGTCAGGCCGTAGATGCCGCCGTGGGAGGATAGCTCTGGGTTCCAATCGGCCACGGATTTGGCGGATTAGACGGATTCTCGCGGATTTTATCCGGCTTTTTCCGTTTAATCCGCGTCATCCGCGGTCTATCTTCGCAGCACAGTCTTACTCTTCTTCGGTCACGTAGACGGTGGCATATTCGACTACGGTGTTGTCGAGCACGTCGCTGACGATGATGCCCAGCGAGTACTCGCCTGGATAGCTTCCGTAGGCGGTGACGGTGAAAGGCTTGCCGCTGAAGGTGAGGGTGTCGCCGCGATAGTCGTTGGTGACCCACTCGCCCTCCTCGTCGAGTTCGTGCCACTGCTCGATGATCGTGAACGCGTCGCCGGGGCGCGGGTTGAGTGCACGCGGCGCGCCGGTCTCCCCCGCGCCGGTGAAGGTGAGCAAACGCTTGTATTTGAGGTTGCCGTCGAATTTCATGATCGCCGAGCGTTCCTCGCCGCTGTCCGCAAAGGTGTAGACGCCGCGCACGTCGTATTCGCCTTCTTCGTCGCTGGCGCCGTAGATCGACGGCTCGAAGAGGGCGAAGGCTTCGCTCTCGCCGTCGCTGAGGCTGTAGATCGTCGGCTCCCACTCGAAGAGGAAGTCCTCCAGATCGGCTTCGCTCCACGCCGGGTAGTAGATGCCGTCAAACTCGACGGTGTCGTCGGCGGCGACGAAGTCGATATCCTCGACGACATAGGCCTCGCTCTCCTCGTCGTAGCGTGAAACTTCGATGTAGATATAGCCGATCTCCTCGCCGGTGATCTGCGTACCGAGCAGCACGCTCTCGCCCGCCGTAATCGTGTCGCTGCTCACTTCCAGCGGCGTCATGCTCAGTTCGGTGTCGATGCCGGGGGTGGTGACTTCAGGCTCCGCCGCCAGCAAGGGTGCGCTATAATCCGCCAGATCAGCCGCGGCGGCAGTCTCCGGATCGAGCAGCGCCGGCTCCACCGCGTCGGGATCGATGTCCTGGTTGGTGTAATGGAAGACCAGGAAGTCATCCCACAGCGACGCGCCGGCAAAGCGGCTGGCGTAGCCGGTGTAGGAAATCTCGCTGACTTCCGTGCCCACGGCGACCAACAGGTCGGGCGTCGGGAAGAAGATCGAAAAGCCGGTGGCGCCGAGGCGTCCCGCACCGTGCTTCTCCGCGATGATCGCGGCTTTGTAGGCCTTGTTCAGCGTGCGCAGCGCCGTGTCGAGCGGCTTGGAGCCGGCGAATTCGGCGACCAGGTTGGCGAAGTTGCCCAGATCCAGGAAAGGCGACGGCGCCTCTTCGCCAAAGACGCTTTCAAAAGATTGCGCATAGGTGCGGGCGCGGGCAATCGTAGCCGGATCCACTTCGGTCAGCGCGTAGGCGAACTCGTTAAGCGCGTCCATCAGGGCCGGCAGCTTCGCCAGGTCGATGGCGGTCAGGGTGACGCTCTGGCTTTCCACCTCGGCCAGTTCGGCCGGGTCGACCTCATCCTCCACGCCGTAGACTTCCAACACGTAGTCGCTGCGCGCGTCGCCATCCTGGATGCGCACGTCATCGACAATGTAGCTCTCCACGATGGAGCGGGCCAGCACCTTGCCCGACTGCGCCGGGTTGTCGGCCAGCCCACCCAGGAATTGGGCGTAGGCCCAGCCGATGGCCGGCTCGGTCTCCTGCGAGGCGACCGCGTAGTGCGCGTACGGTGCAATTCCCGCCAGCGCCTCCATCTGGCTCATGAGACAGGCGTCGAAGCCGACAAACTCAAAACGCTCCACGCCGGTTTCGGCCAGAATCTCGGCCAGCGCCTGGTCGATCTCATTGATCGTAAAGCTGCTGCCTTCTTCCGGCGCGTCGTCGTTCCAGCCGCCGACCCAGCCCGCGCCGTGGTCGGAGAGGATCAGGGCGTACCTCTGCGCGGGGTAATTTGTCATCGCCCACACCGCAAAATCGACCAGGGTTTCTGGCGCGCCGCTGTCCACCTCGCCCAAGTCGTCAAGTTCTTCAGAGGCCAGTGTGCTCAGGTCGTTGTCCTGCGTCACCAGGAAGCGCTTGGCGGTCGTCCAGTCGCCGTCGCCGTCGAACGCGCCGTCATAGCGGTCAAGCTGCGCCACAATCGTGACGGCGTCGGTCGAACCGACCCACTCCGCTTCGTTGAGGTCGGTGAAGATGTCGCCTTCGAGCACCTCGTCGTCGGCGTTTTGATAGAGCATGACCAGCCATTCAGGTTCTTCTTGATTTGTCTGACGTGGCGCCGCGTGCGCGGGAAAGACCGCGGCAAGCAATAAGAGAATTGTTGTAAATGCTGCTGCGGTCGTGCGGGTGTTGCGCATGGATTGATTTTTCCTCAGTTTGTCAGAGTGCGAAATTATGCCACAGATGGCGGTCATCATCGACCGAGCACAGTGTACTCGATTTTAGATGAGTTGCGAATCGGCCTAAAAGCGCCGGGGACGTATTCGTGTATTTTCGTCCATTTGTTGCGGCTTAGATACGTGTGATATGCTGTGAGCGTGGCCTTGCCCGCTGTGACGTGGAGCCGTCCAGAGGCGAGCCACCAATGAGCGGGCATCGACGCAAGTGGATTTTACCAACGCTCAGAATTTTTGCGAAGGCAGCCGGCGTTTCGTGGTGGTTTCCTCTGCGTCCCTATAAATGGCAAAGGTCATGGAGCGTTGTCCAATGGGCGACGCTTTTCTACATCCTTATTTTCCAATTTCTACTTGAGGAACTCTATGCGTTACAGTCTTTGCTCCTACAGTCTTCACCGCACCGTGGCAGCCGGCCAGATGGATTTGTTCGGCTATTTTCGTTTTTGCCAAGAGGCAGGCTACACCCAGCTCGACCCGTGGAATGAGCATATCAAGCAGGCGTATGACGACAATGGTTTTCTCGCCGAAGTCAAGGCGGCGGCGGCTGAAACGGGGCTGCCCATGGGCTGCATCGCGGTGGACGGCGCCCACATCTACGAGCCGACCCCGGAAGGCCGCGAGCTGAATCGCGCGCGCCGCTACCGTTGGCTGGAGATCGCTCACGAGTTGGGCGCCGAACAGTTGCGCATCGACGCCGGCGGCCGTGACCAGACGCTCGACGAAATTTTCGACGTCGTGGTCGAAGGCTACAAAGACATCATCAGCCGCGCCCAGGCGCAGGGCGTTGAGATCATCATCGAGAATCACTGGGGGCCGACCAATCACCCTGCCGCCATCCACCGCTTACTGGCGGCGACGCCTGGGCTGGGGCTGCTCTTTGATTCGTACAACTGGCCCGCGGGCACGCACGAGCAAGCCTGGCGCGAATGCGTCCCCTATGCCCGGCTGACCCATTTCAAGACCTTTTCTTTCGACGCGCAGGGCAACGATCCGGAATGGGATCTGCCGCGTCTGATCGGCATGTTGCAGGCGGCGGGCTATCAAGGCGCTTGGGGCGTCGAAAGCAGCCCCTACGACAACGACGAAATCGGCGCGGCGCGCAAGTCGATTGCGTTGCTCAAGCGCGTCTTGGGCGATCAGTAGTCAATAAGAAAAAGGATTGATTGATGAGCAATGCAGAACGAATACGCGTAGGGGTGATCGGCGTCGGGCAGATTGGGAAGCGCCACGTCGAAACTTATGCCGCCATGCCCAATGTCGAAATTGTCGCCATCGCCGATGTCAACGATGCAGAGGCGGAGCGCGTCGCCGCGCGGCATGGCATTCCGAATCGTTACGCCAAGGTGCAGGATCTGCTGGCACGCGATGACATTCAGGCGGTCGATGTCTGTCTCCACAACAACTATCACATGCCGGCGACTGTGGCGGCGCTGGAGGCGGGCAAGGATGTTTTCTGTGAGAAGCCGATGGCCGGCGCCTATGTCGATGCGGTGAAGATGTGGGAAGCGGCGCAGGCCACAGGACGCAAGCTGGCGATCCAGTTTGTGACGATGTTTTCAAACGAAACCAAGGCCGCACGTTATCTGATCGAAGCAGGCCATGTAGGGAAGCTTTACCACGTGCGCTCGGTCGGACATCGCCGCCGCGGCCGCCCCTTCGTCGACGGCTACGGCAGCCCCACCTTTGTGCAGAAGGAGCATTCGGCTGGCGGCGCGCTCTACGATATGGGCGTCTATCATATTGCGACGGCCTTATGGCTGATCGGCAATCCACCGGTGACGCGCATCACGGGGCGCACGTATCAAGAGATCGACATGGACGCCCGCCGCCGAGAGATCAGTGGCTACAACGTGGAGGAGTTGGGCGTTGGCTTCATCCACTTTGCTACAGGACTGACGCTCGACATTGTCGAATCCTGGGCGGTGCATATGGATAACCTGGGCAGCAGTGTGATTCTGGGCAGCCAGGGTGGGGTGAAACTTGACCCATTTGGCTATTTCTTCAATCTAGGCCATCTCGATCTCAATGCGTCGGCCAACATGGAGGCGTTTAACTGGCGTCTACATAACGTCGCTGAAGATGGCGACGCCTATGATGGCCCGCAACAGCACTGGATCGCGGCCTTGCAAGGTCGCGTGCCGCTCATCCCGTCGGCGGCTTGCGCGCTGAACACCATGCTCATCTCCGAGGGCATCTATCTCTCGGAACGCCTAGGCCGCGAGGTCACAGCCGAAGACGTGCTGGCGCATTCCATCTCCACCGCGCGCCCCGTCTGATTGACGTATCGACTTTTGGCGCGGATTCGGGTGCATGGTTTGCTACGAATTGAGTGGTGAAACCTACGCCCGAATCCGTAGCTGCGCTTACGACAACCCGCCATTGTTCTCCGCCCCTAGATCGATTACCCTGAACCTGAACGCATTGATGGTTGTTCGATTGCCCGTCTATACAAGCGAGGTTGATTGCTATCAGCCCCCCAAGCTAGCAAAGCAAAGCAAAGGTAGCGGCATAGTTCATGGATTAATTGGGGGAACCGGACAATGGATTTTTGGGTCAGTCTAGGGATGATGTTGGGCATCGGTGCAGTCGCTGGATGGGCTGCAAGCGTTATTCTGCATGGTCAGGGATCGGGGTTGATCGGCAACATGGTGGTCGGTTTTTTGGGCGCCTATATCGGACACTGGATGTTCGACTATCTGCGCCTTCCTCCGCTGTCTGACTGGAGCTATCTAGGCGAATTCGTCTATGGCGTCGTGGGTTCAATGGTGCTGTTGCTTGTCTTCGGCCGCATGTTTATCCAGCAGGATAACCTCTAAATTTTTCGCAGCAATGGCGCTGCGGAGAATTTAGAGCCGCTTGCTTCTTCTTGAGATTCCCCTCACACCATAATCTCCAGCTTTACTCCCGTTCTAGCATCCATCTCGAAATATGCAAAAACAACCTTTCGACATCGATCAAGCCATCACGCGCATCGAAGAGGCCGTCAAACCCTATCCCAAGGCGGCCATGTTTGAATTGTTCGACGAAGGCTTTACCACACCCTTCGAGCAGCTCGCCGCCTGTATCCTCTCGATCCGCACCTACGACGAGGTGAGCCTGGTCTGTGCGCAGCGGCTCTTTGCACTGGCCCGCACGCCACAGGCGATGGTGCAACTGCCCATCGCGCAGATCGACGCCGCCATCGGCCAGAGCACCTTTCACGAGCGCAAAGCGCCGCAGATCCAGGCCATCGCCCAGCGCATCCTGGCCGAGTTCGACGGCGAGCTGCCTTGTGACCCGGCGGTGCTGATCTCCTTTCAGGGCGTCGGTCCCAAGTGCGCGCATCTGGCGTTGGGCATCGCTTGCGGAGAAGCGTACATCAGCGTGGACATTCACGTGCACCGCGTCACCAACCGCTGGGGCTACGTGCAGGCGAAGACGCCGGAGCAGACCATGGCTGCGCTGGAGGAGAAGCTGCCGCAGGGTTACTGGATCGACATCAACCGGCTGCTGGCGCCTTTCGGTAAGCACATCTGCACAGGAAAGCTGCCCAAGTGCAGCGCCTGTCCCGTGCTCGCCATGTGTCAGCAGGTGGGGGTGAAAGCACATTGGTGATGCATCAATATCGATGGACATTGCCGCGGCGCGACGCATTGTCGATCCATAGCGTACTCTCTCGTTCAGTCCTCCACGAATCTCACGCGAAGCCGCAAAGAACGCGAAGGAAACCATCTTCAACTTCGCAGCTTCGCACCTGCACGTGAGACAAAATCGTGAACGACTGTCGCTACTTTCTCACCACGAGAGGCAGGAAGAGCGCCGCCGTATGTTCGGCCTGAGTGTCGAGGGGCGCCCCAGCGCTCACTGTATAGACCGCGCCTTGGAGTCCGGCTGCGTCGGCAATGGCAATCGATACTGGCGTGCCCGGCGGCAGGTCAAGACGGGTGAAGAGGTACGGCTCAATGCTGGCCTGATCACGGATGCCGTCGAAGAGCAGGCTACCGTCACTGCGGCTGCGCACTGTGAGTCGCGGCCGCAGCCCTGGCGTGAGATCGATGACGCGCACGACGAGGCTACCTTCCGCACTGGCTGTGGCAGTGAAGACGTCGACATCATTGCTGCGATCGATGCGCCCCAGAACTGGCTCGTTGTCATTCGCAAGCGCCGTGGCGCCATCGACCGTGTCGGCATGATCGTCCGCCTGGAAGCCGGTGACGGTATAGACCGTGGAGACGGTGACTGTGAAGGGCACGCCGACCGGGGTCTCGATATCAGGCGGTTCTGAGCCATCTGTCGAAGGCACATAGTGCAGCCCGGCATTGCTGAAGGTCGCCCTCAGGTTTGGGTTGGTAAACGTAAAGGTAACCTGATGCTGGCCACCCATCGCATAAGGCAGTTGGGCGACATAGCCGCCCACACCGTCGCCGACCACGGGCGCCTGGAATTGGGAGCCGTCGGGCGCCTTCACCTGCGCGACGACCTGCATGTTGGTGATCGGCAGCTCGCGCTGCAACTGTACGTTGAACTCGGCCGGGTTCGGGTAGACAAACTCATTGCGCCCGAAGACGCGCTCCGGGCAAGACAAGCACCGTTGGAAGGGCGTCAGGTTCGGCTCCAATGCGACTGGCCCGCCATTATTCGCTTTCTCCCCCTCGCGCCGCCAGAGAATCTGGAGCGCACGGCGGGCAATCCCGTTGGCCAGGTCGGCATCGTTGGCCGGCAACTGAATGGTGGGGCTGGCATTTGGGGCCGGCGCCACCGCGGCGAGTTCCTCGAAGTAGGTGCGGGGCAGCGCCAACGATGGATAGGGCAATCGATAGATTTCGGGCGGATCCTGGGAAGGCGGCCGCGCCAACGTCGTCCACGCATCGGCCTGATAGATGCGATAGTGGTGGTTCTGGTTGGTCTCGCTACGCGATGTGGAGAAATTGAGCCATGTGTAGTCGCCAGCGGTGGCGTTGAATTGAGACGACATAACCGAGGGCGCAATCGCCATATCCGTCGTGCAGGGGCCGGAGTAGGTTCCCCGGCAGGCGGCTGTGGTGCGGTACTCGTCGCCCATGCCATACATGAAGTGTCCCCACTCATGCGCCAGGGTATAACCGGCGCTGCGTTGACTGGCCGGGCTCAGCGCATTGAGCGGCGTCGTGAAAGAGAAGATGTCAGAGATGTAGAGATGCGAGCCGGTCGCGCCCCAGCCGGACAGATTGGTGACATGGGGCCACACTCGGTCGAGCCAGATGATCTTATTGTTGTAGCTCTCACGGCTGTCGGCGGAAACGATTGTATCGGTGCCGGTGATGTTGCCACTGACGCCCGGCGTGCAGCCATAGGTGAAGGTCACGTAGCGCAGAATGTGGGCGCCCTCGGTCATCTCATAGAGTCCGTCGGCAAAAAAATCTATGATGTTTTCGTACGGCTCACGGTTGGGATTGGTCGCACCGCCCATGTCGGTGCGGTAGAGGCAGATGCTGACATCGACGCTGCGTTTGCCGCGCAGCAGAATCGCGTCGTTCAAGCCCGGAATGACCACTTTGGGCAGTGGGTATTGAATGACTGGCAGATTCAAGTTGCCTTGCCAGAGATAGTTGGCGGCCACCGGTTGGAGCGGCGGCAAAGGCCGCACGACAGATGGCGCAGGCGCCACCGCGCTGGCTTCGACCGCGCCTGCATCGCAACCTACGCCGGCCGGTCGCAAATAACCGCGCTGATCTGTGTTTGTACAGGCTGCTGCCGCGGCGTCGATGGCCGGGCTGCCGCTCAACGGTGCATGCGTCAACGTAGAGCCGCCGTTATCGACCAGTGGGCCCAACTGCGGATCGGCAACGCTCTGGTCGCCAACGCCGGCCAGGTTGCACGTGGCGTCGCTGTCAATGTTGTAGCCTCCCGAGATTACCGGCTGTGCGCTTCCCTCCGCCTCACAGTTGGCGCCGCCGTCCTGCGGGTTACCGAGAATCGTGCTGGTAAAGGTAAGCGTCGTGCGCACATTATAGAGGTTGGCGCCGATGGGCGCGCGATTGCCAAAGAGGGTCACGTTTTGCAGCGCCGCCGGATAATCGACCACATAAAGCCCGCCGGCCCAATCAGCCGCCGCGTTGCCGCTGATCGTCACGTTGGTGAAGAAGTGACCCAGCGCGCCGCTCAACTGAAGGCCGCCGGCCACGTGCACCGCGCTGTTGTTGCTGACGGTCGAGTCGCGCACCGTCAGCAATCCTTTGTTGCCGTACTGGAAGAGACCGCCGGCATTGTAGGCGCGATTGCCATCCACGGTGACGCGCTCCAGAGTGACGTTGGCGCCATTGTAGAGGCCGCCGCCCAGGCTGCCGGCAAAGGTCACGTCCGCCTCGTTGTCCAGGATGCGCGTATCGCGCACGACGACCGCGGTGCCGGGATAGTTGGGGCTGACGTACAGCCCACCACCGCCGGCCGCCGCGAAGTTCTCCTCGATCAGGCTCTCCTCGATCGTCGCCGTGCCCTTGATCACACCGATGCCACCGCCGTCGCCAAAGTGGGAACGGTTGCCGCGAATCGTGCTGTTGCGGATGGTCAGGTCGCCGGTGCTGTCGATGGCGCCAAAGGTCTGTGCCATGTTGCCGTCGATGACGCTGTTCTCGATCACCGTGATGCCATCGTTGAGCGACAGCGCCCCGCCCGTGTAGGCAGCTTCATTATTGACCAACTGGCTGCCAAAGATCGTGAGCGTGCCCGCCAGATTGGTGATGGCGCCGCCACCCGAATTGACGCCGGTCGTCTTGCTGTTGCGGATGGTCACGGTGTCGAGCACCAGTGTCCCTTCATTGAGGATGCTGCCGGCGCCCTCGACCGCGCTGCCATCGGCCAGGATGAGGTTGGCCAGACGCAGGCTGGCGCCCGGCTGCACGCGGAACAGACGATGGGCGTTTTCACCGCTCAGCGTGATCAGCCCGCCGCCGTCCATGCTCACGTCGCCCGCAACGGTATACGGCCCGCCGGCAATCGTGACGGGATTCGGCCCGCAGTCGAGGGTGATCAGACCGCCGGCGGAGATTGCAGCCGCCAGCATTGCGGCCGTGCAACTTGCCGGCGACCCGTCGCCGATGGTTGCCTGTATAGGTTCACCCACATTGGGAGGAGGCGGTTGGACTGTCGGAGGGCTGGGAGGGGTGACAGTTGGCGGAGGTGTAGCGTCTGTCTGCACCTCGACTGCGCCGATGTCGCAGCGCGCACCTTGTGGCCGGCTAACCCCGCGCTGATCGGCGTTGAAGTCGGGAAGGCAGGGTGCAGCATCGATGAGCGAGCTGCCGGCGGACGGCAGATGGGTCCATGCACCACCGCCGTTGTCTGCCAGCCCTTCCAACTGGGCGGGTACGCCATTCAGGTCGCCCGGCTGATTCATGAAGAATGCACAGGAATCGTCCTCGGCCAGGTTATAGCCGCCGGAGACGAAATGCGGCAACGGCCCCGCCGTGCCGGAGATGGCGCAGTTGGCGACTTGGGCCAGCGCTGTGTGATAAACGTTGAAGCGCTGGCGGCTGTCATCGACATAGCCGGCATAGGCACTCTGATCCAGGACGCCACCCACACCGCCGTTGTTGCCAGCCAGGGTGACGTAGTAGAGATTGGCCGGCCCCAAGAAGTTCTGGATGGCGCCACCAGCGCCGGCGCTGTTGCCGCCAAAGGTGCTGTTTACTACGTCCAGTCTACCGCGGCGGTTGTCGATAGCGCCGCCCCGTTCGCCGGCCTGGTTGGCCACAAAGGTGGACGTATAGACCTGGGTGAAAGCCTCGTCAGAGCCAGGCCCGGCCAGGATAGCCCCGCCGTAGCCAAGAGCCTGGTTGGCCTCGAAGAGGCTCCCCCGGACGGTCAGTTTGCCAAAGCTGACGATGCCGCCGCCGAAGGCCTCGGCACTAATCGTCCCGTCGACGGTGTTCTGCAGGAAATGGCTGCCAACGACCTGGATATCTCCCGCAGTGGTGGCGTAAATGGCGCCGCCGCGATTGGCGGTGTTGGCCTTGATCGAAC
>Ga0154020_10000254_pt1 | contig 64111 bp, 50 predicted proteins | sample Klosneuvirus_201_FD_109709 | JGI IMG/M metagenome (GOLD analysis project Ga0154020, IMG submission 109709) | Active sludge microbial communities from wastewater, Klosterneuburg, Austria - Klosneuvirus_20160825_MG | ecosystem: Engineered > WWTP > Aerobic digester > Activated sludge | place...
GGCTGGTGCCGAAGTCGAGTTGAAGTAATCTTCTTGAAGACGCAGGATACCGTCTGAAAGGAATTTTCAGACCCCAATCCCACCAAAATGGGACTGGGGTCTTTCCTTATTTATGCCAGTAATGGCAAGTATCTAACAGTAGTTTAATAGGTCTAGTCCTAGGAAATTTAAACCTAAAGTACCTTGGCAAAGAAGACAGTAAATAACAGGATTGACTTCTCATCTATTGAGAAGGTTCTTGAATATCCCGATTTTCTCGATATTCAACTTCAATCATTCAAAGATTTTTTGCAGATAGAAACTCCTGCAGAGAAACGCCAAAATGAAGGACTCTTCAAAGTATTTGCAGAGAACTTCCCTATTTCGGATTCACGCGAGAACTTCGTTCTTGAGTTTGTCGATTATACCATTGATCCACCGAAGTACGATGTGGATGAATGTATTGATCGCGGGCTCACATTTTCTGTTCCGCTGAAAGCGAAGTTGCGCCTCACTTGTAACGATGAGGATAACGAAGATTTCCAGACTATTGAGCAGGAAGTGTTTTTGGGTAACATCCCATACATGACTGAGAAAGGATCTTTCGTGATCAATGGTGCTGAGCGGGTTATCGTTTCGCAATTACACCGTTCACCCGGTGTGTTTTTCGCCATGAGTAAACACACGAACGGAACCAAGCTTTATTCAGCCCGGATTATTCCTTTCAAGGGATCGTGGATTGAATTTGCTACGGATGTAAATGCGGTGATGTATGCGTACATCGACCGTAAGAAAAAATTCCCGGTAACCACGTTGCTTCGTGCGATTGGTTATGGTACGGATAAAGATATCCTTGATCTCTTCGGCTTGTCTGAGGAAATCGAAGCGAATAAAAACACTCTTAAGAAGACAATCGATCGCAAACTTGCGGCCCGTGTGTTAAAGACATGGACGGAAGATTTTGTGGATGAAGATACTGGTGAAGTTGTTTCCATCGACCGTAACGAGGTGTTACTTGAGCGCGATCATGTGATCACCGCTGAAGATGTAGACGTTATTGTTGAGTCTGGGGTAAAATCAATTATCCTTCATAGAGAAGATGTAAACGCAGCCGATTATCACATCATCTTCAATACGCTGGCTAAAGATAATTCTAACTCTGAGAAAGAGGCAGTTGAACAAATCTATCGTCAACTAAGAAATACCGAAGCGCCTGACGAACAAACAGCTCGCGATATTATCCAGAGCTTGTTCTTTAGTGAGAAGCGTTATGATTTGGGTGAGGTAGGTCGTTATAGAATAAACAAGAAGTTAGGTCTCGACCTAAGCTTCGATCAGCGTGTATTAACAACCGAGGATATTATCCTTATTGTTAAGTATTTGATCGGTCTGATTAACTCAAAAGCAGTTGTCGATGATATCGATCACTTGAGTAACAGACGTGTAAGAACGGTTGGTGAACAATTATATTCTCAATTTGGTGTAGGACTTGCCCGTATGGCGAGAACGATCAAAGAAAGAATGAACGTTCGCGATAACGAAGATTTCAAACCGGTTGATTTGATCAACGCTCGTACGTTGTCCTCCGTAATCAACTCGTTCTTTGGAACGAATCAGCTTTCGCAGTTTATGGATCAAACCAATCCATTGGCTGAGATTACACATAAAAGAAGAATGTCGGCACTCGGGCCAGGCGGTCTCTCCAGAGAGCGTGCAGGTTTCGAGGTTCGTGATGTGCATTATACACACTACGGTCGCTTGTGTACCATTGAAACTCCGGAAGGTCCAAACATTGGTTTGATTTCGTCTCTCTGCGTTCACGCGAAAGTGAACAAGATGGGCTTTATCGAAACGCCTTACCGTAAAGTTGAGAATGGTAAAGTGAAAGGTAAGGATGTTATTTTCCTTACTGCCGAAGAGGAAGACACGCACAACATTGGTCAGGCCAATGTGAAGATTAAATCAAATGGCGAGCTTGAAGCGGATAAAGTAAAAGCTCGTTTTGAAGGTGACTTCCCGGTGGTGGAACCGAAGGATATCACGTATATGGATATTGCTCCAAACCAGATCGTGTCGATTGCTGCATCTATGATTCCATTCCTGGAACATGATGATGCAAACCGTGCTTTGATGGGATCAAACATGCAACGTCAGGCAGTTCCGTTAATGAGACCGGAAGCACCCATTGTGGGCACAGGACTTGAGGGAAGAATTGCTTTGGATTCGCGTACCTTAATTTTAGCGGAGGCCAATGGTACCGTTGAATTCGTGGATGCGAATAAGATTGTTGTACGTTATGAAGTATCGGAAGAGCAGGAATTAGTTCGTTTTGATGACGAAGTTAAATCGTACACACTGATTAAGTTCAGAAGAACCAACCAAGACACCTGTATCAACCTTACGCCTCTTGTTAAGAAAGGTGATAAAGTTGCCAAAGGACAACCGCTATGTCAGGGTTACGGAACAGCTAACGGTGAGTTAGCCCTTGGTCGTAACTTGTTAGTGGCTTACATGCCTTGGCAAGGATATAATTTTGAAGATGCGATTGTAATCTCTGAGCGCGTTGTGCGTGAGGATGTTTATACATCTATTCATGTTGAGGAATTTGAACTTGAAGTACGGGATACCAAGCGTGGTGAAGAAGAATTAACTTCTGAAATTCCGAATGTTAGTGAAGAGGCTGTTAAGCACCTTGACGAAAACGGAATCATTCGTATTGGTGCGGAAGTAAAAGAAGGTGATATCCTGATCGGTAAGATTACTCCGAAAGGAGAAACGGATCCAACACCCGAAGAAAAACTTCTTAGAGCCATCTTTGGTGACAAAGCCGGTGACGTGAAGGATGCTTCTATGAAAGCGCCTCCATCCTTAAAGGGTGTGGTTATCGAAACCAAATTATTCTCAAGACCTAAACGCGATAAAGATGTAAGAACCAAGTCTAAGAAAGAGTTGGATGCATTAAGGAATCGCTATAGCAAAGAGTTAAGTGAGTTACGCGGTGACATGATCAAAAAACTTACCACACTGCTTACTGGTAAAACCAGTCAGGGGGTTAAGCATAAGTTTGGTGATGAGTTGATCAGTAAGGGTGTGAAATTCTCAGGTAAAGTGATTGAAAGCAATCTTTTCCCTGATAAGAATATCTACCGCGATGAGAGCAATTACAACGTACCTGAAGAGGTTAATTTGATTGCCGACATCAGTCTGGAAAGTTGGACAACCGATGATCATACCAATGACTTGGTGTCTGAAGTAGTGAAGAATTACCTAAACAAGAGAAATGTAATTGCGGGTGAATTTAAACGCGAGCGATTCACACTTGAAGTAGGCGATGAGTTACCAGCAGGTATAGTTCAGTTGGCTAAAGTTTATATTGCTAAGAAGCGCAAGCTGAAAGTAGGGGATAAGATGGCGGGTCGTCACGGAAATAAGGGTGTTGTAGCTCGTATCGTTCGTGAAGAAGATATGCCATTCCTGGAAGACGGAACGCCTGTTGATATCTGCTTGAATCCGTTAGGGGTACCTTCTCGTATGAACCTGGGTCAGATTTATGAGACCGTGTTGGCATGGGCTGGTAAACGATTGGGCAGAAAGTATGCAACGCCAATTTTTGATGGCGCATCACTCGATCAGGTTTCAGCTGAATTAACAGAAGCCAAGCTTCCTGAATTTGGTCGCACCTATTTATATGATGGATTGACTGGAGACAAGTTCGATCAACCGGTAACCGTAGGTATTGCATACATGTTGAAGCTGGGTCACCTGGTGGATGATAAAATGCACGCACGTTCTATCGGACCTTATTCTCTTATTACACAACAGCCGTTGGGTGGTAAGGCGCAATTTGGTGGTCAGCGATTTGGCGAGATGGAGGTTTGGGCAATTGAAGCCTTTGGTGCTTCGCACATCCTTCAGGAGATTCTCACGATTAAGTCTGATGATGTGATTGGTAGAGCGAAAGCATACGAATCGATTGTTAAAGGCGAAAACATGAGAAAGCCAAATATTCCTGAGTCGTTCAATGTATTGGTGCATGAACTTAGAGGTTTGGCACTTGAGATAACGATGGATTAACAATAGTCAATAGTAAAGAGTCCTTAGTCTTTAGTACTAACGACTCTTTACTCGAGACTAAGGACTATATACTCTGTACTAATATAAGTTAACTGAAAACGATCAAATATGTCTTTCAGAAAAAATAAAAAGATCAACAACGATTTCTCTAAAATCACCATCAGTCTTGCTTCTCCAGAATCTATTTTGGAAAGTTCACATGGTGAGGTAACACAACCCGAAACAATCAACTACCGGACGTATAAGCCGGAGATGGGTGGGTTGTTCTGCGAGCGAATCTTTGGTCCAGTTAAAGACTGGGAATGTCATTGCGGAAAATATAAGCGTATTCGCTACAAGGGAATTATCTGCGACCGTTGCGGTGTTGAAGTTACTGAAAAGAAAGTAAGACGCGAGCGCATGGGCCATATCGAATTGGTAGTGCCGGTAGCTCATATCTGGTATTTCCGTTCTTTGCCGAACAAGATTGGTTACTTGCTTGGTATGCCTACCAAGAAACTTGATCAGATTATTTACTACGAAAGATTCGTGGTTATTCAGCCAGGTGTTAAAGAGGAGGAAGGTATCAACCGCCTTGACTTCTTAACAGAAGAAGAATACTTGGACATAGTGGATAAGTTGCCACGTGAGAATCAGTTGTTAGACGATAACGATCCTAAGAAATTCATCGCTAAGATGGGGGCAGATGCATTAGAAATGCTTTTGTCTCGTGTTAAGTTAGATGAACTTTCTTATGAGTTGCGTCATCAGGCAGCTACCGATACTTCGCAGCAGCGTAAGGCAGAAGCCTTGAAGCGCTTGAAAGTTGTTGAAGCTTTCCGCGAAGCAAATACGCGCGTAGAAAACCGTCCGCAGTGGATGACTATCAAGATGGTTCCAGTAATTCCTCCGGAATTGCGTCCGCTTGTGCCATTGGATGGCGGCCGTTTTGCAACTTCCGATTTGAATGATCTTTACAGACGCGTTATTATTCGTAACAACCGCCTTAAGAGATTGATAGATATTAAAGCCCCCGAAGTTATTCTTCGTAACGAGAAGCGGATACTTCAGGAAGCCGTTGACTCATTGTTTGATAACTCACGTAAAGTAAATGCAGTACGTTCCGATGGTAACCGTGCATTGAAATCATTGAGCGACATGTTGAAAGGTAAGCAAGGACGTTTCCGCCAAAACTTATTAGGTAAGCGCGTTGACTATTCTGGTCGTTCCGTAATTGTTGTAGGACCTGAATTGAAGTTACATGAGTGCGGTCTGCCAAAAGACATGGCGGCTGAATTATTCAAGCCGTTCATTATCCGCAAGCTCATCGAAAGAGGAATTGTAAAGACAGTTAAGTCTGCGAAGAAGATTGTTGATCGCAAGGATCCTGTTGTGTGGGATATTTTAGAAAACGTATTGAGAGGACATCCTGTTCTTTTGAACCGTGCTCCAACGCTTCACCGCTTAGGTATTCAGGCATTCCAACCTAAGTTGATTGAAGGAAAGGCTATTCAATTGCATCCGTTAGTATGTACTGCGTTTAACGCTGACTTTGACGGTGACCAGATGGCGGTTCACGTTCCTCTTGGACAAGAAGCAATTTTGGAAGCTTCTGTATTGATGCTTTCTTCTCATAACATTCTTAACCCGGCTAACGGTGCGCCTATTACCGTTCCTTCGCAGGACATGGTGTTGGGACTTTACTATCTAACGAAAGGAAGAAAAGGAGAACTGGGTGAAGGTAAGAGGTTTTATTCAGCAGAGGAAGTGGTAATTGCCTATAACGAAGGCAAACTATCCAAGCATGCTATTATAAAAGTTCGCGCTACAGTTCGCGATAAGAAGAACGAACAATTTGAAACGAAAATGATTGAGACTGTAACAGGTCGCGTTATTTTCAATCAAGTTATGCCAGTTGAAGTAGGCTATGTAGATGAACTTCTCACCAAGAAGAAGCTACAGACTATTATTGCTGATGTATATAAACTAGCGGGCCAGGCAAAAACGGCTAAGTTCCTTGATGACATCAAAGACCTAGGATTCCAAATGGCATACAGAGGCGGTCTATCCATGGGCTTGGGCGATGTTAAAGTTCCAGCGGAAAAGAAAAAACTGGTTGAGGATGCTCAGAAAGAAGTTGATTCTGTTTGGAACAACTATATGATGGGTCTGATTACTGACAACGAACGTTACAATCAGGTGATTGATATCTGGACTCGTACCAATACTATGCTTACCAACACGCTGATGAAGCAGTTGGAAGAAGATCTTCAGGGCTTTAACTCTATCTATATGATGATGCACTCTGGCGCTCGTGGATCGAGAGAACAAATTCGCCAGTTGGGTGGTATGCGCGGTTTGATGGCGAAGCCTCAGAAAAACTTAGCAGGGTCTGTAGGTTCAATTATTGAAAACCCGATTCTTTCAAACTTTAAAGAAGGGTTGGACGTGTTGGAGTACTTTATCTCCACACACGGTGCGCGTAAAGGTCTTGCCGATACGGCATTGAAAACTGCTGATGCGGGATACTTGACTAGAAGACTTGTTGACGTAGCTCAAGATCTTGTTGTAACGGAAGAAGATTGTGGAACCTTGCGCGGTTTGAAAGTTACCGCCTTGAAGGATAATGAAGACATCGTTGAACCTTTGTCAGAACGCATCTTAGGTCGCGTAACCGTTCATGATATCTACGATCCGCTTACTGATGAATTGATTTGTCCTGCTAATGAGGAGATCAACGATGAAGTAGCTAAGCGAATTGAGGAAACTAGTATAGAAGAAGTTGAGATTCGTTCGGTATTAACCTGCGAAACAAAAGTGGGTGGCTGTGCGAAATGTTATGGACGTAACTTGGCAACAGGTAAAATGGTTCAGGCAGGTGAAGCGGTTGGAGTTATTGCAGCTCAGTCCATTGGTGAGCCGGGTACACAGTTAACACTCCGTACTTTCCACGTAGGGGGTACAGCTTCTAACATTGCCGTTGATGCAAACATCAAAGCTAAATTTACAGGTACGGTTGAGTTTGAAAGTATTCGCACTGTAGATACTACTGATCGTGATGATAACAAGGTGAAAGTGGTGATGGGTCGTACGGGTGAGATAAGGATCATAGATGACGAAAAACGTGTCTTGATAAGTAACAACGTTCCTTACGGTACTTTCCTGAAAGTAAAAGATGGGCAAAAAGTTGAAAAGGGAACTGAGCTTTGTTATTGGGATCCGTACAATGCGGTCATCTTATCCGAGTATGATGGGGAAATCGAATTTGAAGCCATCATCGAAGGGGTAACCTTTAAGGAAGAATCCGATGAGCAGACAGGTCACCGCGAGAAGGTAATTACTGATACGCGTGACAAGACTAAGAACCCTTCAATTATTGTAAAAGGGAAAAATGACAATAAAGGATATAACATTCCAGTAGGTGCTCACTTAGCAGTTGATGAAGGTGATAAGATTAAGGCGGGTCAGGTGTTAGCGAAAATACCTCGTACGATGGGTAAATCGCGCGATATTACGGGGGGTCTTCCAAGGGTAACTGAATTGTTTGAAGCCCGCAATCCATCTAACCCAGCTGTGGTTAGTGAAATTGATGGGGTGGTAACGTATGGAGGTATTAAGCGTGGTAATCGTGAAATCTTCATCGAATCAAAAGATGGAGTACAAAAACGTTACCTGGTGCCATTATCTAAGCATATTCTGGTTCAGGATAACGACTTTGTGAAAGCAGGTCAGCCGTTGTCAGACGGAGCGATTACTCCTTCTGATATCCTGTCAATCAAAGGACCGACTGCGGTTCAGGTATATTTGGTGAATGAAATTCAGGAGGTATATCGTTTGCAAGGTGTGAAGATTAACGATAAGCACATTGAGTGTATTGTTAGTCAGATGATGCAAAAAGTAGAGATCATTGATTCAGGAGATACTACATTCCTTCCGGGCGAATACGTTGATAAGTTTGAATTCCGTGAGGAAAACGATCGAGTACTTGATAAGAAGATTGTGATGGACGCTGGTGATTCTCAGCGATTCAAAGTGGGTCAAATCATTAGCCCTCGCGAGTTGCGCGATGAGAATTCTTCACTAAAGAGAAAAGATCAGAAAGTAGCTGAAGTACGCGATGCGTTATCAGCGGTTTCGAGGCCTACGTTGCAGGGAATTACGCAGGCATCCTTGAAGACTGAAAGTTGGCTGTCGGCTGCATCCTTTCAGGAAACTACGAAGGTGCTTAGTGAGGCAGCCATTCGTGGTAAGGCAGATCGGTTAGTGGGCTTGAAAGAGAACGTTATTGTTGGTCATCTCATTCCGGCAGGTACAGGTCAAAGAAGATACAACGACATGATTGTAAATTCTGAGGAAGAATATCAGCGCTTGGTTGATGCTCCTGAACCTAAGTCGAAAGAGAAAGAACTCCAGGCGTAAACCATCTGATGAATTGATTTATTAATGTGCGGATGGTTTACCATTCGCACATTTTTCATTTTCAGAGCGCTAATTATAATTGACAATTTAACCTTCAAAGTTTATGGCAGAGACCAAGAGTACCCCGCCCCAAAATCAAATCAATATTGAGCTCTCTGAAGAAATAGCAGAAGGCATTTATTCGAATTTGGCCATGATTGCACACTCGAACAGTGAGTTTGTTGTGGACTTCATAAGACTTATGCCAGGCGTGCCAAAGGCGAGAGTGAAGGCTCGGGTAATTATTACCCCTGAACATGCCAAAAGACTCCTAGCTGCTTTAAAAGATAATATTAGTAAGTACGAGGCTACTTTCGGCCCTATCAAGCAAACCAATGAGGCGCCTCAGTTTCCAATGAATTTTGGGGGCACAATTGGCGAGGCTTAGCTAAAAAATGGCAGATTAGAGCCAAAATAGGATACAAAATTCTCAGGCTAGGTTTTGCATCCTATTTTACTTTAAATACCTTTGCAGTCCTTAATTTTGAAGGGTTAATAAATAAAACATAAATGCCTACCATTCAACAACTTGTAAGAAAAGGCCGGAAGAAATTGACGTTTAAGTCAAAATCCCCAGCCCTTGATTCTTGCCCTCAGCGTAGAGGAGTATGTACACGTGTGTACACAACCACTCCAAAAAAGCCTAATTCAGCGATGCGTAAAGTAGCCCGTGTGCGTCTAACCAACCACAAAGAGGTGAACGCGTATATCCCGGGTGAAGGCCACAATCTGCAAGAACACTCTATTGTTCTTATTCGCGGTGGTAGGGTAAAAGATCTTCCTGGGGTACGTTACCACATAGTACGTGGTGCTTTGGATACTTCAGGTGTAAGTGGCCGCCTTCAGAGCCGGTCTAAGTATGGTGCAAAAAGACCAAAAGCTGGTGCAGCAGCTCCTGCAGCTAAGAAAAAATAATATTATTTAGCTATGAGAAAGTCAAAACCTAAAAAGAGATACCTCCTTCCTGATCCAAAATTTGGCGACACACTCGTTACCAAATTTGTTAACTATATGATGGAGCAAGGAAAGAAAAGTGTTGCCTATAATATATTTTACGATGCCATTGCTCAGGTTGAGAAGAAGGCTGGTGGTGAGCCAGGCTTAGATATATGGAAGCGGGCCATGAATAATGTAATGCCTGGTGTGGAAGTAAAAAGCCGCAGAGTTGGAGGCGCTACGTTTCAGGTTCCTGTAGAAATCAGACCCGATCGTAAGGTTAACCTAAGCATTAAGTGGCTTATTGACTACGCACGTGCTCGTGGTGAAAAAACAATGATGGATAAATTAGCAGCTGAAATACTCGCTGCATCAAAAGGCGAAGGTGCTGCGATCAAGAAAAAGGATGATACGCACAGAATGGCAGAGGCGAATAAGGCATTTTCACATTTCAGATTCTAAGCTTACATGGCAAGAGATTTAAAGTTCACCAGAAATATAGGTATTGCTGCGCATATTGATGCCGGGAAGACTACCACCACTGAGCGCATTCTTTACTATGCTGGTGTTAACCATAAGATTGGGGAAGTGCATGAGGGTGCCGCAACCATGGACTGGATGGCGCAAGAGCAGGAGCGTGGTATTACGATCACTTCGGCTGCTACTACAGTAAATTGGAAGTACCGTAAAAACGATTATCACGTAAACATTATTGATACCCCCGGTCACGTAGATTTTACGGTTGAAGTAAACCGTTCATTACGCGTACTAGATGGTCTCGTGTTTTTATTTAGCTCGGTTGACGGTGTTGAACCACAATCTGAAACTAACTGGCGCCTGGCTGATAATTACAAAGTAGCCCGTATTGGTTTTGTGAATAAAATGGACCGTTCGGGTGCCGATTTTCTTGGTGTTTGTAAACAAGTAAGAGAAAAATTAGGTAGCAAGGCGGTAGCTTTACAATTACCAATTGGTGCTGAAGAAAACTTTAAGGGTGTTGTTGACTTAATTAACAACCGGGGCATTATCTGGAACGAGACTGATAAAGGAATGACCTTTACTGAAGTTCCGATTCCGGATGATATGGTTGAAGAGGCCAATGAATACCGCGAAAAATTATTGGAGGCAGTTGCTGAGTATGATGAGTCTTTGATCGAGAAGTTCTTTGAAGATCCAAGTTCAATTTCAGAACAAGAAATTTTAACGGCTCTTAGAAAGGCAACGATTGATATGAAAATCGTTCCTATGGTTTGCGGATCATCTTTCAAAAACAAGGGTGTTCAAACGATGCTTGACTATGTGATGGAATTACTTCCTTCTCCTATGGACAAGGATGTTATTATTGCAACTCATGCAGATACAGGAGAGGAAGTTGAAATTCGCCCAGATATAAAGGAGCCGTTTGTTGGTCTTGCATTTAAGATTGCTACCGATCCCTTTGTAGGAAGGCTTTGCTTTGTGCGTGCTTACTCAGGCGTGTTGGAATCTGGTTCTTATATTCAAAATACACGTTCAGGACAAAAAGAACGTATTTCACGTGTGTTCCAAATGCATGCTAACAAGCAGAATCAAGTTGAAAGATTACCAGCTGGTGATATTGGTGCTGTGGTTGGTTTTAAAGACATCAAGACCGGAGACACGTTATGTGATGAAAAGAGGCCATTGGTTCTTGAATCAATGAACTTCCCTGAACCAGTTATTGGATATGCTATTGAGCCTAAGAAGCAAGTTGATGCTGATAAGTTAGGTATGGCTATTTCTAAATTGGTTGAAGAGGATCCTACCTTACGTGTAAATACAGATCAGGAAACGGGTCAAACTATTCTTCGCGGAATGGGTGAATTGCACCTTGAGATTATTATTGACCGTTTAAGAAGAGAATTCAAAGTGGAGATCAACCAGGGAGCACCTCAGGTTGCCTACAAAGAAGCACTTACCAAGTCGGTTGAACATAAGGAAGTATATAAGAAGCAAACGGGTGGTCGTGGTAAGTTTGCCGATATTGTATTTGAAATGGGACCTCGTGTACTTGGCCCTGAGGATAAGCCAGGTTTAGAGTTTGAAAATGCGATTGTTGGTGGTGTTATTCCTCGCGAATTTATTCCGGCTATTCAGAAAGGATTCGATCAGGCTATGGTTAATGGACCATTAGCTGGATATCCGATTGACTCAATGAAAGTGAGATTGTTCCACGGCTCTTTTCATGATGTGGATTCAGATTCATTATCATTTGAATTAGCTGCTCGCATCGGATTTAAAGAAGCTGCCCGTAAATGCGGACCCCAGTTGTTGGAGCCGATTATGGGCGTAGAGGTAATTTCTCCGGATGAGTACACAGGTTCTGTAACCGGTGACTTAAACCGCAGGAGAGGAATTATGAAAGGAATGGATACCCGCGGAGGCGCACAGGTTATTAAGGCTGATGTTCCATTGTCGGAGTTGTTTGGATATGTTACTGATCTGAGAACAATCACCTCAGGCCGAGCTTCGGCAACATTGACGTTTGCACATTATGCACCGGTTCCTAAGAACCTTGCCGAAAAAGTAATTGACGAAGTAAAGGGCGCTCTTGCCACAAAATAATATCTAAAAGACGTTTAGATTATGAATCAGAAAATCAGAATTAAACTTAAGTCTTACGACCATAATTTGGTTGATAAGTCATCTGAAAAAATTGTGCGTGCCGTAAAGGCAACAGGGGCTGTGGTAAGCGGTCCTATTCCACTTCCTACCGAAAAGGAAAAATTTACAGTTTTGCGTTCACCACACGTAAACAAAAAATCGCGTGAGCAATTTCAACTTTGCACGTACAAACGATTGGTTGATATCTATTCTAACAGCGCTAAGACTGTTGATGCTTTGATGAAACTTGAATTGCCAAGTGGTGTGGACGTAGAGATAAAAGTATAGATGCATTCCATAAATAGAAGATTAAAAAAAGCACCTCATTTCAGGTGCTTTTTTATTTGCCTCATACTATAAATCCATACAATCTTTTACCTTTGGAAAACTCTATTAAGTTAATAGACATTAGATGAGTCAACCTGTAATCCAAGAGGAAGAGAAGCTGATTTACGATGAGAGCCCTGAACCTGTTGTAGGCAGGAGCCGGCCGGCCCACATCTGGATTTTGATGGGGGTAATAGGGTCAATCACAGCTATCCTTTTAATTTTCTATGGAGCCGATACGATAAAGTCGTACGATTGGCAATCTTTTATCGGCCCTGAATTCTTCTTATTTGTTGTAGGAGGATTCATCGCTCAAATGATTGATGGCTCGTTAGGAATGGCCTACGGGGTAAGCGCCTCTACCTTCTTGTTATCGTTTGGAATTAGTCCGGCCGCATCCAGTGCCAGTGTTCATACCGCAGAAATATTTACCAGTGGGGTGTCGGGGCTTACTCATCTAAAATTTCAAAATGTAAATAAGAAGCTATTTAAGAGCCTATTGATCCCTGGCATGTTAGGCGCCATTGCCGGAGCCTACATATTATCCTCGCTTGAAGAGTATAATTACCTCATCCGACCTATTGTTGCAGTTTATACATTATGCCTGGGGTTGGCGATCATCCGAAAGGCAATTCTGCAAACGAAGAAAAAGAGAAAGACTAAGAATGTACCTGCTCTGGCATCATTTGGCGGGTTTATGGATTCTATTGGTGGTGGAGGCTGGGGCCCCATTGTTACCACCACATTAATTGCCCGTGGCAGACATCCGCGCTATACAGTTGGCTCAGTTAATCTGGCTGAGTTTTTTGTTTCGCTTGCTAGTTCACTTACCTTCTTTGCCACCATTGGGTTAAGTCATTTACAAATTATAGTGGGCTTGTTACTAGGAGGTATTGTTGCCGCTCCTATTGCCGCTCATATTACACGCAAGCTGCCAATAAAACGAATGATGATGTTTGTGGGGTTTGTGGTGATATTGGTTAGCATACGTTTGTTGGTTAAGTCGATTGCGGCTATATAACCTGTACAACTTATCAAACCACTTTCAATCCTTGTATTTTCAGTTATCTTCGCGGCCTTATGGCACTCTTAGAAAAAAAACTTATCGTAAAGAAATCAACCTTGCCGGGAGCGGGTAAAGGATTGTTCACAAAAGTATCTATTCCAAAAGGCACTCGTATTGTTGAGTACAAAGGGAAGATTGTTACCTGGAAAGAGGTAGAGGCAATGGCCGATGAGCGCAATGGCTATGTTTTTCATTTCAATAATCAATATTGCATCGATGCCTGGAAAACAAAAAAAGGCGTTGCCCATTTTGCCAATGATGCGAGAGGGATTGCCCGTATAGAGGGGGTGAAGAACAACTCTGAATATGTGACCGAAAAGAAACGGTGCTACATAGAAGCTTCCAAAGATATTCCGGCAGGATCAGAAATATTAGTAGGGTATGGTGGTGAGTACTGGCAAGCGATTCGGTACAACATTCGCCTAGAGCAGAGAAACAGGGAGAAGGCTGGAAAAAAGCCAAAGAATGAATTGCCCCATCATCACGCGGCTAAACGCCAAAAAAAATCTGCCAGAAAGTAGACAGGCGGGTTTAATAGCAGAACCTGATGGCTCTTAGTTTTTAGTTATTTCTTCTTTAGCCTTATCGATCGATTCGAGCATGGTCGTTTTCACTTTCCGAATTCGCTCCATCTCTGATTCGAGATATTCTCTGGCTTTTTCCTGATCGACTGAATCGGGTAGTGGATTAAACTCATGCATCCAATTCATCATAGCGTTATTGGCTGAATCGAGATTAGCGATCACACGCTCCAATTGTTCTTTTCGTTCTAATACTAAATCGGGCGAGTTGGCAATTTGATCCTGAAGGCTACGCTTCAATTTCATAATTTCATCCATCTTAGGCATCACTTCATCGTGTACATCCATCACCTGGTCGTATAGCGCCTGGTTCGGACTTTCATTGGAGGCGCTATCATGGTTGTCTTGATTGTGATCCGTTTGTTTTGTGCAAGCTGCCAATAATAGCAACGCAGCGAACCCAAGAGTCTTTAGATTTTTCATATGATTAAGTTAACGAGTAGTAAAGGTAATTGATTCAGACTATGTACTCAAACGGTTTCGGGATGGCTAACAAGGGTTAGTTTCAAAAAATTATCTCAAAAAAAATCCAATCCTTTTGCAGATACCGAATATTTCGTATTTCTTACATGCTGTATTGAGGAAATATGAACAGCAGCCGATTTTATTTTTACTTTTTTTATCAATCCCGCGCGGGACTTGAAAGAGAATCGGTTTGTTGAATTAAATAAGACAAAGAAACTCAAAAAGTCCCCCGCCTTCGGGGGACTTTTTATTTAAACCCTTTTTTTGGAATGTATGAGTAAGAAAAAATTAAAGATTGCCATTCAAGGTATTGCCGCCAGCTTTCATGAAGTTGCTGCGCTCACCTATTTTCAAGATGTTATTCAGACGATTGAATGTCTTTCATTTCACAGTTTATGTGAATCGCTTAAGAAAGGGCAAGCCGATTATGCCGTGATGGCCATTGAAAACTCCATCGCGGGAAGCATCTTGCCGAATTATTTTTTATTGCAGGAATATCATTTCTCTATTGTGGGTGAAGTCTATCTTCCCATTCATATGCATTTGCTGGCCCTGCCGGGAGTACGCCTCAACGAAATCACCAGTATTGAATCGCACCCGATGGCTATCCGCCAATGTTCGGATTACTTGCATAAACTACAAGGCGTTCAGATCTCCGAAAGTGATGATACCGCCCTGTCGGCAAAAAAGGTTAAAGAACAAAATCTGAAAAACACAGCGGCTATTGCCAATGAGCAGGCGGCAAAAAAATATGGTCTGAGTATTTTAGAAAAGCAGATTGAAACGCATAAGAAAAATTTTACCCGCTTTCTGATCTTAACCCGCAAAATCAAAACGAGTCAGGAAAGCAACAAGGCTTCTTTGAGTTTCGAGGTAGCCAATGAAGTTGGGAGCTTAGCGGACGCATTGATGACTTTTAAAACTAACAGTATTAACCTTTCGAAGATTCAATCGATACCCATTATTGGAAAACCCAGTGAATATTCCATTCATGTGGATGTAGAATGGAAGAAGCGAAAAAGTTACGATCAGGCAATTCAGGAAGTGCTTAGACAAGTGAAGAACCTGAATATTTTAGGTGAGTATAAGAAGGCAAAAATTGAATATAGATGATGTACGTCCCTATAGCTATCGGGATTAGATTTACGAGTTACGAATTAGCTCAATCTTTTGATTTCAAAATAGTACTTCGTCATTCGTACATCGTAAATTCTGATACTAGATATGAATTTAAAGTTTAGATAATGATTGAATTAGCAGCACGGATAAAAGATGTAGAAGAGTACTACTTCAGTAAAAAGTTGGCCGAAGTGAGAAGTTTAGATACTGCTGAACTTCCGGTCATCAATTTAGGAATTGGCAGTCCGGATCTGGCTCCCAACAAGGCGGCTATTGATTCACTTACTATAACTGCACAGAAAGCAAACAGCCATGGGTATCAGAACTACAAAGGGATTCCTGCCTTGCGTGAAGCAATTCAGAAATTTTATCAGACAACGTATCGGGTTAGTTTGAATACAGAAACGGAGATTCTCCCGTTAATGGGATCGAAAGAAGGGATCATGCATATAACGTTGGCCTTTGTAAACGAGGGGGATGAAGTTCTCATTCCGAATCCGGGTTACCCAACGTATGCATCCGTTTCTAAATTGGCTGGTGCGAAAGTGATGACCTATGAATTAAAGGAATCATTGGATTGGGGTATTGATATGGAAGCGTTGAGGAAGAAGGATTTATCGCGAGTAAAAATTATGTGGGTTAACTTTCCACATATGCCTACAGGCCGAATCGCTTCGCGTGTCGAGATGTCTGAATTAGTTGAGCTGGCGAGAGAAAATAATTTTCTTATTGTAAATGATAATCCTTACTCGCTGATTTTAAACGATGCACCTCTTAGTATTTTATCAATCGATGGTGCAGGAGAAGTAGCGCTTGAGTTAAACTCGTTGAGTAAATCGCACAACATGGCTGGTTGGCGTATTGGGTGGGTTGCCGGAAATAAAAATTATTTAGACGCTGTATTGCGTGTAAAAAGCAATATGGATTCAGGCATGTTTTTAGGTTTACAGCAGGCAGCTGTTGAGTCGTTAAAAAATGGTGCGGATTGGTTTAATCAATTAAATGATATCTATAAAATGCGAAAGGTTGCGGCTAGCCGGATCTTGGAAAAGCTAGGCTGTACGTTTTCAAAAAATCAATCGGGTTTGTTCATCTGGGCTAAAGCGCCCGATACGGTTGCAGATGTTGAGAAGTGGATTGACGAAATACTGTATGGAACGAAAGTATTTATTACCCCTGGATTTATTTTTGGCGATGCAGGCAAGAGGCACATCCGGATTTCTCTTTGTGCAGCGGAAGAAAAGTTAAATGAAGCATATATAAGAGTTGAGAAATTTATGAAGGAATTAAAACAGACACCAACAGGTGTGGAAGCCTGATTAACTAACTATGAAAACTACTATTATAGGACTAGGATTAATAGGCGGTTCAATCGCACTCGGACTTCGCAAATCAGGACTGGCCACCGAACTGATAGGTGTGGATATGAATTCGACCAACGCCATGAAGGCCGTGGAACTTGGGCTCGTGGATAAAATTTTACTAGAAGACGAAGCAATCGCTAAGGCTGATTTAATTATTGTTGCGATACCCGTTAATGCATTGCATGCGTTTTTGCCTGCGGTGTTGGATGCTGTAAAGAAAGATGCTGTCGTCATTGATTCGGGTTCAACGAAAGGACTTATCTGTAAATCAGTTTCGAATCATCCCAAGCGCTCGCAGTTTGTGGCTGCCCATCAAATTGCGGGTACGGAGAACTCAGGCCCAACGGCAGCTTTTCATGGCTTGTTTAAAGGCAAGACTAATATTATTTGTGAAGCATCGAAATCTTCGGAGCAAGCACTCGCGAGGGCGCGCCAGGTTTTTGACACACTCGAAATGAATACCATTTTCATGGAGGCTGAAGAGCACGATCGCCATGTTGCCTATGTATCGCATCTTTCGCACGTTAGCTCTTTTTTGTTGGGTCAAACCGTTTTGGATATTGAGAAAGACGAAAAAAATATTTTCAACCTGGCCGGTAGCGGTTTTGCTTCAACCGTACGTCTGGCGAAAAGTTCACCCGAAATGTGGACCCCCATTTTTGAACAAAACGTAGAATATTTAAGTCAGGCGTTGCTGGAATATATTATGCATCTTCAAAAGTTTCATTACCATCTGATGAAGCGTGATACGAAAGAACTACATCGCATTATGTCAAAGGCTAACGAAATTCGCAGAGTGCTTCGCGAGCCTACCGAAAATGCGGTAGCAGAAGAAGACACAAATCATCAGTAACGGTAAACTAAATCACAATTTTAAGAGTTAATTTTAACGATTATGACAAAGAAAGGATTACAACTAGAGCCTATAACTTCCTGGATGAAGGTAGATCGTCCTGTAATTATTAGCGGACCGTGCAGTGCTGAAACGGAAGATCAAATGGTGGCTACTGCAAAGCAAATCGCTGCTACCGGAAAAGTGCACGCCTTGCGTGCGGGTATCTGGAAACCGCGAACAAGACCAGGGCAATATGAAGGTGCGGGTGAAGAAGGATTGAAATGGCTTATGCGCGCCAAAGCTGAAACGGGATTACCGGTAGCAACTGAAGTTGCCAATGCCGCCCATGTTGAAGCTTGTCTTAAAGCGGGTGTAGATATTTTATGGGTAGGTGCCCGCACAACAGTAAATCCATTTTCCGTTCAAGAAGTAGCGGATGCATTGAAGGGTGTAGACATTCCGGTGATGGTAAAAAACCCTATTAACCCCGATGTTGAGCTTTGGTTAGGTGCTTTGGAGCGTTTGAACAAAGCGGGCATCACAAAGATGGCTGCCATTCATCGTGGCTTCTCTTCATTCGAGAAAGGTCCTTTCCGTAATGCACCGATGTGGGATCTGGCCATTGAATTAAAAACCCGAGTGCCTGAATTGGATATGATTTGCGACCCGAGTCACATTGCCGGGACCCGCGATCTTATTTCTCTCATTTCGCAAAAGGCGCTTGACCTGGATATGGCCGGTTTGATGATTGAAAGCCATATTAATCCGGATGCCGCGTGGAGTGATGCGAAACAGCAGGTGACTCCGGCTGTTCTTGGCAAGATTATTGAAGAACTGGTACCTCGGACACAAACCATTGATAATAAAAAATTTAAGGATACGTTGAGCATCTTGCGCGAACAGATAGATCATTTAGATGATGAGATTATGCAGAAGTTGGCATCACGTATGAAAATCTCAGAGAAGATCGGGCAATATAAAAAAGAGAACAACGTTACCATTCTTCAGGTGAACCGGTGGGAAGAAATTATTGAAACCCGAATCGCGTTGTGCAAAGCCATGGGCTTGAATGAAGAATTTACAAACGAACTATTGAAGTTGATTCACAATGAGTCGATACAAGTGCAGACGAAAGTGATGAATGCAATGGCGGAGAGGGTATAGTCCGTCACCCCGTCCTCATTCTTCAGGCACCCCTCTCCCTAGTGAGAGGGGAAGGAGGTGAGGGAGAAACACAATGATATGACAACAATTATCTTCAGGTACGTTTTTCTACTTAGCCTTTTCGCAGGACTAAATCTCCCTGCGCAATCTGTTGAGAAAGCATACTTGTTAGGAAAATTTGATCCAGCCTTGCATCCGCAGTTTTCAAAATTGGACGATGCACATTCCGGTGGAAGTGCCAGAGGCAAGTATCTGCGAAATGAAACATACGAGGCATTTATAAAGATGAGTGCAGCTGCTGAAAAAGAGGGTGTTAAACTTACTATTATTTCAGCTACCCGAAATTTTGATTCGCAGAAAGCAATCTGGGAAGATAAATGGGAAGGCCGAAGAATGGTTGAAGGAATAAACCTGACAACGATTAGCGATCCGAAGGAACGGGCACGATTGATTTTGTTATACAGTTCGATGCCTTCTACTTCGCGCCATCATTGGGGCACCGATATGGATTTGAATTCATTAGACAATGATTACTTTGGCAGTGGTGAAGGATTAAAAATTTACTCATGGCTCACAGCGCATGGTGCTGAGTATGGATTTTGTCAGCCTTATACCTCCAAGGTTAACGGGCGCACCGGGTATGAAGAAGAGAAATGGCACTGGTCGTACCTACCGCTATCGGGAGTTTTTTTAGAACAGTATAAGAATGAAGTAACTTATAATGACATTATCGGATTTGCTGGTAGTGAAGCGGCCAAACCGATGACAGTGATAAAAAAGTATGTTGAGGGGGTTGCCTGTAATAAATAAGTAGTTTTTGAAAATTGCTTCGCGGGGGGTTGTATGTGCGTGTGGAGTCGTTGAGTGGTGTGGATCAGAGAGTAATAAATACTATCTTTATGTATAAATCAAAACAAAGTTTTATGAAAAAAAACAGCTTGATTCTTTTAATCCTATTGGCTCCATTTACGATGCTTGCTCAGGGAGTAGGTATTGGTATTAAAGGAGGCGCTAATTTTGCCAACATGGCGATTAAGGATGTGGATTCTGAATCTATTACAGACTTCCACATTGGTGCGTACGTAAATCTTAATGTATCCGATAAATTTGGGATCACACCTGAAATTCTTTACACGGCTCAGGGTAGTAAGACTAGCAATGCTACGGTGAACACCGATTATTTTGCAGTTCCTGTGATGCTGCGGTGGAAACCAATTTCACTGATCAGCCTTCAGGCTGGTCCGCAATTTTCTTTTCTTACACAAGCGATACGTGATGGGGTTGACATTAAAGACCAATTGAAGAATAATGACTTTGGTGCTGCCTTTGGTGCGGGTTTGCATCTTCCTCTCGGGTTCAATGGTGGTGTTCGCTATGTGTTGGGCTTTACTAATATTTCGGAAGTTTCAACTGAGGAGATTAAAAACAGAACGCTGCAAATCTATGTAGGCTGGACAATATTTGGAGCAAAGTAATTTGATCAGAAACGTAATTTGAATTTTATGTAAAAGGCCGTCTCTAATTGAGGTGGCCTTTTTTCATTTTTATATGAACTCAATTGATGTCTTTTTTCACGCAAAGTCCGCAAAGTATAACACGCTAAGAAATCACAAAGCTTGGCGCGCTTAGCGTTGATTTTCCCTTTGCGAGCTCAGCGTGAAATTTTTTACTTGAGATTTATCGCGGTTGCGCGCTTGTATAGAATGAAACATAACCCACCGGTTATTATAGTAGCAACAATGTCCCAGAGGTCAATCGGCTTGCCTAATAGCGGATGGGCGACTTCATACATCGCTACACTCAGCGTGATAATTTTAATAAGAAAAATATTTTGATTTCGATCATTGCCGAGAAATCCGATTAGCACAAAGATGGTAGCAACCGTGCCTAAGGAATTTCCAATCGTATCTGCGATGTGGAAATCGTTGATATTGTTTTTGTAGATATAGGGTCGGTAAATAGGCCGGGCAATAAATTCATAGATGAGTACGGCAGTAAATCCAATGGCAAAGTTGATCACTCGTGCTTTGGTGAATTGCCAGGAACGCATTCCATTCAGTAAATCATTAATGGTCATTTCGATTCCAACTGTTGGTTAAGATTTATCATACTTGCCTACTCGAAGCTACGGAATTTGCACGCAAAGCCCGCGAAGATAATACCGCAAAGGAATCGCAGATCTTAGCGCTCTTTGCGTTTGAATTTTCCTTTGCGCCCTTTGCATGAAAGGTATTTTATCTATCCATTGATTTTTGAACACTGGTTGATGAATGCACAACAATGGCGAGCGGACGGAGGGATTTGTTTTGATGACCGTACATTTCACTCGCCCTTAATTGCTTGTCCTACCACTTTTATTGCAATTGGTGCCACGACAATAGTAATTAGAAGTCCTTTAATAATCTCGCCATTATAGTCTGGGAAGTCTGCTTTTAGTAGCCAAATTTCTTCCTTTATTAAATATGCCATAATAAACACAATACTCATAATCACTGTCACTAATCCTGGATAGAATATATTTTTAGTTTTCCAGTAAATTTGGTTCAAAAAGAGATTATAGATTGTCCCTCCCAATATGTCACCGAACCAAAATCCATAAAACAATGAAGTCACCACGTTTGATTTCTTAAAGCCGATTTCCTTCGTTAGTCCGTTTAAAAGAAAGCCTTGAAAAATAAATGTCACAAGTATTGAATATAAAATATGGTTTATGGCATTTAGCCAACTGGATGCAGAATATACATAAAGGTTATTGTCAATAAATGCGCTTATTACTGCGCTGTTAAAGAGTCTTGCCTTTATGATATAATGCAAAATAAAAGTCCCCGTACAGAAGACAGATAAACCAAGCCCTAATAAAATATTTGTCGTAAAATCACTAAAATTATTTATGCTGTCAGCCAATTCTTTTTGCATATCCTCTTTATTCACAACAATAAAAGCCACCACCGTCCCCATTGTTAAGGTTATATACAAAATATATTTGTGGGGCATCTGGTTTTCCCATAGGTCTGGATTTGCATATAAGTAAAACAGTGTATAGGCTATATATTCAGCCGTCAACAAACAGACACCAATTAGAATACCTCTTTTCGAGAATGTCTTAGAATACTGAATTGTCATAAGTGTATGCTCGCCACATCTAAATATCTACAATTGTTAATATTTCTCCTATCGCATTTTCATCCAAAGAGAATATGGACGAACCACCTAAACTCCTGTTTTACCTCGAAATATTAATCCATTGTTTCGCAATTTCTCTCCCCATTTTCCGATCTTTCCTATTCGTAAAAACCTAAGCCCGTCATGAAAAAAATATTAATCGGTGTAGTTGCCGTTGCCATTGCAGCAGTCGCTGTCTTCTACTTTATACCCAGCAAAAGCGCTAAATCCTCTTTTAATTCAGCCATCAATCCCGCCTTTGGCGAGTATATTTCTTCCTACACCGCAGGGGTTATTGGTTCGGGCTCAACCATTCGGATTGCGCTTTCGCAGGATGTGGTCGATTCGCTGGCCATTGGCGCACCTACCTCGGCAAAACTATTTGATTTTAGTCCGGCAGTAAAAGGCGAAACCATTTGGTTAGACAGGCGCACGGTTGAATTCAAACCAGCTGCCCGATTAGTGTCCGGTCAAATCTATCAGGTAAACTTCCAGCTCTCACGATTAATGGATGTGCCCAAAACGTTGAGCACCTTTGAATACACGGTCCAAGTAATCCCACAAAATTTTGAAATCGCGGTAAGCAATATTAAACCGTATGTAAAAACAGATTTAAAGCGACAAAAGATTGAAGGAATTTTATACACCGCAGATTTTGCTGAAGGCGAGGCCATAGAAAAAGTTTTGGCCGCTCAACAAGAAGGCAATTCGCTAAAGGTAAACTGGACCCACATCGCAGAAGGCAAACAACATGCTTTTACTGTAGAAGAAGTGGCCCGCAAAGAATCTGCGAGTATTGTAAAGTTGTCTTTTAATGGAACGGCATTAGGGGTGCAACATACAGAAGAGCGCGATGTAGAAATTCCTGCGCTCGGTGATTTTAAAATTACCAATGTAATAGTTGAGCAAGGATCAAGTCAAAGGGTAGTCGTTCAGTTTAGCGATCCGCTCAACGAAACACAAAATCTGGAAGGGCTCATTCGCATTACTGATATACGCAGCCTCGATTTTGAAATTAAGGATAATGAGATAAGTGTGTATCCGCCCGTGCGCCAAACAGGGACGCAAATCATCACCCTGGAGGAGGGGATTAAGAATATTTTGAATTATAAAATGAAAACAGCGGCTACTTATGATATAGCCTTTGAGCAAGTGTTGCCGGCTGTGCGCTTTACAGGAAAAGGAAATGTGTTGCCCAGCAGCGAAGGATTAATTATGCCGTTTGAAGCCGTTAACCTCAAATCGGTTGATGTGCAGATCTTAAAAGTGTATGAAAGCAATGTGCTACAATTCTTACAGGCAAATGATTTTGATGGCAATCAGGAGATGAGACGAGTTGGCAAACCCGTGCTTAAGAAAACTGTTTCGTTGGAAAATGCAGGGGTTACCGATTTAGCAAAATGGAATCGCTACACGTTGGATCTGGCCACCTTAATTAATGCAGAACCCGGAGCCATCTATCAGGTGCGTATCGGTTTTAAAAAATCCTATCTCGCATATGTATGTGAAGAAGGTGAAGAGACTGACACGAATAATCAAAACGTCTTTGAACAGGAGGAGTGGGATGCCGGGGAAGCAGAAGAAAGTTATTGGGACAGTTATGACGATTATTACTATGGTGAAGATTATGATTGGGAGCAACGGGACAATCCATGTCATCCCTCGTACTACACGGGAACCAGAAATGTAAAACGGAATGTAATTGCATCTGATCTTGGGTTATTAGCCAAGCGGGGAGGCGATGGCAACACCGTGGTTGTTGTTAACGATTTAAAAACAACGCAACCAATTTCGGGTGTGCAATTGGAATTGTACGATTTCCAACAACAGCTTATTGGTACGGCTTCTACTGGCCCCGATGGCAAAGCGATAATTTCTTCTAAGCAAAATCCTTTTGTCCTGATCGCGAAAAGTGGAGCCCAACGTGGTTATTTAAAATTGTTGGGAGGGGAGTCTCTTTCACTCAGCAATTTTAATGTAAGTGGTGAATATGTAAACAAAGGGTTGAAAGGTTTTTTATATGGCGAACGCGGTGTATGGCGGCCGGGCGATTCGTTGTATCTCAGTTTTATTCTCGAAGACAAACTGAGACAATTACCGGCAACTCATCCGGTGGTTTTTGAATTACAAAATCCACAGGGGCAAATTACAACCCGATTGGTTCGATCAAATGCGGAAAACGGATTTTATAAATTCGCTACCGCCACCGCTGATGATGCCCCAACGGGTAATTGGCTAGGTCGGGTTAAGGTGGGTGGCACGGAGTTTACGCAGCCTATTAAAATTGAAATGGTAAAACCTAACCGGTTAAAAATCAATCTCGACTTTGGTGTTGATAAGTTAACAGCTGGGAACAACAATGTGAGTGGCAATCTAAAAGTAAACTGGTTACATGGAGCTCCGGGCAAAAATTTACGTGCGCAATTTGATGTTCTGCTCACCCGCGGCACTACTAAGTTTGATCAGTATAAGGATTATGTATTTGATGATCCTTCCATCGACTTCTATAGCGAGTCACAGTCCATCTATGATGGGTATACCGATGCGGATGGAAGAGCACTCGTTAATGCCAATATTGAGGTCAATGGCGATGCACCCGGTACGTTGAATGCCGTATTCCGTGGAAAAGTTTTTGAAGAGAGTGGCAACTTCAGCATCGATCGGTTTAGTATTCCATTTTATCCGTACGCATCCCTTACGGGAATTCGTCTCCCGCAAGGGGATAAAGCCCGAGGCATGTTACTTACCGACACTACCCATCGGGTAGATGTTGTAACTATTGATGCCGATGGTAATCCACTATCGCGAACGGTTGAGTTATCAATTTATAAGATCGACTGGCGTTGGTGGTGGGATAGTTCGGAAGGCTCGGTGAATTTTATGTCAGGAAATTATTCGCAGCCCATTACCACGGGAAGAGTCCGTACCCAGAATGGTAAGGGAACCTGGAACTTTAAAATAAAATATCCGGAATGGGGTCGCTTCTTTGTTAAAGCATATGATCCGGAAACAGGTCACAGCACAGGCAAGGTAGTTTACATCGATTGGCCGGGTTGGGCAGGTCGGGCTCGCAACGAAGGCGAAGGCGCTACGATGCTTTCATTCTCTTCGGATAAACCCATGTACAATGTTGGCGAAAAGGCGAATCTGGTAATACCGGGCAGCGATCAGGGCCGAGCATTAATTAGTATCGAAAATGGTAGTCGCGTGTTACAAACGTACTGGCTCGAAACGAAGCAAGGTGACAATCCGTTCAGTTTTGATCTCACCAAAGAAATGACTCCGAATGTTTTTGTGAATGTTACGTTGCTTCAACCGCACGCACAAACAGTTAACGATCTGCCCATTCGTTTGTATGGCGTTATTCCAATACAAGTGGAAGATCCGGGAACACATCTGGATCCGATTATTGTTATGCCAGATGTATTAGAGCCCGGCAAAGAAGTCGTGATTAAAGTTTCGGAAAAAGCGAAGCGCAAGATGACCTACACACTCGCGATTGTGGATGAAGGTTTGCTCGACCTTACCCGCTTTAAAACACCTGATGCGTGGAGTCGTTTTTATGCGCGCGAAGCATTGGGCGTAAAAACGTGGGATTTATACGATCAGGTGATGGGTGCCTATGGTGGAAGAGTAGAACGCTTACTCGCCTTAGGTGGCGATGCCGAGTTAGCGGCAAAGGAAGATGATGCGAAGGCGAATCGTTTTAAACCCGTGGTTTTATTTTTCGGACCCATCACGTTGGATGGTGGTAGTAAAGAACATCGCTTCATTATGCCACAATATATTGGCTCGGTAAAAACTATGCTCGTGGCAGGCTATGAAGGTGCGTATGGAAAAACTGAGAAGGCAACTCCGGTTCGTAAACCGTTGATGGTGTTGGCCACCTTACCACGGGTACTTGGGCCGGAAGAAAGAGTGAAATTGCCGATTACTTTATTCACCAGTGAAAAAGGAATTAATAATGTTAAGGTTGAAATAAAAGTAAGCGGCCCGATAAGTATGGCTGATGAAAGTTCGCGAACAATTTCTATGGGTGGGGATTCTGACCTTACCCTTGATTTTGGATTAGTGGTTAAATCTGAAACCGGTAGAGCAAAGATTCAGGTAACGGCCTCGTCTGGAAATTATTCCGCAACGGATGAAATTGAAATTGAAGTGCGTAATCCGAATCCACCGATTACGCAAGTGCAGGATGCTGTCCTGGAAGCCGGCAAAGCATGGAGTGGTACTGTAACACCAATAGGTATTGCAGGCACCAACACATCGATATTGGAAGTGTCGAGCTTGCCACCCGTTAACCTGGGGCAGCGCATGCGGTACTTGTTGCAATATCCATATGGTTGTATTGAACAAACTACTTCCTCGGTTTTTCCGCAATTGTATCTCGATAAAGTGAGAGCACTTACAGAAGAAGAAAAGAATGTAATCCAACGAAATGTTAAAGCGGGTGTTGAACGCTTAAAGTCTTTTGTAAATCGCGATGGTGGATTTTCGTATTGGCCCGGTCATGAAGATACCGACAGCTGGGGTACTACCTATGCCGGACATTTTTTGATTGAGGCAGAAACAAAGGGCTACTTCGTTCCAAACGATCTGATTAAACGGTGGAAGAAGTATCAAAAAAACAAAGCACAGAGTTGGCGTAAGAATCAGGAGTACAGTAGCAGCGAATTGATTCAGGCTTATCGGTTATACACGTTGGCGCTTTCGGGCGAGGCTGAATTGGGTGCTATGAATCGCTTGCGCGAGCAAGGTAATTTGCCGCCAACGGCTGCGTGGATGTTAGCCGCTGCGTATGTAAAAGCGGGTCAGCCTGAAGCGGGGAAGCAATTGATTGATAAACGACCGATGCAAATAAAGCCTTATCAGGAGTTGGCATATTCTTATGGCTCGGATCTGCGCGATAAAGCAATCATGCTAGAAACACTATTATTACTTAATAATCGCACCAAAGCTTTTGAATTGGTGAAGGAGATTTCTGAATCGATGAGTAACGCAAATTATTGGATGAGTACACAAACATTGGCCTGGTGTTTAAAATCGGTAGGTGCTTATGCCGGTGGAGAGAAAAGCGATTTGAAATTTACGTACGTCTACAATGGTAAAGAGGTAAGTGCCAATACTGCCCTTACATTGGCTCAGGTCAATTTTCCTATCAATGGCGTAAAAGGAGGTAGTTTAAAAATTACCAGTGAGAGTAAGGGAACGTTGTTTGTGAGATTGATTTCAGAAGGGGTGCCAGCCAGAGGAACCGAAGAAGATGGTGAAAAGAATCTTTCTATCAATGTTACCTATGCGAGTTCCTCGGGTGTGCCAGTAGATCCAACTGTGTTGGAGCAAGGGACAGAGTTTGTGGCAACGGTAACAGTAGCAAATCCGGGCATGCGAGGCATTTATAAAAACCTGGCATTGAATCAAATCTTTCCATCAGGGTGGGAGATAAACAATTTACGCTTAACGGATGATGAGGCCGCTGGTATTACCGGGGATGTGCCCACCTATCAAGACATACGTGACGATCGCGTTTACACTTATTTTGATTTGAATGCGAATCAACGCAAAACGTTTAAAGTACTCCTCACCGCCAGCTATGCCGGGAGTTATTATTTGCCGGCAGTAAGCTGCGAAGCCATGTACGACAACAGTGTGTATGCACGGAAGAAAGGAAAAGTTGTTGAGGTGGTGAAGAAGGTGGTGCAGTAGGTTATTTTGAAAAACTGGTGAAGCGCGTTTGTAACACGTGCCGTGGATTAGCTGTAATAGTAGGAATATTGATATAATGACATTGCGATCACCTTATTTAGTTATGGATAATTCCACTTCTTTTTCTAAAACGACTTTTCAAATTATACGTATGCGATTTATTTTGATTTTCTTATTGGTAACTTCATTCTACGACCACAACGCTCAGGAATTTATTCTCGCTCAGCAAGCAGGGGGCAGTTCGGAAATGGATAACTTCAACGAGACGGCTCATAGTATAGCACTTGATAATTTAGGAAATGTTTTTATAACGGGTGATATATTAGGAGACTCTGGATGGAATGCTGTTTTTGGAAAGGGTCAGACGAATGAAACGACCTTATTTATTAACGGTCTATTTATCGCAAAATACGATCCCCAAGGAAACTTACTTTGGGTGAAAGGTGGTGTACAGAGTAATAGTATTATTGGTTATGGAGTTGCTACTGATAATAGCGGAAATTGTTTTGTAACCGGAAGATTTTCTAATGAAGCTGTATTTGGAGCAGGAGAGTTGTCGGAGACCACATTAATTGGATCTTTTGGAGAAATTTTCTTAGCCAAATATGACCCCGATGGAAATTTATTATGGGCCAAAGCTGCTGGGGGTGAGAATACTGATGCTGGATATTCAATTGTTACAGATGCTTCTTCGAATGTTTACATTACAGGTGGAATAGAAGGTGAAGCTATTTTTGGAAAAGGAGAACCATCAGAAAAGACAGTTTCAACTTCAGGTAGTAAAATTTTTGCAGCCAAGTTTACTAATGATGGAAATTTTGTGTGGGTTCATGTACTTGAGAATGGACTGGGTAACGGATTAAGTATAGCGCTGGATAAAAAGTTGAATGTTGTATTGTGCGGTGGTGATGGAAACTCTTTTACTTTAACCAAATTAACGAATACGGGTTCTTTGGTGTGGAACATTCTTCCGTTTACTGGCAGTTCAGGTAGCCTAAGTGGGGTGGCAGTAGATTTAGAAGATAATATTTACCTGACAGGTGACTTTTTTGGAAATGCGGTATTTGGTAATGGGATATTATCAAGTCCTGGCGATTACGGGGCGTTTATTGCTAAATACGATGCAACTGGGAAAAACCTCTGGGCAAGATCTGCCATGGGGCCTGGTTTTGATCGTGGCCTTTCTTTAGTAACAGATTTTCAAAACAGTGTTTATGTTACCGGATATTTTAATGATGAACTCAATTTTGCAAGTAAAAATGCAATCAAATTAATAGGAGAGGGTAAGTTTGATGTCTTTGTTGCCAAATACACTTTCTATGGAGATCTTATTTGGGCTACTAACGCAGGGAGCAGTGGTAATGACGAGGGAAAGAGTATTGCCGTAGATGAGGAAGGCAATTCCTATATAGCAGGATACTTTAATGGCAATAACTTTATTTTGGGAAAGGGAGAACCTACTCAGCAAATTTTATCTTCTTCTGGTTATAAAGATGTTTTTTATGCGAAGTTCAAGGCGTCAACAGATATCATAATGGGTGCTGATGATGAAGTAATGTACGTTGATTGGGAGATTTTTCCGAATCCCACCACAAACGAAATCGTTTTGGAAGTATCACATCATCAAACATCAATGATCAAAATAAGAATTGTAGACTTTTCTGGCAAAGTGATTTATCGGTCAGAACAATTGCCTCAATTTAAAGAACACACCACAGTAATCAATCTGCAACAACAACCAGCAGGAATCTATATGATTCAACTTCAAAATGATTTTTCAAGTCATTATAAGAAGTTTATGAAGATCAACTAGTTGAACTTGTCTATTTTAACCGGCATCTTCTAAGATGGGATCATTTCGAAACGCCAACTGCTATTGTTATCTTTGGGTAAACTCACTAAAAAACTTTGAAATATGATTATTGATGTTCATACTCACATTAATAACTATCATGAGGAGCGCGTAGTTTCTTTGGAAGATTGTCTTGACAAACTCTCTGAGACTATGATAGAAAACAAGGTCAATTATTCGCTGGTGCTTACATCCTATAAAGTGAATGAACACCGGCCCAGTACGCAAAAAGTAGTTGAGGCAATTAGTGGAAGAGATAACCTTGGCGTGGTAGCGGGCATCAGTTATTTAAATTATGATCATCGCGATTTGCGCGAGATCAGTCAGTATCTTGAAACGGGTCTAATAAAGGGATTAAAGCTTTATCCGGGGTACGAACTTTTTTATCCCCACGATAACCGGATGAAAGTTGTTTATGATATGGCTGTTGAATATGATGTCCCCGTTATGTTCCACTCGGGTGATACCTATTCACCGAAGGGTAAAATTAAATATTCTCACCCTATCCATATTGATGATGTAGCCGTGGATTTTCCTGACTTGAAAATTGTCATTTGTCATGTGGGCAATCCCTGGATAAAAGATTGTATGGAAGTAGTTTATAAAAACAAAAATGTATTTGCTGATTTCTCTGGATTGGTGCTCGGTGATTTTTCTGATAAGTTCGAGAAGTATATGAAGAATGAGCTAGAAGAAATGATTACTTACGCTGGGAATCCACGCTATTTGTTGTATGGTACCGACTGGCCTATATCAAATATGAGTTCGTATTTGAATTTTATGAAACAACTTGATCTGCCTGAAGAAAAGAAAGAACTTATCCTGTGGAAGAACGCGGCTGAACTTTTTAAGATAGACGTCTCTAAACTTTGATTTCCAAACGCATTTAGCTTTCCTTAATTTTGAGAATGCGTTTTTTATTCCTTCTTCTTTTCCCCTTAATTTATTTTCAAGCTGTTTGTCAGGATTGGAAGAGCGTGAATAGCAAAAGCATCCAGCTATATCATGAGGGTAAGTATGCAGAAGCAATTATTGCAGCCAACCAGGCACTGGAATTGGCCACTCATCAGTTTGGGAAAAATACAAGTCAATACATGGCATCCTTGTCAAACAAGGGTTATGCGCAGGCAGGGCTGGGTGATTACCTTCAAGCGCTCTCTAATTTTAAGCAAGTTGTTAATCTTAGCTTTCTCGTTTATAATCTCCCACATGTAGGTCAGGTTGAATCGCTGGCTGAGCTATCTAAGACCTATGCGGGGTTGGCAACATATGATAGTGCGGAATATTATTTGAATTGGGCAAGGTTTGTTTTAGTTTCTATACCTAAAGATAACAAAGCTCACTATGATACTGCCAGCTACGACTTATTTGATGCGCAGATTACAACTAACAGTTTAGATGCCTCTATTCACTACAGTAAAGGACAAGTGCCTCAGGCGATTCAATTGCTCGAGTTGCAACTTACTATGCTAAAAGAAATTTATCCTGACAATTACGAATCGTGGCCCACCTACCAGACAACTGTTAACAATTTATTTACATATAATAATGAGATTTATAATATTGATCAGGCTTTGCGGTATGCCCTACTGTACTACCGTTTGATTCAGATCAAACCTGATCCACTCAACGAAATTAATGCCCTACAAAATCTTGGGAGTATTTACAGTAACAGGGAGCAGTATGATTCAGCAAATTTTTATTGGCAGGAAGCATTAGAGCGGATTGCTAATAGTAATTATAAAAATTTTTATCTCCACACCGCCATTCTGAATAATCTTGGAACTCTAAAATTAGCTCTTGAATCATACGACTCGGCCATCTTTTTACTCAGAGAATCTCTTTTGATTCAACAATCAAAGGAAGCCCTACAGCCGGCACTTCATAAAACCACTTTGTTTAATCTCGCAGAAAGTTATCATTGGGCGGGTAATTACGCACAGGCCGACTCCATTTATAATGATTTGATTCAAAGCTTGCTAGATGATATTGTTCACAACTTTACCTATTTGACTGATAATGAAAAACTTGCTTTCTATAAAAATCAACTTGAATTCATTGAGTCTTATAAATCTTTTGCTTTAAATATTTCCGGACTAATTCCGCTGCAGGATTCTGAGACACCCTATATCAACAAGGAGATTCCCGGTCGGTTGTTTGATTTACAACTAACCACGAAGGCTGTTATTCTCAATGCCAGCAAGCGCATGAAGAAAAATATTTTGCAAAGTGGAGACACCATTTTGATTAAGATCTATAGCCTTTGGGAGGAACGGAAAAATCAGTTGGCGCAAGGGCTGGTTGAAGGTAAAATGCCAGCCACCGATCTTCACAACTTAAAGGTTAAGATTGAAGAAAACGAAAAATGGCTTGCTGAAAATTCTCGCACTTTCAGATCGGGCTTCCAATTTGAAAAAGTAACATGGCGCACGATACAGAAATCTTTAAAACCAAAAGAGGCCGCGGTCGAAATAGTCCGGCTTGTAGATGGATTGGTTTATGGGGCTTTGATTATTACGCCTGAGACAACACAACAACCGGTTATGTCTTTGGTCATGAGTACAAAATCTAAACACCTCGATAAACAGTTTTACAAGAACTATTACAATTCCATAACACTTCATGCGGAAGATTCATTGTCTTATAAAACCTATTGGCAACCTATAATCGATTCCATTCGGAGTCATATGCCAAAGAATAAAATGCCCCAACGAATCTACCTTTCGAATGATGGAATCTATAATCAGCTTAATTTAAATACATTACAGGATCCCAGGAATGGAAAATTTGTCTTGGATGAAACAGATCTTGTTGTCGTTACAAATACGAAGGATATTTTGAATCCACGTGTAAACTCAAAGAAGAGCAAGAATCACAACGCGGCACTTTTTGGGCGACCGCAATATTCAAAAGAAGGTGAACCCGGAAAATTTGTTGACTTACCCGGTACCGGAAAAGAAGTAGAACTTCTTAGCAGAGCTTTGATGATGGCCAAGTGGCAGACTCAATTGTTTATGGGTGAAGATGCAACAGAGAAGAATCTGAAAAACCTGAATGAACCAACTGTATTGCATTTGGCAAGTCATGGTTTTTTTAATCCGGGAGAGGGAAGTGAATCATATTCATTAGCGGAAACAATGATCCGATCGGGTATTGCACTAGCTGGTGTCAATGATTCAGATTCCAAGGAAGAAGATGGATTGCTTACCGCTTTTGAAGTAATTAATCTAAATCTCGACTCTACGTTGTTAGTCGTGCTTTCGGCATGCGAAACGGCTAATGGCGATGTAAATCATGGTGAAGGCGTGTATGGATTGCAACGTGCCTTGCGTGTAGCGGGAGCACAAAATATGATTATGAGTCTATGGAAAGTAGATGATGAGGCGACACAAAAATTGATGGTGGATTTTTATTCGCACTGGTTAAAGACGAAGGATATGCGCGCATCATTTCGTGCGGCCCAAGAAAATCTGCGTAGAGAATACCCCCATCCCTATTACTGGGGTGCATTTATATTAACGAGATAAATTTTATTCAAGCTTTAAGGGCGGCCCAACGACTTGCATTTCATTATCCATGAAAATCTTTGCTATTTCTTCCTGACCCGGTTGATGATCCAATGCAGCTATTGTAATAAAAAAATTTTCTAACAGTCCTGCCGGTTGCATTGTTACAAGCATCTTCCCTTTTTTTGATGCCTGTGTTCATGCTTTGGAAGAATACTACCAAACCTTTCAAAGTCGATACTCCTAAGGCTATGATTCCAAATACTTCTAAGTACTAAATCAGCAATGTTGGTTTAGCCTTTCTTTAGCTGAGAATACCCTTTTTTGGCCTAAAAAACCAGTGCCTACCATAACCAACCAAAAAATTTCGAATTAATAGCTCTTTTTTAGAACAAATTAATCTAAAAAGCGTATTATAGCTATACAATCAAGTGAGATAGTAAAACTATCAATATGAAAAGGATTGCTCTACTTCTTATTTTTGCCTTATTTCTTAACCTTGGTGAAGGTTATTCTGCAATAAACGCTGACTTGCTAGAAATAGGACTACAGGGAGAGCTAGGACGAATTGAGAGTAACGTACCCTTAAATACTTTTTCATCTCGGTTAAAGATTGAGAAAATCAGAACCAGTAATTCAAAGCCATCCTTTCCGCTGGGTTCCCAATTTTCAAGCTTACAAAGAGAGAAGTTTTCAATACATCTCAAGACTCCGCGCTTTATTCAATTGAGAGTTTTTAGGCGTTAGATTGTTTTTCTAAATGCATTTGGAATAAAGTTCTTTTATTCCTTGCAGTCTATTACGTAGCAACTATTCTCATTCATTCCATTTAGAAGTTTAATCAAAAGATTAAAAAGGCATGTACAAAAAATTTAAGTCGGTTCCCGGCAGAAGTTATTGGGTAGTCTTTATCATAACCTTTTTCTATCTGTGTATTGCGTTAGAATCGATTAATAATTATTGAAACCATTATAAAACTATTATGAAATCCAATCTTAAATTAATATCGCCTCTTCATTTTTTTTCAAGTCTCTTTTTATTACTGATGCTATTCAGTTCAACAATTGTTGTAGGTCAACGATCAAAGAATTATACAAGCCTGGAGCAGGCGATGACAAGCCCCGACAGTGTGCAATGGCTCACCTTGCGCGAGCAAAATTTGAAGGACTTTCCGATTGCCATATTGACTTTCAAAAATTTGAAATATCTGGATCTAAGTCAGAATGAGTTTACTGAGTTACCTGCAGAGATTGGTCAACTGCAGAATTTATTTTATCTCGATCTTTCAGGTAACCGTATAAAATATTTGCCAGAAAGTTTCAGTGAGATTAAGACGTTACGGAACCTGTATCTTGACTACAATTTGGAACAGGATTTGAATGCAGATTTTCAGATTCTGAGCAAGCTGCCTTTATTGACGGTGCTAAATATTAAGGGTGAAGGGATTTTTAAACTTCCTCCATCAATTGGTAATCTTAAAAACCTTCAATACCTGGAATTATCAAATAATGAAATTGAGTTACTCCCAGCCGAGTTTAGCAACCTTAAAAACCTTCAGATACTTTATATCAATAATGACAGAAGGTTTGATTTACTCAAAAACATAGAGGTCTTAAGTAAGTTACCTAAACTTTCAGAGTTGCACTTGGAAGGAGATAGTTTCAAGAAGCTACCAGATGAAATCAGCAGGTTAAAGAACCTTCAATCTCTCCATCTGCGAAATAATGAACTTACCGAACTTCCGGCTACACTCCGACTCCTAAAAAAATTAGAATACATCGATTTAACAGATAATAAAATGCCACATATTTTATTGGACCAATATCGTGAGGATTTAGCTCCAACCATTAGAATAGGATTTTAAACCAATACCATTATGAAAACAACCATGTTAGATTATTGCAAGATGATTTTGCAGAAGGTAAGTTTTAGCAGAAGGTTATTTTTAAAAGAGTATCGTAAGTCGTATAAATGGCTAAACCCGATTGAATGGTTGCATTTGCGACAATGGATAAAACAAAACCTGCATCAAGGAGTTAAAGAAAATAATCGTACAACTAAATAAATGGACATATGAAAACTCAAATAATTATTTTGACGATGACGGCATTTGTTGCCTTGAGCTGTTCTGTCGTTAGGCAAGGTGAAATTGGTATGAAACGAAAACTTGGGAAGTTAGATCAAAAAATACTTCAGCCAGGGGCTATAGCGTATAACCCTTTGGTTAGCCGAATTATTAAAATGCCCATTCGAACCATGAATATGGAAATAAGCACGAATCTTCCATCGAAAGAAGGTCTTAATGTTACAGCGGTTATTTCTATTCTGTATCGTATTGTTCCTGATAAGGCCCCATCCATAGTAGAAACAATTGGGGTAGGTAATGAAGGCAACGTAATTAATAGTGTATTCCGGTCTTCGGCTTCGGATGTGTGCTCTCGTTTTTTCGCAAAAGATATGCACTCTGTGCAACGGGCTACTATTGAAAAGGAAATTACCGATCAGATGGCTAAGATTCTTGAACCGCGCGGTTTTCAGATTGAGGCGGTATTGTTGAAGAACATCTCTTTGCCGGCTGGCCTCGCTCGAGCGGTAGAAGAAAAGTTAGAAGCTGAACAGGACGCACAACGGATGGCTTTTTTGTTAGATAGAGAAAGACAGGAGGCAACGCGGAAAAGGATTGAAGCCGAAGGCATTCGGGATGCTCAGAAAATAATTTCGGAGGGCTTAAATAAGAATATAATAGAATGGCAAAGTATAGAAGCCTTTCGTGAGCTCTCCAAATCATCAAATTCAAAGGTGATTATTACAGATGGTAATACGCCAATGATGATCAACTCTTCAAAAGGCAATTAAACTATATCGTTCGTATGGGCAATAATCCATACGAACTAACTAAGACTATTATGAAAACTAAAGCCCCACTAATTCTTATCCTTTTCTCTGTTTTGTGCACTTCGATTATCGCACATCCCGATTCAAGAAGATATACATCACTTGAAGATGCCCTCCTGAATAAGGGAACCTGTGAATGGTTAGATTTAAGCAAACAGGAAATCGGGCACCTTTCGGATTCCCTATTTCTGCTAACTAAGTTAAAGTACCTTGACTTGAGTAGAACGCAATTACAGGAACTACCTGGCCGCATCGGTGAGTTAAAGCAATTAAGGTATCTGGTGCTTTCATATAATCAACTTAAAAAACTTCCGGATGAATTTTCCAAGCTTGATCTGCTACAATCACTTTATCTTGATCACAACCCAACGCTGGATATTACCCAGGCTATCGCTGTATTAAATGAACTTCCGAACTTACATATGCTTAGCCTGGCTGGCGACCATATAAGCACTCTTCCAGCTGATATTGGTAAACTAAGAACTTTAGAGAGTTTGGAGCTTTCTGAAAATGAGTTTACAGATTTGCCAGAGACCATGATGCAAATGAAAAATCTAAAAGTGCTGTACGTCAATAATGATTCGCACTTCAATTTCAAAGGTAATTTGAGTGTGTTGAGTAAAATGACCGGCCTTAGTGAGTTACACATAGAGAACGATGGCATTAATGAAATTCCGGAGGGAATCAGTCAGTTAAAATCTATCGAATATTTGTTTTTAGTGGGAAATAGTATTGCTGAATTGCCTGCAGAAATTGGCAAAATGAAGAAGCTGAAGCTATTGGACATCAGCGATAATCCCCTGCCACCACCGCTCTACAACGAAACGTTATCGCCCCAGCTTAACATTAGATTTAAACGAAAGGAAAATTAATAAAAAATCTGTACCTGCAGTGATTACAAAGAGGAACATAAAAATATAATGTTATGAAATGGATCGTACTGGAAGAAAACCCAAAGCCCGATCAGTATATAGCTATAATAGCTGTTGATGACGAGAGATTTGTAGAAGTAGAAAAAAAACCTTGTTCTGTTTTTAAAACAAACGAAGAAGCGCTGATACGCGCCCGTGAATTACGTTCTTTTTTTAACGTTCGTAACATTAGAATTTTTTTTGTGGATGGCCATTCATCAATTGTTTGAGAATAAAACTTATATCATAATTTATGAAAATGTTTGCAACAGGTGTATTCCTTATTTCATTAGCAATGTTGGGCAGTTGCTCAACAAAAACGGGAGTGGTAGAATCTATAAATGAGTTTCCTGTGACTTACGTTTTAAGTAAGGATACTGTTTTAGTACAAGAGCATGTGGTTGATGTACATGCAGTCAGGCATGTTGAGATTAGAGCAAGAGTATCTGGTTATTTGGACGTAATTTATGTTGACGAAGGGCAGGTTGTAAAGGCCGGGCAATTACTATTTAAAATAAATGATGAGGAGTACAGAGCGCATGTGTTGCGTGCAAGGGCTGGTTTGCATGCAGCCAATGCTGACGTTCAAGCGATAGAATTGGAGGTAGAACGCGTTTCTATGTTAGTGGATAAAAATGTTATTTCTGAAACTGAGTTGCGTTTGGCTAAAGCAAAAGTAGATATTGCAAAGGCAAAAGTAGAAGAAGCTCAATCAGACTTATCTCAAGCCAATATACGCTATTCTCATACGGATATTCGCGCTCCTTTTGATGGAGTTGTGGATCGGATACCCTTTAAAACGGGTAGCCTTATTAATGAAGGTCATTTGCTTTCCTCGGTTTTCGATTCCAATTTTATATACGCATATTTTCGGGTTTCCGAAAAGGAATACCTACAGTATGCCAAGAGCAATCAAAGCGACAGAAGATCAGATCAGGTATCTTTGATTCAGGCAGATGGAAGTACGCATCAATTTCCTGGACACATAGAAACGATGGAAGGTGAATTTGATACTTCTACGGGTACCATTGCCTTTCGGGCAAAATTTCCCAACCCTAGCCATATACTAAAACATGGGTCAACCGGAAAGATTCGTCTTTACACCCGTGTTGAATCTGCTTTGATGGTGCCTCAAAAATCAACCTTTGAAATTCAAGACAAAACCTATGTGTTTATTGTTGGTGCCGATAACAAAGCGCGCGTTCAAAGTTTTTTGCCTGCTGCGAGGTTAGCACATTTTTACATTGTTCAATCCGGTTTAAATGAAGGTGATAGAATTATTTACGAGGGAATAAAGGATGTGCGCGATGGAATGTTAATAAAATCAATTCCAGTTTCAGATAGCATTCGATTAAATACTGGGGGTAAGCATAAGACAAAGGCTACTTCTTAATCATTCTTTTTTTTATGCTACACAACTTTAGATAACCACTTATGTTTAATAAATTTATTGAACGCCCGATTCTTTCCCTCGTCATATCACTTTTTATTGCTCTCCTTGGATTGCTGGCGTTGGTTGATCTTCCCGTCACCCAATTTCCAGATATTGTTCCACCCACGGTAGTAGTAACTACAAATTACACGGGCGCCAATGCCGAAGTTGCAGCAAAGGCCGTTGTTACAACACTTGAGCGAGCTATTAATGGTGTACCTGGCATGACTTATATGACTTCTGTTTCAGGTAATGATGGAGCAAGTATCATTCAGGTTTATTTTAAAGTTGGCACGGATCCCGATCTTGCTAATGTAAACGTTCAAAACAGGGTTTCTACTGTATTAGATGAATTACCAGAAGAAGTAATTAAAGCTGGTGTAAGTGTAGAGAAAGAAGTGACCAGCATTCTTATGTATTTAAATGTATTGAGTAACGACCCCTCGGCCGATGAGAAATTCATTTACAATTTTGCAGACATAAATATTCTGGCAGAGTTGAAACGTATTGAAGGTGTTGGCTATGCTACTATTGTTGGTGCCCGTGAATACTCTATGCGTGTTTGGTTAAAACCTGATCGCATGGCGGGTTATGGTATTTCTACGCAAGAGATAATTGAGGCTATTCGCAGCCAAAATATAGAGGCTGCGCCTGGTAAATCAGGAGAAAGTTCAGACAAAGCTCCGCAAATGCTGCAATATGTACTCCGTTATACAGGTAAGTTTTATGAACCTAAACAATACGAGGATATAGTTTTGCGGGCCGACAAAGAGGGTTCTATACTAAAACTGAAAGATGTTGCCGAAGTTGAATTTGGTGTTCGTAATTATAACATTTTATCAAAAGAGGACGGTCGTCCTTCGGCAGCCATTATGCTAAAGCAACGCCCGGGTAGCAATGCAAAGGAAGTTATCGAAAACGTAAAGAAAAAAATGGAGCAACTGAAGGATGAGTCATTTCCTCCAGGTATGAGTTATAATATTGGGTATGATGTTTCGCGATTTTTAGATGCCTCTATTGAAGAGGTATTGCGCACTTTGGTAGAAGCCTTCCTACTTGTGTCTTTAGTAGTTTTTATTTTTCTACAAGATTGGCGATCAACCTTGATACCCGCTTTGGCTGTTCCTGTATCTTTGATAGGTGCGTTTTTTTTCATGCAGCTATTGGGTTTTTCCATCAACCTACTCACCTTATTTGCCTTAGTACTTGCCATAGGCATTGTGGTTGACAACGCTATTGTTGTGGTGGAGGCAGTTCACGTTCAAATGGAAAAAGGACTTGCGCCAAAGGAGGCTACCGTAGCAGCTATGAAAGAAATCAGCAGTGCTATTATTGCTATTACTTTGGTTATGTCTGCGGTGTTTATTCCGGTAGCATTTATGACCGGGCCGGTGGGTGTCTTTTATCGCCAATTTTCACTTACACTGGCAATTGCTATTGTTATTTCGGGTATTAATGCTGTTACCCTTACACCAGCACTTTGTGCTATCTTATTAAAAAATAATCACGGACATAAACCAAGCAGTATCCTGCATCGTTTTTTTAATAGTTTTAACAAAGGGTATGATTCACTTTCGCTGCGCTATCAATCGCTGGTAACGTTGCTGGCCGGCAGAAGAACCATCACATGGGCCATGCTTTTAGTTTTTATACTGGCCACCTGGGGCATAAGCTCAATAGTACCTACAGGTTTTATTCCGTCCGAAGATCAAGGTATGATTTACGCGAATGTAACTTCGCCAGCCGGGGCAACGGTAGAGCGCACCGAGCAAGTGATGGATCAAATTCAACAAGTGGCCGGAGCTATGGAGGCTGTTGAATCTGTAAGCACATTGGCAGGGTTTAGCTTAATGACGGATGGAGCCGGGGCAGCCTATGGCATGGGTATGATTAATTTAAAACCCTGGCACGAAAGAGAAGAATCGGTAAACGATTTAATTCTACGCCTGCAGCAAGAAACAGAAAATATAAAAGATGCGAGCATACAGTTTTTTGCTCCGCCCACGGTACCAGGTTTTGGAAATGCCAGTGGCTTTGAGTTGAGACTGTTAGATAAAACTGGTTCAGGCAATTTGCAGCAAACAGCTATCGTTACTTCTAATTTTATTGAGGCCTTAAAAGCCCGACCCGAAATAGCGGATGCCTTTACTGGTTTTGATGCAAGCTATCCACAATATATGATTCATATTGATCAGGATGTGGCTAGCCAGAAAGGGGTAACGGTTGAGAACGCCATGAGTAATTTACAAACGCTTATAGGTAGTTACTACGCAACAAATTTTATTCGCTTTGGGCAAATGTATAAGGTTATGGTGCAGGCAGCACCTAATTATCGAGCCTCGCCCGAAGACATCCTTAAGCTATATGTAAAAAATAATTTTGGTGAAATGGTTCCTTATTCTTCGTTCGTCAGATTAGAAAGGGTATATGGACCTGAACAACTTACCCGGTACAATATGTTTACATCGGCCATGGTTAATGGAGATGCTAACAAGGGTTATAGTAGTGGCGATGCTATAAAGGCAATTAGCGAAGTGGCCAAAGCTGAACTGCCGCGGGGCTTTTCAATTGAATGGTCGGGCATGACCCGCGAAGAAGTTTTGTCGGGCAATCAGGCGATTTATATTTTTTCAATTTGTTTGGTGTTTGTTTATTTACTGTTGGCAGCTCAATACGAAAGTTTTTTATTGCCACTACCTGTAATTTTATCATTGCCTACAGGAATTTTTGGTTCCTTTTTTATGCTTCATCTTGTGGGGTTGCAAAACAACATTTATGCACAAGTAGCATTGGTTATGCTAATCGGGCTATTGGGTAAGAACGCGATATTGATTGTAGAATTTGCCATTCAGCAACAGCAACAAGGCAAAAGTATTTTGGAAGCCGCTGTTGAAGGGGCTGTCTCGCGCTTGCGACCTATTTTAATGACTTCCTTTGCATTTATTGCGGGATTAATTCCACTTTGTATTGCCAGTGGAGCAGGTTCTATGGGCAATCGCTCTATTGGCACCGCAGCAGCCGGAGGCATGTTGTTTGGTACACTCTTCGGCATCATTATAATTCCAGGTCTTTACGTAGTTTTTGCCAGTCTTGCCAAATCACTCTCTAGCAAAAAGCAAACTCAAATCTCAACACCACATAAATAACAATTATGTATCCTCTCGTTCGCAAATCACTATTCATTTTCTCTTTTATCACCATACTAAGTGGTTGCAAAGTTTCAGAAAAAATTACTGAGCCGAAACTGATTACTATGCCAAATCAATTTTCGCAACAGTTAAATGAAACAGACCAACCCGTGTTGCTCTGGCGCGAATATTTTACAGATTCAATTTTGGTCAGCTACATTGATCTGGGTCTTCAGAGTAATTTGGATTTAAAAATGGCATTGCAACGGGTAAGTATGGCACGTGCCAATACATCTATTGCTGCTGGTGCATTGCTTCCTTCATTACACGGTGTGGTATCGGTAGGCCAGCAACGATTTGGCGAATACACAATAGACGGGGTCGGCAATTTCGACACGAATTTATCGGCCAATGTTCCGCCTGAAAAACATATTCCTATAAATATTCCCGATTACTATACTGGTTTTCAAAGCAGTTGGGAAGTTGACGTGTGGGGTAAGTTACGCAGTCGCAAAAAGGCGGCAGCCGCGCGTTTTCTTGCTTCAGAAAAGTCACAACACCTCATTAAAACAATATTGGTAACCGATATAGCCCGCTATTACTACAACTTGCTGACACTCGATAATAAGTTGGAAGTAATACGGGAAAACATTAACCTTCAGCAAAGGGCCATTGAACTGATTGTAGTTCAAAAGGAAGCAGGTCGTGCTACTGAACTGGCTGTAAAACAGTTTTCTGCGCAGTTGCTAAACACAAAAAGTTTGGAAGCTTTGGTCCTACAAGAAATCATTCAGCAAGAAAATCAACTAAACTTATTATTGGCTCGCTATCCTCAGCCGGTTATCCGTGGCGAATCAATTCTAAACCAATCGTTGCTGCAGCAAATCAATGCTGGGTTACCATCGCGTATGTTGGTTAACCGCCCTGATATAATGCAAGCTGAGTTTCAGTTGGTAGCGGCTCGCTTAGATGTGCAAGCTGCCCGTGCGGCTTTCTTGCCTTCCTTAAATATTGCTGCAGGTGTGGGCCTTCAATCATTTGATGCAAGCGTGTTATTTACTACCCCTACATCATTGGCATATTCTGTCATAGGAGGACTCACGGCACCCTTATTTAATCGCAATCTTTTAAAGTCCGAATATAGAAAAGCATCGGCTATGCAGATGGAGGCATACTACCAGTATCAGCAAAGTATTTTAAATGGATTTCAGGAAGTGGCCACGCAACTTAGTCGAATTGATAACTTACAAACTTCTTATGATTTCAAACTTCAGGAAGTAAATACTTTAGCAGAAGGTGTTGCTACAGCAAACGATCTTTTTGTTGCCGGGTTGGCGTCATATCTTGAAGTAATAACGGCACAGAAGAGTGTGTTAGAAGCGGAGCTAATGATAGCTGAAACTAAACAATTTCAGTTTTTTGCGGCCATAGATCTTTATCGGGCACTCGGGGGTGGTTGGTAAGCGTTTGACAGTTTATTAAAATTTCAATAACCCATGTCAATTAAGTCGCATCTTTTTTTAATCAGTTTATTTTGGGGGAGAATTACCAGGTCCTTCTCCCTTAGGCTGCAATGCCATAGATGCCAACACGGCCATCGCCAATGTTAATACTATAAAGGCCAGCGAAACTTCAATCGGTATCTTTATCAGATCAGCCAAACACATTTTAGCACCGATAAACACTAAAATTGCAGACAAACCATATTTGAGATACACAAAATATTTCTCAATTCCTGCCAGCGCAAAGTATAACGATCGCAAACCAAGTATGGCAAATACGTTTGATGTGTAAACGATAAATGCATCATCGGAAATTGATAAAATTGCCGGAATGCTATCCACAGCAAAGATTAAATCAGTGGCCTCGATAACCACCACAACAATAAAGAGCGGTGTTGCCCAAAGTTTATGATCTCTTTTAACAAAAAACTTATCACCTTCAAAATGTTCGGTTACCGGAAAGATTTTTCGAACCAACTTAACAAGTGGGTTTTTATCGGGGTCTAACTTAACATCACCCTGCGTAACGATTTTAATTCCCGTGTATACAAGAAAGGCTCCAAAGATATAAATGAGCCAGTGGAATTTATGGATAAGTTCAACTCCGGCCAGAATAAATGCAACCCGTAAAATCAACGCTCCCAAAATACCCCAAAACAAAACTTTATGCTGGTAGGATGAAGGGACGTTGAAATAGGAGAATATCAGGATGATTACAAAAATGTTATCAACGCTTAATGATTTCTCTATGAGGTAGCCGGTAAAAAATTCGAAAGCTTTTTCCTGACCCATCTGGTAATAGATGAATACGTTGAATAGGAAGGCCATAAAAACCCATATGCACGTCCATATCAATGCCTCCTTAACTTTAACCTCACTAGATTTTCTATGAAAGACTCCAAGATCGAGAGCCAACATCAAAAGCACAAATACATTAAATCCAATCCAAAGTGTAGTTTGATCCATGGCCGTATATTAGTTTATTTCAAGAAGGTTTAACGATAGATAAATACAAAGGTAACCCAATCGTGATATTCACAGGAAATGTGATGGCAAGTGCCATGGGCAAAAATATTCCTGGGTTAGCTTTTGGGGCTGCAATTTTCATGGCGGCAGGCACCGCTATGTATGATGCGCTGGCGGCTAATATAGAGAGCATGAACCGATCTCCGGTATTGTCTGTAATAAGGCCGCTCAGCATAGCGACAAGGCATCCATTAACTAGTGGAACAATGATAGCAAACATTACCAAGGATTTTCCATTTTTAAAAAAATCATTTAGTTTTCTACCGCTTACAATGCCCATGTCTAAGAGAAAGATGGCAAGAAATCCTTTAAAGATATCTGTGGTAAAGGGCCTAATACCCAGGGCTTGTTCTTCGCTAGCTAATAAACCGATTATCAAGCTACCTAATATGAGAAGCACACTACCGTTTACGAATGAATGGCCGATAACCTTGCGCATTTTTGGCAAGCCATCTTCCTTTTTGCTATATAATCTAATGAGCATTACGCCAATTACAATTGCGGGTGCCTCCATTAACGCCATTACCGCAACCATGTGTCCACTGTAGGTGATATTTTGGATTTCAAGAAATGTTACTGCCGTAACAAAGGTAACTGCACTCACAGAGCCGTAGGCTGCGGCTACTGCGCCAGCACTTTCTATTTCTAATTTTCTTTTGAGTATAAAGAAGGTGTACATTGGAATGACGCATGCAACTAATACACCGAATAGTATTGCCCAAACAATGGATAAGTCAAACTGGCTATGAGCTAACTCCTGCCCTCCCTTAAACCCTATCGAAAATAACAGATAGAGAGATATAAACTTTGATGAATTTTCCGGAATAGCTAAATCACTTTTTAACCGAACGGCAAGGATTCCTAATACAAAAAATAAAAGGGCTGGATTAGTTAGATTGTCAAGGAGAAGCGTGGTATCCATAAGAGGGCAGTATAAATCGATTTTTGATTTACTTCTTTACAGTTTTTATCTTAATTTTTATCGGACAATCAATCTGTACAGCATACCCCTTTTTTTCAGCTGCAATCAGAATCTTTTTGAGTGAGTTTGAAGTTTTTAGAAGCGCTTTAATACGTTTTTCAGAATGAGACACATCGCCATTAAATCGCTCACTTATTGAAAAGATTTGACGATTGTGATAATTTATTTTGTTGTTAATAATTTCCAACAGTATTTGGCTTGCATCCGAGGCTGAAAATTCTCCAAGTATTAACTGGTATTCGTGTGTTTTATCCATAGTTGTATAATTTATTTAATGTGATTATTGGCCTTGTCCTAACGAGTAAGCTTGTTTACCATCAAACGAGTACAGATTTTCTGTTTTGATTATGTCAATATCTTTCACATTACACTGAGAAAGCAGATCGATTATATGTGCTTTATGGATGGTGTCGGCTTTAGTTGGTTTAAATCGGCAACGCCAATGATCCGTGCAAAACGTTTCTTCAAATCCATCAGGCCAAACCTTTATACCTCGGTTAGTTATCATAGAGAGCTTTACCTCATGGGTTTCAATTCCTTGCAATACGCGGGCAAGCTCATCTGGGTTAGTGCCACGCCAATGCACAAATAAATCAACGCCCACCAGATCTTTCTTACCAGCAGGTTTTCTTTTGTATTTAGGAAGGGTAAGTACTTTGTCTTTTGAGTAAGAAACAGCTTTGAGTGTTGCAGGCTTCTTACCAAGATTGGCTACTATGGCTTGTGCAAATTCCTTTGTTCCAACCTTTTTTGAGCTTACACCTTCTTTAAAAATATCATAGGTATGCGTTCCTTCCTCGATTGTTTTTAGCCAGGCGTTTTGAACTTTCTCGGCTATATCACTTTGCCCAATGTGTGTCAACATCATGATGGCACCTTGTAATAGCCCCGATGGATTAGCCATATTTTGTCCAGCTCTGCGCGGTGCTGAGCCATGAATTGCCTCAAACATCGCACACTCCTCGCCAATATTAGCCGAACCTGCAAGCCCAACCGAACCTGCAATTTGTGCAGCTACATCTGATAAAATATCACCATATAAATTAGGCATAACAATTACATCAAATACCTCTGGGGTATCGGCCATTTTTGCAGCACCGATATCGATTATCCAATGCTCATTTTCTATATCTGTATATTCTTTGGCAATTTCATCAAACACCTGATGGAAGAGACCATCGGTTTGTTTCATGATATTGTCTTTGGTAAAGCAGGTTACCTTCTTTCGCCCGTATTGGCGCGCATATTCAAATGCATAGCGAACAATTTTTTCGCAGCCTGGTCTGCTTATAAGTTTAAGGCATTGTACCACCTCGTCTGTTTGCTGATGTTCAATGCCAGCATATAAATCTTCTTCATTTTCTCTTACGATAACCAAATCCATGGTTGGATGCTTCGTCTTTACAAAGGGATGTAAACTCATGCAAGGACGAACATTTGAATAGAGTCCGAGAAATTTGCGTGTTGTTACGTTAAGACTTTTATAGCCCCCTCCTTGTGGTGTTGTAATAGGAGCCTTAAGAAATATTTTGTTTTTCCGGATAACATCCCAAGATTCTTTTGCAATCCCTGCCGTGTTGCCCGCTAAATAAACCTTCTCACCAACTTCAATTTCTTCAATATTAATGTTGGCACCGGCTGCCAAAATAATTGACAGGGTGGCATCCATAATTTCGGGGCCAATGCCATCGCCTTTTGCTACGGTTATGTTTGTCATGTTAAATATTTTGTTTGGTTACGGGGGCAAAAGTCGAGATAGCTAAGCATATATTTTTATATATATTTGTAATGATATGCATAAAATATATTTATGAATTACACATTAAATCAATTACAGATATTTCTTAAAGTCACCCAACTGCAAAGCATCACCAAGGCAGCCGATGAACTTAACTTAACACAGCCGGCTGTTTCTATTCAACTAAGAAATTTTCAAGACCAGTTTGAGATACCATTAACAGAAGTGATTGGCAGAAAATTGTTTGTCACTGACTTTGGAAAAGAGATTGCCGAAACAGCAGAGAATATTTTGAATCAGGTTAATGCTATTAATTATAAAACGGTAGCCCACAAAGGTCAATTGGCCGGGCGACTAAAAATTTCGGCTGTATCAACAGGAAAATATGTGATGCCTTATTTCTTAGCTGATTTTTTAAAAGCTCACCCCGGGGTTGAACTTATTTTGGATGTTACTAATAAAGCCAAGGTGATCAAAAGTTTAGAACGAAATGAAGTTGATTTTTCATTGGTATCAGTATTACCCGAAAAGTTGAAAATTGATTCTGTTGAATTAATACAGAACAAATTGTTTTTGGTAGCCAACATGGATGTAAAGATTTCAAAAGGAGTTCAGGATAAATCTATTTTTAAGCAGTTACCTTTAATTTATCGAGAGCCTGGATCAGGCACCCGACACGTAATGGAAAAATTTATTGAACAAAATCGTTTGCCGGTAAGAAAAAAAATGGAGCTTACAACTAATGAAGCCGTTAAACAGGCGGTAATCGCAGGCTTGGGATGTTCCATTATGCCTTTAATTGGAATTAAAAACGAATTAACAAATCGAGATCTTCAAATTATTCCTGTTAAGGGATTTCCAATTAAATCAACCTGGAATTTGGTTTGGTTGAAGGAAAAGAAATTCTCGCCCATAGGGCGTGCATTTTTAGATTATTTAAAGATTGAAAAGAATAAAATTATTAAGGAGCGTTTTGAATGGTATGAGCATTATTAACATAACAAAATTTAACTTTGTAAGATTATGATTGTTTACGGAATAAAAAATTGCAACACAGTTAAGTCTGCAGTTGATTGGTTGAAGAAGCACTCTATGGAGTTTGAATTTCATGATTATAAGAAATCTGGAATCACCAAAGCAAAGCTGGCAGAATGGAGCAAGCAAGTAGGGTGGGAGAGTTTGGTTAACAAGCGCGGCACCACCTGGCGCCAGTTGGATGAGGCGGTTCAAAGGAAAATAACTTCTGAAAAAGCAGCTATTGATCTGATGGTTGAAAAAACGAGTGTAATTAAGAGACCCCTGATCGAAAATAAAGGCAAAGTAATTTTGCTTGGCTTTGATGAAGTGGAGTACACTAAAAAACTGAGTAAGTAATGGGCTTATTTTCTTTCCTTAAATCTGATAAGCCAGTTTATTCCGATTGGGTTTGGAAATCGAAAACCATGGCGTGGCGAGGTATGATCACCGAAACCCTTAAAGTCATTACTCGAAACGAAACTCCAATTATCTTTTGCTTTTTTGAAGAGACTCAAGCTGAGATAGAATTATTTTTGTCAGACTCAAAAGTTCCTTACTTTAAACTTAGACCTGACTTGATGGGTGAAGCACCACAGCAGGATAAAGTTGTTTTTTTAGCTGATGCAAATCAAATACGTTCATCTTCATGGATTGATTTAATCAAGAAGCTTAATCCGTGTACTAAGGTTTCCTTTTTTTTCGCAGGACATTATCCTTTACCGGCTAAAGAAAATTTAGTTGTTCAAAAGTTGAACACCACGTTCCCACAATGTTCGATTACCTTTTGCTCGTCATTGGATGATCCTTGTTTTGAAATCTTTGACTCTAAGAATATTGTTGGCATGATGGAAAAGCTGGGTATGAAGGAGGATGAGGTGATTGAACACGCGATGGTAAGTTCCGCCATGAAACGAGCTCGCGAGAAAGTAGCAGAGGCCCTAACGAAAGAAACTCCTGCACACTCTGAAACGGAGTGGTTTAGATTGAATGTGAAGGTGAAAGTATAAGCAAGGTAGATAGATGAAGGCAATCGCTATCAGATATCGTTTTTACTTTCTTACCCTATTTCTTATTGTAATAGCTTATTATTTCAGCCTGCCCAATATAATCTTTGAGAATTCTTATTCCACGGTATTAGAAGATCGCGAAGGTAAATTGTTAGGTGCCACGATCGCGAATGATGGGCAGTGGCGGTTCCCGGAAGGAAATACTGTTCCGGATAAATTTAAGGCAGCTATTATATTATTTGAGGATAAACGATTTTATCAACATGTTGGTGCAGATATACGATCGCTTGCACGAGCCACACAACAAAACATTAAAGCCGGTAGAATTATTAGCGGAGGGAGCACACTCACGATGCAAGTAATTCGACTTGCCCGAAAAGATAAAGCGCGCACTTTCTTTGAGAAGATTATTGAAATTGTTCTTGCTACCCGACTGGAGTGGCGACACTCGAAGGACGAAATTCTTTCACTCTATTCGGCACATGCGCCTTTTGGTGGAAATGTAGTGGGGATTGAAGCCGCTTGTTGGCGTTATTTTGGTCGTGATGCCGCAGACCTTAGTTGGTCGGAAGCCGCACTGCTGGCGGTACTGCCAAACAATCCATCGCTCATTCATCCCGGAAGGAATCGGGATCAATTAAAGGTCAAACGCGACCGCTTGTTAAAGAGAATGATGGATGCAGAAATTATTGATGCGCTCACGTTTGAGCTTTCTGTCTCTGAAACTATTCCTGAAAATCCATTGCCACTGCCTCGCAGTGCCTTTCATTTGCTTACTCATTCAATTAAGAAAGGACTTGCTCAAACCCAAATTCGATCAACTCTTTCGCTTGCTATGCAAGAACGCGTTAATCAGATTGTAGCCGAGCATCATCAGACCTTAAAAGGAAACCAGGTATTTAACGTAGCGGCATTGGTAATGGAAGTTAACACCGGACGTGTGTTGGCGTACGTAGGTAATACAGTAGCCGGACGCGAACATGGCGAGCAAGTGGATATTATTCAGGCACCCAGAAGTACAGGGAGCATACTTAAACCATTTTTATATGCGGCTTTATTAGACGAAGGAAAAATCTTGCCTCATACTTTGCAACCTGATATCCCTACACTCATTAATGGTTTCTCGCCTAAAAATTTTACCAAACAACACGATGGGGCAGTTCCTGCTGATCAGGCGTTAATCCGGTCATTAAATATTCCTGCCGTATACGAGTTAAGGGATTTTCGATATGAAAAATTTTATGAACTACTAAAAAATATTAAGATCACCACGCTCAACAACTCACCCGATCATTATGGGTTGTCATTAATTCTGGGAGGAGCCGAGGGCACGCTATGGGATATTACCGGGGCTTATGCTTCTATGGCACGTACACTTAATAATTTTTTTAAGATACCCGGAAAGAACCGATACGACAAAGGTGATTTTCATTCACCCATCTATTTGTCAGCCGATTCCATTACAAGAATAGATCCAGACGAGAGTTCTTGGTTAAGCGCTGCTTCCATTTACTTAACCTTTGATGTATTGAAGGAAGTCTATAGGCCGGGGGAGGAAACGGGTTGGAGAATGTTCAACAGTTCAAAAAAAATTGCCTGGAAAACTGGAACCAGTCATGGCTTGCGCGATGGCTGGGCCGTAGGTGTAAATGGTGAGTACGCGGTGGGTGTGTGGGTTGGCAATGCTGATGGTGAAGGTAGGCCTGGTCTTACCGGAACGGAATCTGCAGCACCGATCATGTTTGATATTTTCTCGCAGCTGCCCGGCAATAGCTGGTTTGAAGAGCCACGAACAGAATTAACAGCAGTGGAAACTTGTACGCGCAGTGGCATGCGTTCAACTGAATGGTGCGAGTATACAGAGACAATTAATATCCCCTTAGCGGGATTGCAAAGTCCACCGTGTAGTTACCATCGGGTAATAAATCTTTCTGCTGATGGTAAGTACCGTGTTCATGCCAATTGCGAATCCATCAGTAATATGAAATCAGTTTCCTGGTTTGTATTACCACCCGTTCAGGAATTCTACTATAAATCAAAAAATCTGAGTTATAAATCATTGCCTGCTTTTAGAAAAGATTGTGTGAATCCGGCCACGGTAGCAACCTTAGATTTAATTTATCCAACACCCAATGCAAGAATCTTTATACCCAAAACATTAACCGGACAATTAAGTAGCGTATTATTTGAGGCAACGCATCGGCAGTCGGGGGTTTCAGTATTCTGGCATGTGGACGGAACGTATATTGGAGTAACGAAAGGAACACACCGCCTTGCCGTAACCCCAGATGCCGGGCAACATACATTAACCTTGGTGGATGAGCAAGGTATTACCCTACAAACGAAATTTAGCGTGGTGCAAGGGAATGGAATGCGGGAGTAAGGAGAAATAGGGAACTTTCAACTGGATCAAAATATTTTGACTCTGGTAAAATATTGCTACCTTCATCACGGATTTGGAGCTGCACTAAGATTTTTTCAGCTACATGGTTTATTTTTTTGACTACCGATATCTAACCTAATCATATTACTATGCAACGTTTTTTATTGTTACTACTTTTTATTTTTCCACTTATTTTAGTGGCTCAGGAAAAACCTCACACTGATCAATCTCTGTATGTTGTCATTGGAGCCTTTGGCGTTCCCAGAAATGCGATTGAGTTTACTGAGAATGCAAATAAGCAGGGCTACCCGGCTCAATTTGAGTTGAATCCAAAAAGAAAACTTTTTTATGTTTATGTGCTGCACACGGAGGATAGGAAAGCAGCTGTTAACGAATGCATCCGCTTACAGAAGCAATCACCCTATTCAGATACGTGGATGTATTCGGGATTACTAGGCGAGAATCCTCAGGTTGTTAAAATCAACGAAGCCGAGCGAAAGGAAGCGATGGAGCAATTGGCGGTAGCTGAAGTTTTGGAGGCATCTCCTAAAGAAGGCATGGAGGAGAAGGTAGAAGCTGAAGTGAAAAAGGAGGAGGAGATTGTAATAGCGAAAGAAATGAAACCTGAACCGGCTGTAGTTAAAGATCCTGATACCAAATCCTTTTTATTTCGGATTACCGCATTAGTAGATGGCGATACCTTGGCTGGCGATGTAGATGTTTTTGATGCCGATGCTGTGAATAAAAATCGTAAGTCAGCTACGTATCGTGGCAATGATGCCGTAAATGTGAAGCCCGTTAATAAATCGGGTAGTATGGTTTTGGAATGCGAAGTGTTCGGCTATCGCAAAGTGCAACTCCCCATTAATTACAATTCACCGCAGGATGCGGATGGTGTTAGCCTGGATGGCGATCAGTTTACTGTTTCCTTTGAGTTGGTGAGACTACAAAAAGGAGATAAGGCGATTATGTTCAATGTCTATTTTTATAAAGATGCGGCAATCATGCGACCCGAATCGCGCTACGAAGTTGGAAGCTTGCTAGAAATGATGCAGGAAAATCCAAAGTATAAGATCCGGATTCATGGGCATACCAATGGAAACTCGGCTGGCAAAATCGTGTCCATGGGTGATAGTAAAAACTTTTTCGCTCTCACCAGAGATAATAAAGAGGGACATGGTTCTGCCAAAAAATTATCAGAAGAGCGGGCTATGTTAATTCAACAATACCTGGTTGAGAATGGTGTGGATGCCAAACGTATGGAAGTAAGGGCATGGGGGGGTAAGCAGCCCATTTACGAAGTAGACCATTCTGCGGCTCAGGCCAATGTGCGCGTTGAGATTGAAATACTCGAAAACTAACGGTTATAAGGTATCTGTTTTTAATATCTGATAGTTGGATGCGATCAAAAATTTGCGGTTTACTTGCAGAAAGTGTTAAATTGGGTGCTATTACCCAAAATAATCGGTATGCGAAAACCAACCTACACCCTTCTTTTATTATTGTTATGTACGCTTTTTCAGGTATCGGCCCAGACCAAACCGGAAAAAAATTATTATGTAGTTATTGGCGTTTTTGCCAAACTCGATAATGCTGTACGCCTGACTGAACGTGCCAATAAGCAAGGATTTAATGCACAATATGCCATCCATACAAGGCAAAAGTGGAACTATGTTTATCTGTTGCAAACAACAGATAAGCGTAAAGCTTACGCACTGACTATTCGCATGCGTGCTGATACGGAGTATAAAGAGACATGGGTATTTACAGGTACACTAGGGGAAGGACAATCTATTATTGTTGAAGAAAAACCCGCTATTGTTCCGGTAGTGATACCAGAAGAAAAGCCACCGGTGCTCATCGAGCCTGTTGAGCAAGATTCTATAGTAGAAGTTCCACCTGTTATTGAAGAAAAACCTGTTGTTAAAAAGCCGGCCGGTAAACCATTCATATTTAAGTTGGAAAGTGCCGATGGCACACCAATAACCGGAGAAGTACATGTGCAGGAATCTACGAACGCTACCCGGTATCAGGTATTCAAAGCCAATGAAATTGTCTACATCGAAGCTCCGCAGAATGCGCGCGGAAATTATGTTGTCATAACTGAGGCGGCAGGTTTCCAGCCTGTTAATCTTATTCTTGGTTATGAGAATCCAAGTCCTGAAACGGGAACTGAGGGCGAGATTGTTATCCCTATTGAATTGAGTAAGGTAAAACGTGGTGATTACATCGACTTTACTAATGTGAGATTCTTTCGTAATTCCTCCATACTCGATCCGGCTGCGCAAAACGAGTTAGACGGCTTGGTGGATTTAATGAAGGAGTCAACAGGATACAAGATCAGGATTCATGGCCATTGCAACGGTACCAATGATAAAGAAGGCTCAATTTTAGGGAGTAGTACGAATTTTTTTGCCTTGGATCCCGGAAAGAATAAAATAGGAAAGTTCTCAGCTAAAGAATTAACGAATGAGCGTGCCGAAACGGTTAAGGCCTACCTGATAAGTCAGGGTATTGATGGTTCCCGCATCGATACGAAAGGCGAAGGTGGTAAAATACCATTGTATGCTAGTGGTAGTACCCTGGCACAGTATAACGATCGTATTGAAATAGAGATCACGAAGCGATAATAATTCAAAGCTTTATAAAGGCGTCTGGTCTCATAATGACCAGACGCTTTTTTTTACATCGTCATTGCTTTGAGTATGTCATGCTGGGTAATGATGTGGGCTTTATCCTGCTCATCGCGTACCAACAAAGCCTTGTTGTTTTTATTAAGTAAAGAGGAAAGTACATCAAGGGTGCTATCCAAGGCTACAACCTGCATGGGGTTATCCATAATTTCACCTACAGATTTATCCTTTATAGAGGGATCATTAATGATTTTTTCAATAAGGGCTGAAGTAGTTACGCTACCCACAAACTCATTCCCTTCCACTACAGGTAATTGATCAACACCTTCTTTATTCATTATGCGGATAGTTTCTCCAATAGTTGAATGTTTTGAAACCGTGTGTAAACCATCTTTACCATTTCGCCTTGCAATTATTTCGCGCGCTGTGCCATAGGTTCGTTCTTCCAGAAACCCGTGATCTTTCATCCACATGTCATTATAAACTTTGTTGAGATAGCGTGTACCATGATCGGGTAATAGTATAACCATTACATCATCTTTTTTCAGATTCTCTTTAGCATACTCCATGGCGCCATGCAAGGCCGAGCCGCTACTCCAACCTACAAAGAGCCCTTCTTCACGAGCTAATCTGCGAGCCGCAATGGCGCCATCTTTATCCGTTACCTTGATAAAAAGATCGATCACATCGAAGTCAACATTTTTAGGAAGAATATCTTCACCAAACCCTTCCGTGAGGTAAGGATAAATTTCATTTTTATCAAAAACACCCGTCTCCTTATATTTCTTAAACACAGATCCGTAGGTGTCGATGCCAATTGCAACTAACGATGGATTTTGTTCCTTGAGGTATCGCGCAGTACCGCACATCGAACCTCCCGTACCAACGGTGGCCACATAGTGGGTGATCTTGCCCGCGGTCTGAGTCCAGATTTCTGGACCGGTAGTTTCGTAATGCGCTTTTGCGTTGGATGGATTATCGTATTGATTCGGATAAATGGAATTCGGAATTTCTTTATTGAGTTTGCGGGCAATAGAATAGTAAGAGCGCGGGTCGTCCGGTTCAACATTCGTTGGGCAAACGATCACCTCGGCACCTACAGCCCGTAGAATATTTATTTTTTCCTGCGATTGTTTATCAGCCATTGTAAAAATGCATTTGTACCCTTTGGCCACGGCTGTTAATGCGAGACCCATTCCCGTATTGCCCGAGGTTCCCTCAATAATGGTTCCACCTGGTTTTAATAAACCTGCTTTTTCGGCATCTTCAATCATCTTAAGTGCCATTCTATCTTTCGTAGAGTTACCAGGATTGAAGTACTCTACCTTAGCCAATACAGTTCCGGCAATTCCTTTCGTAACATTTTTCAGCCTTACTATAGGGGTATTGCCGATCGTATCGATGATTGAATTATAAATCATATCAATTTGAGTTAATGAGGCACAAAAGTACAAAAAATGGAGCTAACGAGAGTTAGGAATTGCAGAAATCAGGCTATTGCCCCAGCTAGTAAATAAAGCACGGCCATACGGATAGCAACTCCGTTTTCGACTTGATCGAGAATAATGGAGTTTGGTGAATCGGCTACATCGCTGCTTAGTTCTACTCCGCGATTGATGGGACCGGGATGCATAATTACAATGGGCTTTTTGAGATCATCGAGTGTTTTCTTTGTAATGCCATAATACAAGGAGTACTCTCTGAGCGATGGAAAATATTTGATTTGCTGTCGTTCCAGTTGAATGCGAAGTACGTTCGCCACATCGCACCAAGCCAGCGCTTTCTTAACGTCTAATTCAATTTGTACACCTAATGAGCCAATGAATTTTGGCAGAAGGGTTGGTGGCCCACAAACCATTACCTGTGCCCCTAATTTTTTTAGTGCGAAAATATTAGACAAGGCAACCCGAGAATGTAAGATGTCACCAATGATAGCTACCTTTTTTCCTTGTACATCCCCTAACTTCTCACGAATCGAATATGTATCTAGTAATGCTTGCGTAGGATGTTCATGGGTTCCATCGCCTGCGTTAACAATATTAGCTTTAATATGCTTGGATAGAAAATGAGGCGCACCAACACTCGCATGCCGCATCACTACCATGTCCACTTTCATGGCTAAAATATTATTGACCGTATCTAATAAGGTTTCTCCTTTTTTAACTGAACTGTTGGAAGCAGAAAAATTTACAACATCAGCGGAGAGCCGCTTTTCGGCTAACTCAAAAGAGAGCCGGGTGCGGGTAGAGTTTTCAAAAAAGATATTAGCGATGGTAACATCCCGTAAGGAAGGAACTTTTTTGATGGGTCTGTTTATTACTTCTTTAAAATTGTCGGCTGTTTCAAAAATCAATTCAATGTCTTTGGCTGTTATATTTTTTATACCGAGTAGGTGCCGTTGACTGAGTTTTGACATTGCGTTAGTCCTTTGTATTAATTAACCAAATCTTGTTTTGCTTATGACCCTGAGCTACTAATTCAACCAATACCCGCTGTGACTCAACCGTGTTAACATATTTGCCCACATAATCGGCAGCAATGGGTAGGTCGCGCGTGTGCGTACGATCTACCAATACCAACAATTCTACTTTCTCCGGCCGGCCAAAGGCAATCATCGCATCTAAAGCAGCCCGCACCGTGCGCCCGGTAAAGAGTACATCATCAATTAAGATTACGGACTTTCCTTCAATAACAAAGTCAACGCGGGTTTCGCTTGCCTTGGCGGGAGTATCGCGCCTTCTGAAATCATCGCGATAAAAAGTAGCATCCAGATAACCGATCGGCACTTCTACCTTAGTTAACTCGGCTAATCGCTTTTGAATTATTTCAGCTAAAAAAATACCACGGGGCTGTAACCCAAGAATTACGCTATTTTTAAAAGAATCGTGATTTTCAATCAGTTGCTCGCAAAGGCGGCTGAGGGTAATATCCAGCAGGTCTGAATCAAGGATGAGTTTCTTCTGCATACGCCTGCGCGAAATTAGCAAAAAGGAATGGTTTTCTATTGATATTTTAGTTTGTTAATAAAAAACACTTTCCGATACCCGCTCTCATTTCCGGTTAGTGGATTTCTTACCTTTTGAATACCTGAGGCGAAAAAATGCTCGCTATACCAATAGTTAAGTTTGCTATTTCGGGTATCTTTTTCTTTGACTATATCAGTTTCAAATTTTGATTTAACCGGGTCAGCTGTTTTGCCTTCTAATACCTGATTGTCTTTAATAATTTTAGACCGGATCAGATTATCATAAAGGTATAAAAGCACAATACGATTATCATCAGGCGAAATTTTTACAAGTTGTTGAAGTTCGAAAGATTTAACATCATTAATCTCAAAACTGTTATCCCATTTCAATTTTCCATTTTTATCAAATCCTATAACAATGGCATGCGTGTATTGATAGCCATCAAAAACGCGATCGCCTCGCATCAGTGGGTTGGAATAGAATTGCGAGATGCCGAACGCGTTGGATCCTGTGTAGGTGTAATGCGGATAAAAAGCTTCGCCTAACATAATGTATTGATCTCCATAAGGCACTACTTCCTGCACGAGTAGACGATAATTAAAGCGGGTTTTCTTTCCCTTAATCTTTCTCCGCTCAATTCTTTCTTTCACACGCTTTTCTCTGCGCACTTTCATATAGTTGAAAAAATTTTGCAGCTCAGAAAAATTATGATAATTGATTTTGTATTCACCAGCCTGATTGATTTCGGCAACGAAAATACCTCGCGAATACTCTCCATTTCGGCTTCCATAAACTCCGGCTACCACCTGGGCATCTCCTGGCATTTTTACTGAGCGGCCAAAAATCAGATTACGGTTTACCGTAGGCTCCAAAACGGTAGTTTTAACTAAATCTCCCTCTTCATCGTAATTCCGGATCCATAAACAACGTTGATGCTCAAAATTTTTGGCGCTAACAATAATTTCCATCGATGCGTTTGGATAGGTTTTAATTTGATTGAGTTCCCCTGGCTCGTTAAAAAAACCGGGAAGTATTTTTGAGCGCTGAGTTTTGAAGCTAAAAAAAAGTACCAATGGCCGATAATTATAGTAACCGCCAATAAGCATTCCCTTGCTCGTGACCACAAAATCTGATGGATTGAAGGGAATCATATTCTTAATGGTGTAGACACTAAAATTTCCATCGTCTGCCTGAACAGCAATTACCTGAAAATCTCCAGAAACATATTTGCCAGACTTCAGTAAAATGAAAACAAGGTTATCTTTCATTTTGAGATGTGAAATGAGAAGATCCTTTTGGATAGTTATATAACCACGCCAATTTTCATGTAAAGACGAATCGATTTTTATTAGTTCTATTTGATCTTCTTTTCTTCCGGGAATTCTGCGATGAATAAGGATTCCATTATCGTCCAGGGAGGAGGCCTGATAGTCTTCGCTGGGCTCGTTCTCGTTGATAATTAATTCAAACCGATCGAGTTGTTGAACTTGCCCTACGCAAGGGCCAAAAGATAGCCCTAAAATCAAAAGGCTAACGAACTTCAATTTTATTGATATAGAAGACATCTCGGCTTGTGTTCTCTTCTTTGCGTTGTGTATTGCGGATAGCCTGATACCCCCATACATAAAGTACATTCCTATACCAGAATCGGGTAAAACTATTTGAGTCAGATTCACTCCGGACAACCTCATTTTGATTAGTTAGTTGTGTTAACAAGGTGTCTGCCACAAATGTTCCATTCGGGTTGCCGATCATCAATCGTAATTCTTTTTCTTTTTTGGAAGCCACCGCAATTACACCCTGAGTAAAGATAAAATCAGATGCTTGCTCCAGGCCATTCAGTTTTTTGTCGTCTAGTTTCAATCCGTAATCTTGCTTTAATTTTCCTTGGGAGTCAAATACAACAAGTGATGCATGGAGCATTTTTGATTCACTCGTTTGCGGGGCATTATTGTATTGATACGGAGAATTGTAATATCGGTTCATAAATGGGTTGTAACCATAGGGGGAGTACCCTGAAGAATACGGAGTGCCATTATTGGTCCAGTTGGGGTTGGAATTGAAGCTAGTTGTGGGCAGGTAAGCTTCAGTTAGCAAACCGAAACCAAACGGCTGTTCCTCTAAGCGCAATGGCATGACATAGGCTTTAAAATCCGGAATGTCGTTCAATTGATTAGCCTTTACCGATCGCGTCTTAAGTTTGGCAGCTTGCTTCGAATTTTGGTAATCAAAAAAGTGATCCAGTTGACCAAAATCATAATAGTTTATAGGTTGCTCTGAGAACGGATCAACAACGGTTGCATAGATGCCACTCGCTTGTTTTGAGTTTCCAACAGTCCAAGTGCCTGCAATGATAAGGTTATCGTTGATTAACGTAGATGAGATGCCTGAAAGAATCATTTTTTTCGAATCAATTTCCATTGCGTCTTCCAACAATTGGGCTCCTTGCGAATCAAATGTTTTTAAAATTAACTTCATTCTTTGCTTATTGGTTCGATCAGCAATCACAACATTAAACGTGTTGTTAGAGTTTACCCGCACGTCAAGAAGTTCGGTGTCTGAAATGAAGAAGCCCGGTACCAGTTTCGTTTTTTCTGAATTTAAATCATAAATTAATATCGCAGGTTCGTTGCGTACATAGCCGCCAAGTGTAATGCTCTGCATCAATGGATTAAAGTGTGTAATTCGAAAAGATACTTCTTGCTTAATAGAGTATTGTTTGATTTCCTTAGATAAAATCTGAATCGTGTAAAGAACTAACTCGCTGGCCTCATGTTCGCCCAGCCTAAACAAAATGTAGGACAGGTTATCTCTGTATTCATATCCCACCAGTCTTACTCTGCTTTCAGTCTCGAGCTGTTCACGCCAAACTTCTTGAAGAGTAGTGTCAAGTCTGATTAGTTCCCAAATTCGTTTTCCCTCATTGTACTTCTCGTTGTCTCGGATAAGCAACAACCCCGCTTCTTTCAACGATATAACGATATATTCGGTATCGCTTCCTTTTTGTTCAACTTCAAAACGTGCGGTTTGTTTGGCCTGCGCCAGCGTAGGTTGGCTACAAAACAATATAGCCCCAAGAACTAATCCTGAGATCGTAGTTTTATTGAAAAACGTTATCCGCCTTTTCATTTAAAAATTTATTCACTCAGCCCAATTACCAGATCAAACTCTTCGCTTTTTACAGGTTGTACCGATAATCTCGAATTTTTAACCAGAACCATATTGGAAAGGCGCTTATCTTTTTTAACGGTTGTCAGGGTAACCGGTGATTTTAATTTCTTTACCGGTTTAATATCGATAGCAACCCAATCTTGGTCCTTAGGATCAGGATAATGCTCGCGGGTAATTTCAGCAATCCCGATAACGGCTTTATCATCCATACTATGATAGATAAAAGCAAAGTCTCCTTTTTTCATTGCTTTCAAGTTATTGCGAGCTTGAAAATTACGCACTCCGTCCCACACCGCTTTTTTGTCTTTTACCAAATCATCCCACGAAAATGTGCTGGGTTCTGTCTTTAATAACCAATAATTCATGCTAGGTAGATGTTTATTTTAATACGCTGTTAAGTGTTTGAAAGTAACTAAAATAGCGAATTGTATTCGTATTTTTCGGGTGTTTGCTATAAATGAGTTTTTCATGAAAATTCTGGTCATCCGGTTTTCCTCTATTGGTGATATTGTTTTGACTACACCCGTGGTTCGGGCTTTAAAAACGCAAATAGCGGATGCTGAAGTTCACTATGTTACCAAATCGCGTTACCAAAGCATTCTTGAATCAAATCCATACATTGATAAAACGATCCTTCTTGAAGATGATTTATGGAAATTAATTGGACAGCTTCGCGAGGAAAAGTATGATTGCATTGTTGATCTACATAACAATATAAGGACCCGAATAATCAAAATAGCTTTAGGGATCAAGGCGTACACATTCAGTAAGCTGAATTTTGAAAAATGGCTCTTAGTTAATTTTAAGATCAATCAATTGCCATCGGTTCACATTGTTGATCGCTATCTGGATTCGGTTGAGCCCTTAGGTGTAAAAGCGGATGCGCTTGGGCTTGATTACTTTATTCCCGAAAAAGATAGCGTGCCTTTAGCCTGGCTTCCTGAAACCCACCGCAGTGGATTTGTTGCTTACGCCATTGGCGCACAACACAACACCAAGAAATTGCCAATGGCAAAAATGATCGAGTTATGCGACAAAATTAATAAGCCTATTGTATTGATGGGTGGCCCCGAAGATGCCACTTTGGGTGATGAGGTACAGAAATTTTTTGAAAGACCTATAGCCAGTGAGTTTGAAAATGGCTTGGAAGAGCTTGGCAAAAAAACTGTTATCTATAACGCCTGCGGAAAATTTAATTTGAATCAATCGGCAAGCCTTATCAAACAAGCTACGTATGTATTTACGCACGATACAGGCTTAATGCACATAGCAGCAGCTTTTAAAAAGGAAATATTTTCGATTTGGGGCAACACCATTCCTGAATTTGGGATGTATCCTTACCGAACGCGTTTTACTATTCTCGAAAATAAAAAACTGGATTGCAGACCTTGCTCAAAGATTGGGTATCAGCGCTGTCCGAAGGGTCACTTCAAGTGTATGAAGGAGATTGTGTTAGATTTTTATTTGCCCTAAATAATTCTCAATACGCCCGCACGAGTTTTCCATCCATATAATTGATATATGAACGATTGACCACGCGCATACCACCCGGGGTTGGGTAGTTTCCTGTAAAGTACCAATCGCCTGCATGGCCAGGTATAGCTTTATGTAGATTATCAATAGTTTGAAAAAGTACTTGCAACCCTGCTTTCATGCCAGCGGGTCGCACAATGTCTGTTATCTTTTCCGAAACCTCTTCGTAAGTAAACTGATCATACAACCGCTTTACAAAATTGGTCGGTATAGAATCCTGTTCTGCCTGACGACATTGTTCATACACCTCACCCAATAAATAATCTTTCCCTTGCTCTTTAATGAGTTGTATTACGGCCCGAAAGGCAACAAAATCACCCATCTTACTCATATCAATACCATAGCAATCCGGAAAACGAATTTGCGGAGCCGAGGATACGACCACCACTTTTTTCGGGTCAAGTCGATCAAGCATTTTAAGAATGCTCTTCTCAAGCGTGGTGCCACGTACAATCGAGTCGTCTATTACTACCAGCGTATCTTTTCCTTTGTTCACGACTTCATACGTGGTGTCATACACGTGGGCTACCATATCATCGCGATGAATGTCATCGGTGATAAACGTACGCAACTTCACATCTTTGATTACAATTTTTTCGATCCGTGGCCGGAACGACAAAATATCATCGAGCGAATCCACGGTGGGCTTAGCATCAATGATAATATCCTTTTGTTTACTGATCAGGTAATCTTCAATGCCCGACATCATGCCCATAAAAGCTGTTTCGGCTGTATTGGGGATATACGAGAAGATGGTATTCTTTAAATCGAAATTGATGGCCTTAAGCACCTGTGGCACGAGTAGTCTTCCAAGTTGTTTCCGTTCCTGATAGATTTCAGGATCGCTACCGCGCGAAAAATAAATTCGTTCGAAACTACATGACTTCTTTTCAAATTCTTTTATGATTTCCTGTTGCTGAAACTCTCCATTTTTGTTGATGATCAGCGCATGGCCGGGTCTTATTTCTTTTATCTGCGAATAATTTACATTGAATGCAGTTTTGATAGCTGGCTTTTCGGAAGCGACAACCACAACTTCTTCATCAGCATAATAATAAGCTGGTCTAATGCCTGAAGGATCGCGTACTACAAAAGAAGAACCTGAACCCGTGAGGCCCGCCATGGTGTAACCACCATCAAAATCTTTACAAGCCCTGCGTAGTACCCGGCCTAAGTCAAGTTCATTTTCGATGATCTCTGATACTTCTTTGTTGCTATAATCGTCCTTATACTTTTCAAACAAACTTTGCACTTCCAGATCCAGGAAGTGACCAATTTTTTCCATCACCGTAACGGTGTCCACTTTGTCTTTGGGGTGCTGACCTAAATCAACCAGCACATCAAACAGCTCATCCACGTTGGTCATGTTAAAGTTTCCGGCCATTACCAGGTTTCGGCTGCGCCAGTTATTCTGACGCAAAAAGGGATGCACGTTTTCTATACTGTTAATACCATGGGTGCCATAGCGCAAGTGTCCAAGCCACAATTCACCGCTAAAGGCAACATTCTCCTTCAGCCAGCTTTCGTCTTTGAATTTTTCTTTTCCGACCTTCTGAGCCTTGATGTATTTCTTTCCAATTTTTTTGAAGAGATCAGCTACGGGTTGACTTTTTACAGACCGGTAGCGGCTGAAGAAGCGGTATCCGGGTTTTTGATCTATTTTAATGTTAGCGATGCCGGCACCATCCTGCCCACGATTGTGCTGTTTTTCCATCAGAATGTACATCTTATTAATGGCGAACGTGGGGCCATATTTATCGATGTAATAGGAAAGTGGTTTGCGCAGGCGAATGAGGGCAATGCCGCATTCATGAAGGATGGAATCACTCATAAATTTGAAATTTCAGTTCGCCCGCTACTTGCCGCTATAATCTGGCTAATAAGTAGCTATTAAAGTACAAAGGTAATCCGATTAATCCATCCCATCAAACCACCAGGCTGTAAGAAGAGATAGATTAGGGTGATAACAAGCAAGCCGTGCAAAAGATTTCTTGCTAAAGAATTTTTGATGATCCCTAGCGGTTGAACACTTTCCTTCATAAAAAGGAAGTAGGGTATTTTGAGATAGAAAAAGAGAGAAATCACCGTATTCATCAGGCCAATAATAAAAAGTGCCAGTAACATCGTGCTTTGAGTTTCCTGATAAGTAGACCAAAGAGAGCTGAAAATCAGAAGCTTAGCCGTAAAGCCTGCGGTAGGGGGTAGTCCCGTAAGGGCAATCATAGCAATTAAAATCGCGAATGCTGGAAAGAATGAGAGCCTGCCCAATCCAGAAAATGCAGTTACAGAATTAATTTCGCTGAACCCTTCATATTGATGAAGAACCGAGAAGGCGAGGAAGTTCATCAATAGAAAAACAGTTGAATAGAATAGCATAAAATGCAAGCCCTCCATGCCCAACACCGCTACCCCAATCAGCAAGAAGCCAGCCTGGGCTACGGAGGAATAGGCAAGCATTCGTTTAGGATTTGTTTGTGCTAACGCGGATAGATTTCCAATAAGGATAGAGATAATTGAAATCACAGCGATGATTGATTGCCACGGAAAACCAGACTGGCCGAATAGTTGAATAGCCAGAACAACTTTTACTAA
>Ga0154020_10000256_pt1 | contig 64049 bp, 43 predicted proteins | sample Klosneuvirus_201_FD_109709 | JGI IMG/M metagenome (GOLD analysis project Ga0154020, IMG submission 109709) | Active sludge microbial communities from wastewater, Klosterneuburg, Austria - Klosneuvirus_20160825_MG | ecosystem: Engineered > WWTP > Aerobic digester > Activated sludge | place...
AAGCAGCGTCGCCAGCGCCAGCGTCCCCGACCACAGGGGGCGCAGCATATTCTTGACCATGTCTTTTTGGGTCCTCCGAAAGGGTGGTAGGTACAGCGTTCGGCCCGCGTTATAGCCAGCCTGACCGGCGAATGTAAATAGACTATGTAAGCGCCCATTCCAGACCGTTGCGTGGGGTTGAGCGGGCGGGGTAGGGTGGCGCCATGACAACGCATCCTGCGCAAGCGCTCGCCGAGGCTCTGTGCGACGGACTCTTGGGCCTACCGCTCCATCAGGTGATCTCGCCGGTGCGGCTGGTGGTGGTCGTTCGGCAGGCCGGGCTGCTCTACCTTGGCTCGCCCCAGGCCGAGCAGCTGGCGGGTGAGCTGTGGCAGCGGGTGCAGGGACGACTCGCCGGGGCTGGTACGCTGCGCACCGTGCTGCCGCCCTCCCTGCTGGAGCTTGTGACGCTGCTGCTCGCCACGCCGTACCTATTGCCCAAGCCACTGCTGGTTGCGCTGCTGTCGCGTCCGCCGATGCGCCGGATGAGCCGTGAGCTGATGCTCGCCACCCTGCTCGACTACAGCCGCAAGGTGCGGACCCAGGTCGGCGAGGTCTCACAGTCGCGCGGCGGCATGCTGGGCCGGCTGGCCACCGAGGCGGTCAAGAAGAGCACCTCGGCGATTGGCTCGCTGGCACCGGGCATGACCGCGGCGGTCTCCGAGGAGCTGGAGCGCCAGTTTCGCTCGCGGTCGAGTGAGTTTGCCGACTCCGCCGTCGATGACCTGGCGCAGCGCCTCGCGACCATGCTGACCGACCCCAGCCGCCAGGCCGAGCACCGTGAGCTTGGGCGGGCCCTGCTCGACTTTGTGCTCGACCTGCCGCTGCTCACGATTCGCGATGAGCTGACCCGGCTCGATCCGGTGGCGGTCTCTGCCGAGGTCCGCCGCGCTGTCCTCAAGTGGCTTGGGCGCGAGGAGTCAACCGCCGAGCTGCTCCACCTCATCGAGCCGCTGGCTGTCAGCCTGGGCAACCGCTCGCTGCGCGACCTGCTCGGTCCCGCGCTGGCACCGATTCGTGGGGTTGTGGTGGAAGTGCTGCTGCCGCACCTGGCCAGTGCGAAAGACCCTGCTATAACCACAACATGACCAAATCTAAGAGTCCTGCGAAGTCCACCTCCAAAGCTCCCAAGCCCGCCAAGCCGGCCAAGCCTGGCGACCCCCCCAAGCCTGCTGACCCCAGCGTCTTTACCGGCCAAGCCGCCCTCGACAAGCTGCGCCTCCGCCTCTCGTCTGTGGCCGCCGACAGCCTCACCGGCCCCCGCTACAATGTCCGCCTCGGCGCCACCGCTGCCCTCCGCCTCCTCGAAGAGGTCCGCCAAGCCGGCCTGCTCGACCGCCTGCGCAAGCTGCACAGCATCGGCGAGTTTGACGCCTCGCTGCTCGACCTGCTCCCCGACCTTGCCCACGCCGCCTGGTACATCCGCCACCGCCTCGACCAGACCACCGCCCTTACCGGCGAGGCCCGCGTCCCCGCCTCTCTGCTCGAGAGCGCCCACGCCCTGCGCGCCCACATGCTCCGCGTCCTGGACTTTCACTTCGCCGACGACTCCACGGTCGGCCCCCAGCTCGCCTACATCCGCCGCGGCACCGGCCACCAAGACCTCGCCGATGACCTGGTCGGCCTCGCCGCCCTCTACCGCAGCCACCACGTCACGCTCGCCAGCACCCCCCTCCACTTCCGCCCCAGCGACGCCAGCCAAGCCGAGCAGCACGCCACCCAAATCCTCGTCGAGCTAGGTCAAGACCAGTCCCGCCAGCCCGGCGAGTGGGCCGACCTCCAGCGCCGAGTCAGCGCCCTCCTAGAGCCCGCCTACGAAGAGCTAGCCAGCGCCGCCCGCTACCTCTCCCGCCAAGACCCCCAAAGCGAGTCCCGCTATCCGCGCCTCCACGCCGTAGCCCGAACCCGCCCCCAGCCCACCAAGAAAACCCCCGACCCAACCCCCCCGCCCACCGCCTAAGCCCTCACCATCCCAAAATCCACTCCCAAGAGTGGCCGGGAGGCTGCCAACCGGTTCCCCCGCACTGTCGGGAGTGGCCGGGAGGCTGTCAACCAGCCGCCCCCCCACTGTCAGGAGTGGCCGGGAGGCTGTCAACCGGTTCCCCCCCACTGTCGAGAATGGCCCGGAGGCTGCAAACCGGTTCCCCCGCACTGTCCGGAGTGGCCCGGAGGCTGTCAACCAGTTCCCCCGCACTCTCGAGAGTGGTTTCGCGGCTCCCCAAACACTGCCGCTCCGTCCCAGCTGAGCCTCGTGCTAGGGTGCAGCATGCTTCGCGCTTTTCTGCCGCACCGGTACCGCAACCTGCGGTGGCTTGATAAGGATGGCCCGCTTCCCTTTGGTCGCATCAACTTGCTGGTGGGCCCCAACAACTCGGGCAAGAGCAACTGGATCAAGGCAATGGGCTTCTTACCGGAGATGCTGCTCTGCGAAGGAAGCCCGACCGGCTTTTTACAGACCGCTGAAGCCCATGGGCGTGCCGAAGTCGTGAATCGAGCAGATCGTGCCCGGGGGAGCAAATCCGGTTCGGAAACAAGGCTAGGCGTCTCCTTGCAATGGCTGCTGGCGATGCCGCCCCAACCCCAACCCCGGTATACGCGTCCATCCTCAAAGCCAGAACCAAGGGATCTGCTTTACTCACTTGCTTATTCAGTCGGAGATAGCGACTCCTTTCCGTCCGGATTTCACGTCAGCTATGAAGTCCTCCAGCAGTTTCCCCATCAGGATGTGATCGATAGGCGCTGGCCCAACGGGAAATCTCGAGTCCTGGCGCATCGCGAGGGCGACAATGCCGAACATTGCTCGTTTCCACTACATAGCAAGGATGGGAGCTCGGAAAAAGAGGATGCGGTCCGGGTGGCAGTGTCGGTGAACGAGACCGTGCTGCGGCAGTCCAAGGAACTTCTCAAGGAGAAGCGGTTCTACGATCTGGTCTATCCAGAGTTTTCGCAGACCACTGAGGAACTGCTGACCTTTGCGCGGGGGTTTCGGACTTATTCGAGCACGGACTTGGATGTTCGGCAGATGGCCGAGGGGGCCAAGATTGATCTCAGTGTGCGGGCGCTTGATGCCGAGGGCAGCGAGTTTGTGAACGTCCTGCGCTACCTCGACCAGAAGTATGACTTCCTCGATGAGTACGCCGAGCGGCTGCGCGAGCTGATGCCGGAGCTCAAGCGCCTCAAGGTGATCGACGCCAGCGATACCTACAAGCAGCTGGAGCTACACATCGGCGGGCACAAGTACAAGCCGCGCGAGATGTCGGACGGGACGCTCAAGGCGCTGTGGCTGGCGCTGCTGCTGTTCTCGCCGGAACGGGGCTCGGTCCTGTCGATTGATGAGCCCGAGATGAACTTTCACCCGGCCTGGCTCAAGGTCATTGGGCGGTGGCTCCAGCGCTTCACGTCCGCCGAGCAGCTGTTCGTCAGCACCCACTCGCCCGACCTGCTCGACACCTTCACCGAGGGCTTCAAGAGCGGCGAGGTGGAGCTGTTCGTCTTCGGGCTGGGCGACAAGGAAATGCGACGAGTCGAGCCGGCGGCCCTCGAGAGCTTTTTCAAAGACGGCTGGGAGCTGGGCGATCTTTATCGCGTCGGTGAGCCCCAGCTCGGGGGCTGGCCGTGGTGAGAGGCGGCTACTTCTGCACTGCCGGCTACACCGAAGTTGGCGGCATCGAGGCATTCCTCAAAAAGCTCGCTCCGCACATTGCCTGGCAGCGCTGCTTTCCCGCCGTTCACAAGCCCGGACCCAAGCTCGGACGCGGCTTCCCCGAGCCGCAAGCGCAGCACGCAGGAGTCACTGGGCGGCGTCTCTTCAGCGATATGTTGCGCATTCTCAGCGCCCACCACAGCGGGTCCGCCTGCCAGCTCGATGTGGTCGTGTTGATCGATGATGCCGATTGTCGTTTCGCCGGTGCCGCCGAGCCTCTCGCGGAGCAGCTTGCCTGGGAAGCCTCACTCACCGAGCAAGTCCGCACCGCCACCGGCAACCACAAGCTGTCGTTCCACGCGCTCCTCGCCTGGCCCGAGGTCGAAGCCTGGTTCCTCGCCGACTGGGACAACAGCTTCGGCCACCGCTACGACCAATATCACCAAGTCGCGCATCCCCTCCGCCGCCACATCGAGACCTGCATCCTTCACCCCCTCGGCTGGAATGACGTAGAGCGCTTCGGCGGTCGCCTACTCAACGGCAGCTGCGAACAAAAGCTCAGCACCCACCTCCAAAACGCCTTCACCACCGCCGACCCCTGCCGCTGCCACCCCCCCCTCCAAACCAAACTATCCGAACACCCCTACCCCCTCCACTACAGCAAACGCCAAGACGGCCCCCGCCTCCTCGCCCGCCTAGATCCCGCCAAAGTAGCCCACTCCACCCCCCACTTCCGTCGCCCCTACAACCAAATCCAGTCCACCAAGTCCCCATAACCCCCCTCTCGCCTGCAAAGCACAGCGAGCACCAGCGAAGGCGAAGCCGAGCGAAGGAAAGCGAAGGCGAAGCCGAGCGAAGGAAAGCGAAGGCGAAGCCGAGCAAATGACAAAGCGCGTTCCCTCCCCAGCTCGGGGAGGGTTAGGGAGGGGTCTCCCCTTGAGGGGGATGGGGGGTGAAGACGAGAGCCAGAGCTCTCCAGCAGGGAAGAGGGTCCGAGGGAGAAACCGTAGGTTTCTTCCTCAAAGAAGCCTAGTTAACCCCCACCGCCGTCCAAGCGTCCCCGACGGCCTTGTACTCCGCCCCGGTCGCACCGTAGAGATCCTTCGTTGCGCTCAGCGTCCCCGTCCGCGCTGCCTTGAAGTTCGTGCTCGACGTGAAGTACACGGTCAGCGCGCGATACCAGATCTTCTCGGCCTTGGCCCGACTGATGCCCGTCACGGTCTTGCCCGAGGTCCGGTTCTTGCCACCCACCGACAGCAGGTAGAAGAAGTTGTTGGCGATGCCCGACGAGTAATGCACGTCGACGTTGCTCTTGAACTTCGAGTAGTGGTCGAGCGAGCCGCCGTCTGCCGTCGGGTCCGCCATGTTGCGCAGGAAGCCCTTGCCGCCGATCATGATCTTTTCGCCGATCAGGTAGTCGCCGGGGTCGGCGCTGTTGGCCGCGTAGAACTCGACTGCGGTGCCGAAGATGTCGCTGGTTGACTCGTTGAGGCCGCCCGACTCGCCCGAGTACACCAATTTGGCGGTGCGCGAGGTCACGCCGTGGCTCATCTCGTGGCCGGCTACATCGAGCGAAACCAGGGGCCGCAGCTGGGTGCCGTCGCCATCGCCGTAGGTCATGCAGAAGCAGGAGTCGGACCAGTAGGCGTTGTTGTACCGGGTGCTGTAGTGGACGCGGCTCTGGGCGCCCTTGCCGTCGTTGGCGATGCCGTTGCGACCGTGGACCGTCTTGTAATAATCCCAGGTCTTGCTCGCACCGTAGTGGGCATCGACGCCGGCACTGGAGGCGTTGGCGGTGGTGCCGTCGCCCCAGCTATTGCTCGCCTGGCTGAACACCGAACCGCCCGAGGTCTTGTTGGCCAGGTTGTAGGTCGGGGAATTGCCGTGCGCCGTATCGACCAACTGGTAGCTCGAGCCGTTGAGGTTGGTGCTGAGCGCAACCGTGCCATTGTGTACACCGCGACCACTGCCGCTGGCTGCGCCGGTCTCGATCTCGTCATAGGAGTCGAGGTGGCGACCGCTCGAGGCATCGACAAAGGTATGCAGGACGCTCGGGGTGCCGTCGGCCTGCACGCCGTGCGAGACCACCTCATAGGCCAGGGCCATGCCATCGGCGAGGGCATAGACGGCCAGCTTGGGATCGCCCGCCAGGGTCCGCTCGCCGGTGAAGCTCTGGGCTGCCGCGCTCTGCGCCTGGCTCGGGGTCAGGTCGGGACGCTGACCGACCGGAATCGAGCTGGCCAGCATCGCCGAGAAGGTCTCCTCGGCGCGAGCCTGGCTATGGACGACGAAGTCACCACCACGAACCGGCAGGCCACGATAGAAGCGGTCAAAGCGGACGTGCTCATGACCCAGCTCGTCGATATGGCGGCTGCGCTGGCGCACCACCTCGTTGCTGTCGAGACCAAGCTGAGCCCCGCGCAGCTGAATCAGGGAGACCGCCTGCGCGCTCACTTCCTGTCCGTCATCGCTCACCGCATCGACCGCAATCAGGTCGCTGCCACCACACGCCGGAATCAACGCCGCTGACACCATCGACAACCAAAGACTCTTACGCATGGGATTCTCCTTCTCTGGAATTGGGTTCGGTTCGGTACTTGCCTAAGCGCCATTGCGAATTGTGTGCCAAGCCGCTCAGTTCCTTTCACACTGGGCTTGGGAAGCTGTCTTCCCGACGACAACATAAGCACTGGCGAGGTCCTGGTCAGGTGCTGGCCCATGCGGGCCCATGCTGGGAAGAGCCATCCCCTGGGGGAGAAGTCCCCAACTTGGGATTCCTGGTCCCATCAGCCCATGGGCCGGGCCTGGCGGAAGGCTGGTTTGCCCAGCCTCTGCCCACGGTTGCGCCGGTCGTGCTTTTCTTCGTCCCAGGTTCTCGCTACAACTGCGACATATCCGGTGGGTCTATCCGCCACTTGGCAAAGCCATGCAGAAGCGTCCCAGCATCGTCGAAATCATTGGTGCCCCGTGCGACCTCGGCTGCAATCTGCGCGGAGCAAACGTCGGTCCCGCCATGGTTCGGGTGGCCGGCCTGACCGACCGACTCGAGGAGCTGTCGATCCGCGCCTTCGATGGCGGCGACGTGCCGGTGCCGCTGCGCGAGCGACTTGGCAAGCCGAGCCCACAGAATCGCGACCTCTATGTCTCGACGATTGGCCAGATCTGCGACGAGCTGTTTGCGCGGGTCCAGGCGTCGCTGCGGGCCGGGCGCTTTCCACTGGTGCTCGGCGGTGACCACGCGATTGCGATTGGATCGATCAAAGGGACGGCGGACTACTGTTATGAGCAGGGCGCGCAGCTCGGGCTGTTGTGGGTCGACGCCCACGCGGACATGAACACGCCGGCGACCTCGGTGAGCGGCAACATCCACGGCATGCCGCTGTCGACGGTGCTGGGCCTGGGCTTTGAGCGGCTGGTCCACGTGGGCGGCGTCGGTCCACGGGTCAGGCCGGAAAACGTGGCGCTGATTGGCATTCGCGACCTTGACCGCGAGGAGCGGACCTTCGTGCGTGAGACAGGGATTCGCTACTACACGATGAAGGACATCGACCAGCGGGGCATGTACGCGGTCATTACCGAGGCGCTCGATGACCTCAATCGGCGCTGTGCGGCGCTGCATGTCTCGTTTGACCTCGATGCGGTCGATCCGGTGTATGCGCCGGGAGTGAGCACGCCGGTGCGCGGGGGTCTGACCTATCGCGAGGCGCACCTGTTGCTCGAGGTGATTGCCGAGCGGGGCCTGCTGCGGTCGATGGATCTCGTCGAGCTAAACCCGATGAACGACGTTGGCCATCAGACGACACGGCTGTGCATTGAGCTGGCGCTGTCGGCGCTCGGCAAAGCGATTGTCTAGCTTTGCGGGGTGACGGGCGGTAGTGCGGGCTTGGCGTCGGTGATAAGCGAGTCGGGCTTGCTGCGATAGAGCAGCCACAGCGACGCCGGCAGCGCCGTAAAGTCGGCAATCATCGACAAGATGAAGGCGACCGAGGACAGGATGCCGAACTGACGAATCGGCGGCAGCGTCGAGAACGCAAAGGCCAGGAAGCCGCCGGCATTGATCAGCGTCGCAAAGAAGATCGCCTTGCCGGAGATGAGCAGGGTGTGACGAAGCGCGGCCTCCGTCGAGGCGTTGTCCTTTTTGCCCTCTTGGAAGTGGTAGAAGAAGTGAATCTGGTCGTTCTCGCTGGTCCCGAGCACCGTCGTCGCGATGAGGATGGTCGCCACGTTCAGGAACACGCCGATCGAGCGCATAAACAGGAACATGACCAGGATCGCGAAGAACGACGGAATCATCGCCATCACCCGGGCGATGCCGCTGCGGAATACGATCAGGAACGATACGAAGATGATGCCGACGGTGAGCAGGAAGCTCTCGACCAGCGTCGGCACCATGTGGTGCGAGATCTTGGCCTCGAGCGGGGCGAGTCCGACCGCCTGCATCTTGAAGTCGGCCAAGACCGGATAGGCCGCCACCGACTCTTTCCAGCGCGTCTCGAGGAGCTTGGCGAGCTTTTGGAAGTCTTCGTAGTTCTGGGTCCGGCTCACCGCCGCGAAGTGGGTCTGCGCGACGTTGGTCTTATCGACGAAGCTCTGGAGCAGCGGCTCGCGCGCGAGCTGATTTTCAAGGGTATCGGTCAGTGCTTCGAGTCCCTCTTCGTCGGTCGGCAAGACATCGCTGCCGCCGCCGAGATAACGCAGCGTCGACAGAATGGTGACTACGCTGGTCGTCGAGCCAATCTCGGGTTCCTGATCGAGTCGCTGCTGAAAGTCGACCAGGCCGCGCAGCACCTTGGGGCTGGACACCATGCCGGGCTTGCCCGACAGCCAGACATTGGTGATGGACAGGCCGCCGACGAGCTTTTCCATCTCCTTGGTGCTCTTGTACATCTCGGAGTCGTGCGGGATGTACTCGATGGCCGCCGTCTCCAGCTTCATTGGGGCAATCAGGCCGGGAATGCCAAACAGCGTCACCACGCCGACGCCACACAGGAGCAGCGAGCCGAGCACCAGTCCATAGCGATAGCGATACGAGAACATCGGCAGATGGCCGACCAGTCGCTCGAACCAGGCGCCGGCGATCTGGCGCTCGTGGCCGGTCGGACAGCGCAGGATTCGCTGGAGGGCCGGAAACAGCGTAAAGACCGTCACCCAAGTGATGATGAGTCCGACGGCGACCCAGAGGCCCATCTCGCGGATCGGGCGAATCTTGGACACCGCCAGGGCGGCAAAGCCCACCGCCGAGGCGACGATCGAAGCGGTGCAGGCGAGGAACTTGTTACAGAGAGCGAAGATCTGGTGGTCTTCGACGCTGCGTTCAGCGGGCCTGTCGACATAGCGAGAGTGCAGATAGACCAGCGTCGCCGTACAGACGATCAAGATGGTCATCGGCACCAGCGACGAGACAATGGTGAACACACCGCCGGTTAGACCGACAAAACCGACGGTGAAAGCGGCACAGATCGCCAGCGTGATGATGAAGGCCAGCAGCGCCCGCCACGAGCGATACAGCCCGACGTTGAGCACAACCACGAACAAGAAAAAGAGCGGGAAGTAGCGCAGGCCCGCTTGCCGGGTGTCGTTGTCGAGATAGGCGTTGACGATGGGCGCGCCGACCTTGCGCAGGCGCGACAGCGGAGCGGGATTCTTTTCGATCTCGGCGATGGACTGCTCGATAAGTGAGAGCGTCTCGTGCCGTTCTTTGCTGTCTTTGACGGAGAGCACGAGAGCCAGCGACAAGAAGTGTTCCCCAACCAGGCCCTGCCGCCTAAACAGCTTGGTCCCGGTCGCAAACTTCTTGAACTCGGCAATCTCGGCGGTGCTCGGGGTGAAGCCGGCCTTGGCGCGCCGATAAATCGTGAGCGCGGAGTTGACCGAGACCTTGGGCACTGCCCGCAGCCGCGTCTCCAGCTCGTCGATACGCGAGAGGACGGCAGCGCTGTAGGGGTCGTTGGCCTCGGCCAGCAGGATGATGTACTCGGATTCGCCGAAGGTCTTGGCGAATGCACGCGAAGCCAGGTAGTCGGGATCGTCCTTCACGATCAGGCGGTCGATCGAGTTGTCCTGCGGAACCTTGAGCGCCAAGAAGACGGCAGGTCCGAGAAGCAGCGCGTAGACGGCGATGACCAGCCAGCGCGCTCGGATGATGAGACGGAAAACCGACCACAGCCGGCTTGGTTTTTGTTCGCTCATGGAGGTTCTTTTGGTGAAGTCAGCGTCGAGGTTTTTGCCCTGCTGGACGCGGCTCCACGGACCCAATCGTTCGGGCCATGCTAGCCGATGACGGGCTGGCGGAAAATGCTTTTCGCGACCTTGCACTCTCGACGGCAAGTGTCGCGGACCAGGCGGGGCTTCCATCGGGCCTTGCTGGACCGCCTGTGGACGCTGGCACTGCTGGGCAATTCGCCTCACAATCAACAGCACATGGCGATCGCGGTCGGAATGCTGATTTGGAGTGCGCTCTCGCTGGGGATGGCGTACCCCGAGGGGCAGCTCGAATATGGCAATGGTGGAGGCGCGTCGCGGCACCTCGTGCCGGCGGTGGTCGTGGTCAAGAGCGCCCACGTCAAAGCGTTTCAAGATGTCGCCGATGCGTTTCGGGACCGCTGTCGAGTGCCGGTGCAGTTTGCGAACCTGAATCATGACTCGGCGGATGAAGCGGCGCGGATGCGCGAGCGGCTGGCGGGGGCGAGGCTGCTGGTGGCGCTCGGACAGCCGGCTGCCGAGGTGCTGCAAGGCATGCGGGCGCACATTGTCTACGCGCTGGTGCCGGCCCCGCCGATCGGGACCGTGGGTACCAACAGTACCGTCGGAGCACGCGAGGCCCTGACGGCGCTGCGGACCCTGCGCCCGGAGGTTCATCACGTCGGGGTGATTTATACCCGGCATGGACTGCCGAAGATGCCCGCCGCGCGAGCCGCTGCCCGAGCGCTGGGCATTGATCTTCACGAGCACTTGGTCGAGACCAGCCCCGATGCGATTCGTGCCGTCCATACCTTGGTGACCGGGCGACCTGATGCCACCGGACTGCGCCGTCCCAAGGTCGATGCGCTGTGGGTTGGGCCAGACCCGCTGGTGGTGGATATGCCGCTGCTCCAGTATTTGCTGACGGTGCAGCTGAGTGCGCGGATTCCGATCTTGGCGGGTACCAGGCAGATGGTGGCGCACGGTGCGCTGCTCAGCGTCGACTGGTCCCCGGAGGCGGTGGGGCAGAACCTGGCGATACAGGTCAATCAGATCCTCGACGATCCCAACCACTATGAGCTTTTGCGCGACCATCCACCGACGCCGCCCGAGATCATTGTCAACGGCCAGGCGGCCCAGCGGCTCGGCATCCGGCGTGACTCTTTGGCGGGTCTCGGCTGGAGGATTTTTGAATGAGCGTCGAGGGTGCCGATAATCCAGACGAGCTTGGGGAACCCTTGGACCGGAAACCCGACGGGGACACGGACGGGGTGCCATCGCTTTCCGCGCTGGAAGGTGGAGCCGGTGCGCAACATTCGTCGCTGAGCGCGGCGGAGTCGTCGCTCCTGGGGATGAATGTCCCCTCGGCGGACAGCCCGGCGCCTCGCCTGGACCCAGCGGTATTGGCGCAACGCGAGACGCTGCCTCTGGCGCGGCCTCCGGCGGACCCGACCACCGGTCAGTCGTCCAAGCTTGATGAGACCGTCGAGATTCCTTCCGTCGGCTTCGACAACCACGGCGAGGTCTCGATTTGGAACAGTCCGCTGTGGCAAAGGCGGAGCAGCTTCTTTCGGCAGGTCTTCTTCTGGCTGCTCGGCATGGCGCTGTTTATGTCGCTCGGCTCGGGCGCGGTCTTTTACAACCAGCAGTATCGCTTTCTCGAGGAAGACCAGCGTCAGCGGTCGCGGCTTCTGCTCGGCTCTCTCGCGCTGCAATGTCAGCTGGGAGCCTATGCGCTCGATCGGGCGATTCTGTCGCAGCCGGTCCAGCGGATGGCGCAGATCGACGACGTCGAGTTTGTGGCGGTCTACGACGCGCAGGGTAACGAGCTTCTGAAGACCACGACGCGGACCGGGACGCAGATGAGCGATCCCTCGCCGGCCAAGCTGCGCGCTTATCTCGACGATGTGGTCCTACAGACGGTGAAAAATGTGCTGCCGCAGCATGCCAGCCGCGACTCGCTAGACTGGGGCATCGTCACTCGGCCTCTCGAGGAGAGGCACGAGACCTATATCGATCTTTATGCGCCGATCTTGCTGTCCGACCGCAGTCCGTCGGGGCTGACCGCGTTCATGAATCCGCTCGATCCGGGGGTGCGGGACCGGGTGGTGGGCATCGTGCGGATCGGCCTGTCGATCGAGCCGGCGCAAGAGCGACTGCGGCAGGTCTTGGTCTTCAGCGTTGGTCTCGGCTTCGTGCTGATGGCGCTGGGAGTGGTCGCGGCGCTGCTCATCGCGGGACGGCTGAGCGGTCCGATCATGGCCCTGGCGAGAGGCGCCGACGAGATTCGCAGCGGCAACCTGCATCCGCGCATCAATGTCCGGCGCAGCGACGAGCTGGGGCTTCTGGCCGACTCCTTTGTGAGAATGGCGGAGCGGCTGCGGGAGAGCATGCAGGCGCTGTCGCAGCTCAACCGCAACCTCGAGAGTGAGATCAAGCGGCGCACCAAGCAGCTACGGCTCGCCTATGCCTTTACCTCGGTGCTCAACTCGCCGATCGATCGCAGCGGCGACGCGATGGATGCGGCGGATCTGACGGTCATGCTCGATCAGGCGCTGGCCGCGCTGGTCGAAGCGACGGCGACGCGCGGTGGCGGCGTGTTTCTGATCGAGGACGGTACCGGTGGTGAGCCCGAGTTCTTGGTCCGCGCTGCCTATGGTGTGTCGACGCACAAGCTCGGTACGCCGCCGCCGGTGCGCGACTTTGTCAGTCCGGGCGGCTCGGCCAACCCGGCGCCCAGCATCGCGCTCAGTGAGATGGTCAAAGTCCAGGGTCGGCGGATTTTGGTGCCACTCATCTTCCGCAATCAGCCGCTCGGCCTGCTGGTGCTGGTGATGACCAGCGAAGAGACGCCGGACGGCTCGCTGCTCGAGTTTGTGCGACAGGCGGCGGCGCAGCTGTCGATCGCGGTGAGCAATGCCCGGGCCTATGCCCGCGTCGGAAGGCTCGCCCATGAGCTGGTCCTGCACAACGAAGCGCTGGCCCTGCAGCGCGACCAGATGCAGCAGCAGCGCGATCAGCTGGCCCAGCAGCGCAATCAGCTTGCCGAGCAGCGCGATCAGCTCGAGCAGCAGTCGTTCCAGCTGCGGATTCAGCGCAACCAGCTTCGGGAAGTAAACCGCCTGAAGTCGGAGTTTCTGGCCAACGTCTCTCACGAGCTGCGGACGCCGCTCAACGCCATCATGGGCTACACCGAGCTGATCCGCGACGGACTGTATGGCTCGATTACTGAGGATGCGCACGAGGCCACCTCCGGCGTGCTGGCGTCGAGCGCGAACCTGCTGCGGCTCATCAATCAGATCCTCGATCTGTCCCGCATCGAGGCTGGCAAGATGGACGTACACAGCGAGTCGGTGGACCTCTCGGTGCTCGTCGCGGCGGTCATCAAGGAAGCCGAGGCGATGGGGCGCGATCGTCCATATCGAGTCCAGCTGGTCTGTCCGCGTGACCTCCGCATCGACAGCGATCCGGCGAAGCTGCAACAGATCCTGACCAACCTGGTGGCCAATGCGATCAAGTTTACGCCGCAGGGCTCAGTGACCGTTGAGGTGACCGGCGAGGAAGCGGACTACGTGACGATCTCGGTCATCGATACTGGCATCGGCATCCGTCCCGAACACATGGAGATCATCTTTGAAGAGTTTCGTCAGGTCGACGGTAGCTCGACGCGGCGCTTCGGTGGTACTGGTCTCGGTCTGGCGATTGCGCGGCGGCTCGCCGAGATGCTCGGTAGCGTGCTGGAGGTGCGCAGCACGTTTGGCGTGGGCTCGACGTTCTCGCTGCGGATTCCGCGACGAACTCGCATATTCCGTTCCCCGCAGCGTCGCTCCATCGAAATGGATAGCAACCCGAGCATAGACGCTCCACACAGCATGCAAGGCGTGAGAGAGTAAGAGCCACGATGTCAGCCGCTGCCAAAACCCTAACCGTCTTGCTGGTGGACGACGATATCCACAACCAGAAGATCTTTGAGACGGTGCTGCGTCACTCGGGGTTTCAGGTCCGACAGGCCGGAAACGGCGAAGAAGCGCTGCGCGAAGCCCGCAACCATCGCCCGGACTTGATCCTGATGGACCTGTCGATCCCGGTGATCGACGGCTGGGAGTGTACGCGGCAGCTCAAGGCCGACGAGGCGACGCGGAGCATCATCATCTTGGCGCTGACTGCGCACGCGATGCACGGCGACGAGGAGCGGGCGCTGGCGGCTGGCTGTGACGGCTATTTGTCGAAGCCGATCTCACCGCGTAAGTTGGTAGAAGAGGTCAAGACGCGCCTGAACGTGGCGCGAGCGTAAGTGCCTTCACGCTTTGGGGGGGAAGTAGATGAAGCGGTTGACGAAGATGTGGCTGCTCGGCGGCGTGACGCTGATTGGGGTGGTCATGCCGTGGCAGGTCCAAGCCAACGACTCGTCGGTGGGCGAGCCGGGAGCGGCGGTGGAGCGGGCGCGGGCAGCGGATCGCGCGAGCAAGCAGGGCGAAGCGGTCGAGCAGCGCACCCTCGACAAGCCGGCGGCCAAAGCGGCAGAGACTCCGGGCGAGAAGGCAGGCGACAAAGCGCCGGAAAAGTCAGCGGAAAAGTCTGTCGACAAGCCGGCTGAAAAATGGATCGACAAGATGTTCGAGGGTGGGCCGAGCAACGATCGTCTCACCAGGATGCATGCGGCCCACGATGATCTGCTCGCGGTGCTGCGCAGCGACGGTCACTATGCCCAGTTTGTGCAGCTTGCCGAGTCTTCGGGCTTCGACAAGACGCTGCATGGGCGCGGGCCGTATACCGTGTTCGTTCCTACCGACGAGGCTTTCGCCAAGCTGTCGAGCGACATGAGAGAGACCATCGGCAAGGAGCCGTCGCGGGCGCGGGCGCTTCTGACGCTGCACGTCATTCGCGGCTTGGTCTCCAAGGAAGTGCTCAATCACCTTCGCAACATGCGGACGATGGGCGGCTCGATCGTCAACATCGACTACACGAGTGGGATTCGCATCAACCGCGCGCACCTGACCTCGGGCGATCACTACGGCACCAACGGGATGTTTCACGCGGTCGATGAAGTCCTCGCGCTGCCGGAGCGACCTGCCAGTGCGGCCAAGTCCGTCGAGCCATCTCGCAAGAAGCCGAATCGCAAGCCCGCCCACACGTCCTAGCGGCATACCGAAGCCATCCGTCGAGAAATCATCCCCAGCTGGCGCCGCGCCAAGCGAGGTCTGCGGCATCGTAACTGGGCATGAGACCAGGGTTTGCTATGGATCCTCGGCGAGTCGTCACTCTACGCGGTGGATCGCCTCGTCCGGCAGCGCGCTATGTCCTGTATTCTTGCCAGATTCAGCGACGGGCGGAGTGGAATCCAGCCCTCGATTACGCCGTAGAGTGGGCAAATCACCTGGGTCTCCCCGTCGTGTGCTACGAGGGCTTGCGGCCCGACTATCCACACGCCAGTGCTCGTCACCATCGCTTCGTGGTCGACGGAGAGCAGGAGCTGGCGACGCGACTGGCGCAGCGCGGGATTGCTCACTGGTTCTATCTGCCAAAGCTGGGGGAGCGCTTTCCGATGGTCGTCGCGCTGGCCGAGGATGCGGCGCTGGTGGTGACCGACGACTATCCGTCGTTTGTGGTGCCTCGTCACAATGCGAGGCTGAGCGCCCGTCTTGACTGCCCGCTGTTTGCGGTCGATGGCTGTGACGTGGTGCCGCTGCGGGCCTTTGATCATGCCTTTCCGTCGGCAGCGAGCCTGCGACCACACTACCACCGACTGCTGCCCGACTTGTTGCATCGGACCGACCCTTGTCCGCGGCCCCGCTTCGACTCGCTTGAGCTACCGCTGCCTGCCCTGCCTGGTCTCCAGCGCGGCGTCGAAATTTCTAGCGAGGAGGAAGATCTTGACCGATTGGTCAAGCTCACGGGGGTCGATCTTTCCGTCGCAGCGGTGCGAGGAGTGCGGGGCGGACGGGCTGCGGGACGGAGGCGGCTGCTGCGCTTTATCCAGGGCGGACTGCCTCGCTATGCCGACGGAAGAAACGTGGCGGATGAGGATGTCACTTCGGGGCTGAGCCCTTATCTGCACTACGGAATGCTGTCGTCTCAGGAGGTGGCTCAGTCGGTGATTGCGGCGCGGCATGGTGGGCTTGCCGATCCATCCGTCGCGGCCTTCGTCGAGGAGCTGCTCGTCCGTCGCCATCTCGCCTACAACTTCTGTCTGTTTACGCCGGAACACACGAGCCTTCGGGCCCTGCCGGCCTGGGCGCAAGCGAGCCTGCGCGAGCATGGGTCGGATCTTCGGCGGGTTGTCTATGATCGGGCGACGCTGCTGGGCTCGCGGACCGCGGACCCGCTGTGGAACGCCATCCAGACCGAGCTGCGGGAGCTGGGCGAACCACACGGCTATCTGCGAATGCTGTGGGGCAAGCGGGTGCTCGAGTGGTCGGCCAGCTACGAGGACGCGCTGGCGCAGCTCATTTTCCTAAACGATCGTTTTGCCTACGACGGGCGCGATCCGAATGGCTACACCGGCATCTTGTGGTGCCTGGGACTCCATGACCGACCGTTTCCTCGTCGACCGCTGTTTGGGCTGCTGCGACCGATGTCTTCCGACGGGGCAGGGCGGCGGGCCAAGGGGCCACTTTACATCGAGCGGGTCCGTCGGACACTCGACGGTCAGAGCGCCAACGGGCGTTCGATACAGCTCACGTTCGACGGGCGCTGAGCAAACAGACCGCGGACAGAGACGAAGGCTCGCCAGTCTGGCGCAAGAGGTCCAAAGCCGCCGCCGGCCCCCAGGTCGAGTGCGGCATCGCGCAGACCGAGCCGTAGACCACCGCGCAGCTCCGTCGAGTGGATGGCTGAGCCGATCGCGTACACGCCGACCGCTTCGGCCAACAGTGCCAGCCCCACTCGTCGGGTCGGAAGAGCCGCGCTGGCGGCTGCGCCCCACTCCAGAGAGTGCTGGATCGTCGTCTCGTAGAGCTGCCGCTGTGGGGCAATCCGTGCCGAGACGTTCACCGCCGCAGCCACCGGGCCACGCTGGAACCAGCCAATGAGACGCGGTGCCACCGTCGGACCAGCCGTTGCCACAAAGTCGCTCTGTCCCCCGCCGGGGATGGTGAAGTCGAGCGCCATCGTCACCGCCCAGAACTGCTCGGTCGGGGTCAAACGGACCTTGCCGCGCAGCTGGATGTCACCGACGGCACTCACCCGCAGGGCTCTCTCCACCGACTCATCGCTGCCGCCCGTTGGTCGCAAGCGGTCGCCGTTCTGCCAGACCGCCACCGGCAGTCCAAAACCGATGGACAGCCGCTTTTTCCACAGACCCAGCTCTCCGCCCAGGTCGAGCGTCACGCGGTACTGCACGGGCATCGCCAGCAGCTCCCCTGTGTAGCGATTGCGAAGGCGTAGCGGATGGGACAGCACCACGGCCGCACTGTGAAGCCACAGCTCTCGCGGCGCCGCCACCATGCCTCCTTCGACTTGGAAAAACGCCGAGGGACCGCTCTGAAAAGTCATGCGCTCGACGGCAATCCCGGTCGACTGCGCGCGTGCGAAACCCGAGAACCAGCACAGACCAGCCAGCAGCAGCAAGCAAGCAAAGGAGCAGCCAGAACTGCCGGGCGGCGACGGATGGGAGCGCGACACAAGCGGCACCATACACGCTTGCGGCCAAAGGCCCAAGCCTGCGCGATGGCGACCACTAGTGTGATGTGGATGAGGTGGAAGGCTGGTCGTTACGGCTTGATCTCGGTCAGCTCGACGCTGCCGATGCCGTAGTAGGTTCCGTTGGCGTCGTTCTTGAGTCCAGACACGTAGCCGCGCACGGTCGTCCCCTCGATGAACAGCGAGGGAGAGTAGGCGCCTTCGGAACGGAACGACGAGAATCCAGCCAGCTGCGAAACCAGGGAAACGCCGCCCTTGGTGCCCACCTGGAAGGTCTTGCCATCGGCGCTGACGGCCATTCCAACGGTTCCGGTGGCGAGGACGTTGCGAATCGACTTGCGATCCTTCTGCGGGACGTCCTTCACGGCGGTGTACGCCATCACGTACTGGCCGTTGCGGATGATCACGCTCGGGCCAGCGACGCCGCCCGCTTCTTCTGGAACGCCAGCGCGACCCGACAGAACGACTTCACCTGGTGGGAAGGAGGTGCCGCCATCTGGACTCTTGGAACGGAGAATCTGAAACTTGCAGGAGCCGCTGCCGCAGTCGAGTCCGGCGTAGTACATATAGACGTTCGTTCCGTCCACCAGAACCCATGGATCGGTGGCGCCATAGGCATCAGGACGCGCGGTGTCGGGAGTCGTTCCGGTGAAGCTGGGAGTTCCAATGACCGGCTGGGTGGCACGATTCCACTTGTTCAGATCGGCGCTGGTGGCGCGACCAATCTGGAGTACGTAGTCCGGCTTGCTCGGGTCGCCGTTCGCTCCGTAGTACACGGTCCAGCCGTCGGCCTGCCGATAGGAAGCAAACGGGGCCATGACATCGAGCTTGTCCCAAGACGTGCTGCTCGGTCCGTCGAACATGAGCATCCACGGAGAGCGCGCAGTAGGAACCGCAGAGTCCTTGTAATAGGACAGAGACCAGCGCTCGGTCAGCGGGTTCGAGTCGCCGCCGGCAATGAACAGATAGTTGTTGCCGCTCACCGAAAGGTAGTGAGGATCGCGTTTCCAGCGACGGTCTTTCTCCGCCAGGATGCTGGTCTCAGATGGGAACTCGAACGGATCAGCCACTTTGGCTGACCACAAAGAGAGAGAAGGGTTGGTCGTGCCCCCATCGGTGTCAGAAGGGTTGGTTCCGCCGTCGCTTGGTTGGTCATAAATGACTGGCTGCGCACAGCTCGAGAACAGCCCAATCGTGGCGGGAGTACATAGGAACAGCAGAGCGTACAATAGCTTCGAACGTGTAGTCATGAAGAACCCCTCGACGAGTGTATCACAATCAGTCCGTCAGCACCGAGCTTTCGTAAGCGGTCCGGCCAGTTAGCCTTGAGTTAGCCTTGAGTTAGCCTTGAGTTAGCCTTGAGCCAGCCTAGCCAGCCGGAGCCAGCCTTGGGCGAAACGGTCGCCCGCCCTCTACCTCTGTGGCGGCTCACTTTTCCGACCAAGATTCAGCTCTTGTAGCGAGAGAGCTGGGCGTGTTACGAATTAAGAGCTTGGCTCCGATCCTGAAGCGCGCAAGCCTCTAGTAGCACTGCAAAAACGGCTTGGTCGCAAGTCGTAACAGATGGCTTGCCTGCGGCGCTCTCGACGTCCAGTGCAGAAATCATCGACGAGCAAACCACCGTGCCTGAGCGTACCAAGAGCCTGTTAGAGATTAAATTCTATGCGGCGACGGACATCGGTCGTCAGCGCGATCACAACGAGGACAACTATCTCGTTGACCCTCGCTTGTCGCTGTTCGTGGTGGCGGACGGCATGGGCGGACACGCCGCGGGAGAGGTCGCTTCCCAGATCGCGGTTCACGCGGTTTGCAAGACGGTCCGTGACAACGCGGATGTGATTGAGCGGCAGCGTGACAAAGCTGAGACTTCGGCGGCGCGACAAGAGATCTTGGGCGTTCTCGAGCACGCGATTCAATCAGCCAGCGCCGAGGTATTCCGGCGTGCCCAGGAAGACTCCGATAAGCGGGGGATGGGAACTACGTGTAGTTGTCTGCTGCTGGTTGGGAATCGTGGCTTCATCGCGCACGTAGGCGACTCCCGAATCTATCTGCTGCGGCAGAATCAGGTTCACCAAATCACCGAAGATCACTCGCTGCTCAACGAGCTGGTCCGACGAGGAAAGCTCAAGCGGGAGGAGATCGAAGGGTCTCCGTACGCGAAGTACAAGAACGCCGTCACGCGGGCGATCGGTGCCTATGAGACGGTCGAAGCGGATACGTTCGATTTTGAAGTCCTTCCTGGGGATCAGTTCCTCCTGTGCTCGGACGGACTGCACGCGTATCTCAAAGACAGAGACATCAAGGAAATCCTGGGTGGCGCCGACATTGCGGAGTCGCCCAAGGACATGATCGCGCTCGCGAACTCGGGCGGCGGACACGACAACATCACGGCCGTGGTGGTGCGCGTGGAGTCCTCCGATCCGGGTCAGTCGACGGCGCTGGTCAGCGAGCTGGCCAACAAAGTGTCGGTGCTCAAGGGAATGCCTCTCTTCAAGCACCTGACTTATAAAGAAGTGATTCGGGTCCTCAACTTGACCAGCGTGCTGGAAGTGGGCGCTGGCGAGATGATCTTCCGAGAGCGCGAGCCTGGCGAAGAGCTGTTTGTCATCCTGAGCGGTCGGGTGCGCCTGCACAAGGATGGCTTGACGCTGGTGGCACTTGCGAAGGGCGCTCATTTCGGGGAAATGGCGCTGGTCGATCGGGCGACACGCTCGGCCTCAGCGACGGCAGAAGAATCGACTCGACTGCTGGCGCTTCGGCGACGGGACTTCTACGAGATCCTGCGCAAGGAATCGCCGCTCGCGGTGAAGCTCCTGTGGTCGTTCGTCCAGGTTCTCACCGAGCGCCTGCGCAAGACCACCGCCGAGCTGTCCGCGGGTCGTGCCGAGCAGCAGACCGCCAGCAGCTCCTCGATTCCGGGCGAAGACGAGTTCCAGCCGTAGCCTGTGTTCCCATGAGGCGCTGGGCTGTACTGGGATGCTCGTCCGAAGCAGCGCCGGTGGGGTCGGTTGCCGATGGGGCTGGAGTCAGCGGACGATCGAGACTTGATCGGCTTGGCCGGCTCGGTCGATGACCAGACAGGACGGTGCTCCGCCGATCGTCCAGCGGGACATTCCAACGTCGATGAGAGCAACTTTGCCGCCGGCGCGCAGCGAGATGCCTTTGTCTTGAATGGTATGGCCCATCACGATTCGTTGGGCACCTTGGCCCTCGGCAAGATCTTTGAGATAGCCCTGCAAGACTTGCTCTTGGAGAGACTCGGCGAGTCCGCGAAACCACAGCGGACCTTCGGGATCACTGCCGACGCCAAAGCTTTCCGGCGTGACCTGGCGAAGCTCGCTGCGGACCGCTTGATTTAGCTCGCTCACTTTGCGTCGCACGTATCGCGGACTGAGTCCGCCGTGCATGAACACGGTGTCGTTGATCTTGACGATCGCGTTGTGCGACAGAATCCAGCGCCCGTATTTGCTGCTCGGAGAAAACGCGGCTCGGTAGCGGTCGACGGTGCAGGCAGGCTCTCGTCCCACCGGAGTAATTCGTGGGCCATCGCCAAATGCTGCCAATTCTCCGTCGGAGACATAGCGCAGGTCGCCAGCGATCGTCATGTACTCGTGATTGCCGATCAGGGCATGCACCTTGCCTCCGGCTTTGCTCGCTTGCTCCTCGAGCTGGATCAGCAGATCCATGACCTTTTTCGAGTCCGGTCCGCGATCCAGGATATCGCCCGTCTGCACGAGGTGCGCTTTGCCGGCGATCCAGCCGTTTTTGTCGTCGATGATTCGACACAGCTTCAGGGTTGCGACGAAGCGCTCGTGGTCGCCGTGAATGTCACCAATGGCAACGATTCGCTGGACTCCCGAGAAGCTGTCAGCGATCGAGTCTTTGGGGCCGGGGGCCTGGGCATCGGCGCGAACCAGTCCCGACCCGATCAGGAGCGTGAACAGGAGCAGGAGCGCTGGGACGCAGCGACGGAACAACGAAGTGGGGAGCAAGGCCATGATAAGCAGTCTCTGTTAGAAGCCCCAACCAAGCGCCACGACGGTGGCGAGCACAACTCCGATACCGGCGAGGACTAGGTCGATCGCGACGGTGCCGAGCAGGCGGTGACGGGCCTCGCTCAGCAGATCACCGACGACGAGGATTGCTCCCTTGCGCAGGCGCATGGTCTCGCCGCCTCGGAACGCCCCGTCTTGCTGATGCTCGACGTCACCCGAGATGGCAGCCCGTAGTCCTTCGACGGCCATCGCGTCACCCGCTTTGGCCGCGCCGTGCAGACCGATCGACAGAACTTCACCTTCCTCGACGAACACGGTGACCCGGCGACTGCCGGAGCGAATCGTCAGCGAGCCCTTGTCGGTTTCCTCCATCACTCCCTCGAGCACCGGCTTGCCGCGCAGGCGACGGACTTGCTCGTAGCTACGGTAGGCTCCGACACCGAGCGGCGCCATCGCCAGGAGCCCCAAGATCATCAGCAGCGGATGACTTGGGGCCGCTTCTCGACGATGAACTTGGCTCACCACCCGCTCAGGTTCCACCCAGGTCAGCGGTGCCACCCGTTCCAGCGACGGTGGACGATTGTCCGGGCCGAGTCCGAGCAGGCTCTGCCCCGACGCAGTAATGCGCAGCGGCGTGTGACCAGGACAGTGTGCGACCGCCTGGAGGACATCGGGCCCCTCTTCGAGCCACAGACGACAGTCCAGCCACTCCTTGGGCAGCGAGAGGCTGGCGTAGCGAAGGATCTTGCCCTCGATGCTCGCGTCGACGACGACTAGCCGTCCATGGGCTTTGTCGGCACCGACGCGCCAGGGCAGCGTGCCTTGGAGCCACGCCACCGTCGCGAACATGCCCTTTTGCCCACCGGTCAGCGCCGACAGATAGACCTGAGGCTTGCGCAGATCATAGAGCCGCACACAGAACGCTAGTGCCAGCCAGAAAAAGGCGAAGCCAAATGCCATCCGACGCATCGAGGGTCCTCCTTGCTCTTCGAGTCGCGTAAAGCGTAACGCAAGTGCGGTGGGCTTCCCCACGCGACCTGTTCTTCTACTATGCTGCCGCCAATTGAGGCTCCATGCTAGAACGCTCCGAATACTCTTCAACACGCCCTCGCCGTATCGCGCGGGAAGAGCAGGCAAATGTTGCATCTTCACCGCCGCAAGTTCGGGTTGGAGATTGGCTGTGGCTCTGTCGACAAGGGGCCGAGAACGATGTCTGCGAGGAGCTGGCGCTCTATCGCGTCACCGGCGAGATGGTGCAGCCGGCGCTGGTTCGTTCGTCGGCCAAGCCACGCGAAGAGGTCCTGCTGACCTTTGCGAGACAGGGGCTTCCCGTCGATGCCATTCTGCCTCCCGATGCGCAAGCGATTGTTCAGGCGGTCCGTCGGCTGATCAAGCGACCGGTCGTGGTTCAAGTCTTTGCGCCGGACTCGGATACCGGCAATACGCTATCGTCGCGCGCCGAGGGTTTGTCTGAGATCTTGGTGCATCTGCTCCGCGAGGCGTCCGTCGATGTTCTTTCCGATGGGGATGCGGCGCTCCAAGCCGGTGGTCAGCTGGTCCAGGTCTGTTTTTTGGCGCGCGATCAGGTAGCCGTCGGAGTACTCGCCGCGGTGAAGGCCCAGAGCATCTTTCCAGGGGGACGCCAGCGCTTTCGGAAGCCGAAGGATGCGCCGTCGCGGTCCGCTCGCAAGCTCGAAGAGGCGATGGTGTGGAGTGGTTATTCGCCAGCGCCAGGTGAGGTCTGTGTCGACCTCGGGGCGGCACCGGGCGGCTGGAGCCAGGTTCTCGTCGAGCGTCGCTGCCATGTGGTCGCGATTGATCCGGGTCGACTGGCGCCCGAGATCGCTCGTCGCGTCGAGCACCTGCGGATGAACGCATTTGGTTTCGCGCCTGAGATCCCTGCCGACTGGGTGGTCTGCGATATGGCCTATCGTCCGCTCGAGGTCGCGGCGCTGCTCGCTCGCTGGGGGCGGCATCGCTGGGCGCAGTTTCTGATCGCCAACTTCAAGCTGCCGATGAAGAAGCGCGTCGAGATGGTGGGTCGCATCCGAGAGATCCTGGCGAGTGGTGGCTGGACCGGGCTCAAGATTCGCCAGCTCTATCACGATCGCGAAGAGGTCACCGTCGCTGCCTGGCGTGGATTTGGTCGCGATACCAGAGTGCCCGTGCGATCCAGCGATGGCACGAAGTCCACCCCTTCTCCGACGATGAAGAGCCCCCCGAAGGCAACCTACCAGCGCAGCCCGTCGGGCACGAAGCGAGAGCGCGCTGCCGATCAAGGCTCGCGGGGAGGAGACAAGCCCAAAGCCAAGCGGACCCAAACGGGCAAACCGAAGGGCCCCGATCGTCGTGCGCAGCCTCGGTCAAAGAGCCCAGCTGAACCGCAAGGCGTGCGTGGCGGGCGTTCATCAGGTAGATCCAAGGGCCATGTTCGTCGGCCCTAATTCCTCCGCTGGTGAAGCTTCTGCCTCGGCCCTTGAGCCTGGTGCAATTTCTGAGCATTTGGCCGCCAAGCTGGCGGTTCTGCGCAAGACGATCGCCGGGTACGGGCCGTCGCTGGTCGCTTTCTCAGGAGGCGTTGATTCGGCCTTGGTGCTCAAGATTGCCGCGGATGAGCTAAGGGCGGATGCAGTCGCGATGACCGCTGTCTCGGAGACGATGGCGGAGCGCGAGATTGAGGCCGCTGCGGACCTCGCCCGCGAGCTTGGCGTTCGCTATGAAGCGGTGCGCTCCAATGAACTGGGGCGTCCCGGCTTTGCGGAGAATCCGTCCGATCGCTGCTACCACTGCAAGTCGGAGCTGTTCGATCTAGCCGAGCCGACGAGGGCACGCCTCAGACTGCGTCATATCTTGCTCGGCACGAACCTCGACGATCTGGGCGATCACCGTCCCGGTCTCGTGGCTGCCAAGGAGCGTGGTGCCAAGCAGCCTCTCGTCGAAGCGGGGCTGCGCAAAGCGGAGGTCCGCGAGCTGGCCCATCACCTGGGTCTATCGGTCTGGAATAAGCCGCAGCTGGCCTGTTTGTCGTCGCGCTTTCCCTACGGAACCTCGCTCACCGAAGAGCGCCTGCGGATGGTCGATCGGTTTGAGCAAGCGCTTCACGATCTCGGGTTTCAGCAGCTGCGGGTGCGCTTCCATGAGCTGCCCGCTCTCCCCGGTGACCCGTCGGCGCAGCGGCCTGCCATGGCGCGGGTCGAGCTGCCGTCGGCCACACTTCCCGACGCGGTTCGTCTCTCCGCGCAGATCGTGGAAGCGGGCAAGCGGGCTGGTTTTCTCTACGTGACGATGGATTTGGAGGGCTTTCGTTCCGGCTCTGCCAACTTGGTGCTGAAGCGCCTGCCGGTGGTAGGCGCAGTGGGACAAGCTCCAATTGTACAGGCCAACCCGGTCTCTGCGCGGCCTCGCAAGACGGTGGTGGCGGCGCTGGTGACTCGACAGCCCGACGGAGACGTCCTGCTGAGCCTGCGGCGGCCCGATCAGGCGATGCCACTTCTGTGGGAGCTACCAGGCGGCAAGATCGAGCCCGGTGAGTCGCCCGAGCAAGCCCTCGTGCGCGAGGTCCGCGAAGAGCTGGACGTGGCCGTGTCGGTGGACGGTATCTACGACGTGGTGTCCTTCAGCTATCCAGAGTTTGACCTGTTGATGCTGGTGTACCGCTGTCAGCTGCGCGGCCAACCCCGAGCGAAAGATGTGGCGGATGTGCGCTTTGTACCGCGGCACGAGCTTCTGTCCCGGCCCGTTCTTCCGGCTGACATTCCACTGCTTCACAAGCTCGCGGCAAGCTCGTCTGCTTAGGGGACGCCGATGGGGTCTTCGCCCGGTCTGACAAGGCGCGCGCGTTTGTCCCTCGGCGCCGTGCTCGGTTTCGTGGGCTCCGTCGGCTGTAGTGCGGAACACGTGGTCGGGTCTCTCGGCCTGGGAGCAGCCGTCCATCATCAGGCGTCGACCGTTGCGGCGCTTGCCGTCGGTGATTTCGATGGCGATGGGCATCCGGATGTGGTGTCTCAAGATCGTCGCGGTCAGATCATCTGTCTGTTGCGCGGGCAGGGGGATGGCTCGCTGCTGCCTGCTCGTTGTGGACCGCCTATCGAACCAGCGACAGCGATAGCGGTGCTGCGGCCTCCGTCGGGGCCTGCGATGCTGCTGCGGGCGGGGGCCGCCCTATCAACCTGGCGCGCGAGTGGGGACGGCGTTTTTGGGAAGATCGCCAGCACTCCCTTGGCCGCGCTGGTTGTTCCGCAAGGGCTGACGGTGGAGGAGCTGGATGGCGATCATCGTGCCGATGTGCTCGTGTCCGAGTCCGGTCCTGATCAGGTCGAGGCGATGCTCTCGGGTCCGTCTGGCTTGATGAGTGCGGGCGTGTATTCGCTGTCGGCGACTCCGCGCGCGACGCTCTACCGCGATCTCGATGGCGATGATCATCCCGAGCTGGCCGTGCTCCTTCCCGACACCGTTACTTTGTGGGGCGCGCGCGGGCAGGCCGACTGGCGCGGCTGTGGGAATCGCCCGCTCGGTCTGTGGCCGGTGCGGCGCGGGAAGGACTTGCAGCCCGCGGTGATGGTCTTCGACGCTTCCCAGGGCCTCCTGGGCATCATGCTGCCCGTCGCTGGAGCGAACTTCTCGTTTACCTGCGGCAAGGTTGTGGGGTTGCCTGGGGTCACGGCCAATGCGGCGAGTTCCTTTGCCCTAACAACCGCTGACCTCAACGGAGACGGCGAGCTGGAGCTGGTCCTGGCCGCGGTAGAGGGCAGCCTGCGGGTGTTTCGGGCCGACGACCGAGCCGTGCCACTGCTAGCGGAGCTGAACCTGGGAAGCGCGGTCTCTGCAATCGTGGCCGCTGACTTGAATCATGACGATCGACCGGAGCTCATCGCCGTGTCGGAGCGCGGCGACGACATCCTGGTCATTCCCAACTTGTTTTCTCGCTAGAGTGCGTCGCGCGGGTGGGGCGGTGCGGCAAGACTGGCTCGCCGCGACCAGGGGCTTAGTGGAGGATGAGGCCGAACTGACCGACTGCCCACATGTCACCGGGGCGGCTGCTCCAGATGCCAGACAGGGTCTTCTTCGTCGGTGAGAGGACCTTGCTCCATGCGGTGCCACCGCTCCAGTGCAGGATGACGCCGCCCGAGCCAACGCCCCACACGTCGAAGGGACCGTTGCCGAAGATCGAGTTGATGTCCTCGGATGTGCCGCTCGGTGAGGCCGCCCACGTCTTGCCGTTGTAGTAGAGGATCAAGCCCTTCTGTCCACCCGCCCACAGCGAGTCTGGACGCGAGCCAAACATCGTGTGAATGGTGCGCGGCGGCTGTGGAACGTCGTACGTCGCCTTGGCCCAGGCCGTGCCGTTGTAGTGGACAATCGTGCTCTGATCACCACCGGCCCAGATGTCCTTGCGGTCGAAGCCAAACAGGGCGTGCAGGTTCGAGTCGACGCCGGTCTGCGCAGCGCTCCAGGCCTTGCCGTCGTAATGCAGCGCCGTGCCCTTCTCGCCGATTGCCCAAATGTCCTGGGCATCGAGCGCGAACATCGCGTTGAGGTTGCCCGAGACGCCGCTCTGGACGGGTTCCCACGCCGTGCCGGTGTAGTGCAGCAGCGTACCCTTGTCACCACAGACCCACATGTTCGTCGGGCCACTGCCGGAGACGCCGTGCAGGTCACTGGTGGTTCCGCTCGCGGCGGTGTTCCAGCTCTTGCCGTCCCAGTGGACGATCGTGCCGGCCTTGCCGACGCCCCAGACGTCATTTTGGCTGCTGCCGAAGACGTGATCGAGGCTCTGAGTGATGGCGGCGACGGGAACCACCGACCAAGTCTTGCCGCTGAAGTGGCGGATGACGCCCTTGAAGCCGACCGTCCAGACATCGTTGGGGCCACTGCCGAAGACGCTCTTAAACGTCTCGGTGCTGCCACTGATCGACTCCGCCCACTGCGAGCCGTTGTAGTGAAGGATTGCGCCACTGTCGCCAATCACCCAGATGTCATGCGGGCTCGAGCCCCAGATGGCGTTCAGCCACGGGACGCGGGGGATGCGCTCCTGAACCCAGGCGGTGCCATTCCAGTGGTGAACCGTGCCCTCGGGACCGGGGCGACCACCGACGGCCCAGATGTCCTTGGCCGAGTGTCCCCACAGTGAGTTGAGGCGTGCCTCGACGTGACCGTAGGTTGCCCACTTGGTGCCGTCCCAGCGCAGGATGATACCGTCTGAAGCATCGGAACCACCGACTGCCCAGATGTCGTTGGCGGCGCTGCCCCAGATGCCGCGAAGCTCGGTGTCCATGCCGCTGGGAGTCGGACTCCAGTCGTTGCCGTTCCAGTGGAGGATGACGCCGTTTTCGCCGACTGACCAGGCGTTGTCCTTGCTCAGACCCCAGACCTTCTTGAGTCCTTCGCGGGCTCCGGATGGGACCTCATTCCACTTGTTGCCGTCCCAGTGGATGATGATGCCTTCTTTGCCGACGACCCAGATGTCCTCGGCGGAGCTGCCCCAGATGGCGTTGAGGTACGCCTTGTTGGCGCTGGCTGGTAGCTCGGCGCTTGCCCAGGTCGAGCCGTTCCAGCGCAGCAAGGAGCCGTTCTTCCCGACAGCCCACAGGCTCGACGGGCCGGTGCCCCACAGATCTTGCAGAACCTGGGTGGTGCCACTCGGGACGTCGGCCCAGAACTTGCCGGCGGTATCCGCTGCCTTGATGGGCGGTGGTGTCCCCTCACCAGTCGGTTTCTCGACGGTCGGAGAGCTGGTTAGCTTGACGGCGAGTGCTCCACCGGCGGCCACGACGAGGCCGATGACCCCGATGAGCGCAAACTTTTGCCACTTGGGACTCTGTGCGGGCGCTGGGTTCTGCATGGCGTTTTGAGAGTTACCTGCGGGATCTAGAGCCTGATCAGTCGCTCCTCCAGCTTGCGGCTGGACTCCCAACCCAGCCAGAGAGCGCCTGAGTGAAGTACCGGCCAAGCTCGCGTTGCCGCCCGTCGAAAGCGGACCCTGGTTTCCTGCGCCGGTCTGACGAACACCAATCTGAGACGTGCGCAGTCCGGGGGGCCGCTGCGTCGTCTTTATCGGGTTGCTCTGCATGCCGGGCCCACCGGCTATCGGAATCGCCTGGCCGGGGATGCTGATCTCCGTGTTGAGGCCCAGGATTCGGCGCAGCTCCCGCGTGACCATCGCGATTGAGGGACGGTCCGCTGGCACCTTCGAGAGCATTTGGTGGACCAGCTCGACGACCTCAATCGGGACATTCGGGGCCAGCTCGTTGAGCTGTCGCGGCGTCGCCAGGATGTGCAGCGCCATGACTTCGCTGCCCGAGTTTGCGATAAACGGCGGCTGCCCCGACAGCATCTCGTAGATGATGACACCCAGCGAGTAGACGTCGGCCTTGTCTTCGACCTCGCTGGCGCCCTTCCACTGCTCGGGGGCCATGTAGAGCGGCGTTCCCATCGGAACCCCGACCTGGGTCTTGGCAAGCGACGGACCCATGCCCTGCGACTCGGCCATCTTCGCGATGCCAAAGTCGAGGATCTTGACCACCTCTTTGCTGGCGTCGCCCTGGTCCGGAACAATCATGATGTTGTCCGGTTTGAGGTCACGGTGGATGACGCCCTTCGAGTGAGCTGCCGTCAGTGCTTCCGCGACTTGCAGAATCAGCGAGAGCGCTGGTTCTGGCTCCATTCGACCGCCGTGGCGCTGTAGCCGCTGCGTCAGGGAGTCCCCATCGAGGTAATCCATGACGATGTAGGCGCTACCATCGGGCAGGCGGTCAAACTCGAAGATGTTGACGATGCCTGGGTGCTGCACGATGTTGGCGGCCCGTGCCTCGTTGAGGAAGCGGGTTGCCATCTCGGGATTCCGAGAGAAGTCGGCATGAAGCACCTTGATGGCGGCTCGACGATTGATGAGCTCGTGGATGGCCTCGAAGACGACGCCCATTCCACCTTCGCCAAGCTTGCGTACAATCCGGTAATTTCCGATTCGCTGGTCGGCCATGAAATGACCTTGTGGCTGTTCTCTTGAGGCAAGGCCGTGGTCTCAACCCACCACAATCAGTAGGTTTGTCGCTAAACGACCCTGAGTAAACATGTTCTACGATCTGCCATTCTACAGCAATGAAAACTAGTTCTAAATACTGGCAGATATGCATCGACTGTGAGGCACGACATTCGCCAAATCAAGAGGGTTGTCTTGGTTGCCTTTCCGCACAGTGTATGACCACTCCCCAGTGACTGCGCGCCTGACGCTGATGACAGGTGTGAATGGTCTTTTTCGTCGGACGATGGGCTGTTCTACGCTCGATCTTGAGCGAGGAAATGTAGTTTTTGTGCGCGACTCTGTTTCAGAAACTTGAGATTGCTTTATTGAAGATTCATTTCGCGGCTTGTTCAGTACATTGTCATGGATGTCTTGATTGATTTTACATCTGCTTACCAGGTCATACACTCGCTTACATTTGATTGATCTGCGAAGAGTTGACCAGCTAAGCACGTTATACTGGAGCCATGTCTGTATCTCCTAATGATAAGGAATCCACTGCTGACGCGGCTCAATCCTTTGACGCGGCTCCATCCGTCGACGCGGCTCAGCAGGGGGCTGGTGCAGTGGAGCTGGCCGAAGCGAGCGAACCAGCGGAGGAGGCGCCTGTCGAGCCGAGTGAGGAGCGACCGATGCTTAGGCCGCTCGAGGCGTTTCCTGTCGACGGACCAGGCGGCCAGAAGCTGCTGGCTCTCTATGATCCATCTGGCATTGCGCCCGATCCGGTCACTTTGCCGCCTCTGGGCGCGGCAGTGATTGATCTGTGCGACGGCACGCGGACCCGCGCGGAGATCCTGGCCGAGTTTGCGACCCGTTATCGAAGAACCTTGGGAGGCGAGGCGCTCGAGGCGCTGCTGAAGAAACTCGATGACGCGCTGCTGCTCGACTCGACGAACTTTCGGCTGCACTGTGCCAAGGTGTTTGCGGCGTTTGCCAAGAGCCCGGAACGACCACCGCTCGGCGCTGGGACGCTGTACCCAAGCGGGGCCGAAGAACTTCAACAGACGCTGGAGGGGGCATTCTCGGCGCCGAATGGGCCTGGCCTGGCGCAGCCCACCGTCGAGTCACGGTCGCCGCGTGCGATGTTGCTGCCCAGCGTCGATCTGAAGTCGGGCGGTCCGGCGTATGCCTGGGCCATCAAGCCGCTCCTCGATGCCGTCGAGCTGCCGACGCTTATCATCATGCTTGGCTGCGATCACAGCGCCGCGGACCCGACGCTCACGTTTACGCGCAAGCACTATCAGACGCCCCTCGGTGGACTCACCACCGACGCAGAGTTTGTGGACGCGGTGATCTCTGATGCCACTGCGGTCGACAAAGAGCTTGGCGAGCTGGCGGTGCGCGATGAGTTTCACCACCGCAATGAGCACTCACTGGAGCTGCTGGCGATCTGGATACGCTTCGTCCTGGCCGAGCGGAAAAAGCGCGGTCTGGTCGACGCAGAGCCGAAGGTGGTGCCGATTCTGTGTGGTTCGCTGCACGAGTTTGCCGCGGTACCGCCGAGTCGCGAGCGTGAAGTGCAGGGGACGCGCCTCCTCGATGATGTCCTTAACCTGTTGCAGCTGCGCGTCGGGGAGCGCCAGTCGAAAGGCGAGCGTGTGTTGTGGCTGGCGGCTGCCGATCTAGCGCATGTGGGCCCGCGGTTCGGCGATCCCCAGGCCATCACAGACGAGGACCGCGATTCGCTCGAGCGACGTGATCGCCAGACTCTGAAGCCGCTGCTGATGGGCGACGCCCAGACGTTTCTCGCCGAGATCAAGCGCGAGCGCGATCGCCGTCATGTCGTCGGGCTGGGAACGATCTATGCCCTTTTGCAAGCCGCTCGACCGACGGGAGGCAGCGTGCGCTGCTACGCCCAGTGTTCCGTGTCACCAAGCTCGTTCATTTCGACGGCCAGCGTCATTTTCCCGTAACGCACTAGACGGTCGGTTCTTCGCGGAGCTTGCGCAGCAGCGTATTGCGGCCAATTCCGAGTAGGCGCGCCGCCTCCGAGCGATTCCCACCATTCCGATCAACGGTGTGACGAATGTACCGCTGCTCGACTTCGGCGAGCGCCAAGCCCTCAGGAAGCACCAGCGCATCGGTGCTGCTCGGTGGGCGATCGCTTGGCAGCGGAGTCGACGGGCTTACCGGAATTTCCCTCGGCGGTGCTGGCGGCTGTGGGCTGCGCGACGACGAGGGCAGTGGCAGATCGCCTACCGTCAGCTCCGGACCGGGGCAGAGCGCGACCGCACTCTCGATGCAGTGCTCCAGCTCGCGAATGTTGCCGGGCCAGCGGTGCTCACGCAGCCGCATGATGGCGTCGCGCGCCAGTCCGCGCACCGCCTTGTTGTGCTTGTTCGCGTACAGCTTTACGAAGTGCTGGGCCAGTCGTTCGATGTCATCGCCACTTCGCTCGCGCAGCGACGGCATAGCCAGCTCGATGACCTTCAGTCGGTAATAGAGATCGGCGCGAAACTGCCCTTCTTCGACCAGCGCTTCGAGGGGACGATTGGTCGCGGCGACGATGCGGACGTCGACGGCCAGCGTCTTGCGACCACCAACTCGCTCAAACTCGCGATCTTGCAGCAGCCGCAGCAGCTTGCCCTGCAGGCTCCCTTTCAAGTCGCCAATCTCGTCGAGAAATAGGGTTCCGCGATCCGCCAATTCGGCTTTACCGAGCACTCGCTGCTCAGCTCCCGTGAAGGCGCCGCGCTCGTGACCGAACAGCTCCGACTCCATCAGGCCGTCGGGGATCGAGGTGCAGTCGATCTTCACAAACGGGCCTTTTGCGCGGGGCGAGTTGAAGTGGATGGCGCGGGCAGCCAGCTCTTTGCCCGTCCCAGACTCGCCGCGAATGAGCACAGTGGCCGTGGTCGCCGAGGCCCGCGCGATGATCTCGTAGACCCGCTGCATCGGTGGCGAAGTACCAATGATTCGGTGGTAGCGCTCGGGGGTCTTGCTGGTGACTCGCTGCGGAAGCTGGGTCTGGTTTAGCGCCGTCGCCACCTCCTCGGAAAGCTCACAGAGCAGCTCGCGATCGTCGTCGTCGAAGTTGCCGCGTCGCTTATTAAGCACCTCAATAACGCCGAGCAGCTCTCGACTCTCTGGCGACGGTTCACCGAGGACCGGCACGGCGAGCACCGTCACCGTTTTATAGCCAGTCAAGCGATCGATGCTGGCGGCAAAGCGTGGATGATCGTCGGCATGTGGCAGGTTGAGCGGCTTTTGGGTCTGCGCGACGAGCCCGGCAATCCCTTGACCGAGCCGGAGACGAATCTCGGGCAGCTCGGGCAAGTGCGCCGCTCGCGAGACCAGCTCTTCGGTCTGCTTGTCCACCAGGAACAGCGTCGCCCGATCGGCATCCATCGCCTGCGCCAGCAAGTCCACCACCCGTCGCAGCAAGGTATCGAGATCGACCTCGGTGCGGATTAGCTCGAGCAGCGCCATCAGCACCGATCGGCGATCCAGGAGGCTGCTTTTGGACGAGGGCGCCGCATCGTGAGCGCCGGAGAGCCGTGGCGATTTGGGCATTGTCAGTAACGGTATCAAAAAGCCACTCATGCCGCGACCGCTGCCTGCGACGGGAGTGCCGACGATTGGCTGACCACGCGAGTCATTCCTTCGCGTGCGGCCCAGGTGCCCGGTCTGAGTCGCTGGGCCACGGCCTCCATGTTGGCGATCTGCTCGTCGCTGTGGCTGGGATCGTGATGGAAGAGCGCCAGCTGGCCCACTCCGGCAGCGTCGGCGACGCGGATTCCTTCGCGGAAGGTGCTGTGTCCCCAGCCAGTGCGCGGAATGCCTCCGACCTCGCCCGAATACTCCGCGTCGTCGTACTGCGCGTCGTAGATCAGCAGATCCGCCCCCGCCGCGAGCCGCACCAGCTTGGGGTCGGGAACGCTGTAGTGCTCGGTGTCGGTGGCATAGACGATCGCGTGATCTTGATACTGGACGCGATACGCGAGCACGCCACCGGGGTGGTTCAGTCGAGCACACGTGACGATCAAGTCGTCCGCCAGCTCGACCACCATGCCTTCACACAGCTCTCGAAAGGCCAGTCGGGCGGGGACATCGGTCAGTCGCACCGGAAAGCCTGGTTCACCCATCTGGGTTTGCAGCGCTCGCTCGACATCTTTTGGCCCAAAAAGGCGCAGCGTGCTCGTCGGAGAATAAAGTGGCGCGAAAAACGGCAGGCCTTGCATGTGATCCCAGTGGAGGTGGCTGTAGAAGACGGACAGCTCGGTGAGCGCGCCGCGACCAGACTTGGCCTCGCGATGCAGCTGCTGACCGAGGAGTCGCATGCCCGTGCCGGTGTCAAGGACAATCCGACGATGACCGCACCTAATTTCGACGCAAGAGGTGTTCCCTCCGACGAGAGCAGTGTCTGGGCCAGGAGTTGCGATAGAGCCACGAACGCCCCAAAAAGTTACGGAGAACATGGTCGAAAGTCCTTGTCGGTGGTTGCTACGACATAGGCTTCTGCACCGCGCATGCCACGCTCGTTTTGGCGCGGCTCGACTTGGACCGGCAGTCTGCATACTCCATCGAAAAATGGGTCCAGTGATCCTTCGTGAGATCGCTTGCCGAGCGCGCGCCGCTGCCGATCTCTGCATCAGCATGGAGCAGCGGGCCTGCGCCAGACGGCTGTCGCCTGTTCCAAGATGGATCAGCATGAGCGGGACTTGACAGATCGCAGTGGAGCGGGCTTGCTTGGCGGCATGCGTCCGACGATTCGTCCCGTGCTCCTGTGTGCGATTTCTGTCGCGTTGTCCCTTTCGGCTTGCAACAAGCCGGCGACGCCAGTCTCTGCTCAAGCGGAACCCGCGAAGCCAGCGGCTCCGACTCCGGTGGCCGCCGCGCCGACCGCTCCGGCAGCTGCGGAAGCCAGTGCTGCGGCAGTCGCAGGACCTGGCAAGTATGGTGCTCCACTGTCGACAGTGGCCCCACTCACTGCGCAGGCAGTGATTGCCGAGCCACTGAAGTACAACGACAAGGACATCAAGCTGACCGGCAAGGTCTCCGGCGTGTGTCAGAAGAAGGGCTGCTGGATGACGCTCACTACTGGCGAACCCGCCGCCCCGTCGGTGCGGATTTCATTCAAAGACTACGGTTTCTTTGTTCCGAAAGACTGCCTGGGCAAGACCGCTACCGTCGAGGGTCACTTCAGCGTGAAGACGCTCTCCGTCGCCGAAGCTCAGCATTTTGCCGAGGACGCGGCCAAGGAAGGCACGGCAGCCCGCAAGGTCACGGCGCCTGAGCACACCCTGGCTCTCGTCGCGACCGGCGTCGAAATCCTCTAACAAGCTTCATTTCGTTCCCTCGGATGGCGGTTTCCCGCATTGCTATCGACTTTGGACCCAGCGCTGCCCGCGCCGCTTGGGTCGAAGGGGAGAGCAGCGTGCTGCTTGAGACGCTGACCGGGCATCGCTTCATTCCCAGCGTAGTCGGCCTCGATCGCACTGGGGCGCTTCACGTCGGGGATAGTGCGCGGCGGCAGCTGCTGTTATGGCCGGAGCGCTCCGCTGGCAATCTCCGTCGGCACCTGGGAACCTCACAGCGCCTAGAGCTGGACCGCAAGCGCTTCGCACCGACCGAGCTGTGCGCCGTTGTGCTCAGCCAGCTCAAAGAGCTTGCCGAGGAGCGTCTCGGCCATCCGGTGCAGGCGGCGACGATCGCGGTGCCATGTCATTTTGCCCCGGAGCAGCACCAGGCGATGATCGATGCGGCGCGATTGGCCGGCTTCCGTGTGACCCAGACCGTGCTGGAGCCTCTGGCGATCGCGCGTGCGTATGGTCTACAAGCCAGCCAGCTTCCCGACGACAAGGCCGTGCTGACCTGTGACATTGGCGCGTTTCATATCGAGGTCTCGCTGCTCGGTCAGAGCGGCGGTCGGTGGACGGTGCTGTCGACTGCTCAGTGCAACACCGGCAGTGACCTTATCGACGAGCGTTTGGCCGATCACCTGGGCCGAGCGTTTCAGCGCGAGCATGGTCTGTCGGTGTGGCCGCATCGCAAGACGCTGGCTCGCTTGCGACTGGCGGCGGAGTGGGCTAAGTGTCGGCTCAGCGAGAGCGAGCATGTCACAGTCAAGCTGCCTGGCCTGATCACGTTTGCGGACGCGCCGGTCGATCTGGTCGCCGATCTGACCACTGAGCAGCTCGCGCTTCTCGTCGAGGATGATCTACGCAAAGCACTCGAGGTGATCGAGATTGCTTTGCGCGCAGCGCGACTTCGGCCTCCGCAACTCCACGCTGTGCTCCTGTCGGGGGGCGGTGCGCGGTTGCCGCTGTGGGCTGACCTAGTGGCTGCTCACGCGGTCCTTCGTCCCATGCCGCAGGGGGCACCCGAAGAAGTCATCGCCCGCGGCGCGGCGCTTCTCTCCAGCTAGTCTGAGGCAGAGGAAGGCCTCGGCGTGCTGCGGGACAATTCTCGACGGAGCCTACTTTCGTTTGCGCTTTTCAGCAGTTGGCTTGCCGAGTGGCTTCGACAGCTTGAGCATGCCTTGCTTGACGGCTTGCTCGACCGCGTCCTTGACTGCTTCTTCGAGGACCTCTCGCTCTTGACCTGGCGTGACGCGCTCCCCGATCTCGATCTGGATCGTCGACTCTCCATCACCACCGACGGCCAGAAGGCCTTCCGGGAAGGTCGTCCCAACGACCGACAGCTTCACGTTCTGCTCGAGGATGCGGAAGCGCTTGCCGGCTGCCGGCGGCTTCACCCCACGATCAAGCCGGAGCACTCTCACGGCAAACTCGAAGGCACGCAGACCCTTCCGTTTGCACTCGACTTTGACCGCCTCCAGATTGCTCAGCGGACTTTCCAGTTCGAGGGTGACATCCGCTTGTTTGCGCAGCGACTCCGTCAGCACGGACTTGACCATGCCGGCAATCGGACTTGCGGTCGGTGCGGCAGTCGAAGCACTCGCCTGACCCGAAACACCGGTCCCACCGGCCGGCTTACCGTCCGCAGTCCGGTCCCCCGCCTGAGCCGCCGCCGCTTCTGCTGGATCTTGCGGAATCTTACCGTCGAGACCTGCCGCAAGCTCGGTCTCGCGAATCTTTACAAAGTACTTTGGCGCGCTGTGTGCGTCGCCCACTGCGAGCAGGAGTGGCAGTGCTACTCCGAGCCAAGCAGCGGCCCCCGAAAAGCGCGATCGACCAAGGAACCTAGAAATTGTGAGCGAGCGGAAAATCCCCATAAGACTACGAAATAGCACGCCATGATGTTGCGCCGACAGGGCGACTACAGACGACAGGCTGCGCAATAGGTGCTGCTGTAAGTGCGGGAAAAATCGAGTTAGCGACGAGGATTCCATCAGACACGGAAAAATCGATGCTGAGACCTGGCTGCTGGTCTGTTTCTGCAAGGCCAAGCGCGCCGCGCAGGCACAACATCAAGTCGGAACTATTCAAGCCGGAGCGGGAATTTGGTATCGTTGCAAGATATTGCGCCGCCGGAGTCCTGCTGGATTCATTAGGTGTGGTTGGTGGTCAGCCGCACTGTTGACAGTTGATGCTTACGGCCTCTGCCTGCCGCAGAGGAGTCTAGGACCCAGGTCGCGCTGTCCGGCAAAAGAGCTTGACCAGTCAGCGTCGGAAAAGGTAAGTTATCGCGCAATCGGTTCGGCTATTGCTCGAGAGCAATGCCATCTCCAAGGAGCGTGTTGAGAGATGTTCTCCATCCTGATTAGTGAGAAGGGCGGCGAGACCAAGCGAATGGAGTTCGACCGACCGGAGATTACTATCGGTCGCGTCGCTGGCAATGACATCGTCCTGCCTCGCAACAACATCTCCAAGCGCCACTCGCGCATCGTCTTCAAAGACGGCAAGTTTATCGTCGTCGATCTCAAGAGCACCAACGGCACCTTTGTTAATGGTCGAAAGATCACTGGTCCCCTCGTCGTGAAGGGCTCGGACAAGGTCTACGTTGGCGACTTCATCATCACGATCGAAGAAGGCACGGGCGCGTCATCCAGCTCAACCGCCGATCTAGAAGGTGGTGCGAGTGGAGAGGGTGGGGCTCGAACGGCCCCGCCGCCGCCTCCTCCTCGCGGGGGTCGACCGCTGCCGCCGATGTCACTAAAGGCCGAACCGACCAGCATGGATGTGCCCACGGGTGACGCGATGGGCGATGCTGACAAGGCGGACGCACCTGCTGCACCACCGGCCCCCCCGAGTGGTCGTCCCTCGTCGAGACCGCCGCTGCCACCGGTGCCGGGCCGTCTCTCGATCAAGCCGGCATCTCTCGACGAAGCTCCGGTGCGTCCAACGGTCTCCAACGAGGCGCTCCGTGACGAAAAGATTCAGCGCCTGTTTGGCGACAAGCCTGCGGGCCTGGGTGTACTTGATCGCCCGGTCGTGCCGCAGGATCGCATCTCCGATAAGGCGACCATGATGGGTGGTGAGGCGCCTGCTCCGAAGCTAGTGTCCCCCGCCGCCACTGCTTCACCGTCGGCAGATACCCCGGTTCCTGGATCTGCAGCACAGAGTGCTACCTCTTCACCGCCGGCTCCCATTGCGGCTCCGCCAGTCAGCGCCGCACCTGTGGCGCCAGCACCGTCGGTCCCGGCAACGGCACCGTCGCCGCTCCGGCCAGCGCTGTCTCGACCAGCTCCGAGCGTTGGCTCGTCGCCACTTGGGACTTCTCGGCCACTGCCGCGTGCTGCCTCCGCACCGGTAGTGACTCGACCGGCTGCGCCACCGAGCCTCGCCAGTGATGATCCGCAGCGTCGTCGACACTTTGAAGCGCTGACCCAGGTGGTGACCAAGGCCGTGGAGCAGCTGTCGCTCCAAAATGCGTCTCCTGAGCAGCTTAGCGATGCCTCCTCTCGACTGGAGCGGGTCGTCAAGGAACAGTCGGAAAAGGTCTTCCCGCTGCCGATCGGTCTTGAAGCCGATGGGCTGGCCAAGCAGGCCATTGCGGAGCTGGTCGGGGCTGGTCCGCTCGATGAGCTGCTCCATGACGAGAGCGTGTTCGAGGTCGCAGTCGCGGGTCACGATCGGATTTTTGTCGACCGAGGGACCGGCCAGAGCCTGTCCGAGCGCCTGTTTACGTCGCCAAATGCAGTGCAGCGAGCCATCCACCGACTCGTGAGCAAAGTGGCCCCTAAGTCCGACCACAGCTTGCTGGAAGTCCGGCTCGAAAACGGCGTGTTGCTCCAGGCCGCGCTGCCGCCGTTTGCTCGTGTGCCGTCGCTGGTGCTCAAGCGAGTTCGCAAGTCGGGCGGTCGTCTGCAAGATCTTGTCAGCCAGAACGTGCTGTCGGCTGCGATGTCGGAGTTCCTTGAGGTCTGCATGCGTGAGCGTCGCAACCTGCTGGTCTCCGGCTACGGCCGCTTGGTTATGCTCGGCGCGTTGGGCGGGGCCACTGCCGCCGGTTCACGGGTGATTACCGTCGAGCCAGTGAGTGAGTTGGATCTCTCGGGGACAAACTCTGCTTGGATCGGACTGTTTGCACGCGGTCCTGAGATGCGGCCAGTCATCGGTCAGGCGGTTCGTATGCACCCCGACCACCTGCTCATCACCGACGTTCGCGGGCCGGAAGCGTTTGATGTCGCGGCTTGTCTGGCGGGCGGTCAAGGTGTGGTGGTGGGCGTCGATGCTGCGTCTGCCCGAGAGGCGCTGGGTCGGATCGAGTCGCTCGCTCGACTCTCTGGAGAGTCACCGAGTCGCAAAGCCTTGCGCGAGGAACTTGCAAACGCCGTCAACCTCGCGGTACATGTCGGACGCACCGCCGCCGGAGCTTATCGGGTCATGGAGATTTCCGAAGTCACGCTTGCTGAAGAGGGTGGCATCGACTTGATCCCAGTATTTACCTTCAAACCCGAAGGTGGCGACGGTCAGTTTGTGGCCACTGGCCATGTGCCCGCTTTTGCGGGATAACCCCCTGTCAGGTTGAGCTTCTGTGTGGAGAATCATCGCCACCCATACCCGTGAAGGCCGCGAGATCGCCCGCAAGGAGATCGACGTTGGCGAGGTGACCATCGGTCGCGATGCTGACCGAGGGCTCATGCTCCAGTCGGCGAGCGTTTCCCGTCGGCACTGTAAGATCCGCGTCGACCATACCGGCGCGACAATTATGGATGAGGGCAGCGCCAACGGTGTCCTCGTCAACGGGGTGCGTGTGGCGCCCAACTCGCCGACGCCGATCGGACCTGGGGTCAACGTCGAGATTGCTGAGTTCCGAATCACCGTCGAGCCGGTGATGATGCAGCAGCCGATGATGGGCATGCCGGGCATGGCGCCGATGCAGCAGCCGATGATGGGCATGCCGGGCATGGGCCAGATGCCGGGCATGGGTCAGATGCCAGGCATGATGGGGCAGCCGATGCCGGGCATGATGCCGATGTCTGGTCCTCCGGTCGGCATGCCGATGGGTGGACCGCCAGCTCCGTCGGTGGATTTGGTTCGTCTTATCGCAGAAGGTGGCCAGTTCAACGGGCGCATCTTCGACCTGCCACCGGTTCCCGAGATGACGGTGGGACGTGGCGTTGGCAACGATCTGGTCCTCGACGACCAGTCGATGTCGCGCAAGCACTCGAAGATCAAGCGGCTCGGTGGTGGTCGAATTGAGGTCGAGGATCTCAACTCGTCGAACGGCACCTACGTTAACGGTCGCAAGGTCGCTACCGCCCAGTGTGGTCCTGGCGATACGGTTCGCTTCGGCGAGCTGTCGTTTCGGATCGATGGGGCAGGGGGCGGCAGTCGGGCCGGTCAGGGCATTGAGGGCACTGGTGGTGTCGTCGCTGCACCTCCATGGGCCAAGCCGGTGTTTTTCGCGCTGGCCGCCGTTACCGGGCTGATCTGGTTGCTGTGGATTTTCAAGCTCGCGGTGCCAGGTGGTGCGTCGAAGGCCGAGGTCGAGAAAGCGCTCAACCAGAAGGTCAGCGAGGCGGCAGAGAAGGTGAGTGCGGCCAAGGATGCGCTCGATAAGTCAGACTTCGCGAAAGCCAAGGATCTGGCCGAGCAGGGGCTCGAGACGGATCCGGCCAACCTCGACGGCATTCGCATCCGTGCGCAGGCCAGTCGAGCGATTGACGACGAGACCAAGCATCGTCAGGGTGTCACCGAGCTCGACAAGAACAATCCCGACGGCTTTACCGCGGCTCTACGCATCTACGACTCGATGTCGCTCGATAGCAAGAAGCGGACGGAGCTTGGGACTGCGCTGCGCAACAAGCTAATTCCCGGCGGTGAAGAGTTCTGCAAGAAGAAGCTCTACCGCGAGTGTTTCGATGCGCTGTGTGCGGCGGGTCGACTTGGGGGCGAGAAGCTGAGCCCCAACACGGTCAAGCTCCTCAAAGATGCCGAGAAGCGCGCCAAGGTTCCGGCTCCGTGCCCGCACGTCAAGTAGTCTTGTCGCTGGCCCTCGTCTTTCGTTCTTCTTTTACCCCTCGCTGAAGACCGCCTTCGCATGCCATTTTTCGAGCCCGTTCGTCTCGCGCTGTCTCACCATCCGGTTGGCGTCCATGACCTTGGTCCTTCGGCGAGCGAGTCGGAGCTGGCGGCGGTGGAGCAGCGAATCTCCCTGCTTCCGTCTGACTATCGCGAATTTCTGACGACTTGGAATGGCGGCTCGCTGTTTCATGAGTCGGTCGTGCTGCTGCCGGTAGATCAGGTCCGACGAGTCGATGGCAAGTCTCTGCTGATTGGTGAGTGCAGCGACGGTCTGCTTTGGCTCGACAGCCAAGGCAGGGTGCTGGTTGTCGACGAAGATGCGCCTGATCCGCTAATTGCCGGTACCAGCTTTGCGACTTGGATCGATGTCGTCGTCGGACGCGAGGCTCTGCTGCTGGATCGCGACGGTGAGTTCCGCGATGTTTTCGACGAGGAAGATGGTGTGCTGCGGGTGGAAGTGCGGCGCAAGCGGGCCATGCTGGGTCGCAAGCGGGACCGTGGGGCGTCGCTGTATCCGCTCGAGCTGGCCGAGCTTGCACTCGAAGAGGGCGACGACCAAAAAGCGCAGATGCTGCTCTCTGAGGCTGTGCAGTCGGACCCGCACGCCGGTCCGGCATGGGAGCTGCTGGCGGCACTTTACCGACAGGCGGGCGACAGCCAGCAGGCTCACGATGCCTGTCTGCGTGCGGCTGCGGCCACTCCGTCGGGAACCTTGCGGGCGATGCGACTGCTCGAAGCGGCGGAGCTGAGCCCCCTGCATGCGGCTGCCCTCGTCGAGTCGGCAGTGGCGGCGGCTCCGGAGATGGGGGCTCGGCTGCTTGAGCAGGTGCGTGAGCGACTGACCGACCACGACACCGACGAGGCGAAACGGCTGCTGAGCAAGCTCCGGTTGATCGCGTCACACCAGCGGCTCCCGTTGTCAACCGAGGCGGAAGTGGAACGGGTGGAGCGGGATCTGCGATCTCGCGACGCGCTGCGGGTGCTGTAACAGGCGATGCGCGAGCAGGGCACGTACTCATCGCGATGGGGCCAACCGCTCTATCGCCTGTCGTCGCTGTTGCTTGCGCTGTGTTTGCTGCTGTGGCTGCTGAAGTTGGCGCCTTTGCTGTGGCTGGCAATTAGCCTGGGGCTGCGGGCCGTGCTGATTGTGGTCGGTAGCTCTGTCTCGTCGTCGGGAATCTTCGGGCGGGTCTTGCTCTCCGGCCTACCGAACAGACCGCTTCTGGCCCTGACCTTTGACGACGGACCGGACCCCGCGACGACGCCGAAGGTGTTGGAGGTTCTGGCGCGACATGGCATCCAGGCGACGTTTTTCGTCATTGGTGAGCGGGCGGCACGGCATCCTGAGCTGATGCGTAGGCTCGTCGAGGCCGGCCATCAGGTTGAAAACCACTCCCATCGTCACTCCTGGGCAACGGCGTTTGGTCCAAGGTCTCGGCTGATTCGGGAGTTTGCGTTGGCGCAGCAAGCGATCGTCACCGCGGGAGCACCGCCGCCGCGCTACTTTCGAGCCCCGATTGGGATTCTGTCACCGCCCGTCGTCGCTGCCGCACACAAGCTTCATCTGGCAATCGTTGGCTGGTCCGCGAAAGCTCGGGACGGCTGGGCGAGCACCTCGGTGAGCGACGCGGTGTCCCGGCTGGAGCGCGCACTCAAACCAGGGGCCATTTTGCTCTTGCACGACGGAGCGGAACAACGGTCGGAGCATCAGCCGGCCCGGGCGACGATCGCTCCGGACGTCCTGGATCAGCTCTTGCCACTGCTTCAAGTGCGTGGCCTGCGGGCGGTCACCCTCGAAGGACTGCTGGGTTAGCGTCCGGTCAGCAGACCGCAGGCGCGGCTGGCTTGCTCCAGTTGCGGGCTCTTGCGCTGCTCGTAAATCGTCTTCAGACCGCAGTGGACGTTGGGATCGTATGGGCTGGTAGCAATCGCGCCCTCCAGGGATGCTTCGGCCTTGGTGAGGTCGCCCTTGCGCAAATAGGCGGTTCCTAGCGCGGCCTGAAGCCCGGCCCATTCCGGATACTGCTCGCTGGCCGGCTCAAGCGCCGTGACCGCGCGCTCCGCGTCATTTAGGTCCAGGTAGGTGCGTCCGAGCTTCAGTCCCACCAGCGGATGGGGCGCGGCGGCTTGGCTGGCGGCCTTCTCGTACTCAAACGCGGCGGCGTGTAGGCGACCGCGGGCGCGCAGCAGACCTCCCAGGCGGACGAGGCCACGCACTTTGGGGTCACTGATGTCGCCCGACTCATCTTCTTCCGTCGCTGTTGCCTTGCTGCTCGGCTGCTTGCGAAAGCGCAGCTTCTCGGCGTATGGGCCCAGGCGAGAGCGAACTTTGCGACCGCGCAGAAAGCTGCGCCAGCCATGGTCTAGCTCATCGAACGGCACGCCAAACGCAGTGTGCATCGCCTTGGCTTCGCCCACACCGTCGGAGAGCGCCGAAATAAGGGTCCGGATGCCGCCAAATCCAGCGCGCCCGTGTAGGTATTCAACAAACGTGTAGACCTCGGCAAAGGCCAGCGCGGTGTCTTCTTGGGACGGGAGCTTGGCCATCGACGGTGACATCTGCTCGAACGTAATCAGTCGCTTTTTTTGTAGCGCCGTCGACAGCAGTGACTCCATGGCCGGACTCAGCCCACCACCCGACGGGCCACGCCAACGCTTCTCCTCGAACTTGGCGAGTCCCTCGTGAATCCACAGCGGCACCTGCCCCCGACCTGCCCGCGAAACGACGTAGTGGGTGTATTCGTGCGTCAGCGTGTCGAGCCACGGATAGCCGCGCAACAGCGCCTTGGGCGAGACAATCATCAGCCGATTCCACTTGCACAGCGCGATGGTCCCCGAGGTCTCAATTTCTCGCAGCGTCAGCGTCGAGACCCGCGCTAGATCGGCAATTTCCTCGTAGATTTCGACGCGGACCGGGGCCGTCGGGGCAGCGGCTTGCGGATCGTTGCTGTCGGCGAAGTCCTGGGCCAGAGCCGCCCACGCCTTGTCGAGCGCCGCACTGGCATACGGAATCAGCACCTCATCCTTGCCGCGACGGTAACGAAACACGAAGTGGCCACTCGGGGAGGTCTGCTCGACCAGGCCGCGCGTCGCCTCGGCTGTTGCCATCGCCAAGTCCAGTATTGCGCGTCCCTCGCTCTGCTCGGCGGCGGGCAAGCGGCTGTCGGCCATCGCCTTGCGCAGCACCTTGACCGACTCGTCGTAGCTCCCCAGTTGAAACAGGATCTCTCCTCGCAGCAGCAGTACCGACGGGTCCGTGGCACGAGTGCTCTCGAGTGGCCTGAGCGTAGCATCGGCTTGCTCGATCCGGTTCTCGACGAGTAAGCGACTGACCTTGAGCAGAGCCGGATCGGACGGACGGGCGGCAGCCGACTGAGCAGCGGCGAAGATTCCCACAAGGAGCCAGCAGATGAAGCGAAACGCACTCACTGGATTAGCTCCTCGTAGTAGCGACGCACTTGCTCGCGATATTCCGTCGGTGGCTCACGCTTTGCAGCATCCAGGATGTCCTTGCGAAATTCCTTCGGGGGCCGGTACTCGTCGGCGCCGGGAATCTTGATCGGTTCGCGCTCGGAGCGCATGCCCATTCCGTCGCTGTGTGGTCGGCGGGCGTTCTGCATCTCTTTGCGAAGCTGCGACAGCTGGTCGATCGCTTGTCCTTGCGCCGACGCTGCGCTGCGCGGGACCAGTCGCTTGAGGTCACTTTCCGCTTGCTCCATCAACGAGCCCGCTTTCTTCAATACACCATGTGCATCGTCGCTGAGCCGCTCCAACTGCGGTGCATCCTTGGTGTCGCGGGAGCGCTTCTGCAGATCGCGGAGGAACTCGCTGCTTCGCTTGCGTAGCTGCTCTTGACCGGCTCGCAGTTCGCCAAGTTGTCGTCGCTCACCAGGGTTCATGAGGTCCTCGGGACGAGGCAGGGCGCGGTCTAGCTCGCTGGCCATCTCGCGGGCAATGGCTTTGCCTTGCTCGGCCTTGCTTCGTGACTTGGCCAGTCGCTGCCGCTGTCCCCAGCGCGCCGCTTGCTCCTCGCCGCGCAGCTCTTCTTCAATCCGGCCCAGCGACTGCTCCGCTTCCTGGGCCATGGCCTTGGCCTCTTCGAGATCGCCTTGGTCGAGCATCCGCAGGACATCGTCGAGTCGCTGCTCCACCTTGGCCATCTCGTCGCTGCCCCACGGACCGAGCGGATCGACATCGACATCGTCGATGAGCCGGCGCAGCTTTTGAATCTCAGGCAGCAGTCGTCTCGACAGCGAGTCCGCCCGATCCCGGAGCAGCTGCCGGGCCCGTGCGCTCGCGCTCTGCCGGACCTCCTCGGTACGTTGCTTGAGCTGCTGCTGGTCGTGGCTGAGGTCGGCCAGCTGATTTTCCAGCTCGGCCAGCGCTTTCTCCTCGGCGCTGAAGCGCTCCCGACGGTAGCCTTGTAGGCTCTGCTCCATGCCTCGTACCAGCTGATCCAGCGACTGCGACATCCGCTCCAGCTCCTCTTGCGCATGCTGGAGATCGCCTTTTTGAATCATGTCGCGTAGACGGTCGATGCGGCTCTGCATGTCGTTTTGGCCAAGTGCTTCGCGATTGGTGAATTCGTCGGGCACTTCGTCGGACAGCGCGCGCGCCTTTTCTGCCAGCTCGGCGATCCGTCGCTCGAAAGCCCGCAGCTCTCTCTCGATTTCTCGACGGAGTGCATCGCTCGGATGCTTCTTGTGTTCCGCGAGCAGCTGACGCATCCGATCTCGCAGCTGGGCCATCTCATCGCCGATCGAGAGCAGCTCTTCCAGTCGCTGCCGCCCGATCAGGTCGTCGAGGTGCAGCACATCACGCTCCATCTCGACGACGTGGCGATCGTTGTGAACATAGACCTCGCGTCCGAAGCTGCGGGCTGGCCGCGGCGAACCCTTGGCCAGAGCCTTGCGAAGATCTTGCAGCAGCGTCGCCTCTTCCTGGTTGAGCTTGCCGAGTCGATCCGCAATCTCTTGCAGCGCTGCGAGCAGGTCTTTGGCTGGTCGCTCGCCGCGCGCCGAGTCTTGTTGCACCCGCCCGATCAGCAGCAGAAAGGTCTCGCTCTTGCGATGGACCGTCTGTGCCCGGTCCGCGCCGTCGCTGGTTAGCTCCGTCGCGTCCTTGCCCAGCGCCCGCACGAGGTCGATGCGATCGGCCAGCAGCAGCACCGCCTGTTCGCGCAGCTGTGACTGGCTCTGCAAAAGGGCTTCCTGTCGCTGTCGCGGACTTTGGATGAACAGGGCGTACTCGCGGGATCGACCAATGCCCGGACCACTGACGTTGTTGAGGTCGTGTGCCTCGGCAAAGTAGGTCACACGCACCCCCGGCTGAAGCTCGATCTCACTCAGGTCCCACTCGATCTTCGCCGCGAGATTGCGCGGGACCGTCGGTGCTGCGAGGCCACTCTTGTGCGTCGGCTTGTCGTCTGGCTTGCTGTCGACCGTCGGTGCAGAGCGCAGTCGCCGTCTCCGTTCTGGGCCCGTTCCGACGTGATACACCAGGTCGATGTCACCGAGCCCGAAGTCGTCCTCGGCGCTGTAGGCCAGCTCGACCCGCCGCGTCGACGTGACCTCCAGCTCTGGCGCCGGCGCGAACAGATCGATGCGCGGCGGATGGTCGGTCTCGACGGCGATGCGGTGACTTTGGCCCTCGCGGAGCAGCGCTTTGTGGCCATTTTTGATCACGAAGTGGTAGCTGCCCGGCTTGGTGACCGTCAGACTCGCCGACAAAAGCGGCATCGGCGAGTCCTGGCCGCTTTTGGGTCGACCTACCTGCACCGGCTGACTCGTCTCACCCGCCTCGCCCACCAGGATGAGCTGCGCACGCTCGACGGGAACCAGTGCCCATGCCTCGATGCGGACTTGCGTGCCGGGGAGCGCCATGATGTCTCCCGTCGAGCCCGGAATCGTTCGTTGCTGGAGCCCGGTGTATTTCGGATAGACGAGCAGCAGTCGAATGTCTCCCAGCAGCGGCTCCGTCGCGATCGTCACTGGCTCGGGCGGCGAGATGGTGAGCACGGTGTGAACGCCCTTCGCCAGCGGTAGCAGACCCATCATCGTCGAGAAGCTGCCAAACAACAGCAAGAGCAAGCCCGTCGCTGCGGCCTGACGAACCGGCCACCAATCGACGAGTGTTGCCGGCTGTACCGTTCCGAGCGCTGCGATGGTCCGCTGCGTCAGCTCCTCGATCAGCGCGCGCTCTGGCCCCGTTCCTGTCTCGCGCTGTAGCTCGACGGACGACAGCAGCTCAGACCGCACATCGGGCAAACGATCGCCGATAAAGCGGGCCATGGCGTCGTCGCTGGTGCGCACGCTGCGAACCCGAACCTGCACCACGGCGAGCGCGATCAGGCTGAGCACCGTATAAGCCGCGACGAGTGGCAACCAAAACCAGCTTGGCCCGCTCTGTGCCGCCAGCACCAACAGCGCCGAACCGCAGACCCCGACCGCCTGCATCCACAACAGCAAGACCCGGAGTTTTTCACGCCCGAGGAGCCGCTGACGGACTTGCTGGAGATACCCGCTTAGCTGCTTTTGGGGCGAAGCCTCGACGGGGGGCAGCGCGCTCACGGCCTGGCTTGAGCCGACCACGGGCCGAGAGTCATACGCTTGCGACATGTCCCCCATTATTCCCAATTTTTGAACCTCTGACGACACGGTAGCTGGAGAACGTCAGCATTGCCTCTCAAGATTTTTTCAAGTAATTTCAAATACAATATGGGAAGAGAACTGCCGCAAGGCACCAGGGTAGGGGTCTGCACGGTCGAGCGGCTCCGTGAGCGCAGCGGTCTGTACGAGGTGTATGCCGCCCTCGGTCCGGCCGGACAGGCATGCCGTCTCAGCATCTACCACGCTGATCCGGATGGGCAGGCTTGGCGTCGCTTTGTTGCCGAGGCTGAACAGGTTAAGACCTTGGCTCATCCGTGTCTGGCGGATATCGTCGAGACCGCGGTGACCGCAGAGGGCCGACCGTATCAGATCGTGGCGCTCGGGCCGGGCGAGGACCTGGCGACTCGCCTTCGCAGTACGGGCGCACTGACGGCGGGCGAAGCGCTGGTCTTTGCGCAGCAGGTTGGGGCGGCGCTGCACGCCATTCATGCGCTCGATCTGGTTCACCGGGGGCTTACGCCAGAGCGGATCTTCGTCTGTGAGAGCGCTGAGCCAGTTCGACCGCGGGTGCGGCTGCTCGACGCCGGAGTCACGAGGCTCATCGACGATGCCGCGGCGGGTGGCTTTGTGGGGAGCCCCGAATACAAGGCGCCCGAGCAGCTCACCGGTTTTTCGATCGACGTCGGACCAGCCTCGGATCAGTATGCGCTGGCGCTGCTCCTGTATCAGGCGCTGACGAGCAGTCGTCCGCTCAAGGCCGATTCTCCGGCGGCGACCATTGTCCAAGTGGTTCGTGGTGGCGTCGAGCCGCTGCGGGCGCTGCGTCCCGATCTGCCGCGCGGCATCGAGGCGGCGGTCATGCGGGCTCTGAGCAAGGAGCGCACGGCTCGCTATCCGTCGGTCGCCGAGTTTTTGCTGGCGTTACAAGGAAGTGAACCGATCGCTCCAGCCGTCGATGAGCTGGTCGGTGGCTGGCTGCGCAGTGCGGACTCGGTGCAGGCGGCGATCCGTCAGGCACAAGCTCAGGCGGACTCAAAGCCGTCCTTTCAGGTCGTGGCGCTCGGAATGGGCGGCGGCGCGGTGCCCGAAATCGTCGAAGACCAAGCGACGGTGCCAAACACCATGGACGAGGTGATGCGGCTCGCGGTCCCGGTCGAGCAAATTCCACTGGGCGCGCAGAGTTCACCCGCCAAGACTCCCGAACCTGGCTCGCCAGCAGCTGCGAAAGACGCCGCGCCAGTTGCCGAGCCAACCGCTGCGAGAGATGACGACAAGACCGATGAGAACGTGAGGCTCGAAAACACGGGGCCTCTGTCTGCACCTGCCGTTGCGCCGCTGGTACCTGCCATTGTCGCCCCCGTTGCTGTACCGCCGCCGGTCGTGAGCGAGCCTGCTGCGCTGATGAAGCGATCACCGGAACCTGGGTTGAGTCTCCCGATCGCGAAGCCTGCCAAGACCAAACTGCCCGAGCAGCTCGTCCTGCTCTTCGTCGGTCTGGTGATTGGTTTCCTCTTGCGCCACTTGCTCCACTAGCGACGGCCCGCCAGGTTTTGTTCGCGTCACCGCTCCATGCTTCCGCGCCATCCGCAGCTAGATCCCGAGAGAAAGCCCGGTGAGGACTTGACTTTCCGCTGCCGCAGTGGGAATTAAACATACTGTGCCAGAGAAAGCGTCTGCCATTTTCCTCAAGACCGGTGTGTTAACTCCCCAAGGGCTCAATGCCGCGATCGCGCTGAAGCAGCGTGATGGCGGTACGCTTAGCGAGGCGATCCTTCGTCTCGGCCTGCTCGACGAAGAGCACTTGGTTTCGGCGTTCCAAAAGAACATGCAGATTCCTCGCGTTTCCGCTGCGGCGCTGGCGCGGGTGTCGAAGGATGTTCTGAACGCGATTCCAGCCGAGTTGGCTGCGCAGCTGCGGGTCATCCCAATGGACATTGATGCCGGCGGCAATCTGACGCTGGCCATGGTGGACCCGAGCGATGACGAAGCGGTCGAGCAGGTCATCATGCATACGCTGTCCGAGGTGAATCGGGCTGTTGCATCACCGACAGCGATGCGCGAAGCACTGCGCACCCACTACGGAGTGGTGCTGAGCAAGCCAGGCGCGCCTGCTGGTGCCCCGATGGCTGCTCAGCCTGCGGCAAAGTCTGGTCCTGTATCGGCACCCGCTGCGCCGGTCGCGGCGCCTGCTCCCGCCGCCGCTCCTGCTCCCGCCGCCGCTCCCTCCGTGAAGCCTGCTGCTGCGCCTGCACCCGCTGCTGCTCCGGCAACTAAGCCTGCTGCCGCTGCTGCTGCGCCCGCAGGGGCTCAACCGGTCGCGAAGCCTGCGGCCGCTGCGCCCGCAGCTGCTCAACCGGTGGCACAGCCTGCGAAGCCTGTTGCCCAACCTGCTGCTGCCCAGCCTGCGGCGGCCAAGCCTGCTGCTGCTCAACCCGCCGCCGCCGCTCCGGTCGCGTCCAAGCCCGCCGTTGCCCAGCCTGCGGTTGCTCCGGCACCGGCGGTCAAGCCTGTTGCTGCGGCTTCGCAACCTCAGCCCGCTGCGGTTCCAGCCAAGCCTGTCGCTGCGGCCCCGGCTGCCGCACCGGCGCCTGCCGCCAAGCCTGCCGCTGCACCGGCGGTTGTTGCCAAGCCCGCCGTAGCACAGCCTGTGGCTGCTGCGGCGAAGCCCGCCGCTGCACAGCCTGTCGTTGTTGCCAAGCCTGCGCCGGCTGTCGCTCCTGCCGCGAAACCGGCGGCTCAAGTGGCTGCTGCGGCGAAGCCCGCCCCGGCTGTCGCTCAAGCTGCCGCCAAACCGGCACCTCAGCCCGTTGCTGCTGCCAAGCCTGCGCCCGCTGCCGCCAAGATGGAGCCCGCGGCGCTCAAAGCCCTCGCTCGTGCCTTCGGTGGCGCCGATGTTGGAGTGGCTGGGGCTCAAGCGGGTGGTTACTTCAACACCCAAATTGAGCAGCTTCGTGGCGCTGGCCAGCGGGATGAAGTGATCGCCATTTTGCTTGATGCGATGTATCCGCTCGCCGAGCACGTGGGTCTGTTTGTCATCCAGCAGAAGCAGTTCGCTTGTCTGGATGGTCGTGGTCCGAGCCACGTCATCGACATGCTCAAGTGGGTCCAGTTCTCGACGGAAGAGCCGTCGCCCTTCACTGCCGTGGTCGCTGCCAAAGAGCCGCACTTCGGGCCGCTGCCGGCCAACTCGGAAAACCAGTCCGCGCTCACTGCACTCGGAAGCTCAGCGGGCCCCCTGCTGCTGCTTCCGCTCATGTTCAAGGGTCGTGGTATCGGCGTTCTCTATGCCGATGAAGTCAAAGGCGATCTACGGCCTCTCCTCGGCGATCTAAAGCTCATCGCTGACGAGGCTGCGTCGGCCTTTGCTCGTATCATCCTCCAGCGCAAAAAGTCCGGGTAGAAGCTTCGCCGACAGCCCGCCACATGGCTCTTGCCATACCTTGGAAACCCCCCTATCGTGGAACTACTTGTGCGCCTTTATTGCGCGTGCATTCGGCAAGTTTTTGCGATTGCCGCGTGAGTGAGAACGGCCCAATCTGCGGGCTTCACCGAGGCAAAAGAGAAGGAGCAAATGAGCACCAAGCTGTTTGTGGGAAACCTGTCCTACGCCATTACTGAGCAGGAGTTGCGGGACGCCTTTGCGCAGGGGGGCCGAACGGTCCAGAGCGTGCGCATCGCCCGTGACCGCGAGACCAACCGTCCGCGTGGGTTTGCCTTTGTTGAGGTTGCTACCGACGCTGAAGCGGACTCTGCGATCAACGAATGGAACAATAAGCTCCTCGCTGGTCGTCCGGTGTTCGTCGAGAAAGCCCAAGAGCGTGCCCCTGGTGAGCGACCGGCTCCTCGTCCCCGTCCGCCTGGTGCGCCAGGGGCTGGCCCGGGTGGTGGAGGTGGCTTCGGTGCTGATGGCGGTGCCCGTCCGATGGGCCCGCGCCCGCCGATGCGTTCCTTCGGAAGCCCGGCCTTTGATCCTGGTCCACAGCGAGAGAGTGGCCGTCGCCACAACACCAAGCCCGATCGCAAGGAGAAGAAGGCGACAGGCCGACCCGCTCCTGAGGAGCGTGAGCGTGGCAAGTGGCGCTGGGACGGCAACGACGACTACTAGCCTGGCTGTCTGCGTCGCCAGGAACCTAGATGAGCCAGTCGCTGCTTAGAGTGCTTGGGAAGCAGCGCAAGCGGGTGATTGGGCTGATGTCTGGAACGTCGGGAGACGGACTGGACTGCGCACTGGTTGACCTCTCTGGCCATGGTCTTTCCGTCGAGATTCACGGTGTTCGTTCGCTGACTTTTCCCTACGACTCTACCGAAAAAGCCCTTATCCACTCGCTGTTTGCGCTCGAGGTCGACGCGCGATCGCTCTGCCAGGCGTCTTTTCGACTGGGCGAGCGCTTTGCCCGAGGCGTGCTCGATTTCTGCGCCAAGCTGGCGATCGATCCGCGAGACATCGACCTGATTGGCAGTCACGGGCAGACCGTGTGGCATCAGCCGCCGTCGGCTTGTGCCGCCGGTGAGGTTCCGTCGACGCTGCAAATCGGCGAGCCGGCGGTGATTGCGGCGCGGACCGGCGTGGTTACGATCGCTGACTTTCGGGTGGCTGACGTGGCGCTCGGTGGCGAAGGCGCTCCGCTCGTGCCGTACTGCGATTTCCTGCTGTTCCGTTGTTCTGGCCAGCGGCGTGCACTCCAAAACATCGGCGGGATTGCCAACGTCAGCGTGCTGGCTGAGGACGTCGATGGCGTGGTGGCCTTCGACAACGGTCCCGGCAACATGCTGATCGACGCCTTGGCGCCCGTGGTGTCTTGCGGGATGCTAGACATCGACCGCGACGGTGAACTCTCGGCCCGTGGCCGGGTGTTGCCGGACGTGCTGGCGGCGCTCTTGGACGATGAGTATCTGCGACGGAAGCCGCCGAAGTCGACTGGTCGTGAGCGCTATGGTTTTCAGTTTGCTCAGACGCTGCTCCGTCGCTATGCGCAGCACGAGCCGGTCGATCTGCTGGCGACGGTGGTGGCGTTCACCGCCCATGCGATCGCCGGAAGCCTGGCCGAGTTTCGTCTCGATGAGCTGATCGTCTCGGGCGGCGGCGCCTACAACCGGACCTTGATGGCCAGCCTGGAGCGCCTGATGGCACCAGCGAAGGTGAGCAAGGTCGACGCGCTCGGCATCGACACCGACAACAAAGAAGCGGTGGCGTTCGCGGTGCTGGCGGTTCAGGCGCTGCACGGGGAGCCAGCCAACCTGCCTCAGGTGACTGGGGCGCGCGGTCGGGCGGTGCTCGGCAAGATCTGTCTGCCGCCTCTGTGACGGCATTGCTCAGTAGGGCAGGGCGCGGGCGTCGCGCAGGATTTCCACTTCGCGACGGGACACCGGAAGCGTATCGAGCTGGGCGCGCAGTCCGAACAGCAGCGTAAAGCGGGTCGAGTTCTGGGTGCTGACCGTCGGATCGAGCGGGAAGCGCGAGACCTCGGTGGGATAATCGACGGCGAGCGCTGGATACTCCGGGACGTGCTCGCCGCGGATCGCCATGGCGAAGAGGTTGCCCTCGGCAAAGATGGACAGCGGGCCAGCGACGAGATAGCTCGCACTGAAGCTGCTCATCAGCAAATAGATGGTGCGATTCTGAGGCGATACCGGCTGAAGCAGCACGCCATCGGCCCGAGGACTGACGCGTCCTGGGCTGGTCTGGGCGCCGTGCATCAGCTGAAGCGAGCCATAGAGCGCCAGCTCCCAGACGGGCCGGTACACAAAGTCGCCGCCGAGCCGATCCCACAGCGTGAGCGCACCGGCATAGGCATCAGGTTCGTAGCCGCGGTTCAGGCGGACGTCGAAGCGACGGCGGGGACCGACGTAACCGAGGCTGACCTCGCCACCGAAGCTGAGCGTCGCCAGTTGGCCCGCTGCGACCTCGAGCGGCGGCGGGTCGACGTTGCCGCGGATGCCATGTACGCGAGCATCGATCGAGCATCGATCTCCCTCGACGAGGGCGGGATCGAGCCGTGTACACAAGTGCGGCTGGGCGCCGGCGATGAGCCCGGCCTCGGTGCGGAAGGTGAAGCGCTGATCGAGCTTGTATTCCCAGGCGCCACCGACGAAGACATCGTGGGTAGGCTTGACCTGCGAGCGGAGCAGGACCTCTCGCCATGTGCCGGAGTACAGGAAGCTCAGACGGTAGCGTACTGGGATCTCGAAGCGATGGCGCTCGGAAGTGCGGGCGATGCTCACCGAAGCCTCGACGGATTCCATCGGTCCCAGCGTCGAATAGGTCGGCAAGGTATCGAGGGACTCGAGCAGCTCCAATGCCCGCCAAGCCAGTCCGGTGCGCAGCACGTACTTTTCGCTGAAGTTGTGCTGTGCCTCGACGCCGGCGCTGATGGTGACAAAGTACTGTCCAGAGGCCGACTGCGCGCTGGGCGGCAGGTTCGGATCGGTCATGCCGCTGCTGCCACTACGGACATCGAGGGTGCGATCGAAGACATCGACGCTGGCGCGGGCCTGGCCGCTGAGCTTGGTGCGGGTCGATAGCGAGTGCTCCCCGCGATAGTCGAGTCCAAATACGGGCCGTCGGAGCAGCGGCGTGCAGACCTGCGCCGAATATCCGAGAGAGAGCGCGAGCTGATGGCGGAAGGCTTTGCTGGTGGCGAGCAGGACGGCGGTGCCACTGACCTCACCGCCTCCGTCCCACTTTGGATCGAGGCCGCACGGCCCGCTGTCGTCGCTGGTTCCGAACTGACCGACGTTGGCGACGCTGACAAACGAGCTGGAGCGCACCTCGCCGAGGAAGTCGACTCGTGCCGCGTGAGCAGAAGTGGTCAGGCCGAGCGCACTGGCAATGCCCAAGACCCAGGGCGCCCGTCTCATTTTCCGCCCTTGCGCTGGCTGGCAGCCTCATAGACGGACTCGATGCCGCTTGCCCAGGCGTCGAGAGAAAACCGGGCATCGGCAGCCCTGGCCGCGGCCTGACCGAGCTGGCGGCGGCGCTCGGGAGCTTGGATCAATGCAGCGAGCGCGACGGTCAGCGCAGACTGGTCGCCCGCCGGAATCAGCATGCCGGTCACTCCGTCGTCGATGATCTCGCTGCAACCGCCGGTGTCCATCGCCACCACCGCCACGCCGAGCGCCATCGCCTCGATCAGGTTGAGCGGTAGCCCTTCGTTGCGAGAGCACGACACCAGGATGTCCATCGACTGATACGCGTCGGCAATCTCCCGCACATAGCCGACTACCTTGACCGGGAGCCGTTCATCGGCAATCCGCGCTCGCAGTTCATCCTCGAGCGGGCCTTCGCCGTAGAGCACGCCATGCACCGGCAGACCCTGGTGCTGGAGCTTGGCCAGCGCGGTCAGAAACTGGTGATGACCCTTCTCGGGCGACAGCCGCGCCACCATCCCCATCACGACCGCGGCTTCGCTGCTTAGCTCTCGACGAAGATTGCGCTGACCCAGCTGCGCGCGCAGTCCTGCGAGATCGATACCGCTCGGCAAAAGGTGGGTCCGCGACGGAGACACCCCACTGGCGATGACCTCGGCGCGATACTCCTGACTCAGCGTGACCACCGCCGAAGCCAGCCGCAGCGACAGCCGATCGATGTGCTCGTAGAGCCGAATCAGTAGCTCTCGCGGGCGCAGGTAGCCATGAACCTCGACGACCAGTGGCATCCCGAGTAATCGACATAGCGGCGCGAGCAGCACGTCGGTCTTCATCGAGTGCGAGTGCACGACCTGTGGCCTGAGTCGACGGAGCGCGGCGTAGAGACCGGCGAGGAGCTGCGGATTGGCTTGGGCTGTGGCTTCCACCCGCGTCGTCGCAATCCCGCGCGCAATCAGCTCCGTTTCGAGCCGCGCTTGGTCTTCCCCGAGGCGTAGCTCATGGCAGATCAGCACCGAGACGTCATGCCCACGGCCCGTCAGAGCCATCACCTCGTCGAGCATGCAGCGCTCGGCACCGTAGATTTGGCTGGCGGACTGAATGACGTGGAGGATTCTCATCGGGGAAGCGCGTCTTGGCGACAATCTATCACGGCTGTTTGCTACCTCGGCGCAGACGGTCGGCCTCGGAACGCTCAGCTGCTGCGCGATGGATCTGGCCCAGGCTCTGCTCGAGGTCGGCGCGGACTTCGTGGATGCGGGCGAGCAGTCCCAGCTCCTGGGTGTCGGCCAGCGCTTGCTGGAGGCTCTGACGGGCGGCGTCCGGCTCACCGAGGGCGAGCACGATCTGGGCATGGGCAATCCGCACCTCGGCGGTCGACCGCTGCCCGAGCGCTTGTTCCGCCAGCGATCTGGCCAGAGTGAGCTGGCCGTGACGGAGCAAAACCTCCAGCAGACCCCCGACCAAGAGCGGCTCCGCGTGACCCTGCGAGAGCAGTCCACGGAGCGCCTGCACCGCCGTATCGGGACGGGACAGCGACAGTGCTGCTCGACCCAGCCACGGCCATGCCGTCGCGTCGCCGTGCTCGACCGCTGCACCGGCCAGCGCAAGCACCAGCGGCCAGCGGGGCGGCGCGCGAGTCCCCAGGTCATCGAGCAGCGCGGCGCGAACACTGGCTTGATTGGGCACCGTGGCGAGCAGGTCCTGCGGCTCCTCGCTGATGGTGAGCAGCAGATCGAGCAGCCAGCGTCGCTTCGTCGAGTCAGCCACCGTGAGCAGAGGTCCGATCATCGTCAGTGCTTGGCGCTTATGGCCATGCCGTCCCAGCAGTCGTGCCGCCGTCGCTCGGGCCAGCAGATCGGACGGCTGTTGGACGAGCGCCCGGTTGACCCAGCGCATCGCCTCAGGATGGTTGTCTTGCACCAGCCGTGCCGCGACCACCGCCGACAGATACGAGTCAAGAGGATGCCTGCGCAGCGCTTCACCCGCTTCATCCAGCAGCCGGCTCGTCGAGGTCTGCGGACTTGCCGCCAGACTGCGCAGCCGCTGGCCATCCTCCTCATGACTTGGCAGTCGCAGATCGGTCCACAGCGATAGGAGGACCGTCACCAGTCCGGGCATAAGCAGCCAGCGCGCATCAATCGAGCGACGCGGCCTCTGCACCAGGGTCGCCAGCAGCAGCGCTGGAACCGCCAAACCACCCAGCGCCAGGTTGAAGTCGAAGAGGTTGTGTACCCCCAATGCCAATAGCGCAATCCAGGCCGCACGGCGGACCGGCGACGGCTGCATGTTCGTCTTCGGCCACAGCATTTGTCTCGCTTGCCACAGCGCCGCTGCGACGAGCCCCCACAGCAGCAGTCCAATCGGCAGACCGTAGTCGAGCAGCACTTGCAGCCACTCGTTTTCGAGGTAGGTGAAGCGTGTCTCGGCGGCAAGCTCGGGCGCAAGCTGAAGCGCGGTCTCGAGCGCTCCACGACCGATGCCCAACCAGCGGTGACTGTGCAGCAGCGGCAGCGCCTCACGCCACAGCCAGAACTTGCTGCCGGGCTCGAGCAGCCGGTGGCCATCGCGAATCCGCTCCACAAGTTGCCCGCCCGGTCCGAGCGCCAACACCAGCAGTCCCAGTCCAAGCGCCGGCAATAGGACACGCCCGAGCCGCTGCTTTTGCGTCACTCGGTCGGGCGAGTCGGCCACCAGCAGCACCACCACCTGACCGGCGATGCCGCACAGAATCCCAGCCCGCGACAGCGTCAGCAGCAGCGCGATATTTAGCACAAGCAGTCCGAGCAGCAGCAAAAACCAACGCGACCTCCTCGTTGTGGCGTCCGTCTGCTGCATCATCGCCACGCCCAGGATTGCCCCGACCCCGAGCAGCGCCGCCATATGGTTCGCGTTCTGTAGCACCGCCGGCCACAGCGCTCGACTGGCTCCCACCGCGGCGACGGCCAGTGGCGACGGCAGCTTGGTGCCTAGCGACGCCATCGCGCCCAGGATCGCGACTCCGACTGCGACGCCAAACAAGAGGCCCGCAAGGCGCAGGCTGTCGCCATGACGGCTGCGCAGCGTTGACCAAGCCAAAAGCAGGCACAGAGAGCCGAGCAGACGGATGGACTCTCCAGTGGTTTCAGCCGGATCGAGGGAGAGAGGCAGCCACTCCGCCGGATATCCACCAACGTCTGCCAGCACCAGTCGCAGCAGCGGTCCACTGTGCGGAGCAAGGACGTCTCGCACTTCCGCCGGCAGCGGGAGGCACTGAAGCCCCGCCCACAGCGCAGCGACAAGCAACCAAGGCGCAAACAGCGACACTGGGACTCGACGCGGCATAAGCCCTCGAATGATCGCCAGCAGTCCGGACAGGCCCGCCACCACCATTGTGGCCGGACGATCCGCTGTGCCGCCCCACAGCACGGCGAGCCAGAGCAGCGGCGCTACCCAGATCAGGGGCGTGGCTCGGTCAAGAAGCGTTCTCACGGGAGCGCGCCTGCGCAATCTGCCACGACTCATCGCGCGCAGTCGTGGGGTCGTCTTCGCTCGGGCTCGGCTTGGACTCGGTGACGACAAAGCGGATCTTGCGACGGAATACCTCTTCCATCAGGTCGGCTTTGCGGCGTGCTGACCATAGCTCTAGCTCCAGGTCGCCGCTGTCGGGCGCAGAGATCGTGATCTCGATGTCTTTGCTCTGGATGCGGACGCGGATCGACTCGATCAGCTGGCGGTTGGTGCGATCGAGTCCGTCGGCCACCCTCAGGATGGACGCCAAGATGCGGACCTTGCGCCGCAGCGGCTCGGCCAGCTGGTTGAACGGTTCGTGGGTGTCCTTGGGCGTCGCTTTGCGGTGGTAGCGGACGCACTGACTGAGGATCTTGACCTCCTCAGCGCCGAAGCCCGACAAGCCGACGTTTTCGATGAGGTACTGACCATGCTTGTGGTGCTTGGAGGCGGCGATGTAGAAGCCGATGTCGTGGAGGAGCGACGCGAACTCGAGCAGCTCGCCATCAGAGTTGGCCAAGCCGTGAAGCGACCGCAGTCCCCGGAACAGGTCGAGCGACAGCCGTCCGACGTGCTCAGCGTGTGGTTCACGGGCCTGGCAGCGTCGCATCAGGCTCACCACCGAGCGGCGCTTGAGGTCCGGAAACTCGTCCGAGAGCTGGATGTCGGGGCGGTTCTTCTGCGCGTAGTCGAAGATCAGCCCCTCGCGCAGGCCGGCCTCACAGAGCATGTACTCGTCGGCGTGAAAGACCTCGAGCAGCGAGCGCACCAGGACGACGCCAGGGAGGATCGAGTCAAAGCGGCGCGGATCGAGTCCCGGCATGCGCTGACGATCGGCGGCGCTCGTCGCAAACAGTCGCTGTTCCAGCGCGTAGATATCGGCGAAGCGCACCAGCTTGCTCCGCTCGGCGCGATCCTTGATGACAGTGGCATCCGTGCGCTGGACCGTTGGCGCGCACAGCTCGGCGAGCGCTCGACCGGTGCCAGCGCTGATCGCCACAAAGTCGAAGCCAATCCGCAGAATCGGCGCCGCGATCTTCTCTAGCGCGCGGTGACAGTACTCGGCGACGTGGGCACGCTCATCGATGGTCGGCTGCTCACTCGAGAAGAACTGGAGCAAGCGCAGCACCCCCAGCTTGAGGCTGCGCTGGAAGTACAGCTCGCGGGCGTCACAGACCATGATCTCGACCGAGCCGCCACCAATGTCGAACAGCAGCGCGCGGCGATTGCCGAGCGGCAGGACCGAGCGGGCGCCTAGGTAAATGAGCCGCGCCTCTTCCTCGCCGCTGATCACCTGGAGGTCGACGCCGGTCTCGTCTCGCATGGCGCGTACAAACTCGCCACCGTTGATGGCCTCGCGGGTCGCGCTGGTGGCGACGGCGAGGAGCGCATCGACTTGATGGCTGTCGCACAGCCGACGAAAGCCGCGCAGGGCCTCGGCAGCGCGGGCGAACGACTCGGGGGAAATGACGCCGGTGGTGAACGTCGAGTCGCCGAGGCGGACCATGTCCTTCTGGCGATCGATGACCTCGACCTGACCCTGGGCGCTGATCTGTCCAATCATCAGGTGAAAGGAGTTGGTGCCGCAGTCGATGGAGGCAATCCTCATGCGCCGCGCTCCATCGCCAGCCAGATGTCACCGAGCAGGGGCGACTCGTCGATGGCACGCTGGGCCGCGGCGGCCTTTCCCGTCTTGTCAGAGTCCGTGGTGCCGCCGTCCTCGGCTTCTTCGCCTTCCTTGTGGCCATCGCTGCTGGGCAGGAGGCGTCGCGGGAGCTTCGACAGCTGGCCCATGTGTAGATCGGCCCGCACCGGCTCACCGGACTGGGCACTTCCCGGCATGGTGAATGCCACAAAGACCTGGCCCTTCTTGTCCCACGCAACCGTTGGCTCGCCCGCGCCGCTCTTGCGATCGAGCAGTGTCACGATCCGCAGCCGTTCACTGCAAGGCGGAGCAGCCAGAAGTGCCAGCTCGCTGCTGTGGGCGTCTGGACGATGGGCAGCGATGAGCAGGCCGCGTCCCAGCGGTGCCGGCGATCCGTAGCCGAGCGGACTGAACTGGCTCAGCTGTCCACCCGGAAGCCCTAGCTCGAAGATCGCGGTCCCTCCGTCCATGCTGGCTTCAAAAAACAGGCTGTCACCCCACGGCGCCCAGACCGGATGGTGCAGTCGCGCCTGCGGATGACCGGGCAGCGCCCCCAGCAGGAGCGTATGGGTACCGTGCTGTAGATCGTAGAGCCATAGCCGCAGAAGCGACGTGCTCTGGCCATCATCGGCCAGGTAGGCGAGCTGCCGGCCATCGGGCGAATAGCAAGGGTCGCGGTACAGCCGACCATCGCCGCCGAGCAGCCGCTGGGGCTCAGCGTCTCCCGCTGCCAGCAGCCAGATCTCACAGGTGGCGCCAACCTGCCGGCTGTAGGCAATGCTGTAATCGGGGCCAATTGCGCCCCGCCCCTCGACCGGTCCACAGAGCACGCGCGCGACCCGGCCCTTGCGATCGCTGACCAGCCAGTGCGAGTCGACGCCGCTCGACAGCGCATGGAGGAGCAGCTTGCCATCGGCGGAAAACGTCGGGGTGCGATGATGCACCTGACCCGCGGTGAGGCGGCGAATCTTGCGGAGGTGGAGGTCGCGGAGGCTGCCAAGTTGCGGTCTGGTCATCGCTGTGTCCTCTCCTGGCGGCATGGTAGCGAGCCGCGTGATAGAGAGGAAGCGTAGAGCGTAGCGACTTTTCGGGGCTACTTGGTTGGCGCTTCTTCGGGATAGCCGTTGGCGAGATCTTCCAGGGTCAGCCGCCGACTGGCCTCGGGCGATAGCTCATCCTCTTCATCGGTGAAGCCTTCCAGCGACTCGCGGTCATCGAGCACCTTGGCGGCGGCTGGTCCCTGGGCCACTTGGATCTGGCCGACCATGGTCGTGGCCTGCTTGCGCAGCTGGCTGTTCATCCAAGCGATGAACCGCACCGGATGGTAGTGCCAGACCACGAAGTCCTTGGGCAGACCGACCTTCTCGGCCAGCTCTGCCGTGTACCAGAGCGTCGGTTTGATCTGGTCGCGATACAGCTTCGCGCGGGCAATCTTGGGCAAGGTGCGGAAGTCTTTGCTCTGGAGCAGCTGTGCTTCCCAGTCTGGACTGTCTCCCCACTCCGACTGAAAGCGCGTCGCCAGCTTGCGCAGCTCCAGCTTGCCCTGGTCGTTTTGAAAGAAATCGCGCAGCTCCTTGTCGGTGAGGATGCCGTCCCCTTTTCCCTTGGGCCGATCGATCGCCGAGATGATCTCGCGCACGTCGCAGAAGTGGCCGCCGGACTTGCCCTCAATCGGCTTAAAGTAACCGGCTTCGAGCTTCGCCGAGATGTCCTCGGGTGACATCACTTCGACGTGGATTTGGCTCTCGTAGTTGCCGGGCGGCCCGGCTTGGCCGACGTGACCAATCAGCTCGCCACCGGCCAGGTCGATGTCCGGATAACACACGCCGCCGCCTGACATCGCGGACCAGAACGGCTTCTTGTCGGCCTCGAACAGCCAGGGCGTGCGTCCGGTCTTGGGATCTTCGCGCTCCAGGTGCATGTAGAGGATGAAGAACAAGGTCTCTACGCCGGCCAGGCGGAAGTAGTGCCGCATCAGCACAAAGTTGGTCGAGCCGGTGGGCACATCGTCCCCGAAGCGAGCCGCCACAATTCGACCCGGAAACGGCGTAAACACCGCCGAGGACTGCGGCAGGTTCAGGTGAATGCCACCGTGCCACAGCCGTGAGCGCCCAAACGGACCGACGGGGAAGTAGCCACCCATCGCGTCCTCTTCGTTGTTGCGAAACAGCACATGGCCTTGCTGCTCGGCGGTCTGCGGGTTCTCGGCGATCTCGGGAGGCTTGGGACACTCGTTGTTCTTGTCGAGGCAGACAAACCACGTCGAGCTGACCCGAATCTTCTGCGCCAGCCACTTGAAGTCGAAACAGCCTGGGTCCCACTTGTTGTTGGTGACGTGGTAGTGGCCGATGTAGCCGGCAAAGCCGCGTGGGTCGGCCATCCAGGTGTTTAGTATTTGGCCGTTCCACTCGGGGAAGACCTGCGGCAGGTTGGGCAGGAGTCGTCCGAGTGCTTTGCCGAGCGCAGCCATGGCCATGTACTGATCGGGCGTGTACTGCCACATTCGGTAGCGGGTGGTGTGGACTACGACCTCGGTGACATCGCGGGTGATGCCGCGCTTGCGATAGAACTCGGGACCGTCTAGCTCGACCGGACCACGGTTGCATAGCTCCACGCCGATCGAGATCTCGTTGACGCCCGAGGCATGGAAGGCTCCATCGGCCAGGTCGAGCGTCTGGTAGATCCATCCGTTGTTGTCGATGAGGAAGTGCGCCGACAGTCCGCGCTCGTCGTGCAGCACGTGAAAACAGTCCGCCGAGGTCGCGCAGCCGTCGTGGTGGAGCACAAACTGCCGGATGATGTCTTGCAGGCGGCGCATGTCGTTGCGCTGACCGCCCATCAGCCGTCGCTCGCGGTAGCGATAGGGCGACTTGCCGAGTCCCTTGGCCGGTCCAAAAGGGAGCGCGCCGGGTGGCGAGCCGTCTTTGCCCTTGTAGCAGCCGAGTCGGTACGCACTAAAGAGCGGATTGTCGAAGAAGTTCACGACGGGCCAGCCGATGTTGTAGGCACGGCCACAGACGATGATGTTTCCCGATGGCGCGGAGCGCTGCTGCTGCTTGCCTGACATGATGTGCTCGTCCCCCGCTCTCTAGGTGCTCAGGACGCGGCGCACCCAAAGAGAGCAGCTTTCCATAGAGTACCCAATACCCGCTCGCTGCGGGAGTCGAACTCGTAGGTTGGTTTCGGGGGGGACTTGGTTCTTTAGTGGAATAGCTTGTGGAGGAAGCTTTCTTTCTTGGGCTTGTCTTTGGCGCCGGCCCAGCCTTCGCCTGCGTCTTTGGGGGTGGCGTTGTTGATTTGCTTTTTGCCGCCGCCGAACCAGCCCGCGACCGTGTCCTTGGCGCTCTGCCAGCCGTTGCTGACGGTCTCTTTGGCGCCATTCCATAGATCGGAGGCACCGTGCTTGACGCCTTCCCACTTGTCCTTGGCGCCTTCGACGACGTTGTTGATCTTCTCGCCGGCCCAGGCCTTGCCCTTGTCCCAGGCGATGCCGCCCACGGTCTTGGCGAAGTCCCAGCCGGACACCTTCTCGCCCTTGTCGCCGACCGCATTGGGATCGAAGTGCGCGCCGGGAGGTGGCTTGTCCGGGTGGTAGTCCCAGTCGGCCTTCTTTGAGAACGAGTTGGGGTCCTTGTCGTCTTTGAAGCCGTTGTTAAAGAGCTGCTTGGCCCACGGCATCAGGTCCTTGACCGGATAGCCATAGGTGCCCAGGTTCGCATCCTCTTTGTTGGCGTCTCCGTGGAGCCAGCCGTTCGGTGAAGTCACAAAGTCCGCGGCCTTCTTGTAGAGGTCGAGGTTTAAGTTCTTCATGCCGGGCAGAAAGCCGGCGAGCGGATTTTTGACGTCGCCGCCCTCGGCACCCTGGCGATCCCAGATCCCGCGCGCTGGATCGTACTTGTTCTCAATGCCGACGGTCTGGACACCATTTTTCATGCCACCCCAGATGCCGTCTTCGCCGCGTCCGTTGTTACCGCCCATCGGCGCCAGCATCATCGCGTAGTCGAGGCCCTGCTTGTCGCCGTAGTTCTCCAGATAGGTGCGGGCGGCGGCGCCACCTTGGCTATATCCAGTGGTCATCGTCGTGACCTTGGAGTCCTTGCCAAAGTAGTTCATGTACTCGGCGAGCTTGTTGGCGCCATCGACCGGCTTGCCGTCGTTGTTGATGATGTTTTCGACGGTGTTCGAGTACGGAACAACCAGCGAGAACATCTCCTTGCCCTTGCCGTTGTCGCTCTGCTTAAACTGCTCGGCAATCTGGGCGTTGCCAAGGCGGATCTGACTGACGGTCTTGGTCGCCTGCATATCGCGCAGCGCTCCGTCATCACCGGTGAGCGCGTGCTGCTTGATCTTGTCGACCGCGTCGCCCATGTTGCCGGTCTCGGTGGGGAGGAACTCGCCCATAAAGGCGCCCTTGTCCCCCATCTTCGCCGCCTCTTTGAGGTACTTGTCGATGACGGTCTGGTTGAAGGTGGGATCGTTGGCGATCTCGTCTGGCTTCTTGCCAGCAAACTGCTTCTGGAACTCCGGCGAGTCCTTAAGCTTGTCGTACA
>Ga0154020_10000257_pt1 | contig 64001 bp, 49 predicted proteins | sample Klosneuvirus_201_FD_109709 | JGI IMG/M metagenome (GOLD analysis project Ga0154020, IMG submission 109709) | Active sludge microbial communities from wastewater, Klosterneuburg, Austria - Klosneuvirus_20160825_MG | ecosystem: Engineered > WWTP > Aerobic digester > Activated sludge | place...
CCCAATTGTCCGGCAAGCGCGGCGATGGTTTCGCCGGTAGGCGATGGGGCTGGAATAGCCGTGGCCGCGATGGCCGCGCTCTCGACCTTCTCATCGACGGCCGGCGGCAAAAGCACCTGATCGATGACGTGAATCACGCCGTTACGCGCAGGCACATCGCTGGTGAGAATGTGAGCGCCGTTGACTGTCACGCCGCCGTTGATGGCAAAGGTCAATGGTTTGCCTTCCAGCGTGGCTGCATTCATGCCGTTGACAATGTCCGCAGCCTTTAGCGCGCCGCCAACGACATGATATTTGAGGACATTGGCTAACATCGTTGGGTCAGCCAGGAGTGCGTCGAGTTCGCCGGCTGGCAGCGCCGCAAATGCCTCTTCGCTAGGCGCAAAAACGGTGAAGGGACCATCACCCGCCAACACGTCACTCAGACCCGCAGCTTGAATCGCGGCCACGAGCGTCGGGAATTGGCCGGAGGCAGCCGCTGTGTCGACAATGGTGAGCAGGTCAGCGTTCTCGGTTGTTGCCGCGGCGGCCTCGGTCGACGTCTGTTCGGGGGCGGATGTTTCCTCCACCACCGGCACGAGCACTTTGTCGATCACGTGGATGATGCCGTTGGCTACGACAAGGTCGGCGGTAGCGATGGCGGCGTCGCCGACTGTCATCGCGTCGCCCAGCGCGTTGACGGCAAGCGGCGCGCCCTGCATCGTGGTGAGTTCTCCTTCAGCGATGTCGGCTGCGGTGAGCGCCTGCCCGTCAATGACATGGTAAAGCAACACCTGGGTCAATTGTTCTGGGTCCGCAAGCAGCGATTCCAGCGCGCCGGCTGGCAATGCCGCAAACGCGGCGTTAGTAGGCGCAAAGAGGGTGAAGGGGCCGGCGCCTGCGAGCGCATCGCTGAGACTGGCAGCGTCCAGCGCGGTCGCCAGGGTCGAGAACTCTGGATCGCCAAATACCAAGCCGCGCGCCGTGGTCTGGACGTCGGTCACGGCAAAGGGTTTCATGATGATGCGGTCGCGTACAGTCACAGGGTTGTCCGCGCCATCGGGGAATTCGTAGACCCCGATTTCACCACTGTCGGTGTGCAACATGGCAAAGAGGGCGTCGGTAAGACCCACGGGAGTGATCGCGACCTTGACGTTGGCGCTGATGCCGTCAGGCGCCGCGGCGTAACCGAGTACTGCACCCGGCTTTCCATTGTCGTCAGCGTGGATGACTACCCATCCTGGCCCGTTGCTGGTCAGTCGCGTGATATTCACCTGGTTATCGACGACAGGCTGATCGATGGCAAAGATATCGGGCGTAAACTGGGCAAGCACGGCCGGCGCGATGCCCAATAGCGCCAACAGAATCAGCACAAGGCTAAGCACATAAGTGCGTTTCGGCATAAAGCGGCTCCTGACTTGCGGTGCGGCTTGGTTATTGGGTTTTGCCGTCGCCGAAGATGGCGAACGTGCGCTATGTATCCATGCGTCGCGGTGAGGGAAGTTTCCGGCGCTGTTTGTATTCTAAATCACTTTTGCGGCATCTGCAATGCCGCATCTACGTGCGCGTCGCTGGCTTTTGGGTCGCTCTGCAAACATGCCTGCCAGTATCATGTCCCTCGGTCATCTCTCCTGTGCCGTACAGCCGATTTGGAAGCTGGCGACCAAACAAGGCTCCTTCATTTTGCTACACTGCCTGCTCGGAGCGGTCATTACAGCAAACATGTGGCCCGACTGTAGTTCGGATCAACGCCACCGTCATCGCAAAAGCAGGAGATGTATTCGTGAATGATGCACCTGAAATGGCGCCTTACGCGCGGCATGTTTTTATCTGTACTGGCATCTATTGCGATCCGCTTGGCAAGGCGGAACGGCTTTATCATCTGCTCGGCAAGTATCTTGGCGAACTTAGCGCATATGACAACCCAGTGCGCGTCAAGCGCGGTCTCACCCCCTGCCTGGGCGTTTGTTACAACGGGCCGTTGTTGGTCGTCTATCCAGAAGGCATCTGGTACCACAGCGTCGATGAATCTCTGTTGCGGCGCATCGTCGACGAACACCTCCGCCAAAATCGCCCCGTTGAAGAGTTTGTCTTTCATCGCCTCTTGCCCGCGCCGCACGCTATGGATGAAGCCCTGAACTCTCCGTGATGTTTCTCACTGGGATGCTTTTCACTGGCGTGGCCGACGCAGGGGTTGCGCTGCCGTCAACGCGGCGTCGATGGCCTGGTTGCTATCGTGCGCGACGGTAGACTCCGATGTACGCAGCAACCATGCCAGGAATTCGATGTTGCCGGCGGGGCCGGGCGCTGGGGATACGGTCAACCCGGCGACCGTCAGCCCCAACGAGGCAGCCAACGTGCAGAAATCAACAAGCACGCTGCGATGAGTTTCGGGATCGCGCACGACGCCGCCCTTGCCGACATGGTCGGCATCCGCTTCAAATTGCGGCTTGATGAGGGTGATGACCTGCCCCTCAGGCTTGATCAGCCTGAGCGCCGCTGGCAAAACCAGCGACAAACTGATGAAACTGGCGTCGATCACAGCGAGGTCGGCGTAAGCGTCATCAGGTAAAGCGTCTAGATGACGCACGTTTGTCCGGTCAAGCACGACGACGCGCGGGTCAGTTTGCAGCTTCCAGGCCAGTTGACCGTAGCCCACATCGATGGCGTAGACGCGCGCCGCACCGCGCTGGAGCAGGCAGTCGGTGAAACCGCCGGTGCTGGCGCCAATATCGACGGCGACGACTCCTGTCGCGTCTACCGCAAACGCGTCGAGCGCCGCGGCCAATTTCAACCCGCCACGGCTGACATAAGGCAGCGGCGCGCGCACGCTGATTGCCGCATTATGGAGGACGGTGCGCCCCGGTTTGTCATGGCGCACCCCGTTGACATCGACTTCGCCCGCCATGATCAGCCGTTGCGCCTGTTCGCAGCTTGCGGCAAGACCGCGCGCCACGAGCAGCAAGTCCAGTCGTTCCTTTTTCGGCGCCGCCGTTGTCATGATTGATTGTCGTGGCTCGCCTGCGATTTCGATATTAGCAAGCGTTCCGGTAACATGAGGCGTCGTCTAGCGTAATGTTTTTGGTGTTCGGCGCAGAAATCGGCGCCATTTCGACTGTTCAAGGATTCGTGCATGTCTTCTTCATCCGCGCCCGCGTCCCTGGCTGGTGAGCGCAAGAATTTCACTGGATTGTTGCGCACGATGCGACCGCGCCAGTGGGTCAAGAGCGTCATCGTCTTTGCCGCGCTGGTTTTCGACGGGAAGTTGTTTGTCCCCGAACTGTTTGCGAAAACGCTGGCGATGTTTATCGCGTTTTGTCTGATTTCCAGCAGCGTCTACATTATCAATGACTTGGTCGATATGGAAAAGGATCGCCAGCACCCGCGCAAACGGTCGCGGCCGCTGGCAAGTGGCCAGTTGGAGGCGCGCATTGCTGTGGCGGCGGCCGCGCTGCTGGCCGTGGTCGCGATGGGCGGCGCGTTCTGGCTCGATCTTTGGGCCGGCGTCGTCCTGCTCATCTATCTGGTGCAGAATATTGCCTACAGCTTCTGGCTCAAGAACATCGTGATCCTGGATGTCATGGTGCTGGCATTCGGGTTCTTACTGCGCGTGCTGGCCGGTGTGGTGGTGGTGCAGGTGGATAACTTCAGCCCGTGGCTCTATATCTGCGTGACGCTGCTGGCGCTATTCCTGGGTTTTGGCAAACGACGCCAGGAGATCGTGCTGCTCGAAGGGGAGGCCGCCAATCATCGCGCCATTCTGTCGGAATATAATCTGCCGCTGCTGGATCAGATTATCAGCATGGTAGTGACGGCCACGTTGGTCTCCTACACCTTTTACAGTTTCGACGCAACGACGGCGCTGGCGCACTCCAAGATGCTGCTCACGGTGCCCTTTGTCTTCTACATGCTGGCGCGCTATCTCTATCTCGTGCATGTCAAGCACCTGGGCGGCGCGCCCGACGAACTGCTGCTCGAAGATCGTCCGCTTTTAATGAACAGCATCCTGTGGGCGATGGCGGTGGTGGCGTTGATCTATGTGTGGAAATAAAGAGATGATGAGATTGAGAGATTAGAGATTTTGGCTTGTGGAAAAGCGATATCCGCCCTGTCCAATCTCTCAATCTCTCAATCTCTATTTTTTACTCTTCCTGCACGAACTGCGCCCACGCCCCGTCCATGCCGTCATCAGTTACGCCGTAGAAGATGCGAAGCTTTTCCCCTTCACGCAGGGCGAGGTCGTAGCGAGGCTTGCCTGCGCGCCGTTCCATGCGCACAAAGCCGGCGTTGTCGCGCCATTGAATCTTGCTCAGATCGATTTGATTGTCCTCGACCTGCTGGATGGCATAGCTCCACAACTTGCGCGCGCCTTTGCGCGTTACATTTTTGATCACGTGACCGTTGCGCAAGTCGCGAATCGTGTAGAAACGGTTGCCGTTGCGCTCGTCGCTGTCGACAATCTCGACACCCACTTGCGGTAGATAAAAGGTTGCATCGTGGGGCGGGAGCGTCGGCGTCGCGCCTTCGTCGGCTGCGGGGATAGGGACGCTCGCCTTGGCGGCGCCGTTCTTGGGCGCCGCGCCGTTGCGACGATTATTCGGCTGCCGGCGCTCATTTTTCGCGGCGGGTTTTGCCGACGCTTCAGTGACAGGGGGCGGCGCGGCTTCGTCATGATCCGGATCGAACCCAAGCGCCTCGCGCACGAGCGCCACGATCTCATCGCGCACGGCCAGGCTGGTTTCGGCCTCATCGCGCACGTAGAATTTGTTGTCGTCCAGCGCGTAGGGAATATCTAACCCTTTTGACACCTGCACGCGCAGGATTTTGGCGCTCTGGCTTTGCATGACGTCGATTTTCGCTTCCAGTTGCGGCGTCATGCGCTCGCCGATTGCCTTGCGGATGTCTTGCTCGACTTGCGCCGGCGAAGTGATGCCACGCAACTTGTCTTTGCCTGGCTTGGCGCCCACGTAGACGACGCCGCCGGCCGTGTTGGCAAACGCGCAGATGTCGGCAAGGATGGCGTCGAACTTCCCGCCGCGCTGCGCCGTCGACTCTTGGAAGCTTTGCACGAGCGTTGGCCCTTCGTCGCGCACGACATCCAGCGGGTCGAAAGGCTTGTCGGCCGGTCGCGCCGGTCGCACGCGGTCGAATTGCTTGGAGCGCAACAGCGCGGCCAGCGCCTCGAAGGTTGGCTCGTCCAGCAGCAGTTCGGTGGCGCGGTCGCCGACGCCGAGCCGTTTTGGATTCTTGGGATCCATGGTGAGCCTGTGCGCGTCGCTGCCCTGTAGACAATGCATCCGCCGCGGATATTCCGATTTGCTGCCGTTGAAAAAGCGCGCGGTCGAGCGGCCAGGCCGGTCAAGATCGGTGACCTCCAGCGCGTCCAAATTGGCATCTTGCGTGTACGCGATCTTGGTCTGGCCGCCAAAGGGGAAATTGCGCATAGCAACCCCGTGCGTGCTGTTGGCGTGCGCGGCAATCACGAGACCACCGGACTCGCGAATCATGTGATAAGCAGAAATGACTTCAGTGGTGGCGCCAGTTTCAGTACTCCCCTCGTCGAGTTTGGCGGTGGGGACCTTCATCGCCAGCAAAATGTGTTCCAACTGGCGAACAGACGTTTCGGGCGGGAAAATGGCAAGAATATGGAACCCAAAAGTGGCTGTAAACTCAAACCCGGGCAAAACCACCACCTGATTCCCCAATGTGCGCCATTCTTGCAGCCGCCCCTGTTCTTCGGGCGTCAGACGGCCCTGCGCCTCTAGCTGCGTCAACCAATCCAACTCTCGGCGAATCGCGCCGATGCCTGCCACTGTGTTGTGATCCGTAATGGCGATGATCTCCAACCCTTGCTCAACCACCTTGCGCAACCACGCTAAATAACTAACGCCTGGTTCTTCATAGTCGCCGGATGCGGGTGTGTGCAGGTGAAGATCAGCCTTGAACCACTTGCGTTGTGGCTTCACACTTTGTGGCGCCTGTTGCGTGCCACTATTCAATTTTTTCTTTCGAGTCACAAATACACCGACCTCCTCGGTTCATTTTTCATGTAAATACGATGCCATGCGAGCGCAAACAGTTCTATGCAGCAAAACATTGTTCGCGCTCGCATAACTTTTTAACATAAAACTGAGCTGATTGTCCAGTATTACAGCTTCCGTTTTCACAGCGTTTGCGTCGATCATTCCTGATGCGGGCGCATGGTGATGATCGGTCGCGTGTCCACTGGTTGCGCATCTGGCTGTTTGCGCCGACGCGGGCTGGACTTGGCAGGCGCCGCGCTGGCAGGAAGTTCGCCTTTGCCGCTCTTGTCTGCCTCTTCGTTGGAGAGCAGCGCCGCCACCAACACTTCATCGACTGTATTGACGAAGACAAATTTCATCTGTTTGCGCACCGCTTCCGGCAACTCGTCCAGATCCGATTCGTTGCGCCGCGGCAGAATGACCGTATCGAGCCCGTAGCGCGCGGCCGCAAGCACCTTCTCCTTGACGCCGCCGATCGGCAGCACCTTGCCGCGCAGGGTGATCTCGCCCGTCATGCCCAGCTTCGGACGCACGGGGCGGTTTGTAAGTAGACTCGCCAGGGCCGTCGCCATCGTGATGCCGGCGCTCGGCCCGTCTTTGGGGATCGCCCCTTCCGGGATGTGCAGATGCAGGTCGGAACGGTTGAAAAACTCAGGGTCGATGCCCAGGCTCTCGGCGCGGTTGCGCACGTAACTCAACGCCGCCTGCGCGCTCTCCTTCATCACCTCGCCAAGTTGACCGGTGAGGGTATAGCCTTTGGCGCCAGGTACGCGCGTCGCCTCGAAAAAGGTGATGTCACCGCCGGCCTCCGTCCACACCAGACCGATGGCGACGCCCGGATTCTCCAGGCGCTCCTCGATTTCCTCGTCAAAGAAGCGTCGCTTGCCGAGATAGATCGCCACATCCTTGCGCTTCACCGTGCGCCCGCGTTTAATCTCGCCAGCCGCCACGCCCGCGGCAATCTTGCGGCAGACCTTGCCGATCTGCCGCTCCAGGTTGCGCACACCCGCCTCACGCGTATAGCCCTGGATGATTTCGCGCAATGCGTCATCAACCAATTTGACCTCGCTGGGCCGCAAACCGTTCTCTTTGATCTGGCGCGGCACCAGATAGCCTTTGGCGATATTGACCTTCTCGTCTTCGGTATAGCTGCTCAACTGGATGATCTCCATGCGGTCGCGCAGCGCCGGTGGGATCGTGTCGAGCACGTTGGCGGTGGTGACAAAAAGCACCTGGCTCAGGTCGAAGGGCACGTCCAGATAATGGTCGCGGAATTCGCGGTTCTGCTCCGGGTCGAGCACTTCCAACAGCGCACTGCTGGGATCGCCGCGGAAGTCGCGCCCCAGCTTGTCGACCTCGTCGAGCATGAAGACGGGGTTGCGGCTCTCAATGCGGCGCAGGCTCTGAATGATGCGGCCCGGCATGGCGCCGATGTAGGTGCGCCGGAAACCGCGGATGTCGGCCTCATCGCGGATGCCGCCGAGCGCCAGGCGGATAAAGCGCCGGTTCATGGCGCGCGCGATGCTCAGGCCAAGGCTTGTCTTGCCGACGCCGGGCGGGCCGACAAAGCAGAGCACCAGCCCTTCGCGCTCGCGGCGAATCTTATCGCCCACATCATCCGGCTCTTGCGCCCGCTTCTTGCGCCGCTCCGAGCGCAGCTTGCGCACCGCCAAAAACTCCAGAATGCGCTCTTTGATCTCCGCCAGCCCGTAGTGATCCTCGTCAAGCACCTGACGCGCATGTTTGATGTCCAGGTTGTCGGATGTCGCGGTGCGCCAGGGCAGACTTACCATCAGATCCAGATAAGTTTTGATGACGCTGTACTCGGCGGCCTGGATCGGCATCCGGCGCATACGCGACAACTCGCGCATTGCCTCGCGCTCGGCTTCTTCGCTCATGCCCGCCGCGGCGATGCGCTCTTCCAACTCGCGGATGTCGGCGGCGTGTTCGTCCTCTTCGCCCAGCTCCTTCTGGATCGCCCGCATCTGCTCGCGCAGAAAGAACTCGCGCTGCATCCGTTCCATCTCGCCCTGCGCTTCGGACTGGATTTTGCGCCCCAGTTCGAGCACTTCGAGTTCTTTTTTGAGCAATTGGATCAGCCGCAGCAACTTGTCGCGCACCCGATCCATCTCCAAAAGCGCCTGGGCGTCCGCGACCTTCAGGCGCATACTGCTCGCCACCAGGTAGGCGAGTTGACGTCCATCATCGACGTTGATCGACATGATCGTCAGCTCATCGGGCATCTGCGGTTCCAACTCGATCAGCTTGCGGAAGAGATCCTGGACGGCGCGCATCAGCGCCTCCATCTCCAGCCCATCCTCGAGCACTTCCGGCACGATCTCGATGCGGGCGCGCAGGAAAGGCTCCTCCTGCGTGTATTCGAGCAGGCGTATACGCTCCAACCCCTGCACCAGCAGCCGCATGGTGCCGTCGGGCGTCTTGAGCACGCGATGCACCTGCGCGGCAGTGCCAATATGATGCACCTCGCCCGGTGACGGCTCGTCGACGTCTTCGTTCTTGCTCGTGACCAACGCAATGATGCGGTTGTTGGGCAGCGTCTTTTCGACCAGTCGGATGCTGCGCTCCTGGCCGATCGGCAGCGGCAGCCACATCATCGGGTAGATCACTACACCGCGCAGGGGCAGCACGGGCAGGTCGTCGGAAATAATCGGCTCCGGCAGGCGCTCTACGGGCGAATTCTGCTCGCGGAATTCGTCAGACTCATAAAGCACCTCATCTTCGCCGTCTTCGTCCCAGTCATCCATTTCAAAATCTATCGAATCGTAGTTCATGCCCTGTGGCCTGTGCTGATCGTTTCGTGCGTGTCGAAAATTTGCGATGGCGTGCACGGCAGCGCCAGCCGCGTCACATTGGCCGGCTATTTTGCAGTCCATGCGGCGCGCGCCATCAAAAAGCTACTCTTCTGTAAAAAATCTTCTGTCGAAAGTGTTCCCATTATTTCACAAGCATTCATTGTACCATATCCCTCAACAGACCCTAGTCATACCATTCCTTTGGGGAAATTTGCTGTAAGCAAGACAGCACGTAGTGAGATCACGAGTGGTGCTGACAATGGCGGTCGAGGCGTGATCGAGTAAACTATAGCTGTTTGCTCCCACCATCTTGCTGTGCGCGGGGGTGATCCACACAACCCGCAGCGCAGCCAGCCGAGAGGATATCCACATGAATGCAGCGCAATTGACGACAACGGAGTTTGTAGACGCTCTGGCCGCGGGACAGCCGACGCCAGGCGGCGGCGGTGCAGCCGCGCTGACAGGCAGCCAGGCTGCCGCACTCGTGAGCATGGTGATCAACTTCACCGTGGGCAAGAAAAAGTACGCCGCAGTCGAGGCGGAGATGCAGCGTTACCTGGCGCGCAGTGAAACCTTGCGCGCCGAGCTGCTGGCCGCGGTCGATGCGGATGCCGCGGCATTCGACGCAGTGGCCGCCACCTATTCCCTGCCCAAGGAGACGGACGCGGAAAAGGCCGCCCGCACCGACGCCATGCAGCAGGCGCTCAAACATGCGGCCGCGGTGCCTTTTGCCGTGGCCGAGCAATGTCTGGAGATCATCCGGCTCAGCGCCCCCGTCGGCGCTAAAGGCAACACCAACGTGGTGAGCGACGCCGCGACCGCCCTCTATCTTGCCTTTGCCGCACTCAAAAGCGCCATCGTCAACGTCAATATCAACCTTAAGTTCATCAAGGATGCTGACTTTGTCGAAGCCTGGGCAGCGAAGGTCGCGACATTTCTTACCGACGCCGACGCCGCCTATGCTGAGACAAAGGCCGCCATCGAAGGCGCGCTGGGGGTGACGTTATGACCGCGCACCTGCTCGACGGCCGCGCGCTCGCCAAAACGATCCGCGAGACGCTCAAGCGCGATTTTGCCGCCTTCCAACGCCGCACCGGCGCGACGCCGACGCTTGCCGTGCTGCGCATTGGCGAGGATGAAGCCAGCGCCGGCTATGCCCGCGCGCTTCAAAAAACGTGTGGTGGCGTGGGCGCCGACTTCCGCGCGGTCGACCTTCCCCTTTCCGCACAGCAGGTGGAAGTCGAAGAGGCGCTGGCCGAACTCAACACCTCGCCGCTGGTGCACGGCATCATGATCCTGGAGCCGACGCCCGATCACATCAGCCACCCTGCGCTGATCGATCTGCTCAACCCGGCAAAGGATGTGGACGGCGTACATGCCATCAACGCGGGGCGCCTTGCCGCGGACCGGCCGCCCTATTTTGTCCCCGCCACGCCCGCCGGCGGTATTCGCCTGCTCGAACAGGCGGACGTCGCCTTCAAGGGCAAGGAAGCGGTCATCGTCGGACGCAGCGATATCGTCGGCAAGCCGATGGCCTTGCTGCTGCTGCATCGCCATTGCACCGTCACCCTTGCGCACAGCCGCACCGTCGATCTGCCCGGCGTCTGCCGCCGCGCCGACATTCTCTGTCTGGCGGTGGGACGCCCGGAAATGGTCAAGGCCGATTGGGTCAAACCGGGCGCTGTCGTCGTCGATTTTGGCACGACCTACACTGACGATGGGCTTAAAGGCGACTGCGACCAGGCCGGCGTCGCCGAGGTCGCCGGCATGTTGACGCCGGTGCCAGGTGGGACTGGGCCGGTGACCAACGTGATCCTGATGGAGAATCTGCTGCGCGCGGCCGAACGTGCAGTCAGCGCCTGAAACGGATCGATGGCGAACGCTAACGCTGCATCACCGCAGGGGCCGCCGGCTCCCCCCACGCCGGCCCCTGCGCAATACTTCAGCGACGCTGCCGAGCGATCCGTCTGGCGTCAGTTTGACGCGGCGGCGTGGCGTCACTTGCTGGCCCTTGCCCTCTTGCTGGCCGCGACGCTGCTGGCTACCTGGCCGCTGGCGCTCAATCTCACCACTGCCATTCCGGGGGACAGCTTCGACGGCTGGCAAAACTACTGGAACCAATGGTGGATCAAACAGGCGCTGGTCGACCACATCACCAACCCGCTGGTCACCGACCTGCTTTATTACCCGACCGGCGTCACGCTTTACTTTCACACACTGAACCCCTTCAACGGGCTGACGACGTTGCCAGTCCAGCTTGCCTTTGGCCTGATCGCCGCCTACAACGCCGTGGTGCTGATGAGTTGGGTGCTGGCGGGGTATGGCATGTTTCTGCTGACGCGCTGGGTGATTTTGGGCGAGGGGCGAGGGGCGAGGGGCGAGAGACGAGTGAGCATCTTTGCAGGATTTATTGCCCCGTTCGTGGCGGGGCTGATTTACACGTTGTCGCCCTTTCACATGGCGCATCTGCTTGGCCACATGCAGGTGATGAGCCTGCAATGGATGCCCTTTTACATCCTGGCGCTGCTGCGCAGCCTGCGGCTTGCTGAGCAAGGGCGTCCCTGGCGGCGCGCGGCGCTGTGGGCGGGTCTCTTCCTGATCCTCACCGGGTTGTGCGACTGGTACTTCGTCCTCTACCTTTTTCTCTTTACGGCGGTCACGGTCGTGTGGCACTGGGCAACGCCGCCGGGTCGTTTTGGCTGGCGGAAACTGGGACGCGTGCTGGCGCCGCCGCTGCTGGCTGGTCTGTTTTTTGCCGTCACGCTCAGTTTCTGGCTCATTCCGATGGTGCTGGAGGCGACGCGCTTTCGCTTCATGGTGCGTCCCGCCGCCGATTTGTACATCCTCAGCGCCAGCGTCATGGATTTTCTCGTCCCCAACCGGCTGCACGCGCTCTTTCGCCCGGCAAGCTTCACCTGGATCGGCAACCAGATCGCGCCGGTCAGCGAGCGCACGCTCGCCATTGGCTATGGCGCGCTGGCGTTGGCCGTGACCGCATTGGCGCTGGCGCGGCGCCAGGCCGCGTACTGGTGGATGATGGCGCTCTTCTTTTTCATGCTGGCGCTTGGCCCGCAGTGGCAATGGGGCAACATCACCTGGCAGGAGATCCCGGCCTCAGCGTTGAGCGGTGCGGAGCTAACCAGTTGGACGCCCTACGGTCTGCTCAACAAGCTGGTGCCCTTCATGCGCATCAGCCGCAGCGTGAGCCGCTTTGCCGTAATGGTGCAGCTTTGCGTCGCGGTGCTGGCGGGCATGGGGCTGTGGCATCTGCTCAGCGTGCTGCGACGGCGCCGCGGCAATACGCGCCTCCTCGCGGCGACGGTGTCTGTGGCAACAATCGGCGTGCTGCTCTTTGAATACTGGGTGGCGCCCTATCCACTCAGCCCGCCCGACACGCCGGCCTGGTACGCCGAACTTGCCGCCGATCCCGACCCGCGCGCCGTGCTCAATCTGCCCATGAACTACGACCGGCCTGGCTATCTGCTCTATCAGACCGTGCACGGCAAACCGCTAACCGTCGCCTACATCAGCCGCGATGACCCGCGCACGCTCACTGAGCGCACGCCGGTGCTCCAACATTTTCGCCATCTGGGGCCGGACATCATTGCCGTCGACCCGGTGCAGGTGGCGAGCACAGTCTTCACCGACCTGGGCATCGGCACGGTGGTGCTGGATCGCTACAAGATGCCCGGCGGCGAGGAGCGCACGTACACGGAGGAACTGGCCGCGGCGATCTTTACCGGGCAGGCGCCGATCTTCGAGGACGAACGCATCACAGCCTACAAGGTGACGCCGACGGAGGAACCGCAGCCTTACCTCATGCTGGGCGCGCTGGATTGGGGGCCGCTCGCACGCGGCGAAGGCATTGTCCCGCACCGCACGCTGCAAGGCGACCGCGCCGAAGTGATCGTGCAGCATCCGCCGGAGACGGGGACGGTGGCGCTGCGCTATGCCAGCGCGGCGCCGGTCGCGCTCTCAGTGGTCGTCGCCGGCGATGACACGGCGCTGGCAAGCAGCGACGGGGCGACGGGCGAAGTGCGTATCGATCTGGCGGAGGCTTTGCGCGCCGCCCGTGCGCTTGGGCTGGCGGAAAGTCCGTTGTCGCTGCGGATTGAGGTTGAAGGGGATGCACCGGTGCGCGTGGAGGAGATTGTCCTCACTGCTCCGTAGCCGTTTCGACTTGCCGCGCCAGTTCTGCAATGCATGCCCGTCGCTTTTGCAAATTTGCTGGCTAAAGCGTTCGAAGAAGAGAATACAAGATGAGTCGCATGACTGTTCGCCTGCCCGCTTCGCTGCACCAGCAGCTAAATCAACTGGCGCAGGAAGAAGGGGTTTCTATGAATCAGTACATTGTCTATGCTTTGACGCGCCAAGCCGGGATGTTATACGATCTGATCCCCACCACCGCAGCCGAGCGCCAGGCAGAGCATCAGCGGTGGAGCGAACTGCGCAACCGGCTGGACGCTCTGCCCACCACCGCAGCCGTGCACATTGCCCTGGAAAGCCGAGAAATGGTCGAGCCAGAACCTGACCTGTCGCCGGCGGCGCGCACCCTGAACCGGCGCATAGAACGAAAAGCCTGAAGCGTAGATTGCGCAGGAATAGCCGAGGTTTTCGCCCCTCGCAACTCGCCCCTCCTCTTATTCTCCCGTCCGCACCAATCGCCAATCCCCCAGGCTGTCCAGCAACGCGTAGACGCGATCGTGCCGCGTCTGCAAGCGCGCGTCGGCGACTGGCGCCTCGTCGATCACCTCGTCGATAAAGCGATCCGACGGGCAGTAGACTTCAAGCCGCGCGGTCGCGGGGTCGGCGCCGCTGTCGCGCAGGCGGGCGAGCACCGCGCGCAGCGCTTTTTCCAGCGTGTCGTAGAGCGCCTGGTCGGGCGTCGGCTGGCCGGCAAAGCGCATCTGTACGGGCTGAGGCGCATACCCCGGCCACTGCAAGATATATTCGGCGCTGGCTGTGGCGCCATTGGGGAAGATCAATCCACGCAGGATAACGACAATCGGCGCTTCCGGCGCCTGGCCGGGCAGCGGCGCCATCTGATGGGGCGCCGCGTTGGCCGCACCCGACGGCGCGCCGAGCACGACATGGCCGCTGACTGTAGGTTGATGGTTGGCGTCGCGCGGGGCAGCCATGCGCAGCGGTGCGCGTGGGAGCGCCTGGGCAGCGGAGACAGGCGGTGGCATAGGGGCAACGTCGGCTTTCGCCGCACGCATTCCGCCTAGCGCAGGCGCCACACTCATGCGCCGCTGATCGGTGCTGAGATCGTCAAATTGCAGCAACCCGCTGACGCGCAAGCGGCGCGCCAGGGTGCGACGCTGCGCGGGCGTAAGTCCGCGGATTGAGTCGACAATCGCATCTACCATGGTGGCATCGGGCATAGTCGGCGCCTCGCAAGAGGTGACAATCGTGGGCGTGCGCGGATGGTCACGGCACGGGCTGGCGTTGTTGCCGCTGCTCGGCGCGCGCCTTTTCCCACAAGAAATGCAGGTTGTTCAGGTGGAATTGCTGCACCAGACCGCCCAGCGGGATGCGGCTGTGCTCGAACTGTTCGATGTCGTACTCGGCCAGGTCGTGTTTTGTGGCGCCTTCGGCCATCAGACGCTTCACCAGGTTTTGGATGTCGGTCAGGTAGCGCGCGGCGGCGTCGATGCTGCTGGTGACTTCACCGCGCAGGAGGATGTCGCCGTGTCCCTGCACGATGCATTCCAGGTTGAAGTCATGCAAATTGCGCAACGAGCGCATATACGCGTCGATGTCGGCAAAGGGCGAGGCAATCATCGGCGCCGGCATCATCAGGTCGCTGGCAAAGAGCACCTTGTCCTCGCGCACATGCACCACACAGGCGTCAGGGCTTGGCCCAGGTGTGTGCATCAGGTGCAATGTTTTGCCGCCCAGCCGGATCACCATCCCTTCACTAAAGACCACTTTGGGGAAGCGGATCGACACCTGACGCAGCTCTGGTGTGTGTTCCTTGGCCTCCTCAAGCGCTTGGACGCCGTACTGTTTCAACATCTGCAAACAGGTTTCGTGCGCGATCAATTCGGCGGCGGGGAAAAAGCAAGACCCGTACACGTGGTCCGCATGGCTGATCGTGTTGATGACATAGCGGATGCCCTGCGGACAGACACGCTGTGCAAAATCGATGAGCTGGCGGGTCTCTGAGGGAAAGGGCAGCGTGTCGATGAGAATGCCGCCCTCGGCGGTGACGACCAATCCCGCATTTACCTCCACAAAAAGACGACTCGTAAACACCCAGGTATCGTCGGCGACGCGCGTACGAATTATACTCACTGCTTTTCCCTCGATCCTGATTCTCAAAACGACGTGTTCAGCCACGACAGTTTTGCGATACTAGCACAGACGCCCAGTCAAAGTCAAAAAGATTGACATAAAAATGGAATAGGCAAAGCAAAAGCCGCCTGGAAACTCCAGACGGCTGATAAACTTTGCAGGACTCCACAGCGCCGTGTGGTCAGTGGGTACGAACCTGCGTAAGCAGGTGGGTGCAGACTGGACGCTTCCGTCTTGCCTTGTGGGCTACCACATCCACGTCGCTTGGTCTAGCTCCCGTTTGTGAAGTGTTGGCTCGCCCCGTGTGCCAACTCATCACGGACGCTGCAGAGTCAACTTCAGTATAGCACAGGCGGCATAGGTGGCAAGACGACGCGCGCCCATTTCGCCTGGATCATGATAGTGGTCAAGGATTCCCCTGTTTTTGCGGCAGGCGCACGGCGATCGCAAGTTCTTCCAATTGCGCATCGGTTACCGGGCACGGTGAATCGAGCATGAGATCGGTGCCGGCGGCCGTCTTCGGGAAGGCGATTACGTCGCGGATGCTGGTCGCTTCGGCAAAGAGGGCGACCAGGCGATCGATGCCCAGGGCAATGCCGCCGTGCGGAGGGGCGCCGTATTGAAACGCTTCGAGCAGATGGCCGAATTGAGCCTGCGTCTGTGCGCTGGTCAGCCCCAGCCGCGCAAAGAGCCGATCCTGCAAATCGCTGCGATGGATGCGGATGCTGCCGCCGCCGATCTCCCAGCCGTTGAGCACCACGTCGTAGGCTTTGGCAAGCACGCTGCCGGGGTCGCTTTCCAGCTTCTCCCAATCCTCGTCGCGCGCGCTTGTAAAAGGATGATGCACGGCCTGCCAGCGCTGTTCGTCTTCGTTGTACTCCAACAGCGGGAAGTCGACGACCCAGCAATAGGCCAGCAGCATGGGGTCGATGAGGTTGGCGCGGCGGCCGATCTCCAGGCGTAGATTTGCCAGACACTGGTTGACGACTGCCAATTTGTCCGCCACGATCAAGATCAGGTCGCCCTGGCTGGCTTCGCTGCGCGCGACAATGCCCTGAAGCTCGGCGGGCGACAGGAACTTCGTCACCTGACTGCGCAGGCTCGCATCCGGATAATTGCCCGACGCGTCCGGTTCGCCGGCAACGCCGATCCAAACCAAGCCCTTGGCGCCATAGTGCTTGACAAAATCGGTCAATTCATCGATCTCGCGCCGCGAAAGCCCATTGCCGCCGGGAAAGACGACGCCCTTGACCGCGCCGCCGCTGGCGACAGCATTTTTGAAGACGCCAAACTCGCTGGCGCCGACAAGATCGTTGATGTTGAACAGCCGTTGACCAAAGCGCAAATCCGGCCGGTCGATGCCATAATATTCCACGGCGTCGGCATAGCTGATGACTGGAAAGGGCAACGTGAGCATGCGCTTGTTAGGCAACATAACGCCGCTGAGTTCGATCAACAACGCTTCGATCAGGGCGCGGATGTCGGCGGCGTCGACAAAACTCATCTCCAGATCGAGCTGCGTGAACTCCGGCTGGCGGTCGGCGCGCAGATCTTCGTCGCGGAAACAGCGGGCGATCTGAAAGTAGCGTTCCATGCCCGCCACCATCAACAACTGCTTGAGTTGCTGCGGACTTTGCGGCAGGGCGTAGAATTCACCGGGTTGAAGACGGCTGGGCACGACAAAGTCGCGCGCGCCCTCCGGCGTGCTCTTGAGCAAGATCGGCGTCTCGACTTCGATAAAATCGCGCGCTGAGAAGTACTCGCGGATAAAGCGCACGATGTGATGGCGCAGCACCAGGTTCTGCGTCATGCGGGGCCGGCGGATATCGAGATAGCGATATTTGAGACGCAGCATTTCATCCACTTCGTCCGCGGCGCTGGAAATGTAGAAGGGCGGATTCTTGGCGGTGTTGAGAATGGTGACTGACTCGGCGATCACTTCGATGTCGCCTGTGTTCAAGTTTGGGTTGCGCAGCCCTTCGGGGCGCGCGGCAACCTTGCCGCTCACCTGCACGACATACTCGCTGCGCGCTTGCACTGCCACGCTATGCGCGGCCGGCGCCTGTTCGGAGTCAATCGTCACTTGTGTGAGGCCAAAGCGGTCGCGCAGGTCGATGAAAATCAGCCCACCGTGGTCGCGGCGTCGATTCACCCACCCGGCCAGAGTTACAGTTTCACCGATATGCTCCAAGTTTAGTGCGCCGCATGTATGCGTTTTCAACATAACTTGCTTCCTATTCAGTTGATTCGTTCAATTTAGGCGACGCCCGCGTGGGCAATCAACCGTACATTGTAGCGGTCAGCGCCGCCGCGGTCAATTTGCACTTGTCTGATTGGGTGCATTTCAATTTCCTAAAACATCGAGTATACTCGCGCACACAGCAAATCACCTCAGGATCGAGCTACCGTGAATGGAGCCACGAATGGAGCCACCGTATGGCGAAAGCAGCAAGACGCACGCCGATGTCGAGCGTGGACAAAGCCTGGTTCGAGATGGACAGCGCCACCAACCTCATGATCATCAACGGTCTGATGTGGTTCGAAGGCAAAGTCGATTTTGAACTCTTCACACACATCTTGGAAAAACGCTTTATCGAGCGCTATGAACGCTTTCGCCAGCGCATTGTAGTCGGCTCGGATGGCCGGCTCTACTGGGAGCAGGATCCACATTTTGACTTGCGCGCGCATGTGCAGCGCGTCTCGTTGCCGGAACCGCGCACTCAGGAGGGTTTGCAAAACCTCGTCAGCAGCATCATCAATGAGCCGCTCGATCGTCGCAAACCGCTGTGGCGCTTCTTCCTGGTTGAGGATGTGGAAGGGGGTACGGCGCTTTTTGGCCGCATCCACCACTGCATCGGCGACGGCATCGCGCTGATTCGCGTCTTGCTCGACATGACTTCAGAAAATGTCGAGGATTCCCTGCGTCCGAACCTTGCCGGCGCCGATCAGCCTGCGCGGAGGCGCCGCACGCGCGGGCTGATCGGCTCGACCATGCGTGCAGCGTACGGGCTTGCCAGAAACTCGGTTGACCTGGGCAAGACGTTAGTCGGCCAGACGTTGTTGACGCTGGAAGACCCCAGGCATCCCGCCAGGATCGCCAAATCGCTGGGCGTCGTCTCGGCGGCCAGTACGGCCATCCTGGCGAAGCTGTTGCTGCTGCCGCCCGATCGTGAGACGGTGTTCAAGGGCGAGTTGAGCGCCATCAAGCGCGTCGTCTGGTCCCAACCGCTCGATCTCGCCAATATCAAACAGATCGGGCGCGTTTTTGACGCCACGATCAACGATGTGCTGGTGTCGGCCGTCGCAGGCGCGTTGCGCGACTATATGCTTCAAGCGGGCGACGATCCCAACATCGACAACATCAACGCCATGGTGCCGGTTAATCTGCGCCCGCTGGACCACGTCACCGAGCTTGGCAATCAATTTGCACTTGTCTATCTGCCTTTATCCGTCAGCCTGGACGATGCGGCGGCGCGGCTCAAGGCGACCAAACATGCGATGGATGTGCTCAAGCAATCGCCTGAACCTTTTCTGGTCTATCAAATTCTGGGCATCATCGGCAACCTGCCGCTGGATCTGGCAAAGCAGGCGACGACCTGGTTTTCCTCCAAAGCTTCAACGGTGTTGACCAATGTGCCTGGTCCGCGCCAGCAAATCTATTTTGCCGGGTTGCCGCTGCGCCAGTTGATGTTCTGGGTGCCGCAATCAGGCAAGATCAGCATGGGCATCAGCATCATCAGCTACAACGGCAGCGTGTTGCTTGGTTTGATGGTGGATGACACTCTGGTCAAATCTCCTCAACTCATCATGGATCATTTTGCCCATCAACTTGAACTTTTGGCAGCACACGCCAAGGCGCGCAATGATGAAACGGTTGAGCAGGCGCGTTCAATTCCAGATCAGAAGCCTGCGCCGCAACCCGCGGATGAACATGCGGACCTCACCGCGCAGTAGGGACGCATGTCCGCACAAAACATGGCAGAGCAGAAATATTATTTGACAAGCGATAATTTTGACGCAGAGGTGCAGAGGCGCAGAAGTGCGCGCAGGAAGAGCAAGACGCTTTGTCTCGCGTTGGCGATGATTGTAATAGTTTTCTTTGGTTCACCTCTCGATGTGCGTGCGCAGACGTCCGACAACGGGGCGCCGTCTGCCCAGGAGACCCCCTCAGCCCCGTTCGATTCGGCGCTGCCGACGCCGTTGCCGATTGCGACGCTGTTGCCTAGCGATACACCGATGCTGACCGCGACGCCTACCTCCGCGCCGGCTGTGACGGCAATGCCGACGCCAACCCCAACGGACAACCTCGCAAGCGCCGTTATGCAGATTTCGCCGCTCAAGGTGGCGCCGGACGACCGTCCCTTCAACAACTCCGGCGCATTTGCCTGGCTTGCGACGGCGCTCGTCATTGTGCTGGCTGGCGCCGTGGTGATGGCGGCAGCGCAAACACGCAGGTGATCGGCCCGCTGTCGTCAATTTTGCCACAAGAACTTGTTGACGAACGTGCGTTCCATAATTTGTTTTTGACTTGCGGCACGCGGTACAATATCCGTTATGCCTTTGACCTTGCACGCTGCCTGGCTCCCAAGTGGTGAGCCATTTTTTGATGGAACTCTCTTTTTCTGGGCGGAATCTCTCGAATTTCAGAGCGCTCCTCGGGGAGAGTCTCTACCCACGCCCACTGCCAGCGTCGTCCTGCCGGGGCGGCAACGGCTGCCCAAGACGCCCTCGCATCCCGGTCAACTAGCGATCAACCAACTGCGCACTTTGATTGCGGAGGAACTGCCGCAATTGCCGGTGCAATCGATGCAGCCTGCCAACGCTACGGTCTGGTTGCCAAGCCACGGGGGTGTGCCACTGGCGCGGCGCAGCGTGCTGCAAACCGTGGACAAGGCGCGCACTGAGCATGATGCGGTGCGCCTTGCCAATTGGCAGGTCACCGGACTGATGATGGGCGGACTCGATGCGCTCAAGTTCTTGACGCACACTCGGCGGCAAAGCCATCCGGCGTCGGCGACTGAGGCGGCGCTGCGCCTGCGGCTTGGCAATGACATTCTATACTGGAGCAACGCCGCCAAGTTTGCCCTGGAAATGCTGATCGGCCAGCATTATGTGCCGGCGCTGCGACGCAACGGCGCCACCGGTCTCTATGCGATCTGGCGTCCTGCGCTGTTGGATGATCGCCTGCGCCGGCGCTTTGTCGCCCTGGTCGACACCATGCCACCGGTCTGCCGCGCGTATGACTTGGAGCACAGCGCCGTCGCGCCGTCCGCCTACGAATTGACCGAACACTTTGTCGCCACCGTGGTCGATGCCGCCATCCGCACGTGGAGCAACGGCGATAAGCACAACGGTGATAAATATAACGGTGATAAGCACAATGGTGATCACAAACGCAGCCTGGAGACGGCTGCCCTGCAATGGGTCGGCCAACTGCGCACAGCCGAACCTTACCTGCCGTTGCCGCCGCAGCCTGCTTTTCATTTTATGCAGGCGTGGCAAGCGTGGATCGACCAGCTCCATGTTACCAGCGACGCCAATTTCCGCATCACATTTGAACTGGTGGAGCCGGATCAAGCTGTACAATCTGCTGGGATGACCGGCGCGCTGGCCGACCAGACAGAAGCAACGCCGGTGCAGCGGCTGCATTGGACGTTGCGCTTCTATCTCCAAGCGCGCGACGATCTGCGTCTGCTCATCCCCGCGGAGCAGGTGTGGACGGCGCACGGCGGCCAGCTACGTTTTGGCAATCGACGCGTGGACCGGCCGCAGGAACGGTTGCTGGCAGGCTTGGGCGCGGCGAGTCGCCTCTTCTCGCCCATCGAGCGCAGCCTGCGTTCGGCGCGGCCGGATCTGGCAACCCTGACTTCCATCGAGGCGCATCAATTTTTGCGAGAGGCCGCGCCGCTGCTGGAAAGCAACGGCTTTGGCGTGCTGTTGCCGGAATGGTGGAGCCTGCGCCAGCGCACACGGCTGGGTTTGCGCCTGCGGCTTGCGGCTGACGAAGATGCGCGCTGGCTTGCCGACGATGAAGACGCGCACAGCGATCCTTTCATTTCGCGCACCCGCCACATGCCAATTCACTTCTCCTGGGAACTGACGCTGGGCAACGAGCGCGTCAGCCAGACGGATTTCGAGGCGCTGACCGCGCACAACACGCCACTGCTCAACCTGCGCGGCCAGTGGATCGAACTCGATCCGCAACAGGTGCGCGCGGCCAAACGCTTCCTTGTGGAGCGGCAGTCCTCTGGCGAGATGTCGCTGCTCCAGTCGATTCGGATGGCGCAGGCTTATCTGAATCAATTTGAAGACCACACCGTCAAGCCCGGCGTGACGCAGGATGCGGAGATGCCTTTTTTGCCCAGCGCCACGTCGCCAGATGAGATGTTGCCGCTGGAAGCCGTGGATGTGGATGGCTGGTTGCGCCTGGTGCTCGACCACCTGCGCACACAGAAACAGGTGACGGAACTGAGTGAGCCGGCAGGTTTTGTCGGCGAGTTGCGGCCTTATCAGCGGCGCGGCGTGGGGTGGCTGGCTTACTTGCGCAGGCTTGGCCTGGGCGCCTGTCTCGCTGACGACATGGGGCTGGGCAAGACTGTGCAGGCCATCGCCATGCTGCTGCATGAACGGATGGTCGCGGCTGAGCCGGCGACTGCACCGGAAGACGCCAGCGCAGCCGCGACGGCGTACTTGCCCGCGCTGCTGATCTGCCCGACGAGCGTCGTCGCCAACTGGCGGCGTGAAGTTGAGCGCTTTGCGCCGAGTTTGCGCATCCTGGTGCATCACGGCAGCGGGCGACTCGACGGCGACGCGTTCGTGACGACCGTGGCTGGCAGCGATGTCGTGATCACCAGCTACGGCACGGCGCGACGCGATATCGACCTGTTACAACAATGCGCGTGGAGCGATCTGATCCTTGACGAAGCGCAAAATATCAAGAACCCAGCCGCCAAACAGTCGCAGGCTGTGCGGCGTATTGTAGCGCGCAACCGGGTGGCGCTGACCGGCACGCCAGTGGAAAACCATTTGACCGAGTTGTGGAGCGTCCTCGAATTTCTCAATCCTGGCTATCTGGGCAGCCACGAGCGCTTCCGTCAGCAATTCATGATCCCGATCGAGCGCTATAACGACGACGACCGCGCGCGCGAACTGCGGCGTCTCGTGCAGCCCTTTCTGCTGCGTCGCCTTAAGTCGGACCCGACCATCATCTCGGATCTGCCGGAAAAGAACGAGATGGTCGTCTACTGCTCGCTGACCCAGGAGCAGGCGACGCTGTACGAGAACACCGTGCAGGAAGCGTTGGCCGCGTTGGACCGCGCTGACGGGATTCAGCGCCGCGGTCTGGTGCTGAGTCTGCTGACGCGGCTCAAGCAGATCTGCAACCACCCGGCCCACTATCTCAAGCAGGAAGCCCCGCTGCGGCTGCGCAGTGGCAAGTTGGAGCGCCTCACCGAAATGCTGGAAGAAGCGCTTTCCGTCGGCGATCATGCGCTGATTTTCACGCAGTTTGTCGAGATGGGCACGCTGTTGCAGCGCCATTTAATCGAGCGACTCCAGACGGACGTGATCTTCCTGCACGGCGGCACCTCTGCGCCGCAACGCGATCGCATGGTGCAGGCTTTCCAGCGTGACGACGGGCCGGCCATCTTTGTGCTGAGCCTGCGGGCAGGCGGCTCCGGCCTCAACCTGACGCGTGCCAATCACGTCTTCCACTTTGACCGCTGGTGGAATCCGGCCGTTGAGAATCAGGCGACCGACCGCGCGTTTCGGATCGGGCAGCGCCGCAACGTGCAAGTGCATAAATTTGTGGTGGCGGGCACGTTGGAAGAGCGCATCAACGCCATTCTCGAAAGCAAGCAGTCGCTGGCGGAGACGATTGTCGGCAGCGGCGAAAATTGGCTCACAGAGCTGAACACCGACGAATTGCGTGAGATCCTGACGCTGCGTCGCGAGACGCTGGACGAATGAGGTAAGCAAATGGCCGTTACTTCGATGGCGGGCAGCGCCACGACCGGCGCCTGGTGGATGCGCCGCTGGACGAAATTTATGCAACAGGTTGGCGTTGCGTCCGATGCGAACGAGCTGCGCGGGCTGCGCGTCAAACGGTTGGAAGTGCAACCTGGGTTGATTCAGGCGCAGGTCGTGGCGCGCGAAGGCGGCGTAACGGGTGTGGAGATCCGCTTCCCGATCCTATCCGAACCCCAGTGGGCCGCCATCATCGACACGCTGGGCAGCCAGGCGCTCTTTGTTGCCCAGTTGCTGGCAGGTAATATGCCGGCTGAAATCGAGCAAGTTTTCCTGGATGCTGGGAGCTGGCTCCTGCCGTCGGACGTTAGCGAGATCGAGCAGCGTTGTGCGTTGCCAGGCGAGACGCCGACGGTGATGGAATGTCCTTGCCGCGCCTTGGCCGCCGTCTATGTCCAATTGGGCGAAATGGTGGCGGAAGATCCCTGGCTCCTGCTGCGGCTGCGGGGTCGCGACCGTCAGCAAGTCTTGGCCGCGCTGCATGAAAAGCGCAATAGCGAACTCCAGGCGTCCACTGCGCGCGCTGTCCCCACCCTAGAGTCCTCGGCCGTGGCGGAACGCGCCTTCTATACGCCGCCGCTGCACAGTTCGCAGGCAGACGCCGGAGACGTTATCCAACTCGAAGATCACATTGCTGACTTCTGGGGGCGTCGTAAAGTGTTGGAGGACGTTCACTACCATCTGGTGCAGCCGTTGGTCGAGCTTGCCCTCTTGCGCCGCCTTGGGCCGATCAGCGCCAGCGCGGATGGCGGCGAAGCCTACGCGCAATTGCAGAGCGTCTATCACCGGGTGACGCGCCGTGCGTGGGATATGGCCTTTACGCCCGATGAAGAGCTGATGCCAGACGACAGCGAAATCGTCGATTAGCTTCTCCCTCTCAAATCGTTACTGAAAGGCGCCCATTTCGACGCAGAGACTCCGCGTCAGAGGTGAGAAATTTCCATACAGGTTCTCATGCCAGACGCCTGGGGATGCGTTTAGCGACGCCCACCGCCAGGGCGATCCCCACCGTGCCTGTACTGAGTATCAGCGCACCCATGCGCAGCCAGCGCGCTTTATCGGCCATGCGCCACCAACGCAGGCGCATCAGCCCCCATTCCCAAAGGCCAGGCAGCGCCGTCGCCCCGAGCACGGCCAGGCGATCTTTGCCGGTGATATAGACTTCGCGTTCTTCCCGCTCGATCGCCTCGACGATGCGTTCGCCTACGCGCGTTGCCGGCGTGCGCCCCAGCAGCCCAACGCGGCGGCGCGCGGGCCGCGCCCGCGCTGTTTGCGACAGTAGAAAGCTTTCATCGAACTCCGTAGCTGTAATGCCTGGCAGCACGGTGATGACATGCACCTTTTGTGCGGCAAGCTCCATGCGGGCCGCGGTCGAAAAGGCGCCCAACGCAAACTTGGACGCGGTGTAGCCGGCCGAAGCCCCGACCATGCCCAGCGACGGCACGGCGATTTTGCCCAGAATGCTGCTGACATTGACGATGACGCCGCCACCTTGCTCCGCCATGATGGGCGCCACCGACTGGATGGCAAAGAGCGGGCCAAAGACGTTGACATCGAACAGATAGCGAAGCTGCGTCTCATCAAGTTGCGTGACATCGCCTTGTAAACCCAGGCCGGCGTTATTGATCAGGATGTCGATGCGGCCAAAATGCGCCAGCGTCGCCTGCACCATGCGCTCGATCTGGCTGCGCTGCGCCATGTCCGTCGGCAGCACCAACGTACGCACGCTCCAGCGTTCCTGGAGGGAGGCGGCCAGCGTTTCCAGCCGCTCCGCACGGCGTGCGGCGAGCGCCACATGGACGCCGCGCCTGGCCAGCGCCGCGGCGGTCGCTGCGCCGATGCCCGCACTGGCGCCGGTGACAATCGCCACCTGCTCTGGTCTCACCTTCATGGTTATATCGCTCACTCTCTTTGGATGATGGCTAATCTTTCAGCCGGTCGCGAAGTGGCGCGCTGTCTGTTGCGCAGGCACGGCTGATGCGACGCGGCTGATGCGACGCGGCTGATGCGGCGCGACTGATGCGGCGCTATTGCCATCCCAACTCATAGCCGGTCTCGTACATGGCCACGATATTCTCCGGCGGGCTGATTGACTGGATGTTGTGACAGGGCGCCAGGATGTAGCCGCCGCCGGCGCCAAGCACCTCCAGGTTGTAGGCGACTTCCGCACGCACATCATCCACCGCGCCAAATGGCAACGTGTGCTGGTTGTCCATGCCGCCGTGGAAGATCACCTGGTCGCCAAAGTCGCGCTTGAGTTCGGCGCGCTCCATGTCGCGGCAGCGCCACTGGATGGGGTTGAGGATGTCGATGCCGACGCCGATCATGTCGGGCAGAATGGGGCGGATGGCGCCGTCGCTGTGGTGGAAGACGTAGACGCCCGCGCTGTGCGCCAGGTCGATCATGCGCTTCATGCGCGGCGCAAACACTTCACGGATGGTCTTAGGCGAAAAAAGCAGGCTCTGCTGCGATCCGAAATCCTCCGCTACATAGGAGAGCATCACCTGCCCTGGAATCTGCTCGTAGATGCGCTGCGTGTTGATGTAGGATAAATCGAAGAGTTTGTCGAGGCAATAGAGGGCAAACTCTGGGTTGACGAGCAAATCCACGTACGCCTGTTCCATCCCGCGCAGGCGGGCGTAGGTCAGAAATGGCTCGGAGCCGCCGCCCTGGATCGGATACTCCTCTTTGCCCACAAGCTGCTCGGGGATGCTCGAATAGTCAAGCCAGTCGGCGCTAGGCCAGGCGTAATTGGCTTCTAGCTCCTCGATCGTTTCGTAGGTGGCCAGCGGGTGAACGACGCACTCGCGATAGAAACCGCCTTCATACTGCACATCGCGGAAGCCACAGCCAAACATATCGTGGTCATCGTCGATAAGCGGGCCGACATATTCGGGTCTCATTGTCACGACGCGGTCGATGTGGAGCGCGCGAAAGACTTCCCACTCGTCTGCACAACCCAGGTGCTGCTGGAGCTTTGCCATCGTCTCGTCGGTGCCCCAGTAATCCATCGGCACGCGGTCGGGCGTCTTGCGCTGGAGCACAGCGAGCCAGCGCTCTTTGGGCGTCATACTTTCTTTTGGCATGTCATTTGCATCCAATGTTTTTGTTTTTACTGTGTTTTTACGGTAATGATACGGATAGTGAATGAGATGGTGTGGAGACCTTTGGGTTACTCGCCTGAATAGTGCACCCAGCGCGAGGAACTGCGAAAAACCAGCAATGTGGCGACCAGGATGATCAGGAAGAGCACCCACGCCATCCCCGCGGCATACCCCATCTTGAAGAAGCGAAAGGCGTTCTGATAGAGGTAGAGCGAGTAGAAGAGCGTCGAATCGGCCGGACCGCCGTTGGTCATGATATAAGCCTGCGAGAAAACCTGGAAACCGCCGATCAGCCCGATCACCAGGTTGAACAGGATGACCGGGGTAATAATCGGGATCATGACCGAACGGATACGCTGGAACTCGTTGGCGCCATCAAGCTCGGCAGCTTCGAGCAGCTCTTTGGGCACATCCTGCAAGCCGGCCAAAAAGATGACCACGGCATTGCCGACCGACCAGAGGCTCATCAATACCAACGAAGGCTTCGACCAGCCTGGATCGGTCAGCCACGGAATTGGTGCGATGCCGAGGTTGCGCACGAGCAGATTCAACACGCCGTACTGAGGGTTGAAGAGCCAGAGCCAGACAATTGATGAAGCCACGATAGGAATGATCACCGGGATATAGTAGATCGTGCGATAGACGGTCATGCCGCGCACGTTCATGTTCAACAACATAGCGAGGCTCAACGCCAGCACGATCCCGATCAGGTTGGAGAGGACCGTGTAATAAAGCGTATTGCCCAGCGCCAACCAGAATAGCCTGTCGCTGGTGAGCATCGAAATATAATTATCCAGCCCAATCCAGCGCGGCGGCTGCAAGACCGAATAGGTGGTAAAAGAGAAATAGAAAGAGGCGATGATCGGGATCACGCCAAAACACAGAAAACCGATCAACCAGGGCGAGCAGAAGGCTATGGCCTTCCAAAAGCGTTTGCGCTGTTTGCGCTGTTCGGCCTGGCGTTGCATTGCGGCTGCGGTCATCGTTCTTCTCCTAACCCTTCATGCCCGTAAAAGTGATGCCCTGGATAAAGGAGCGTTGCGCAAAGAAAAACAGGATGATGACCGGCACGGTAAAGAGCGAGGTGGCAGCCATAATCAAGGAGAAGCGGCTTAACCCGTAGGAGCTTTGCATCTGCGCCAACCCTAATGAGATCGTGAACCAGCGGGTGTCGTTCAAATAGATGAGCGGCGTCAGAAAATCATTCCAACTGTTCAGGAACTGAAAGAGCGCCACCACCATAATGGCCGGTTTCGACAACGGCAGGATGATGCTGGTGAGGATGCGCAGCTCGCCCGCACCGTCGATCAGCGCCGCATCGGAGAGTTCGTTGGGGATGCCGCGGAAGAATTGGCGAAAAAGAAAGATGAAAAATGCATTGCCAAAGAAATGGGGCACGATCAAAGGCAGCAGCGTATTGGTCCAGCCGATCCGGCTGAAGATCACGTACAGCGGGATCATGGTCACCTGAAACGGCAGCATGATTGTGCTGATCACAAGCACGAACACCCACTCGCGGCCCGGCCATTCCATGCGCGCAAACGCGTAGGCCGGCAGTACGGACGAAATTACTACGCCGATCACCGACAGCAGCGTGACGATCAGCGTGTTGATCAGATAGGTTCCAAACGGCACAAAGAAGAACGCGTCGATGAAGTTGCCCCACATGACCGGACTAGGAATCCAACTCGGCGGATAGCTCAACACCTGCTTGTCAGTTTTCAGCGCTGTGCTCAACATCCAGATGAGGGGGAAGATAAAAAAGAGTCCAAAAAAGATCAAGGCGCCGTGTTTCAACAAGCTTGTGGTCAGCCGACGTGCCGTCACTTGATTGCTGCGCGTCTTGGGCTTGGGAGAAGTTGCTAAGGCCGGCTGCGCAACCGTGGACGCTGACAGCGGCTTATTACTGGAGTTGGTCAAGGGAACTCGCCTTTCTGGGAGGCTGGTTGAAAAAGGGCATTTTTGACGCGAAGGCGCGAGATAGCAGAGGGTCGCAGAGGAAAAGCAAAGATATCTCTGCAGGTATTCCGCTGCGTTTTCTCTGCATCGCTGCGCCTCCGCGTCAAAGTAGAAGGTTTTTCAAACAGCTTCTAACTGAGATGAGGTTGGTTCGAGAGATCGGTTCTCGAACCAACCCAGATAGGCCAGAAACCAAACAAATCAACCCTGCTGAGCAAAGAATTTGTCCAGTTCAGACTGAACGTCGGCGGTCACTTCGTCCATCAGTTGCTGCGGCGTCCCATCGAGCAGGCGCACCTTGTCGCGTGCAGAGGAAAGACGATCCTGATAGAAGGTGCCAACCGGCATCTTGGGCGGCAACAGCACACGGTCGCCCTTGAGGAACATGTCGACCATTTCGGGGAAGCCCGGATACGCGGCCAGCATCTTCTGGAAGGGTTCGTAGTCCAGCATCTTGGTGGTGACCGGCACATTGATCGGCCGTTCTCCCCAGGTCAGCACGGTGAAGTAATCTTCCAGCGTGCCGCCCAGCCCACCTGTGTACTTGACAAACTGCCAGGCTTCAGCCGGCGCCTTCGTGCCTTTGGGCACCACAGTAAAGTCGCCATAGCTGTAAGTGGTCACTTCTTTCGTGCCGCCGGGTTGCGGTGCATGTGTAATTCCATAGCGGAATCCATCCTCGGCATATTTGGCAAAGTCACCCAGTTTCCAGGCGCCGCCCACTTCATGGATGGCAATGCGCCCCGAAATAAAGGGATCGAGCACGCCGGCGCGTTCGCTTGCCAGACCCTGCTGGAAAGCCTGCACCTTGGTTACATCGTACTTCTGTGAATACGAAGCCATCCAGTCGAACATGCTGACGATGTTCGGGTCGTTCGCTGTGACTTTGCGATTTGCCTCATCGTAGAAAGAGCCATCAAAGGGGGCGGCCCACATCCAATGATCGGTCGGCATGTGCCCCATGCGCGTGATGAGGCCATCCTCTTCCAGGATCAGCTTTTCCGCCATTTCGTCAAGCTCTTCCAGCGATGCCGGCGGCTTCTCTGGGTCGAGCCCGGCTTCTTCAAAGATGGTCTTGTTCCAACCCAGGCACGAAGTCTGCTGCCAGTAGGAAAGTCCCCAGAGTTTGCCGTTGTAGCTGCCCATATCCATGATGGAAGGATGGAACCAATCTTTGGCCGCGGCCAAGTCTTCACCGCTGCCAAAGTCATCGAGCGCCAGAACAGCGCCCTGTTCCACCAGGCTGGGAATATTGATCGCCGAGTAGACCGTGATCATGTCCGGCGGGTTGCCAGCCGCCACCGAGCTCAGCAGCTTTGTCATCAATTCAGCGCCTGGCACGACATTCTGTTCTGCTTTGAGTTCGGGATTCTTGCTGTTGAAGCTGTCGCAGACAAACTGCGTCATTTCCTCCCACTGTTCGGTCCACGCGTGCCAGTACATGAGGGAAATTGGCGCTTGACTGCCGCCCGCTGCCTGTTGCCCGGCGGGCGCAGCCGCGGGTGCACAGGCCACCAGCGCCAGCCCAGCGGCGCCAATCGCGGCGCCCTTCAAGAAATCACGCCGAGATAATCCATCCATTCTGTTCATAAATCTTTCTCCTGATCTTTAGAACCTGCTTGGACATTGATAAACGAAGTAAAAAGAATCTGTTTCGGTAAAAGTCACCTTTGACCGATGACCGCACATGACTATGCGCGGCGCCACTCGAACTTATGAGCCCGGGCGTCACGTTCAGAATGCTGTCATACCGCTTTAAGGCGGCTTATTATCTATCCGAAATTTGCTGCGGAGGGGAAACGTCCAGAGGAATGCCACAGGACCCACAATCCATTTCAGGATGAGATGTCATTGCCCTCTTGATGGCTGTAACTCTGTAGTAAGAATCGCTCGACGCAAAAGCATCAGCGCGCACGATGCAGATTATCTGGCTGGATGGGGTCATTATAGCCAGTTGCAATTTATCTGTCAAAACATCATCCTGGGCGGCTGCCGCCCAGGATGATGTCACCGCGTCTTTAGATATCTGTAAGTGAGGGACTTATACTTTACTTCAGCTCGTTGCGGGTGTAGCCCAAAATCTCGCGCGCCACGATCAGCGTGTTGATCTGCCCCGTGCCTTCGTAGATGTCGTTGATCTTGGCGTCGCGCATCCACTTCTCGACCAACAACTCGGTGCTGTAGCCGAGTGGGCCGAGCAACTCCACCGCCTTCTGCGTAATCATCGTGACCGCGCGGCCGGCCTTGGCCTTCGCCATCGAGGATTCCAGCTTGTTTTCCTCGCGCGCGTCGAGCAGCGCCGTGGCCTTGACCGTGAGCAGCCACGCGGCGCGCAATTGCGCTTCCATCTCCAACAGGTCGGCCTGCACCGCAGACAGTTTCCAGCGGGGCTTGTTATACTCCATTTTGACGCCTTCTTTGGCCAGCGTGTCGCGGGTAAACTCAAACGCCGCCCGCCCGATGCCGATGGCGCTCGCCGCCACAATCGGACGGGTCGAGTCGAAGGTCTTCATCGCCCCTTTGAAGCCTTTGCCGCCGCTGGTCTTGACCTCGGCGTCGCCCAGCACATTGTCGGCCGGGATGCGCGCGTTGTCGAAGATGATCGCGGCCGTGTCACTGGCGCGGATGCCGAGCTTCTCCTCGACTTTGGCAATGATCACGCCCGGCGTGCCCGCTTCGACGACGAAAGGCTTCATGCCGGCGCGTCCAGCCTTCTTGTCGACCGTTGCCCAGACCACAACCATGCCGTCGGACTCTTCGAGCGCCAGCTTGCCGCTGGTGCAGAAGATCTTCTGACCGTTGATGACCCACTCGTTGGTCGCCGGGTCGAAGGTGGCGGTCGTCTGGATGTTGCCGGTGTCGGAGCCAGCCTGCGGCTCCGTCATCGCCATGGCGCCCCATTTGGCCGGGCCTTCGGTGTAGCGCGTGAGAAAGCGTTCGATCTGTTCAGCCGTGCCGACGGCCTGCACCGCCGCGCCGCCCAGCCCCCCTCCGGGAATGCACAGATAGATGCCGGCGTCGCCCCAACTCAACATTTCGATGATGTGCACCAACATCATTGTGCCTGTGCTTTGCCTGGCTTCTTCGGCGGGAGGAGCTTCCAGCACCGCGACGCCGCCATGACCGTTGGATTGCGTCGCCAATGCCGCCTCTTTTTTCTTGGCAGCGCGCGCCTTGGCGGCTGCGATGTTGGCGCGTTCCATTTCCTGCATTTGCGGCAGCATCATGGCGACGTAGCGCGCGGGGCGTTCGTGTTCGTTATCATCTAAACGGCGGCTGTCCGGACGCATAGCGTGCTCAGCTACGATCTGGACCTGGCGCATTTGTTTCTCAATTGCTTCTGGTGTCTTGAATTCGATAGCCATGGTTTATTTCCTTTTCACGCATATAGCGCGATTTCGCCAGTCGCGCTACGGGTTTGCCTTATGCCACCACCGCGCCGTCCATCGTCACAAAGCCGCGGCCATTGCGCAGCCACAGCTCGACGGGATGTTCGCGGATGTATCCATGCCCGCCCAGCACCTGCACGGCGCCATCGGTCACGTCAAGCACCATCTTGTCGGCGTAGATTTTGGCAAGCAAGGCAGCCTTGGCGGCGTCTTCACCGGCATCGAATTTATAGGCGGCTTCCCACACCATCAGGCGCGTCCCTTCGATCTCGATGCGCATATTGGCGAGCATGAAAGCAATGCTCTGGCGGTGGGCGATCGGCTCGCCAAAGGCCACACGATCCTTGGCGTAGGCGACGGCATATTCATAGGCCGCGCGCGCCATGCCGACCGCCAGCGCCGCCAGCGTAATGCGGCTGAGCGTCAGCAACTTCTGAATGCGAATGCCTTTGAGACCGCCCAGGCGATTGGCTTTGGGCACAGCGACGTTCTCGAACTCAACTTCGTACATCTCCAGCGCCTGCACACCCATCAGCTTGACGCGCTTGCCGATCTTGATGCCGGGCGTATCGCCGGGCACAATATAGGCCTGCGTGACGCCGCCTTCCTGGGCATAGACCAGGAAAAATTCAGCCTGCTTCGCCAGGGGCACGTAGGTCTTCTTGCCGTTGATGACAAAGCCGTCGCCCTCTTTGACGGCAGTCGTGCGGAGCTCAGCCGGGTCAAACTGCACCACCGGCTCGACCAGCGCTGCCGTGGCCCTGGGGAATGAGTCGTTGCAGAAGAGCGCGAGGTATTGCTCCTTTTGCTTATCGTTGCCAAACTGGGCGATCGGGATGGCAAACAGATTGGGCGTCAACAAGTGGAGGCTGATGCCCAAGTCGCCCCACGCCATTTCTTCCAAATAAAGAGCGCTGGTCAACGCCGAGTATTCGCCGTACCCGCCATACTGGGCGTCGATGAAGCCGGGAAGCAGCCCCAACTCCCAGCCCATTTGCACAACCTTGTCGGGCACTTGTTTGGATTCTTCAGCCTCGCGGTAGACTGCACGCAGATTCTTCTCGGCGTATCTGCGCACTGTGTCCACCAACATCTTTTGTTCAGATGTCATGTCAAACGAGTACATAGCTGCTCCGTTTCAAAAAAACTAGGCGAGACGCAGGGAAGGTTTTGCAGACGTTCCCCGGCCATTTCCGCCACACTTGCCACAGATCAAATAGGGATAGCACCTGTAGCCTATGGTCAACATGTTGCGCGACGGTTGTGGCAAGGTTGAAAAATGTTGATCGAGAGAAGGCTATTGCGCGATTGGGGATGATGGCAGGAACAGCAATGATCCCTCTCCATTCCTCTGTTTAATTTCAGTCTTCCAGCGCTGTGCAGTACAATCGGGCCAATGGTCGATCGATCCGTTACAACCTCAACAACAGCGTCACCCGTGGGCGCATCGCGCGTGGCGCTTGTCCACGACTGGCTCAACCAGATGGGCGGCGCCGAAAACGTGCTCGAAGAGTTGGCACGCCTCTTTCCGTGCGCACCTGTCTATACCAGCATATACGACCGCCAGGCAATGCCGGACGCATATCGGGGCTGGGACATTCGCACAACCTTTATGCAGCGGCTGCCCGGCGTCACCCGGCGCCACCAGAACTACCTTCCCCTTTATCCGCTCGCCTTTGGGCGCATTGACCTCAGCGACTACGATCTGGTCCTGAGCAACAAGAGCGGCTTCTGCCACGGTGTGCGCACCAGTAGGCATGACCGTAAAGCGCTGCACGTTTGCTATTGTCTGACGCCGACGCGCTTTCTTTGGCTCTTTGATCAATACCGCGCGCGCGAGCGCATCAGCGCAGCAACAGGCGCGTTGCTCCAACCGCTGCTGACACAGTTGCGGCGATGGGACTATGCCGCCGCGCAGCGCGTCGACCATTTTATCGCGATCAGCAGCGAGATTCAGCGGCGCATTCACGACATCTACCAGCGCGAGAGCGTCGTCATTCATCCGCCGGTGGACACCGGCTATTTCCGCCCCGCCCAACACAGCGCCAACAGTGACTACTATCTGATCGTCAGCCGGTTGATTCCTTACAAACGCATCGACCTGGCCGTGCAAGCTTTTGGCCATCTGCCGCAAGCAAAGCTGATCGTCGTCGGTGATGGCCGTGATCGCGCCGAACTGGAGGCGCAGGCGACGCCCAATGTCACCTTTGTCGGGCGTCAGCCGCGCGCACGTGTGCGGGAACTGCTGCAAGGTTGCAAGGCGTTCCTCTTTCCCGGGTTGGAGGATTTCGGCATCGCGCCCGTCGAGGCGTTGAGCGCGGGGCGACCGGTCATCGCCTTTGCCGGCGGCGGCGCACTTGATACGGTGGAGCCGGGCGTCACGGGCGAGTTGTTTGCGGCGCAGACTGTGGAAAGCTTGCTGGCTGTTTTGCAGGCGTTCGATGTGCAGATCTATCGGCCTGACGCTTGCCGAGCGCAAGCGGAACGTTTCAGTACAGAGACGTTCCGGCGCAAGCTGCTGACCTACCTGAACGGCGTCTTATAGTATAATGGTCAGGCATGAAGGTGGTAGGCGAGTGTGACTGGACATGACTTGTGGTGATGAGTGTTGAGAATCTGATCACAGCTTATGGAATTACGTGAGTATTGGGCGATTTTGCGGCGGCGCTGGTGGTTGCCGGTAGTGTTGGCGTTGCTGGCAGGTGGCTTGAGCCTCGCTCAATTGCAGCCGTGGCAGCCCAAACCCCCAACCTTCAGTGCGACAATGCGCATGTTGGTCGGCGTGTTGCCGGCCGCCGAGCAGGACATCACGGCCTACGATCCACGCTATTATGCCTGGCTGACCAGCGAGTATCTGGTGGACGACTTCACCGAAGTTGTGCGCAGCCAGCTCTTTGCCGCAAATGTCAGCCAGCGGCTGAGCGCGCAGAATATCACCGTGCCCGCGGGCGTGATTCAGGCCAGCGCAGCCACCGGCAAGCTCCACCGCATTATCACGCTCACCTTTACCTGGAGCGATCCCGCGCAACTGGAAGCGATTGCCCAGGCCGCGGCTGATGAGCTGATGCAGAATACGACCTTCTATTTTCAGCAGCTTGGCACAGATAACGCCGGCGTCACGCTGATCGACGGCCCCTCGATCGGCGCGGTCGGCGGCGGCGTGCGCGAGCAGGTCGAATTGCCACTGCGCATCCTGCTGGCCTTTCTGGTGGGCGTCGGGTTGGTCTTTTTGCTCTATTATCTGGATGATTCGGTGCGCAACGAGCACGAGCTGGACGCGATGGGGATACAAGTGATCGGCGTCATTCCCAAAGAGAAGTGAAAGATAGGCTGATTTTGCTCCCGGACGTTTGGCGCAACTCGGCGCACTGCGCACAAAGAGTTGCAGCAACTGGAGCTTAATCAGCGATTGACACGGAATCGAGGTGTTGTGTGACTTTACAAGAATATTGGCGGATTATCCGCAAGCGCGGTTGGATTGTGGTAGTGGCGGTCGTGTTAGGGGCGGCGGCGGCCTTTGGCATCAGCTCGGTGCAGAAGGAGCTCTACCAGGCAGTCGTCGAGGTCAGCACCGTGCCGGCTCGCCCGGATTGGGGGCTGGGCAACACTGCTAAAGACCTGATGCGCAACTTTACGGCCAATCTCAAGACGCCCGAAGTCGCTGCACGTGTGATTGCCCGTCAACAGTTGGATATGAACCCCTACGATCTGTTGGCGAACACGCAGATCGAGCCGGATTCCAGCACGTTTACCATCAAAATGCAGGTGCGCAACGCTGACGGTGAGGTGGCGAAATTGGCGGCGCTGGGCTTTGCGGACGAGTTTCTCGAAGAGCGCACGGCCTACTATGCTCAACTCGACAAAAGCGACCGCATCGAAGTAAAGTTGCGCAGCCGAGATATTGGCTACAGCCAGGTGCAGCCCAAACCGTTGCTCAACGCGGTGGCCGGCGCCGTGCTCGGCCTGCTGCTTGGCCTGGGCCTGGTGCTGCTGTTGACATGGGTGGAGGCTGACCTGTTGCGGACGCCTGCTGCTATCGAGCGCTCGCTGGGCTTGCCTGTGCTTGGCGCCATCCCACGTAGCAGCCGCGAAGTCGCCCAGCCTGAAGTGCAGCCGGGTGGCGTCGGCGCGCCGAAGACAGCGTGACAACGTCTTCAGCCGCGTGAATCCTTCCACTCCACGCCATCCCCATTCCATACTCCGTTTTTTACCGCTGGCGCTGCTTGCGCTGGCGGTTTTGCTGTACGCCGCTTATTTCAGCTATCTCACGTTGCTGCGCTATCACACGTTTGAGGCGCGCGCGCTGGATCTGGGCAACCTGAACCAGGCAATCTGGAACACCGCGCACGGCGACTGGTTTCGCCTCACCAACCAGGAAACTGACCAGACCAATCGGCTCGCCTATCACGTCGAGCCGATCTTGCTGCCGATCGCGCTGCTCTATCGCCTCTATCCCGCGCCGGAGTCGCTGCTTGTGTTTCAGACGGTTATCGTTGCGCTCGGGGCGATCCCGCTGTTTGCTCTGGCGAGATGGCGCGGGCTGGGCGACTGGCTGGGGCTGGTCTTTGCGCTGGCTTATCTGCTCAACCCGACGATCCAGGCTGCTAACTGGCTGGAATTTCACCCTGTGACGCTGGCGCCGACTTTGCTGATGGCAACGTTCTACTTTCTCGCCGCCGGGCGCACGCGCTGGTTTGTGCTTTTTGCGATTCTGTCAGCAAGCTGCAAGGAGGAAATCGGCCTGCTGGTTGCTATGATGGGACTCTATGCGTGGCTGGTGTTGCGCCGCCCGCGGCTGGGGGGGACGACCGCGCTGCTGGCGGGCGGCTGGTCGCTGTTTGCGGTATTGGGGATTCAGAGTGCTGTCGCTGGCGGCAATATCCATTGGGGGCGCTATGCCTATCTGGGCGAAACGGCGACGCAGAAGCTGGTCAGCCTGATGACGCGACCCGACTTGCTGATCGCTCAGCTTCAGCAAGCAGGGATCGGACGCTACTTTTTTGAGCTGCTGCTGCCGGTGGGCTTCACCGCGTTGCTGGCGCCGGAAGTGCTGCTGCTGGCGTTGCCGTCGCTGGCGATCAATCTGCTGGCCGACTTTGCGCCGATGCACCAGGTGACGACGTTGATCTACGCCGCGCCGGTGCTGCCCTTTGTGATGCTCGCCGCGGTGATGGGCGTGGCGCGTGCGCAAGAAATCGTGACAAGTAATGGCACGCGGATGGCGCGGATCGAGCAGATCGACGTGGATCAAGATCAGTCTGGATCCGTATCCGTAGCATCCACGCTCCAACAAGCAGGAGAGCACCGAAACATAGAAGCAGGAAGCGAACCAAAAGCAAATCTGCACCCATCCGCCCAATCCGCGCCATCCGCCTTCTATTGGACAACGGCTGCCATCGTACTCGGCGGCGCATTGCTCGGCCAGCGCTTGTGGGGCGTGCTGCCGGGCAGCGGTCACTATCTGGCGCTGACTGAGACAGACCACCACCGCCGCGCCCAGGTCATCATGGCGCAGATTCCGCCCGACGCCGCGGTCTCGGCGCAGGATCGCCTCAACCCGCACGTGAGCGGGCGCCGGACGGTGTACATCTTTCCGCGCGTGGACGACGCCGATTATGTATGGCTGGATGTGACCGGCCCGGCGTGGCCGCAGCATCCGAGCGACCTGAAGCGGGACGTCGATACGTTGCTGGCGAACGATTTTGGCATTGCCGCGGCCGAGGATGGTTATCTGCTTTTGCAGCGGGGCGCAAAGGAAAAGTCATTGCCAGCAGGCTTTTTCAGCGCCTGGCAGGCGCCCACCGTGTTGACCGCGGCTGACGCACGATGGGTGGAGACCTCGATTGTCTTTGGCGACGCGTCCGGCGACCTGCTGGCGCTGCGCGGCTACACGGTCGGAGCCGATCGCTACGGCGAATTGGTGGTGACGCTGGTGTGGGAAGCGTTGCGGCCACTCGCCCGCGATCTGCGTTTCTACGTCGGCTATTTGGACCGGGAATTGCAAACGCTGCACGACAGCCGTTTTTATCCGCCGACCGTCGTCCTATGGTATCCTACCTCGCTGTGGACGCCGGGGAAACCGGTGTTTATCCAGACGCTGCCGTGGACGCTGGACGCCAAAGAGTTTGTGCTGGGCATCGGCGTCTATGCCGACGAGAGCGGGTGGGAAGAGGGCGCTCGTTTGTCCGTCCGGCAGGTTGAGCCGCCGCTGCCCGTACTGGAAGCCGGCAGCATGGTGCGACTAGGCGGTTTTACACAAGAAGCTGATGCGCTCTGGAGGCCGGTTGCTCCGGTCGAGGGCGTCGCGTCACAGCCGCTGGACGCAGCCTTTGCGGGCGGGCTGCGCCTGACAGGCGCCACACTGCCGTCGGCGGCTCGCAGCGGGGAGTCGCTGCCCGTGACGCTCTTTTGGCAGGCAGATGCACCATCCGTAGACGATGTTTCGGTCTTCGTGCAGTTGCTGGATGCGACCGGCGCCAACGTGGCGCAGTGGGATGGGTCGCCCTACGACGCGGTGAGCAAACTGCCCGCGTCCGCCTGGCCACACGGGTGGCGTGGGACGCACAGCGTAGCGTTGGCGCTGCCGGCAACCCTGCCGCCCGGCGGCTACACCGTCATCGCCGGCATGTATGAATGGCAGACCGGTGTGCGGCTGCAAGCGGATGATGCAGACAGCGTGTTGATCGGCGTTGTGAGCGTAAAGAGGAAGGATGGAGAGAAGCAATAATGAACCTGATTACACTTTCCGAGCCGCACAGCCCCGCCGCCGAAGCTTATCAAAGCCTGCGCACCAGCCTGGAATTTTCCAGCTTGGAGAAGCCGGTGCGCTCGATCCTGGTGGCGGCGGTGGATGGCGGCATTGACAAAGCCGCGGCGGTGGCGAACCTTGCTGTCGTCATGGCGCAATCCGGCGACCGCGTCATTCTGGTCGACGGCGACCTGCGCCAGCCGCACCAGCACGAACTATTGGGCGTCGCCAATGCCACCGGTCTGGCGCAGTGGATAGACAGCGGCGGCCCGCCACCGTTGCTGGAAAGTACAATCGACAAGCTGCGCGTGCTGCCGAGCGGCCCGTCGGTCATCAATCCAGTTGCGCTGCTGAGCACCAAGCGACTGGGCGAACGGCTGGCCGAACTCGTGGCCCTGGCTGATTACGTGATCATTGATGCGCCGCCCTTGTTGCACGTCACCGATGCTGCGCTGTGGGCGAGCCAGGTCGACGGCGTGGTGTTGCTGGTTAACGGCGGCAGCACCAAGAAGGAACAGGCGCTGCGGGCAAAGGGCGTGCTCGCGCGTGTGCAGGCGCATCTACTGGGCGCGGTGTTGCTAAACGCAGAATAAAAAAGGAGTTGCTCCATGAAAGGTTTGATTCTCAGCGGCGGCAAAGGCACGCGTCTTTACCCCATCACCTTCAACCGTGCCAAGCAGTTGGTGCCGGTTGCCAACAAGCCGGTGCTCTTTCGCGTCATTGAAGCGATCAAGGAGGCCGGCATCGATGACATCGGCATCGTCGTTGGCGACACCGGCGCAGAGATTCGCGAGGCGGTCGGGCACGGGCGGCGGTGGGATGTCAACATCACCTACATCGCGCAGGAAGCGCCGCTGGGATTGGCGCACGCAGTCAAGATCAGCCAGGACTTTCTGGGCGACGAGCGTTTTGTGATGTTCCTGGGCGACAACGTGATCCAGGGTGGCATCAGCAGCTTGATCCGCCAGTTTGCCTCCAGCGAGTGGAACAGCCAGGTCGTGCTGACCGCGGTCGACGAGCCGCAACATTACGGCGTCGCTGAGTTGGACGAACAGGGGCGCATCAAGCGGCTGGTCGAGAAGCCGCGCAACCCGCCCAGCAACCTGGCGCTGGTCGGCGTCTACATGTTCGATGCGCATGTGTTTCAGGCGGTCAACGCCATCAAGCCAAGCTGGCGCGGTGAGTTGGAGATCACCGACGCCATCCAGTGGCTGGTCGAGCATGATTTTGCCGTGCATCCCTACGTGCACCGCGGCTGGTGGATCGACACCGGCAAGCCCATCGACATGCTGGAAGCCAACAACCGCGTGCTGGCGGAGTTGGAGCACAAAGTCGATGGCTATATCGACCGCGACAGCAAGATCGACCACCTGGTCACCATCGAGCGCGGCGCGGAGATCATCAACAGCGTCATCCGCGGCCCCGCGATCATCGGCGAAGATGCGCGCATCGTCAACAGCTACGTCGGCCCCTTCACGAGCATTTTTCATCACACGCTGGTGGAGGACAGCGAGATCGAGCACAGCATCGTGCTGGATCACAGCCGCATCGTCGGCGTCCCCAGCCGCATCGAGGACAGCATCATCGGCCGTGACGTCGAGATCACCTACAGCCCGATCAAGCCCAAAGCGTACAAAATGACGTTGGGCGACCATTCCAGGGTGGGGCTGCTGTAGAGGGAAGTGAGCATTCTTTCGGTGCAGGCGCAAGCTGCGACTTCGACCATTGTTTCTATTCCTGCATTGGCGGCGGCGTTGTGCACCGGGCATGAAAACGCCTCACTTGCCCCCGTTGAAAATGGGTTGCAAGCGCGTGTCCTCGCGCCCATGTATCGACTTGCCCCAGGCAGCGTGACGGAGGAAGCTCATGCCGCCGCGCAATTGGCTGGCGAGGTGACGGAACGGTTGCGCCGCCTGAAGCGCGCCTACGGCGAGTGGCAGATGTTCGAGCCTGGCCCCTATTTCGACCTTTCCCCGGCGCAGGTCGCGCTGCTGACGCGTGTGAGTGAACGCGTCTCCACCGTGCACGTGGTCTTTTCCATCGATGCGCTGCTCCCCGCCTTTCAGCTCGCCCGCGCCTACGCGGCCAGGTTTCTGCCTCTGACCGGCAGCGCGGAACACAGCGACATGGTCTACGCAACGTTGGCGTCACATTGGCGGCGTATGCTGGATGTCGTGCACACTGCGCGTCAACATCTGAGTCACGACATCGGTTTTCTGGCGCTCAACGGCGCTGCCGAAGAGCGGGCGCGTTGGTGGCCGGCGTATCGTTCTGCGGCGGCAGGCGACCTCCGTCCGTGGTGTGTACAGGCGCCTGATGACCTTCCTTCCCTGACGCTGACAGTGGAGTTTCCGCTGCCGGCGTATCGCCAACCAGGACGTAAACGTCGACTTAGACGCACGTGGCAACGCCTGTACGGTTTTTCACCGGGAATGGACAAGGACACCTGATCCATTCCGTCAATTTATTTGCTAAAGTCCCGATCTACTAATTAATTGAGGAGCTTTTTATGCAAAATTTGTTAGTCACCGGCGGCGCGGGCTTTATCGGCTGCAATTTCGTTCGCTATATATTGGATGCCTATCCTCGCTACAACGTCGTTGTCTACGACAAGTTGACCTATGCCGGTCGGCTGGAGAATCTTCAGGACATCCAGGTCAAACATGGCAGCCGCCTCCGCTTTGTGCACGGCGACATCTGTGATGCGTCGGCAGTAGACGGGGCCGTGCGCGCCTACAAGATTGATACGATCGTGAATTTTGCCGCGGAGACGCACGTTGACCGCAGCATCATGAGCCCCGATGCCTTTATCCAGACCGACGTCTATGGCACGTATGTCCTGCTTGAAGCCGCACATAAGGCGGGCAACCTGCGCTATCACCAGGTCAGCACCGATGAAGTCTACGGTCACATTCACGGCGACCATCGCAGCCTTGAAACCGATTGTATGACCCCACGCAGCCCCTACGCTGCCAGCAAAGCCAGCGGCGACCACATGGTGAACGCGTACGCCATCACCTATGGGCTGCCGGTCACAATCAGCCGAGGCGCCAATAATATCGGCCCCTTCCAGTACCCGGAAAAGGTCGTGCCGCTCTTTATCACCAACGCGCTCAGCGACATCCCGCTGCCTGTCTATGGCGACGGCCGGCAGATGCGCGACTACCAATATGTGATGGATCACTGCGCCGGCATCGCCGTCGTGTTGCATGAAGGGGAGCTTGGTGAGACTTACAATATCGGCGTTGGCAAAGAGATGACCAACCTGGAGATGGTCGAAATCCTGCTCGACGAGCTGGGCAAGCCGCGCAGCCTGATCCAGCACGTCGAAGATCGACAGGGTCACGACCGCCGCTACTGCATGAACGTCAATAAGCTGATGGCGCTGGGCTGGGAGCCGGAGCACACGCACGAAGAGGCGATCCGCGCCACCGTGCGCTGGTACGTCGACAATCGCTGGTGGTGGGAGCCAATTCGCAGCGGCGAATTCAAAGATTACTACGCGCGTCTCTACGGCAACCGCAAAGTCATCGGATAAATGCTTCTCATCTCCAATCTCTCACCATCAAATTTGGAGATGAGAGATTGGAGATTGCTATTCATGCTCGTGGCGGTGGTGCAAATCTGGCCAGTGGTGATGGGCGTGGTGTAAAGGTGTATGCTGATGGCGGTGAGTATGGGGAGTGGGGTTTGATGACCCTGGTGCGTCCGTGTGCTGATGGACATGGTGTTCGTCGGCGTGGTCGTGCCAGTGTTCATGGTCAAGCGCCACATGTGCGTGGTCATGGCTGTGCCATTCCACCGTCAAGAGCACGACAGAGGCGCCGACAAGCACTGCCGCCGCGATCTGCGCCGGGCTGATGGTTTCCCCGAGCCACATCACAGAGAGCACGATGGCAAAGTAGGGCGCGGTGCTGAAGATCAACTGACTGCGCGTGGCGCCGAGTTGTTGGGCGGCTGTGATATACAGAACGATGCTGACGCCATAAGCGAAGACGCCGACCACCAATGCGGCAACCCCGACGGTGAGACCGATGCCAAACGGTTCGACGGCCAGACCGACGGCCAGATTCACCGACCCGGCGGCAAGACCCTTCCACAGCGTGCTCTGTGCGGGTGTAATGCCGTCAATCAGCGCAGTGAGATGATTGTCGAAGCCCCAGCACAGACAGGCGGCGGCCACGAGCAAGCCTGCCTGCCAACCGGCGGCGCCTTGTCCCCAACTCAGCACGAGCGCCCCCACCAGGATGCCGGCGGCGCCGATCCAGCTGTTGCGCCCCAAGTGGTCGCGAAAGAACCACACGCCGAGCACTGCCGTCGCCACCGCTTCCAGGTTCAACCACAAGGCAACCGAAGTCGCCGCGGCCAGACGCAAGCCAAACAGTAGCAGCACCGGCCCGACGATCCCGCCAAAACAGATCGCGCCCAGGAGCCGCCGCCGGGTGGGGACGTCCATCTGCCACGGCGGCTGGATCGGACGCCGGCGCAACGTTGCCGGCAGCACGCCAACCGCCGCGCCCAGATAGAGCAGGCCGGATAGTTGAAAAGGGCCTAAATCCATCAGCAGGTATTTGCTCAAAGGCGTTGCGGCGCCAAACAGCGCCGCCGAAACCAACGCCAGCAAGAAGGGGCGCAGGGTCATGTGGCAGTCCTCTCAGCAGTTCTCTCAAAAGGCCGTGCGTCTGATGGCCCATGTTACAATAAAGCCAGGATGATGCTGAAACTGCACAAACAGCCAACTACGTCTATGCTTGTTCAAATCGCCACCACAGAAGACGCCGCTGCGCTCCACAAATTACTGGAGCGCAGCCGGAACGTCCACTTGACGTTAGGCAATGAAGACCTGATGGCAGCGCTGGCCACCGGTCGCGTCCTCCTGCTCCGCGCAGGCGCAGCGCAATCACTGGATCTAGTAGGCGCATGGGTCACCGTCGCTGAAGAGCGACCTCCCTCGCTGTCCGCCAATGCGCCCGAGCTCATCTACCTGCGCGGTGTGGCTTTTCAGCGTCACTTCTCACCGACGCATGGAATGCAACACCTGCTGGGCGCTTTTGCCCTGCGCTACGCCCAGACATCCCATCCACTCCAATTGATCGCCTACAGCGACGATGGGTGGCTTGACCGTGCACTGCACAGCGCGGGGATGACGCTTACCGAACACGTCCAATTTTTTGTCTTGGAGCGATTGCAGAAACGTCATTGGGAGATCGCGGCGGCGCGCTCAGCTTGCGCCATCCATATGGCGGCGGCCGACCACATGGCAAGGTTGGCTGACCTGGACGCTGTCGCGTTCCCTCCGCTCTGGCGCTATTCGCTGCGCCGCCTGCAGGAAGCCCTATGGCAGGGGCCGTTGTTGGTGGCGCAAGTGGGTGACGAACTCATCGGCTACAGCTCGTTGCTGCTGAATCGAGACGCCTGCACCATTGCCAGGCTCGCGGTGCACCCCAACTGGCAGGGACAGGGGTATGGCCGCGCGCTTCTGCTGGCAGGGTTGCAACTTGCCCAGGAGCAAGGGTGTGACTACGCAATGCTCAATACGCAGGCCGCCAATCACCGCTCCCAACAGCTTTATCGCAGCCTTGGCTTTCGCCCGACAGGAGAGTCGTTTGCGGTCTTTGTGTTGGACTTGCCGGCATCTCTGCCAGCGCCGCGGGCCGGCCTCAAGGGAGACAGCGCGTGAATCGCACCGAGCCGACTCTGCTGCGCCGGCTGCGCATGGTGCTGATATTGTTGGCAATTTTGATCGCCTTCGGCACCGGAGGCTATATGACGCTAGAACAGTGGTCGGTGCACGATGCCCTCTACATGACTGTGATCACGCTCAGCACCGTCGGCTATGGCGAGGTGCGCCCCTTGACCCAGGCCGGCGAACTCTTCACCATGCTCATGATTTTTGGCGGCGTCGGCGTGCTGGCCTATTCGTTCAGCACGGTGACTGACTATATCGTCGCCGGTGAATTGCAGGGTTATCTGCGGCGCCGTCGCACAGAGAGAAAGATTGCGCATATGCAAGAACACACGATCATCTGTGGGTACGGGCGCGTGGGGCGGCAGGTGGTGGAAGAGCTCCACGCCAACGAGGTGCGTCTGGTCGTGATCGACGTCGACCTGGCCCTTGCGGCCGAACTGGAGCCAATGGGTATCCTGTTCGTTGCCGGCGACGCCAGCGACGACCATGTACTCGAAAGCGCCGGCCTGTCGCGCGCGGCCGGGCTTTGCTCATGCCTGCCCAACGACGCCACCAATGTCTTCGTCGTCCTCAGCGCACGCCAGAAGCGCCCCGATGTTTTTATTCTTTCACGCTGCAACCAGCCGGAAAACCAGGACAAGCTGCGCATCGCCGGCGCCGACAAAGTCATCAACCCTTACGTCACCACCGGGCGCCAGATGGCAACACAGCTACTCTATCCCAGCGTGATGGATTTTCTCGACGTCGTCATCCGGCGCGATGACCTGGAGCTGCGGCTGCAGGAGATTATTGTTGGGGAAAGTTCATCGCTAGTGCACAACACGCTGGGGGACGCGCACGTGCGCTCGCAGACGGGCGTCAACGTGCTGGCTGTGCGCCGCGACAAGCGCACATTCGACACCAACCCGGGCGGTGATTTCGTCGTAGAAGCGGGCGATGCGCTGGTCTGTCTGGGCACGCCGGAGCAGCTCAATGTCATGGCGGAGTTTGCCGCCGACGGACGGCGACGATTGCAGGTGGCGAGCTGAGGAATAGATAGAAGGTCTGGCCGACGAGGTGCGACGACGCTCAACAAGATAATGGAAGCACCGCCGGGCTGATAGCCCGACCTACGAAGCGGGCTGCCAAATTTTTGGGAAGCCTTCCGTAGGTCGGGCTACCAGCCCGACGATGTTGCGTCAACGCCCCGGGTGATATCAACCAGCAGCAGGTCTGGCCGACGGAAGCGACGACGCTCAACAAGATGATGGAAGCACCGCCGGGCTGATAGCCCGACGATGTTGCGTCAACGATTTATATGGCGTCAACCGGCAGCAGGTCGAGGCGACGGAAGCGACGACGCTCAACAAGATGATGGAAGCACCGTCGGGCTATCAGCTCGACGATGTTGCGTCAACGATTTATATGGCGTCAACCGGCAGCAGGTCTGGCCGACGAGGTGCGACGACGCTCAACAAGATGATGGAAGCACCGTCGGGCTGATAGCCCGACCTACGAATTGGGTTGCCAGTTTTTGGGACGCATCGTGGGCGCGCAAACTGGTTGCACGTCATGCCGCATGTGGTATACTTCGACTCAGTTAATTGCATAGGCCGTAGCACATCGTGAGAGAGCGCCAGGTCCCCGCCGGTCGCCGAAGGTGCAAGCAGCGCAGGCGCGCCACTGCCGCGCTGTGACACTCTCAGGCAAATGGATCGCAATGCGCAGGCAACTCTGGAAAGCGCGTCAGGCAAGGTTGCCCGCCGCCACCCACGGGGCAAGCCGGACACAGCCGTTCCGGTCAATCTCTCAGGTCAAGGACAGAGTCAACGGGCATTTCTTTGGAATGCCCGTTTTTTGTTGTGGGAAACCAAGTCAAAGGAGATAGTTGTTATGCCACACGCCGATCTGGTCGAGCTGCTCGCACCGCTCGACGCCTTTCCCCGCCGTCATCTTGGCCCCAAGCCGTCCGACATTGAGCGCATGGTGGAGGTGCTTGGCGCCGACAGCCTGGACGCGCTGATTGACGAGACCGTGCCGCCGCAGATTCGCCTGCAGGAGCCGCTGCGGCTCGACCCGCCGCGCAGCGAATCCGAAGTGCTGGCCGATCTACGCAGCCTGGCCCAGCGCAACCGCGTCTATCGCTCTTTTATCGGCATGGGCTACTATGGCGCGCTGACTCCCGGCGTGATCCTGCGCAACATCCTGGAGAATCCGGGCTGGTATACCCAGTACACGCCCTATCAGGCCGAAATTTCCCAGGGGCGGCTTGAAGCAATGCTCAACTACCAAACGATGGTGATGGAGTTGACTGGCATGGACATCGCCAACGCGTCGCTGCTGGATGAAGGCACTGCCGCGGCGGAGGCCATGACGATGGCAAAGCGCGCGCAGAAACGCAGCCACACCGGCGACATCTTCTTTGTTTCGGAAAAATGTCATCCGCAGACGATCGATGTCTTGCGCACGCGCGCCATCCCACTCGGCTACACCGTGGTGGTGGGCGACCATGTGACCTACGACTTTGGCGACCAGACCTTTGGTGCGCTGGTGCAATATCCCGACACCGAAGGCACGGTGCACGATTACCGTGCGTTCTGCACACGCGCGCACGCCGCGGGCGCGCTGGTGACGGTTGCCACCGATCTGCTAGCGCTGACGCTGCTGACGCCGCCGGGCGAGTTTGGCGCCGATATTGCCGTCGGCAACAGCCAGCGCTTCGGCGTGCCCCTGGGCTTTGGCGGGCCGCACGCCGCCTTTATGTCTACAAAAGAAGATCTCAAGCGGTTGATGCCGGGGCGTCTGGTCGGCGTTTCCGTCGATGCGGAAGGCAATCCTGCCATGCGCCTGTCGTTGCAGACGCGCGAGCAGCACATCCGTCGCGACAAGGCAACCAGCAACATCTGCACGGCGCAGGTGCTGCTCGCGGTGATGGCCTCGATGTATGCAGTCTACCACGGCCCAGAGGGGCTGACCGACATCGCGCGTCGCACGCATTTGCTGGCCGAACTGCTGCGCACGCGGCTACACGCGCTGGGCTACACGACGAACGATGGCCCGATCTTTGATACGCTCAAGGTGAGCGGCGGCCCGCGCACCCGGACCCAGATCGAGCGCCTTGCACACGCCAACAGCGTCAACCTACGCTACTTCGCAGACGGCAGCGTAGGCGTAGCCGTGGACGAACCGACCACGCTCAAGGAATTGCGCGTGCTGCTGGAAATCTTTGGCGACGCCGGCGCCGCCGACTTTGCAGCGCTGGCGCAAGCGGCGACGCTGGACTATCCGGCGCCGTTTGCACGCAGCAGCGACTTCCTGCTGCATCCGGTCTTCAACAGCTATCACAGCGAACATGAAATGCTGCGCTACATCAAGCGGCTGGAAGCGCGCGACCTGTCGCTGGTGCAGTCGATGATCCCGCTTGGCTCGTGCACGATGAAGCTCAACGCCACGACCGAGATGATCTCCATCACCTGGCCGGAATTTGCTAACCTGCATCCCTTTGCTCCCGCGGATCAGTCGCTGGGCTATCAGGAGCTTTTCACGCGGCTCGAAAAATGGCTGGCCGAGATCACTGGCTTTGCCGCGACCTCCTTGCAGCCCAATGCCGGTTCACAGGGCGAGTACACCGGTCTGCTGGTGATCCGCGCCTACCACCAGGCGCGCGGCGAGGAGCATCGCACCATCTGCCTGATTCCCTCTTCGGCGCACGGCACCAATCCGGCCAGTGCGGTGATGGCGGGCATGGAAGTGGTCGTCGTGGCCTGTGACGAAAACGGCAACGTGGACATCGCCGATCTGCGCGCCAAGGCCGACGCGCACGCCGATCGGCTCGCGGCGCTGATGGTCACCTACCCGTCGACGCACGGCGTTTTCGAAGCCGCGATCCACGACATCTGCGAGATCGTCCACGCGCGTGGCGGGCAGGTCTACATGGATGGCGCCAACATGAACGCCCAGGTCGGCCTGACCAGTCCGGCCGCCATCGGCGCGGATGTCTGCCACCTCAACCTGCACAAGACCTTCACCATCCCGCACGGCGGCGGCGGCCCGGGCGTCGGCCCGATCTGTGTGGCCGCGCATCTGGCGCGCTTCCTTCCCAACAGCGCGGTGGTGGAGCGTGTGGGCGGCAAAGACGCGGTCGGTTCAGTTTCCGCAGCGCCGTGGGGCAGCGCCGGCATCCTGACCATTCCCTACGCCTATATCGCCATGATGGGCGCACAGGGCTTGACGGACGCGACCAAGGTTGCCATCCTCAACGCCAACTACATTGCGCAGCGTCTGGATGATTTCTATCCTGTGCTTTACAAAGGCGAGCACGGTCGCGTGGCGCACGAGTGCATTATTGACCTGCGCCCGCTGGAGCATGAGACGGGCATCACCGCGGAGGATGTGGCGAAGCGGCTGATGGATTTCGGCTTCCATGCGCCGACGCTTTCCTTCCCGGTCGCGGGCACCTTGATGATCGAACCGACCGAGAGCGAATCACTGGCTGAACTGGAGCGTTTCTGCCAGGCCATGATTCAGATCCACGCCGAGATCGTCGCAGTCAAGGAAGGGCGCAGCGACGCGCACGACAACCCGCTCAAACATGCGCCCCATACCGCGGCTATCATTGCCGGCGCCTGGGATCGCGCTTACAGCCGTGAGCAGGGCGCATTTCCGGCGCCGTGGGTGCGCGAGCGCAAGTTCTGGCCCTACGTCTCGCGCATCGACAACGTCTATGGCGACCGCCATCTGGTCTGTGCGTGTCTGCCGGTGGAAGCGTACGCCTAAATGCAAGCTGACGCCGTTGTCGCACAGATACGCAAAGACCTGCACGCGGTGGGCGTACACCGCGGCGACGTGCTGTTGGTGCATGCCTCACTGCGCGCGCTTGGGCATGTGCCCGGCGGCGCGGAAACGGTAATCGCCGGGCTGCGCGCCGCGCTAGGGACGGAGGGCGCGCTGCTGATGCCGGCATTGAGTTACGCCGCGGTGACGCCCGGCCACCCACACTTTGATCTGGCGATGACGCCGTCCAACGTCGGCGTCATCGCAGAGACCTTTCGCCGCCAGCCTGGCGTCCTGCGCAGCCTGCACCCGACGCATTCGGTGTGCGGGCAGGGCGCGGCCGCGGAGATGTTGCTGGCCTCCCACGCGGCGGACGCTACACCGTGCGGGCCGCATTCACCCTTCCATTGTTTGCCGGGACGCCGCGGCAAGATCCTGATGCTGGGCTGCGGGCTGCACCCCAACACCTCCTTCCACGCCATCGAGGAGCTGGTGGCGCCGCCTTATCTCTTTGGCGCACCGATTGAGTACACGCTGGTGGATGGCGACGGCAGGCGTATCGTGAAGCGCTACACCACGCACGACTTCGCCGGCTTTCACCAGCGTTACGACCTCATCGGGCTGCTGCTGCAAGAGCCTGACCTGCGCGTGGGGCGCGTGCTCGGTGCAACTGTGCATCTGCTCGATGCAGCGGCGATGTGGCAAGCGGCGCTCAGCGCATTGCAGCGCGATCCGCTGGCGTTTGTCGAGCCGGCTGCATCCGAAGCCGCGTGAGCAAACACTGCGTTGCAGCGCTTCGGAACGCCTTTGACGAACGAGTGAGTAAAACTTGGTTTTATGCTCATGCTAATGATATAATGGCAAACGATACCGAACGACGATGACGGAGACCATGAAGTGACGCTCCGCCGTTCAGAGAGCTGCCGGGTGGTGTGAGGCAGCCGGCGCCGTCAAGTTAGCCTCTCCAGAGTTCCCGGCAGGCAATGGCCGGGCGGCTTCCCACCGTTAGCGGGCAATGAGGCAGCGTGGCGCTCGTCGCCAGCTGCAAACTCAGGTGGCACCACGAATCCTTTCGTCCTGAACAGGCGAAAGGATTTTTGTTTGGAAATAATCGGGTTTGGTTTTACTCAAGAGGAGGAAACGATGCTTGACATTCGTTGGATGCGTGAGAACCGCGCGGCGTTGGGCGAGGCGATGCAAAAACTCAACGCTGAGGATGCGCCGTGGGAGCAAGCGCTGGAACTTGACCTGCGGCGCCGCCAGATTTTGACGCAGGTGGAGACGCTGCGCGCTGAGCTCAACAGCGGCTCTCGCAACATCGGCGCCCTGTTCCGCGAGAAGCGCACCGCAGAAGCCAACGCGCTCAAGGCAAATATGGGGGCGATCGGCAGCGACATCGAACGCCTTGATGCCGAGCTGCGTACGGTGGAGGCCGACTTTCAGGATGCGATGCTGCGCATTCCGAACATCCCTGAACCGGATGTGCCGGTGGCGCCGGACGAAAGCGGCAATCAGGTGGTCAAAGAGTGGGGAGACAAGCCTGTCTTTGACTTTACGCCGCTTCCCCACTGGGAACTGGGGCCAAAGCTGGGCATCATCGATTTCGAGCGCGGGGTCAAGCTTGCCGGCACGCGCGCCTACCTGCTCAAAGGCGCCGGCGCGCGGCTGCAGCGCGCGCTGATCGACTGGTTCACCGACGTGCATGTCGGCGAGCATGGCTACGAAGAAATTTACCCGCCCTTCATGGTGCGCGCCGATGTCATGGTTGGCACGGGAAACCTGCCCAAATTTGGCGATGTGCTCTATCGCGACGCCGAAGAGGATCTCTGGCTCATCCCGACCGCCGAGGTGCCCGTGACCAACATTCACCGCGACGAGATTATCGAGCCGGGACAGTTGCCGATCTACTATGTCGCCAATACGCCCTGCTTCCGCCGCGAGAAGGTCTCCGCGGGCAAGGATGTGCGCGGGATCAAGCGCGTCCATCAGTTCCAGAAGGTGGAAATGGTCAAATTCGTGGAGCCGGGAACAGGGCGCGACGAATTGGAATCCTTGACGCGCAACGCCGAGGAATTGTGCGAACGATTGGGGCTGCCGTATCGCCGCCTTGCTATCGCCACGGGCGACCTCTCCTTTGTCGCGGCCATCAAGTATGATATCGAAGTATGGGCGGCCGGCTCACAAGAGTGGCTGGAGTGCAGCTCCTGCTCTTTCTTTCGCGATTTTCAGGCGCGGCGCGCCAATATCCGCTACCGCAAGGCAGAAGGCGAAAAGCCGGAATTCGTGCACACGCTCAATGGCTCCGGGCTGGCGCTGCCACGCATCATCATCGCCATTCTGGAAAATTACCAGCAAACCGACGGCGCCGTGGTGGTGCCGGATGTGCTGCGCCCCTACATGGGGGGTCTCGATGTGATCCGCGTGTAGAGCAACTTACAGAGGAGTTGGCTTGCGATCCTCATAATCAGGGCGCCCGCCAACGGTTGGCTGGGGCAAATCATCTGTTTCTCAGCTCCAGCAACAGACTTTGGGAGGGCTTATGCGCGATGGTGTGTTGCGTAGACAGAAAGATCGGCTGCTGACGCCGCTCGCGGGCGATTGGGCCGCGGCCATCCATCCAAACTATATTTCGGGGGTGGCGCTGCTCTTTGGACTGCTTGCGGCGTGGGCCGTCTGGCAGGAGGCGTATGGCTGGGGAGTGCTGCTGTGGGTTGTCAATCGTGTGCTCGACGGGCTGGATGGCGTCGTCGCACGCGTGCACCACAAACAGAGCGACTTTGGCGGCTATCTGGATCTAATCCTGGATTTTGTCGTCTATCTCGCCGTGCCCATCGCCTTTACGGCGGCGGCGCCGACGCCTTTCAATCTGTGGGCAGTAGTCGCTTTGCTGGCTGCCTATGTGATGAATCTGCTTTCGTGGTCGGTGCTGTCTGCCATCCTGGAAAAGCGGCGCGCAGGGACAACCGATGATCTCACCACCATTGCGATGCCCGCCGGCCTGATCGAGGGCGCCGAGACGATTGTTTTTTACACCCTGTTTTTTCTGCTGCCAGCGTATGTCGGTTGGCTGTTTCTGTTGATGGCGGCGCTCGTCTTGATGACGGCAGCACAGCGCATCTGGTGGACTTATCGCAATGTTACGGGATAGAGGCGGGTTGTCGTCACGATGGCGCAGCCTGATGAATTAGACCCCCGCGCGGCGCATTCTATTTGACACACGCCTCAACCTGCGGGTATACTGCGTTTGTTGCTGTCGAGTAACATGCACATTGACAAGGCGTCGAAAATGGCTGACAGCCAGAAGGGTCAGACCCAATTGGAGGGATGGCCGAGCGGTTTAAGGCGGTTGTCTTGAAAACAACTGTGGTAGCAATGCCACCGGGGGTTCGAATCCCTCTCCCTCCGCCAGCACCGCAATACACGGGAAACACGGGGAGGTCGCATAGCCTGGTCTAGTGCGCCCGCCTGCTAAGTGGGTAGGGGCGGTTTCGTCCCTCGAGGGTTCAAATCCCTCCCTCCCCGCCAGTTCGTCAGCCGCCTTTGACGTCACACGGCGATGTGCAAACACAACTCAATATGTCCCCGTAGCTCAGTGGATTAGAGCGCTTGGTTGCGGTCCAAGAGGCCAGAGGTTCGAGTCCTCTCGGGGATACCAAAGCATTGTCGGATGACAAACAAAGTCCCGGTTTTCAGGGTATATCACTGAAAACCGGGACTTTGGCATTCCAAAGGGAAGTGACTGTTACTCTGACACGTGGCGATCAAATCGAAGGATCGCCAATGCCGCCTACCGCAACAGCCCCCTCTGCTGGCGTTGGCGATGGGAGGTCAGGGGCGACAGGGGATGGAGAGGCAGCCGTGGCAAGGGCTGGCGTCCACACTTTTGCCTTCAACAACCCCTGGTCGGTCAGAATATGCAGGATCGTATCCAGCGTCTTTTCACCGTGCGTGCGGTTGCGGGCATCATTGGGCAACTTAGTCTCCATATCAAAATAGTTGCCCTTGCCGTTGTGCGAATAGAAGCCCAGGCAGATAATATCGATGCGACCATTTGCCATGGCGCTGTTCCACGGTGAATTAGGCATCAGTGGCCAGCGTCCAGCGTAGAGCAAACCGCCCAATGCCTGCAACGGATCCGCCACGCCGTAGAGGTGCCAGAGATGCGTCAGCTTTTCCAGCCCCGGGTCGTCGGAGAGCATCCCACCCAATGAAATCACGTAGAGCGGGCTGGGCAGCGCGGCCAGGTAGCCTGCCGCGCCGATGGCGATCTGCCCACCGCCACTCCAGCCGATCAGCACGATCGGGCGCTTGTTCTCTGGCCGGTAGCCCTGACGGACGAGCACGCGGTAAATTTCGTTGGCGATGCCCAGGTTGTAGATCGGCCCGTAGCGGCGGTCGGCGGAGACAAACATCTGCAACGCGTTGCGTAGATTGACAAACATGGCGAGCAGGCTGTTCGGATTTTTGAAACGCATCTTCTCGATCCGCTCCCACAGACCGGCGAGCATGCGCTGGCCGGTCAGTCCGTTGTTGGTCACGGAATAGGGATAGACGTCAGTGATGACGCTGGCGTTGGGCAAGCGCGCTTCCAGACCGTGCAGAAAGGGATATTCTTCGTCGGGGAAGGAATCGCCGGAGATAGCGCCGATGCCGGACAGGTAGATGACGTACATCTCCGGCTCGACCGCGGTCGAATCGCTGACAGAAACTTCGGCGAGTTCAGACGGCCCCTTTTCGCTCTCTTCACGCGACCAGCCCGCCCACCAGCCAAGCGATTCCAGCGGCGCCAACGCCGCAGTCACGAAGAGCAGCAGGAAAATCCCGATCATCAAATAGAGAATCATTGTCGCCCCTCGCGCAGTAACGCCGGCGCATCGTGAGACTGGCTGAACTCCAGCAGCAGATCCTGGGTGCTGGCATCCATCGACGTGCCGGTGACCGCGTGCCAGATGCGGTTGCGCAGTGCGATAAATGGCTTGCCGATGAAGTTGGTGAGCCCAAGCATGAGCAACCAGCCCAGCCCCACGCAGATCAGCGCTCGCACCAGGCCGACGTCAAAGCCAAATTCCACCACTGTGAGCAGGATCAGAAAGCTCCAGATGTTGAGAAGCTTGCCGATGAAAGGCCCCATCCACGGGATAAGGATAAAGAAGCCAAAGATCAGCGGCGCGGTGCTGAGGCCAACCATGCGCATGAGCGACAGGATTTCCAGCTTGTCGGCAAAGAGCAGGCTGCCGATCAGCCCAATGGCCGCGCCCCAGATCACGTAGCTGATCACAAAGAGCACGCCGTTCAAGGCGATGCTGAGCGCAAAGCGGCCGCGGCGCACGCGATTGACAAAAAGCACTACGCTCTGGCCCAGCAGCATCGACGCGCCGGCCAGGAAGACCACGCCCATCACCAGCCAACTCGAATTCGAGTTGGCGCTGACATAGGCGTAGAGCTGCGGATCAAGCGCCAACGCGTAGCCGATGCCGGTAAATAGTGCATCAAAATATTGGAAGATTTGTGAAAAAAAATTCATAGACTCTGTTTTTCTCCAGGTTGTCAGGAGGCGCCACATATTTTCTCTCGCCAGGCATATCATAGACTGAAGCCTGGATTCCCGCAATCCTTTAAAATTAAAACAAGCGTCTGCGAAATCTACGACGCCTGGATCAATGCCACTGATTCCTGCTCAAGATTGACGCACTTGCACCGTTCGTTTATCGTATACACTGACGCCAGCTTGAGCGCATCAAACACACAAAAAAAGTGATTACGCCATGAACCCTTCTGCACCACAGCCGTCCGCATCACAGCCGTCCGCGCCATTAGCAACGTCTGCAACCACATCGTTTTGCATCGAGCACGCGGATCTTGTCGTCACGATGGATGCACAACGTCGCGAACTGCGCGACGGCGCGGTGGTCACCGACGGGCCGGCCATCGTCTGGGTGGGCGTCACCGCCGACCTGCCCCCAGCATTGCGTGAAGCCGCGCACGAAGTGATCGACGCGCGCGGCCGCATCGTGTTGCCGGGCTTTGTCAACACGCACCACCACTTTTATCAGACGCTGACGCGCGTGATCCCCGCGGCGCAGGACGCTGTGCTCTTCGACTGGCTCAAGACGCTCTATCCGATCTGGGCTGAACTTACGCCGGAGGCGGTCTTCGTCAGCACGCAACTGGCGCTGACCGAACTGCTGCTCTCCGGCTGCACCACGTCCAGCGACCATCATTATCTCTGGCCCAATGGCAGCCGGCTCGATGACCAGTTCGCCGCGGCCGAGACAATCGGCATGCGTTTTCACGGCGCGCGCGGGAGCATGAGTCTGGGCGAAAGCCAGGGCGGGCTGCCACCGGACCGCGTCACCGAGGACGAGGCGTCGATTCTGCGCGACAGCCGCCGCGTGGTGGAGACCTTTCACGACGCAAGCCGTTTCGCCATGCGTCGCGTGGTGCTGGCGCCGTGCAGCCCCTTCAGCGTGACGCCCGACCTGATGCGCGAGAGTGCGGCGTTGGCGCGCAGCTTTGGCGCGGAAATGAACGTGCACCTCCACACGCACCTGGCCGAAACCAAGGATGAAGAAGAGTTTTGCCTGGCGCGCTTTGGCTACCGTCCCGGTGACTTTGCAGAGCATCTGAACTGGACCGGTGACGATGTGTGGCATGCGCATTGTGTCCATCTCAACCAGGCCGAAATCGATGTTTTTGCGCGCACACATACCGGCGTCGCCCACTGCCCAAACAGCAACATGCGGCTGGCGTCAGGCATTGCCCCGGTGCGTGCGATGCGCGATGCAGGTGTAGCTGTGGGACTGGGCGTGGACGGCAGCGCCTCCAACGACGGCAGCCACCTGCTCAACGAGGTGCGTCAATGCTTGCTGCTGCAGAGGGTAATGGGCAACCCGCACGCGATGACCGCGCGCGAGGCGCTGGAGATCGCCACGCTGGGCGGCGCGGCCGTGCTGGGTCGCGCCGACATCGGCGCGCTGGCGCCGGGCATGGCCGCGGACCTCGTCGCCTTTCGCCTCGATACGCTTTGGCACGCGGGCGGCGCCGTGCACGACCCGGTGGCTGCGCTTGTGTTTTGCCAGCCACAGCCTGTTGACTGGGCAATGGTCAATGGCCGGGTGCTGATCATGGACGGTGCACCCGTGCATCTAGACGTGGGCGGCCTGGTGGAGCGGCACAACTGCGCTGCACGAGCGTTGGTCGCACGCGCCGGATAAAGACGAAAAGAACGCAGACAGCCCTCGCTAATCCCCTCTCTGCGCTTGCCTGGCGCACCCTCTGGTCTGGCTTTGTGCAAGGTGTTCTGCGCCCCAAAAAAATTTCAGCGGCTAAAGTGATCAAGATTAGCCGCTGAAGCACTCAACAGTAGCGGCTAATCGCGACCACTTCAGCCGCTACTGTTTGAAAACTAGCCGCTAAACGCGATCGCTTTAGCCGCTAGTGCACGTGGGTGTATATGAGCCACTGGTTGGCGCGGCACGGAGAAACCGAGTTTCTCCAAGAAACTCGGTTTCCGGCTGCTGGCTTATGTACGCCGTCGTGCGCTAGTTTTTTGCGAAGTGCTGCTGCTTTATCCCAACGCCACATCCATGACCATCATCACGGCAAAGCCGATCAAGGTAAAGGCAGTGGCAAGGTCGGTGTTGCGCCCCTGTTGTGATTCGGGAATGAGTTCTTCGACGACGACAAAGAGCATGGCCCCAGCAGCAAAGGCCAGGGCGTAGGGTAAAATCGGCGCAACAAGCTGCACGGCCAGCGCACCGATGATCCCACCAATCGGTTCGACCATGCCCGATGCCTGGCCATACATGAAGGCTTCCGTGCGTGCAAAGCCCTCGCGGCGCAGTGGAATCGAAACCGCCATGCCTTCGGGAAAATTTTGCAGGCCAATACCGATGGCCAATGCCACGGCTGCGCCCAGTGTGGCCGCCGATTGCCCGCTGCCCAGCGCGCCAAAGGCCACGCCGACTGCCAGCCCTTCGGGCAGATTGTGCAGCGTAATTGCCATGACCAGGAGGATGCTGCGCTGCCACTGCGTCTTGATGCCCTCCGCCTGCGATTTGGGGAGACCAAGATGCAGATGAGGCAGCACTTTGTCAATGCTGGCGACGAAAAAGCCGCCAAGCAGAAAACCAGCGGCCGCCTGAAACCAGCCGGTTTTGCCGCTCTCCTGGGCCATTTCAATGGCCGGGGCCAGCAGCGACCAGAAGGATGCTGCAATCATCACACCGGCAGCAAAGCCCAGCATGGCGTCAAGCACGCGACGATCAACGGTCTTGAACAGGAAGACCATAGCTGCGCCCAACGCCGTCACGCCCCAGGTGAAGCAAGTAGCGATGAATGCCAGCCAGACAGGATTGAGTTCGCTGAGCCACGCCGGTATTGTCATGCCAATAGCATACCGCAAGGATGCGAAACCCCCGCAAATACGCAACCCATACTATAATGGAGCAGCGACGCTGCGGCGATATCTATCGCCCCCGTAGAATCCGCGCCGCTAGAAAGCAGGAAGTCTTTATGCAGTCTCTGACACCCGACCAATTTTCTCTTCAAGCGGTTCGCGCCTTTCAGCAAGCTGGGAGCATCGCCGGTCGCTCGCGCGCGGAGACGCTGGCTTGTGGGCATCTTCTCGCGGGCGTGCTGGCACAGAAAGATGGCGACGCCTTTGGCGTACTGGCCGCACTGGGCCATGATCCCGCGGCAATGGCAAAACAGATCAAGGAACACTTTGGTTCGCGCCAGATGGTTGTCTGGCGCAGCGAAAAAGGCGACGGCGCACAGAACAAGCTGGAGCCATCCTTGCAGCATGCACTGGAGACGGCTTTTGGGGAGGCGCGTGCGGTTGGCTCGCCCTTTGCCACTACGCGCGACCTGCTTGTGGGTGTCATCGATCACCCGGATTCAGAGCTGGCCGGCCTGTTGGCCGGCTGGCAGATTGACCGCAACGCCGTGGTCCAGGCCCCGGTCAGCGTCTACGAACGTTCGGCCGTGGCAGTGCGGGCCGAGGCGGCGCAGGCACGGGCGGCGAAAATGCGCCCCCAATGGCGCATCAGCCCGGTCTTTCTAGGGTTGGTGGCCGCCATGATTGTGTCGGGTGTTGCCCTGTACATGCTTGAAGACCCTTCTCCGGTCATTGTCTTTGTTTTTGTCACGCCGGGCTGGATCGTGTCGCTGGCGCTGCATGAATTTGGCCATGCTATGACGGCCTACATCGGCGGCGATTACAGTGTGGAAGAACGCGGTTATCTCACCTTGAATCCGCTCAAATATACCCATCCCGTGCTGAGTATTGTCATGCCAGTGGTTTTCTTGCTATTGGGCGGCATCGGGTTGCCGGGCGGTGCAGTCTATATCAACCGCGCGGCGATACGTTCGCGTTGGATGAACAGCATGGTTTCGGCTGCGGGTCCGGCGGCCAATGCGATTTTTGCCGCTCTGCTGGCCATACCCTTTCTGCTCAACAATGATATTGGGTTTTTTCTGGGCCATTTGACCTTCTGGTCGGCGATTGCGTTGCTCATCTTCCTGCAGATTACAGCCATTGTGCTCAATCTATTGCCGATGCCCGGTCTCGATGGCTTTGGCGTGCTGGCGCCGTGGCTGCCGCTGAGCGTGTTGCAGATGCTCCAGCCCCTCTACTCATTTGGCTATCTGTTGCTGATCTTTCTTTTCTGGTATGTGGAGGCTTTCAGCGCTTTCTTCTGGACTGTGGTCTGGCAATTCATGAGTCAACTGAATGTTATCCCAGACCTGGTTTCTATGGGTTTCAGCATGTACCGCTTCTGGATGCAATAGTGCTTGGGTAGATCGGAGGAGCAGTGCTATGTCGGACAGCATCAATCGTTTTTCCAACCGTGTGGAGACCTATGTACGGGCGCGGCCTGCGTATCCCTATGCTGTGCTTGCGTGTCTCGTGGAACGTTATGGGCTGGGACCGATTGCGACCGTAGCCGATGTGGGCGCCGGCACCGGTCTGTTAACGCGGCTCTTGCTGACGGCTGGCTGCACCGTCCATGCCATCGAACCCAACCCGCGCATGGCCGCAGCGGCTGAGCGCATGTTGGGGGGCCATCCTGGCTATCGTAGCCAATTGGGTGCGGCCGAGGCCACCGGTCTGCCTGACCGCAGCATCGACTTTGTGACCGCGGGCCAGGCTTTTCATTGGTTTGATATCCCTGCAGCGCGGCAAGAGTTCCGGCGCATCCTGCGGTCAGGTCGCCCTGGTCTGGAATGGCCGCCGCGAGTCCGGTGCGCCCTTTCTGGCTGGCTACCAGCAGATTATCGAGCGCTTCGGGCTGGACTACACCGCAGTCGACCATGCCCGTGTCGTCGATGAAGAGACGCTTGCGGGTTTCTATGCGCTGGGTGGCTATGCCCAGCATGCCTTTGTCAACCGACAATTGCTGGATGCTGCGGGCGTCGTCAGCCGGCTTAGCTCGACATCCTACATGCCGGCCGCCGATCATCCGCGCTATGGGGCCATGGTCGAAGCGGTGCAGGCGCTGGTTGCCGCCACCGCCGAGCGTGGCAAGGTGACTATGCTCTATGACACGCGCCTCTATGTCGGTCGCGTCTGAATAGAGAGCGGCTTGTCATAGCCGCGCGCTGCTTTACAGTGAAAACGTTCCTGTTTGCTGCTTGCTTTGTCAGCCATCAGTCCATTGTGGTCACGTGGAAGCCTTTCGGCGCGCTGCGTAGAAGTCGGCTTTTTCACTGTCGCTGAATGCTTGATAGAGCAGTTCAAGCTCTTCAAAGACGTACCTATCAGGTTGGCCCGCTTCGTCGCATTCTTTTTCAAGCTGCAACTGAATCTCGATTGCTTCGGCGAAACGACCAAGGGCGCGTAATGTCCACGCGATCATCCAACGGGCAATTCGAATTGTCTGCGGATTTCCGCTCCGCTCATGTGCAATCAGTGCCAGTTGGAACTCCAGAAGTGCATCTTCATAGCGACCGAGAAGGTGAAGCGCGTAGCCTGTGTTGTTGTGGAGAGCGCCTGCCCACTGCCTGGCATCCTGCTGTGAAGAGGATTGCATAAGCGCCATAGCCTTACGATTCCACTCGACCTGTTCTTCGGGTGCGGACTCTACGAAGGTCATCATATGAAGAGCGTCAATCGCCAGACTGTCAAGGTTTCCAGTGTGCGCAAGTTCAAAAGCGTGCATGTAGGCGGAGCGCGCCACTTCTCTACTTGCAGTTGTCTGTGACTCTGGAGAATGTGTAGCGGAGCAGTAGGTTCGTCCCAACTCAAGATAGTAACGCGCCTTTGCTTCCACGCTGGCGCGCTGGATTTGCGGTTCAATGTCGGCAAGGATTTGTTGGGCGTGGAGGAAGTTACGGCGGATGCCATAGGTTCGAGCAATTTGCGTTTGCAGTAGGATGGCCTCGTCCGCGGATGCATTGGGCAGCGCAGCACGGAAACGCGCTTCGCTTACCTCGGGTTGGTCGAAATCCCATAATGTTGAAATATCAATTGTCATAAGCGTGCTCGCTGTTTTGCATGATCTGTCGCCGAGACAAGTATATACGCAACGAGGGGTTCCAGACTACAAGAAAAATATCGCATCCTCGCCACCGTATCCTCCGCTAAGGCGATGCTGGCCTTTAACTGGGCGGCAACACCGGCGCTGCTGTAAGCGCAACTTCCTTGTCATTGCTCTTGCCGGAAAGCGACGCAACATCGAGCACCCGTTCCAATACAGGCCGCATTCCAGCCACTCGCTGCACCCGAATCACCCAGTCCCACAGCGGTTCCAGCTTCTTCCAGCCGGCGGCATAGGCGACATGGCGCAGGCGCCCGCCCAGCGTCGGCTTGCTCCACGCCCCGCGGGCGATGTTGGCCCAGCCATAGAAGTCACGATAGGCGCGCCAGTAGCCTGCCTCCAGCACAGCCGGGCTGAGCTTGGCTGGCTGGAAGACGACGTGGCGCGTGTCGTAGCGATCCCAATCTTCGTGGAGGATGCGCCGGGCCGCGGCCATGCGTGCATGCAGCGCCGTGCCGGGGTAGGGCGTGAGGATGTGGAAGGTGGCCGTCTCGACGCCCTGCGCCACGGCCCATCCCACGGTGCGCGCAAAGACGCCCTCGTCGTCCTCATCCATGCCAAAGACAAAGCTGCCGTTGACCATGACGCCGTTGTCGTGCAGACGCCGGATCGCGGCCGTGTAGTCGCGGTTGAGGTTCTGCACCTTGTGCTGCGCGGCCAGGTTGGCCGGGTTCAGCGTCTCGAAGCCGACAAAGAGGCTGCGCAGCCCGGACGTCGCGGCCCGCTCCACCAAGTCACCTTGCAGCACGCTCTGCACCGTCCCCGCCGCTTGCCAGACGCGGCCCATACCGCGCATCCCCTCAAAAAGCGCGGCAGCGAAACGCGGGTCGCCAAAGAGATGGTCGTCGAGAAAGTAGAGATGGCGGCCGGGCAGCCGGTCGATCTCGGCCAGTGCGGCGTCGACGCGTTGGGTGTAAAAGCTGCGCCCGCCTGCAAAAAAGGCATCCTTGTAGCAGAAGTCGCAGTGGTGCGGACAACCGCGTGAGACCACGATCGAGTTGGGCGCCAGGTAGAGATGGCGCTTGATCAGGTCGCGGCGCACGCGCGGCAGGTGCTCTAACGTGCGCTGCTGCGACTGGTAGACCGCGCCAGGCCGGCCCGCTTGGAAGTCGGCGAGAAAGCGCGGCCACGTGTCTTCGCCCGGCCCCAGAAAGATGGTGTCGGCGTGCTGGTTTGCCTCCGCCGGCAGCGATGTCACGTGCAAGCCGCCCAGACAGACATGTGCGCCGCGTCGCCGGTACTGGTCGGCCAGCGCATACGCCCGCCGCGCCGAGGTGATGTAGACCTGAATCACCACGATGTCGGGGCTGTCGTCCAGTTCCAGCTTCTCTACATGTTCATCCTGTAAAGCCACGTCCCAATCTTTCGGCAGGTAGCCGGCCAGCGTCGCCAGCCCCAGAGGCGGGAAGAGTGAATACTTGATCGGGCGCCAGAAGGGGCTGAGCGCCTCCGTCAGCGCCGGCAGGATCATTTTGATGCGCATGGATATTTTTCCTCACTTCCCTGTCAACCGGAACGAATCCAACATGTGTTGCGCGGTGGCGTTGAGCGTGGCGCCGTCGGTGCGGAACTCGATGCCCAGTTGTTTGTCATACTGCGGCAGCACATAGGCGACGGTCGGCGTGTACGTGACGAAATCGCCGTGGTCATAGACATAGCGCTGCGCCGGTTGTCCGGCCACCGTGACCGTCTCCAGCGGCTGGCTTACCACCCACAGCCCGCGCCGTTTGGCCGCCGGTGCGTCGACCAGCAGCACCCGGAAGCTGGGAAATCCGTTGTTGTAGAAGACTGTGTCGTCGCCGTTTTGCTCGGGACGGAAGGTGTCCGGGTGCTCCAGGCTGAAGCCAACATCTTCCCGCGTATAGGTCGACCAATGCACGTCTTGCGCTGCTGGCCATGCCGGCGGCGACGACTTGCAGCTCGCCAGCAGCGCCGCCAGCACAAAGCATAGCGTCAACCACCTTCGATACAATTTCATTGGATTCCCTCCTCATGACAATGAATCTGAAACAGATTCCAAGCGAGCGGCCATATGGGTGTATTTCAAGTTGGGGCGTCTAGTACGTCCCCGGCACGGTGCAGCAGATGGCGGCATGTCCAAGCCGCTTGTGCACCGTGCCGGGGACGTTGCCTGCCCAACCGTGAAGTACACCTCGGCCATAGCCGGCGTTTGACCGCTGTGGCTGATTCTCGCGAAAATGATAGTGGTGGGCAACCGCCTGTGTGCGCTAGATCGTGCACTCAGGTGCTTGACAAGGCTGAAGGTCGCGTGACTCAATATCGAGACGCTCTTCAGAATCTGTGCAATCTGCGTCATCTGTGGATTCCACTTTGGAATTGGGTTTAGTACAGAACTTGCTGACAAAGGAAACATCGTGCTTGATCTGTTGATTGTCGAGGATAACCCGCGACTTGCCGCTGCACTACAGACTGGCTTCACCGCCACGGGACGGGTCGCCGTGCGCCATACCTGCGCCGCCGGCGAGGACGCGCTTGGCTGGTGTCTGGCGCAGAGTGCAGGCGACGGCTCGCGTCCAGATGTGGTGCTGATGGATGTACAGTTGGCCGGCGCCATGAATGGCGTGCAGACCGCCGTAGCGCTGCGCCGTGAGTTCCCACGACTGCCGGTGCTCTTCTACTCGATCCAGGACGACGCCCAGTATTACCGCGACTTCCGCGCCGCCGGCATCCTCAGCCACTACGCCTACGTGCGCAAGTCCAACTACCTGCTCCCCGAACTGGTCTTGCCGCTCCTGCTCGATGCGGTGGCCGGTCGTTCCTTTATCGACCCGGAGATTGAAGCACGCGTCGAAGCAGTGAGCGCACAGGATGCACACGATCCCATGACGCTGCTGGAACCCCACGAGCAGCAGGTCGCCCGTCTGCTTGCTCAGGGTCTGACCAACGAACAGATCGCCGAGCGCATGGGCTTTCGCGACAAGCGCACCATCAGCCGCATCAACGGCCAGATTTACGCCGCGTGGGGGCTGGCTGACAGCGCCACCGACGAAAAGGTCGCACGCACGCGCGCCGCTCTGATCGTCGCCGCCAGCCGCCTGCTCGTGTGGGGAGATGACGGCACGCCGCTGGCCGAGACGCAGGATGGCTGGTCACCCTGGCCGCCGGCGCCATGACCGGCCTCTTCTGGTTCGACTGGCCGCTGCTTGCCCTGTCGCTGACCAACGGCATCGTCCTGCTTTGGCTGGGGCTGATGGTGCTGCTGAATACCGAACGGCGCACGCCGGGCGTGGCCTTGCTGGCGCTGGCGGCATGGCTGGGCAGCGCCTTCTTTGCCGCGCACACGGCGATTCTAGCCAGCGGCGAAGGGCCGGCCAGCGCGGCGCTCAATCTGTGGTGGGAGGTGGGCTGGCTGCCGCTGTTGGCCTTGCCGCTGGCCTGGTATGGCATCGTCCTCTGGTACGGCGGCTTTGGCGCAGCAGGAAACAGCCTGGCGCGCCACCGTTGGCCGCTGGCCGGGTTGATTGTGGCGGTCGTGGGGCTGGCCGTCGCACTGATTGTCACGGCGGACCTGCCAACGTTTCTCGATGCGGTCAATCTACGCTTTGGTCGCGTGACCACCCTCTTCGGCGCGCCCTGGTTCTTCGTGCTCTATCCGGTCTATATGCTGGCCAGCCTGGGATTCAGTCTTGACGCGCTGGTGCATCCTGCGCCGGCGCCGACAG
>Ga0154020_10000258_pt1 | contig 63662 bp, 84 predicted proteins | sample Klosneuvirus_201_FD_109709 | JGI IMG/M metagenome (GOLD analysis project Ga0154020, IMG submission 109709) | Active sludge microbial communities from wastewater, Klosterneuburg, Austria - Klosneuvirus_20160825_MG | ecosystem: Engineered > WWTP > Aerobic digester > Activated sludge | place...
CCTTCGAATCCCTCTATAGCATCGACGAGAGTCGACTGCTGCAGAGAGCTCCGAAGGAGCTCGTCATATGGGTCCACGGCGTCTACCGTGGAGGCTCGTCCACCGGCCAAGGGGAGACCGTTCGAAAGCCGAGGCAACGCCGCAAGTCGGGCTCGGATACGTCGAAGAGACAAACTTGCGCCATCAGGCCCCTGGGAGAGCGGTTCCTCGTGAATCGCTCTCCTGGCATGTTGTCAAGGAGACGTCAATGCTTCAAGTCATGCTGTACCTGTCCGTGATCCTCTCAGGGAGGTGCTTCAACGTCGCCCCATCTGACGTCGGTATGCCTCCGCCTGAGTATCAGTGCGAGACGAAGGCTTCCCCTGCGGAAGTCAATCGACCTCCGATCTTCATCCCGCCTGCTCCTCCCCGACCATGTGGTTGCGAGAAGGACGAACGGCCGGAGCCGAAGCCACTGCCGCTTCTCTTCCTGCCGAAGGTGATACTCAACGGTCACTTGTAATCACGGGAGTCTAATCTCGTCTTAATCGGGCCTTTATCTTCGTACGTTACAATTAAGAGGACGGTGGTTGAAAACGAGAAAACACGAGGAGAGATCACAATGTTAACAGGCAGCAAGCTCGAAATCAAGTGGAACCAGAAGCGGGAGATCAGCCGCGAAGAGGTCGAATTCCTCAACGCCTGGGCAGCGAAGATGCTCGAGAAGGCGATCGAAGAGGACCTTCCGGAGAAGATCGAACGGTTCCAGAAGCTGCAGAAGAGCACCAGCAGCTACCTCAACCGCGAGAAGGTCATCGTAGTGAAGAGCACGATCCCGACCATCAAGCGGTACGGATTCGACATCGCAGTGCTCCGGACCTGGATGGCAGACTTCGGTTACAAGGTAGTCGAGAAGCTCAACGGCTTCTACGCAATCGTAGATGCAGAGGGTGAGATCGTCGATTGGGCGAAGCCGGTCCTGGTCCACTTCAACGACCAGAAGTTCGGCAACGTTCGGTTCGGGGAGATGAACAGCCAGTTCGACGTTGAGATCGATGGCGAACCTGGCCACATCGCAGAAGACGACGAATGGTACGACATCGACACGACGAAGTGCCTGTAGGGGGGAAGACGAAGACGGCGCTGCGGGGCGCCGTCTTCCTTTGTCTATTCCGGAGTGTGTTTACACGATCCCGAGTAACGCCAGAGGCGTCTCGCGACCCGAACAAACCCGACTGCAAGCAGAAGATACGAAACGATCAACACTTCCCTCATGGTTCGAGCGATATCGCCTCGACTGAGGACTGGTTGTGGTCCACTACTGATCGAGAGCAGACCGAAGTACAGAGACAGCCCGAAGAAGCCTACGGCTAACCAGAGCAGGTACTGACCTCGAAACCCGATCATGAACGTGTAGACCAGAAGCCCACCGAACACAAGAGAAAGCGTACTCGCGATCGTCGTAGATTCTTGGGCCAGAATCCCGACATGCATCTTTACCTCCCAGACAGTGCGTTGAGTATGACTGTCCAAAGCCCCGAAGCGGCGAGGATACCCACTCCGACCAAGACCATCTGTACCCGTGAGATGATCATAGTGCCAGGTCGGGGGAGGATAGCGGCCTCCGCCCGTTGTTGGAGCTCGATTACGTATGGCGGCGAGATCTGAAGCCCGTAGTCGCCGTCGCCGTTATCGGCGACTACGTAGGCACCAACGATGTCCCGACTGTGACCGTTCTCCAGGTAACCATAGAACGACAGTGCGGACTTCCAAGCATCACGATCGTCGAGATCGATGTTCGTATGGATCGCGAACCGAACGCCGTGACGTACTGCATAGCTAGCGAGTCGACCTGATTCGCACGAGTTGAAGAAGAGCGTGTCCGTTCCCTTCATTCGAGCGACTTGGGCGATGTCTTCTTCGGTGAACAGAACTCCATCGGAGAGGAGAGCGCCCGTTGGCCCAGAGTGTGTAGCGTAATGATGGACGTCGAATCTCGTATCCCTGCATGCATCGTAGATGTCCTGCGGCTTGACTGTCCCTCCCAAGATCGACATATGATGACGCCGCTGAATAGACCGGATTTCAGGCAGCGTATCGATGCCGGGCTGGTCAGGAGCGATGACCAGGACCCTCATGCCGTCTACACTCCCGCTAGGTTCACAACCTCGTAGAACGTCTCGCTCACGACTGCATCGTCCGCCCCGTAATCCCCACGGACTGTGATCCGTCTCTCTTCCGAGAGGGAGGTCGAGGCCACGATCCGCGTGTCCGTAGTCGTCAGCTTGATCTCGACTACACTTCCAGCGTCGACCTCTGTCGACTCCCGGACACGCTGACCGGAGGCCACGTCATCGATCCAATAGAGGATCGCCGTGGGAGCTACGAGGGACCCAGACTTGTCCTTGAACGAGAAAGTGACGTAAGCTGTCGTTCCCTCGTTGACTTTGAACATTAGCTGATCGTCAAGGTCATGTCGAGAGTCCACGTCTGGCCGGACGCCTTCGTCCCCTGAGCACTGACCTTCCGGTTCAGGTTCGTGCCAGAGTCAGTCGAAGCGTTGACGATCGTGAACTCCTGCCAAGCGTAGTTGGCATCGCCGGAAGCGAAGACCGCACGCCAAGTGATGGTCTGGCTCGACCGTTGAGGGTACGTAGCCTGCATCGCCTTGTAGGTCTTGTTGGTCGCGGCCTGGAGGCCCGTGTGAGCAGCACTCTCAGCGGTCGTTGAGTCACCGACGCCCAGGTACGCACTGGCGTTGTTGTAGGCCGTACCGCCAGCACCGATCAGCAGATCCTCGAGCAGCTGGATGCCCTCGTTGAGGAGCAAGTTCCCATCAACGATCGTCTCGGCCGGGAGGATCTCGCCATCGGGTGACACAACCTCAGAGGGCTGGTCCATGAGGAAGGCCTGCTCGTCAGCATAGCGACGAATGACCCACCGTGTTGCATAGTTGAACTTCTCGGGTACCATATTCTCATCTCCTGAGATCTCAGTTGTTCTCGATCGCGAACTCAGACGTCTCGCTCTAGCTGCTGAAGAGGGCTTCAATCTGCCGAAGTCCGACCGCCAGGTCGACTGTCCGCTTCGAGAACGTTCCTTCTACTGTTCGCCGTTTGAACGAGAAGTCGACTTTGACAATTCTCGTTGCCGAGTCGAACGAGAGGACGAAGTCGACCGCCGACCCGCTCTCTAGCACACTCAGCACTACTTCGATACTACCGATCAAGTCGGCGACCGACCCCAGATCGTCTACCACGGCGTTGACCGCAACGCTGGGGAGAGAATCTACGGCCGATGCCGACTCTAAGATCGCAACCAATGCTTGCTGGAAGACATCGTCTGTCGAAGACCCGTTCTCCTGGATCGTCAACGAAGCGGCCACTCCTGCTTGGTCGGTCGCGATCGCAACCTCCATGACTCCGATCGGTGAGACGTTAATCGAGATCTGGTCGATGCCTGTTACGGCTTCAACGATCGTGATCATCGTCGACACTGCTATGGAGAGAAGGTCGCTACCTTGCCCGTCATCGGTAATGTTCAGCGTCACGCTGATCGACGGTTGGTCATTCCCTGACCCGAGGTCGTCGAGAGTTACCGACACGAGCGGTGAGACAACTGTATCAGAGCCGAGACCTGTCTCGGTGATCTGCTTGATAGCCTCCGTCAGTGCACTGAGGGCGTCCGTGACAGACCCTGCATCTGCCACGACCACAGTTGCTTGGAGGGATATGCCATCGGTCGAGGATGCGGAGTCCGGGATGCTGAAGCTGACTGTGATCGACGATAGACTGTCGACACCAGCTCCACTCTCTGCGAGTGCAACCAAGACCGCTCTAGCGAGGTCGTCTGTCCCCGATCCCGAATCCGTCAGAGACAACGTGACTGAGATCGATCGACTATCGACACCTGTAGCGGTGTCTGCGATGGGGACGGAAGCATCGATGCTACTGATAGCATCGATCGCACCGCCGCTGTCCTGTAGGGTCAGCGCAGCGACGACGGCGGCGATGAAGTCTTGTGCTGAGCCACTCTCGGCCAGGAAGACTAGATAGAGAACAACGAGAGCATCGACTGCAGCACCGGACTCGGCCACTAGAGCCATCGCAGCGACCGATGCAGCATCGACGGCCAACGAAGAGTCGGCCACGACCAATGCGGAGATGATCGACGCAACCAGATCAGCTCCAGAAGCTGTCTCCGCGATCAGCTTCGAGATCAAGATGCTGATCAAGTCCGTCGCTGCACCGCTGTCTACTACGGACAGGGTCGATGCTATGGAGGCGACTAGGTCCGCACCGGTGCCCGTCTCCGGGACAATCTGGTAGAGGACGGCCAGAAGGGCGTCGACAGCTACGGCGGTATCGGCAATAGCTAGGGCTGTCGTAATCGAGCTGATCAGATCAGACCCAGACGCTGTGTCGTCGATAGCCTTCAAGATGAGGACACTTAGAAGGTCTGTCGCTGCTGCTGTATCGGATAGTGCTAGTGCTACGACGATGTTACTGATCGCATCGATCGTAGCACCGCTGTCCCCCAATAGGATCGCAGCGGTCAATGACGACAAGAGGTCCGTCGATGATCCACTGTCGCCGATTGACAACGAAGCTAGCTGAGCTAGAGCATCGGTCGTCGACCCTGTCTCCCCTACGGTCAGCGATGCGATGAGTCGAGACAGAACGTCGACCGACGACCCTGTATCCGAGACCGGTACCGATGCTGATGGGCCACCGAAGGTCTCGGCCCCTGCGCCTGTATCGCTGATGCCAAGGGCAACGCCGATCGCTGGGGTGCCGTCACTCCCCGACCCCGTATCGGTGACTGTCTTGTTCGTCGAAGCTACTGGGGCGATTGCGAACGAATGCATCGACCAGTAGGTCGAAGCTTGAGTCGTACTGGTGGTCGCGTCCAGGCCCGAGCTGGCGAGCGTCTTGTACTGGATCGAGATCGTACCGGCTGAAGCTGCTGCTTGTGTTACGAGAACCGTCCGACCGCTCAACGTCCCGATTGGCGTTCGATCGGTCGAGTCCGCGATGATGTCGATCCGCAAGCAATCGGCTTGGGAGGTCGATAAGTCAGGAGCTACTGGGGCACTCGTACTGCCGTCGGAGCTCATCAGGGTTACTTCGAAGTCGCCATCGCCCTGGACGATGAAAGCTACGATGACCGCACGTTCGGATACGCCCCAGGATACCGTATAGCTTGCGGGTTCACTCGAAGCTGGTCGCTTCCAGAGACAGAAGCGGCCTGCGTCGGCAACACCCGAAGCCGGGATGGGATAGTTGTTGACGACTGTCAGCCACCCAGTACCATCGATCGACGCTGCACTAGCATCAGCGTCACTTGCGAACGCATAGTAGAGGGTATCGCCTGGAGAGTACGACGGGACGTTACATGCGAGGGAGGTCCCGTTCGATGTTCTCGAGGCTACTGTATAAGCGCCGATCGATGGTGCTGGCATGGATGTCTACCTTACTGGCCGAACGCCCAGAGCGTCCAGCCTACGTTCTTCCCTTTGCCTCCCCCAGTGACGGGGAAGGAAGTCCCGTAGATCCGATTGATGAGGGGCACTTGCCATTGGTCGTCGCCTTCGGCCACCCACCCAAGGTTGTACAGGAACTGCACAGCGCGAAGGAAGGCCCGATCGGCCCACTCGGGAGAATTGTAGCCTGCGCGATAGAGCATCCACATGGATGCCAATCGCCCTTGCAACCCTTCCCAAGCGTAGTCGGTCTTGGTCGGGGGCCATGTCGGAGATCCTGCACGACGCATCTCTTCAGGCTCGGCGCCGCCAACCGGACGCATCTGCCCGCCGATCGAGATCTGTGCACCGACCGGATTGACACCGACGGGCTTGCTGGGATCTGCTTGCCAGTCGAGCTCACCGTACTTGAAGTCAGCGTACGCCGACCGATCTCCCATCCACCCACGGAGGACGTTAGCAGCCGCCGCTAGATCGGTCGTGTCTCCGAGGTACAGGTCAGCTGCGATGCGAGACGCACCGCAATGGCCTCCCCAGTTGTTCGACCTCTCATTGTCACACTCGATCAGACTGTCGGGGCCGTCTGTAGTCGGGTAAGTCAGCAGCGACCGAATCTTCGTCCGGAACTGACCATCCAACGTGGGGTCGAGAACCTTCAGATTGACGATATCGGCCGATAGGATGTACCCGATCAGCTCGCGACCAAGAGCAAGAGCCCGAGTGCCACTTTCGAGGTTCCCGGTAGCGACCGCTCGAAGGGCTGTCTTGACCTTCTCGCAGTAGGAAGCGATCTTCGTTCGAGCACAGACGAGAGCCTGAGCCATTACGCTGGTGCTGTTGTTGCTGTCCTGATTGCTCAGAGACGGCGAGCCGGCCGAAGCATCGGCTGCTGCTAGTGTCTCGTTCCATCCCGCTCCCGACATGGGCAGGGCGTCGATCTCAGCTTGTGAGATCCAAATCCCCGAGGAAGCTGGCCCCGGGGTCGCTGTCGGGAGAACTGAGGTCGGTGTTGCCGACGGCGGGGGAGAAGTCGCAGTTGGCGGCACCTTGGTCTCAGTCGGCGGGATGACTGTAGCCGTCGGCGGGACGGGCGTAGCTGTTGATGGCTGAGGGGTGAACGTAGCCGTCGGGAGAATGATCGGCGTCTGTGTCGGTGGCTGAACGGTCGCTGTGGCCGTGGGCAGTACCGAGTCTACGACGAACGGTTGAGCACTATTCGCCAGCGTGATCACCGAGATGACTCCGCTGACAGCTCCTACAGGGACTTGAGCTCGAAGCGACGTATCGCTGTCGACCGTGAAAGCTGCCGAGGTACCTCCGAACAGGACCATCACAGTGTTGCTGAAGCCCGACCCCGTGATTGTGACGATAGCTCCAGCCGGAGCATGAGCAGGGGAGAAGCTCACGACACCAGCGGTAGACGTCAGACTGACCGGGACGTCGATATCGCCGACACGAAGTTCGACGATCTGAGTTGAGCCGCCACTAAGAGCGGGGAGGAAGACATCTTGCCCGTGACCCCTCCCGATCACGAACAAGGCCAAGACAACTGGCAGAAGCAATCCGAGACGTCTCATCTAGTTCTCCTTACTGACATCAATGGTTTGCGAATCGTCCTCTAGAGGAGGGCGAAACGTCATCGTCCTATGGTCGAACAGCCATCCCGGCGGAACGTCCAAGGCCGAAGCCAGGGCTTCGATATACGTGGGGAGATGATCCTCTGCCTTCTTGCCGGCACGGATCGTCTCGATAATCGCTTCGACATCTGCTCGGGCCCGACCGTTGATCGTGATCATTCGTTACCTCCCGACACAGGCGGGTTGCCACGACGAGAGATCACGACCAAGGGAGGGACACCACATTCGGGGAGTGGCGTCTGCATCCAAACCCCGAGCAGGTCGAACGCTTCCTTGATCTCGAGCCAACGCTCCCGGGAGAAGGAACCGTCGGTCGGAGCCTCGGGGTTGGCCAAGATCTCGTTCATTCCGTTCGCAGTCCAGAGACGACGTTGTCGAGACATATCATCGACCACGTTCTGGATCGTCGTCAGTCCGGCTTGAGCTTCTTTCTCGAGCTCTCCCATCAACGTGGTCGGAGTCGCCTGCTGTGCTTCTTCCCAGAAGAGCAGAGCGTCCCTGACGCGGATGGATAGTTCACGTGCTCCTTGTGCCATGTCACTCCTTATGATGAGTAGAATTGAATGTAGCGGTCTGTACCGTTGATTCGGATCTTGACTTTGCCTGCGTAGGCACCGACCGCTGATGCACTAGTCGTCAAGTTCATCCACTGCAGATTGTTCCCCTCGAGGATCACGTCATCCGCGATCAGATGGACAACGCGATTCGTCTGGTAGCTGTTACCACTCCCCGTGAAGTAGCCCTTCAGCCGGAAGCCCTCACCGATAATGATCTTTGCGCCCGCGCCCGTATCGCTACGGACCGCCGCCAGTTCAATCAAGGCGGCGTCGTTGCCTTGACGAATGGCGCGGATTACTGTTGGGTAAAGCGTGCGCGATATTGATGAATCGTCAAGGTACACTTCATTATCAGCCCCGTATATTTCCCCTAATGCGCCCCAACGAATACGGCTTCCACTTGTCCAACTTGTAATCGTTGTGCGGGGACCGCCGTCCCGCATGTAGATACCTTCTGAGTTAATATCGATCGACAAATTACTAGAAGCGTTGTACGCATGGAATCCGGTACTGTCCAAGGCAACCTTGCCGGCCCCCGCCGTCAGCTTGCCGTCCGTAGCGATCTCGACCTGAGGCGTACCGCTACCGCCACCGTAGAAGCCGAACTTGCCGCTTGCCTTTTGCCAACGAATTGCCGAGCTGCCCACCGCATTGCGCCCGAGCACCAGATCCCCGGCGGCCATGTCGAAACCGCCCCAATTGTAAAGCGCCGCCTCGCCGCCGTAGACGCCCAACACGGGATTGCCGGTGGCGTCACGCATCCACAAGCCCCGCTCATCTGCCCACACGAGGCCGGAGGGAGTCGCCACCCAGGAGACGGTCGCCGTTTCTGCGAAGATAGGAGCATCGCTGTTGTAGATGCTCAGTACTTCCTTGTCCGGCAGTGCTCGCCCGATGATGGCAAAGTCGTCAATTATGCCGTTGCACTGCAATGCGCCGGACTGACCACCCACGTAGATGGTTGTTAAGGCGGAGCGTGAAATTGAAGCACTGCCCTTGCTCGCCCCATTCACGTAGGCGGTTACTGTTCCGCTGCCGTCCGTCGTTAAGGCGATGTGCACCCAACCACTTGGCATAGTGCCGCAGTTGACGCCGCCGACAATTAGCGTGTTGGCTGAATTGATATAGGCGCTGTAGGCGTCGGAAGCCACATACCAGAGGTAGCTATAGTTTTTGGCCCCGATGCCGTCCATGTTCGCCCAGGCCATCAAAGAGACTGGACTGTCAAAGGCGATTGATGGCAAGGTGTAGGAGAGTGTGCCGCCGTTGCGATAACTAGCGGAAGCATGCGCTGTGCCATACCACCCATGTCCCGGCGCAGACGTCAGAGATCCATCAAGGTAAGCGGAAGCGCGAGCCGTCTGTTCGTAGTGAACACCGTCCACGTACAGAGTACAGCCGCTTGACCACGGGAAAAATGACAGTCTCACCGATGCCTGATTGGCGCCGCCATTGGTGGCAGTAAGCACGATGCGGCGCCAATCGTCGGCGGCCGCCAATGTAACCTGCTGGTACGCGTTCAGATTCTGCCCAGCGTCCTCAAAGACCACACGCCAAGTCCCCGAGCCGCGCACGAAACAAGAGAGCGTTGCTGTCGTCCCCACATTCCAGGCGACTGTGCTGGCCGGCCCATGATAATGGGGCTGATTATAAACATAGGTGCTGGCGGCGCTCGCCGTCATCTTGATACTGTACGTGCCGTAGCATGCTTGTTCGGTGCTTCTCGCCTGGCTGGTCAGCGTGCCGCCGTTGTATTCCTGCGTCCAGCCACTTGCATCCAGCTCCGCCGATGGATTGGGACAGTAGTTGTAACCGGACTCGCCGACCTGCAACGCCTTGCCAAATTTTCCCGGTCGATAGACGACGGCATTCGTTATGGTTCCCACCTGCCCCATGTGCCCAAGGGCAATGCCCGTATAGTTACTGTTGAAAGGGCGGGCGCCGTCGTAGTGGCAGATCATGATGGCGTCGTCAATTTGCAGGGCATGCGGCCCAATCCAGTATTGCGCTCGTGCCGGTCCTGCGATGTCGAGTGCGAACTGCGGGTCAGGCACACAGGCGATGCCGACACGGTTCCCCGAGGTCTTCAGCACGCCGCCGGCGCCGCCCAGCGAACCAGCGACGTAGAGGTCGCCGCTGCCTACGATGTCCACCGAGCCGCCAAAGCTTGCCCCGCCGGCGTTGTACACCGTCCAGTTGGCATTGCCGATGTTCTGTCCAAACCTCACCGCCTTACTGCCCGTCACCTGTAGGTAGCTGGCATCCTCATACATGACGTCGGTGCCGAAGTCGAGAGTCCCGACCACGAACAGATCAGATGTCACTGTCAAGTCCACCAACGTCACGGATGACGCACCGTCCGTCTTGATGATCGCGTTCGCTGCTGGGGAGGACGAAGGCGTGAGCAGACCGAGAGTGTTCACGGCCGTTAGCCCGACTACTTGATACTGAGCTCCCGTGGCCGAGTGGTTCGCAGCATCCGTGATGTTGTGAAGCTTGGCGTGGTGGGCATCTGGATTGCTCGTATGGGCCGTGAAGGTCGTCGTATCGACTGCCCAAGGTGCCTGAGCTTGATCGAGCGTCCCTGTGTGATACGGCCCGTTCAGAACGTGAGCGGACATCGAGCCACCACCGCTCGTCGTCGGGGCCGATGCCCCGAGATCTTTCAGCCAGAAGGGACGGATCTTCTGGGCTAGTGAAGTGACGGTGTCTGTCATCCCTGTGACGCTCCTGTATCGAAGAGATCGTCGGTGTTCTCGGGCGTGAGAACCCAACCCCGATTTGCACTGTACTCGACACGCTCGACGAAGATCGGCGATAGCGCCGACCAGGGACCAAGGTCCGATGCATCGCCGAGCTTCACCCACTCGCCTGCAGGGAGAAGACCGGGCTCGGCTGGCTGACCGTACATGTCGACGAGATCGTTCTGTCCCCGCCAGAGCCATCGGGCGGTCGACTTATCGGGCTTCGCCGAGACGACCACGGACTTGTTTCTCGTCGTAGAAGCAATCAATCGATTGCTGGAGCTCGTTCCCGCTCGGAGCAAGACCTGGAGCTCGTCGTAGATGACTAGCTCGCCTTCTCGATACTGGTTCGAAACCACTCCCGTCGCAACCGATTGAACGGCGATGTACCCAGAGGTAGCCTGAAGCATCGAAGCGATCTGAGTCCCGGTATCAACACCCCCTAAGACACGAAAGACCAGATCGGCTCCGATCGATTGATACGCTGAGCCGTCGTACGCCTTGCAACTGCCTCCCGTGTACTGCCCGTACAGATCCATCCCGACCATGTAGTAGTCATCCCAATCGTTCGCCCCCGTTCGGGAGATCAAGATCCCGTACGTCGTTCCGTACGAGAGAGCTTGAAGGTTGTCGAAGTCGAACGAGACCCATCCGAGCTCTGTCGGGATGCTCGACGAGGCAACGGACGCAGTCTTCAGGAGGGACCCCGGGAGGCCACCGCTGTCTGTATAGAGGTCGACCTTCACTGAGTCAACCGGTCCGCCGATCATCTGGAGTTGGATGTCGATGCCGTCCACTGTCCAGGTCGTGTTGGCTGCTAACGTGAACGTCTGATAATATCGCTGACCCCAGACGGTTGCCGAGACCGAATTGCCCGCAACCTCATTGGCTCCGGGGGTAGCTGTCACACGGACTTGGTTCCCCCGATAGTACTGAACGGGATTCCCGGCTGCTTCGGAGACGACGATCGACCCGTGGAACGTGCCGTTGATCTCGACCGCTACCGCTCCGGGCTTGTCCATGATCCAAGTTCCGTTGTTACTCGCGGAGCCCGAGATCTGGAACATGTCGTTCGTATCGATGAAGCCCAAGCCACCATTCGCATCGACCATGTCGTCGTTCGGAGAGAACGTCACAGCTGTCGAGAGATAGGAGACGGGATCCCGATCGTCCGTGCCCACGACCTGATAGGTGAGGTTGTTCGAAGCACCTGCGCCCGAGACCCGGAACTTGTACCCGGTGCTGAAGTTCTTGAACTGTCCCGTCGTATGAGCGATCGATGACGCTCGACGGGAGAAGGCGACTGACGTCTGACTGACGATCCCCAAGCCCAACGGGTACGGGGTCGTGCTAGTGACGAGGTGGCCCTCGAAGCCGGACGGGTTCGTGTAATATCGTCGCTTCGTCTCTTGGTAGTACCCACGACAGTAGAGACGAACCATCGTCGGTGCGGAATCGATCCCTAGCGTGTAGGAGGGGACCGAGCGCTTGGTAAGCTCTGTACCCCTAAATGCTGTTGCCTCGTTAGAACTCATAGGCCCTTGAGGGGTCAAGCGCTTCTCTCTAATGCCGTACAGGGCCTGGCTGTAGAGGTCATCAAGCCAGGTCGTGTCAGCGGAGAGGACCCCACCGCCGGACTGCTTCTGAGAATACCGGACAGCGATGCGATTCGACATCCTCGTCAGGTCGATCCCTCGACGAAGACCTCTCTCAACGACCTCGATCGTGTCGATGTCTCCCCACCACACCATCGTCCCGTTCTCGTTGAAGATCTCGATCTGGTGCCCTAGCCAAGCGGTTAGGCCGATGAGCTCGTTCAAGGGCCCCGAGATGATCACCTCGGCATCCCACATACCGCCTTCGGCTACGCTCGACCAAGCTCGGGGCTCGACGTTCAGTACGGACGGGATAGGGACCGCAATCCTCGTCGTCGCCCCTGTCGGCGTGTAGACTTGAATGTAGAACCTCATACCGTGAGCCTCCGAGGTCGATAGTAGACACGACCGCTGAACGTCCCCGTGATCGGGACTCCGTTGGTTGCGGCGATCTCGTAAAGGAAGTGGAGACGCTGGAGCGTGTTGGGCTGCACCATGATCGGCTCGCCGAAGGCTACCGGCAAGGGCGTCCAAGCCCCACTAGTCGAGATGTAGTTCCTCCCCTCCATGCTGTCGAGAACGATCGTAGCGTTGTTCGCAACCGACACACTCGGCAGCTCGTAGAAGCGATAGGCGTCGATCATCGAGAGCTGGAGGACGTCGAGAGACGATGTCGAAGCTCCCCGAACGTCTAAGCCCAGTCTGAGAGCCCCGTACGAGCCACCGTAGCCTCCTGGCGGCAACGGGACGATGCCGAGATCCCAGAGTGTTGCATCCGACAACGTCCCGAGACTGAGCTCGTCGCCTTGCCAGAGGACTTGATTCCCGGCCCCGTCCAAGATCTTCGGTCGTACGAAGAGGATCCCCGTGATCGAATTCATTCGGGCTACGAGACGTGCCCGACGGCCATCTGTTCGTTGCATGTCCGCAGCTGGTAGCGTCCACTGGAAGGTCGTGATCGAAGACGTGGCCGTGAAGTCAAGACGACTGCTACCACTGCACGTAGCGTCGGAGGAGGTCGACCCTCCCGAGATTCTTGCCTCGCCCTGAAGGTAGTAGACGAGGTTGGCTGGGTCGCTGTAAGCGTTGACATTCACGACCAGCTTCCGGTAGGCCTGGCCGGAACCCGTGCTGTTCGTTAGCTCGATCCGAACGGGAGTCGGCAAGACACCCCCGACCTGAGCAGCGGCTGCCTGAAGCCAGTTGGCTCCAGCGGGATTGTTCGTGATCGTTCGTCCTCCCGTGGCAGCGGACTGGCCGTTCGACGAGACGCTCAGCTCAGCTTCAGCACCGTCCCAGCCTGCTTGTCGTGTCCAGATGATCTGGACTTGGGCAGGAGGGTTGGTATCGCCGAGGCGTCGTAGCCCGGGCTCTGTCGACCAGTTGACGCGACCGTCGATGATCTCGCTTCGGTAGGTGGACGAGTCCGAATCCACGGGCTTGTAGTTGACGTACACTCGAGGACCTACGCCAGTCTCCTGACGTCGGATGGCAGCCTGGATCAAGCCCTCGACACTGTTCGTGGTCGACCGAATCGCCGTATGAGTGCCCCGAAGGTTCACGATCGCATCTTCGGTCACGGGCTGCCAGTCGCCGTTCTTGTACTGGGAGGTTTTCGGGAAGAACGTACAGCCGGTCACTGGCGATGTCCCGCTCAAGACGACCGTCGTTGTCCCGTCGGAGATGTCGAGATACATCTACTTCCACCTTTGCTGGTACGTCGCGACTTGGTATGCGACATCACGGACGTCGAGCTCGTTGTAGATGTTCGCTACCCCGATCATCGGTCCCCCTGACGACTGGCCTTGGACGTGTTCACTCATCCAGGCGTTGAGCTCGTGGCTGGGGATGATCGTCCCCGACCGATTCGGTGTGAAGAGCTCCGTGCCACGTTCGCCTACTGTGTAGGTCGTTCCCGACTTGACAGCACCGCCTTCGGCCTTCGGGCCACCGAACGGGTTCCAGCTGAGAAGGTTGTTGACCCAATCAGGCATCCCGATCTCGGGCCATTCCCAGCTGGGCAATGACGGCCAGTCCCAGTTCAGAAGGTCGGTCAGATCAGGCCACTTCCATTCGAGCAGCTGTGTCGGGTCGGGCCACTTCCAAGCGAGGAAGCCGGCTAGCCACTCAGGCGTCGAGAAGCCCTTGGTCAAGCCGGAAGCGAACTCTCCAAGAGCCTTCCCGATAGCGTCCTTCAGCGGACCGAAGCTAGCCCCGATCTCTCCCCAGTCGATCGTCGAGATGGAGCTCTTGACCGTCGTAGCGAAGCTCGACCAATTCTTGCTATCGATCGTCCAGAGTGCCAAGAAGGCTGGGGCCGTGATGAAGGCTACGAACGAGTCTCGAATCGCTTGGCCGACAACGTCCCAATCGACGTCGTTGATCGCCGTCGTTAGATTCGCATTGAAGTTCGTGATCGCGTCGGTGAAGCTGAACTCCGACAATGCTGTCGTCATATTCGCCAGCATCGTATCCCTCATCCCAGTGAAGACGTCGGTCAAGGAGACTGCTCCGCCGCCCCAATCGATGCCTTGCATCTTGGCTGTGACCGTATCGACGAGAGGCTTGAAGAGGTCGGTAGCGGCTTCTAACGCTCCAGCCCAATCGAGGGCTTGAATCTGAGCAACGACCTTCTCCTTCAAGCTGAGAAGGAAGTCCCCAGCGTTCGTCAAAGCTCCAGCCCAGTCAATGAGCGTGATCTTGTTCACGACCATTTGACGGAGAGTCTCGAGCCAGTCCTTGCCTGTCTGCATCGCCGTCCCCCAGTCGATCGTCTGGATCGCTGTGACAACGCCGGTCTTGAGGGTGGCGAGGAAGTCCCCAGCCCCGCCGATGATTCCCGCCCAGTCGATCGTCTGGATCTTCGCGAGGACGGCACTCCACAAGCCCATCAAGAAGTCGCCAGCGGCCGTGAGATGACCACCCCAATCGATCGTCTGAAGGGCCCCGATGACGGCCCCCCAATAAGCAGCGTAGATGTCTCCCGCAGTCGTGATCGCTCCGACCCAATCGATCGTCTTGAGCTTGTCGACTACGAAGGTCACGTAATTCGCATAGACGTCACCGGCTGCAGACAACGCACCGACCCAGTCTAGACTGGTGATCGCACCGACGACGGCCGTCTTCAGAGAATCGAAGGTCGACGTAGCTGTCCCGACCGTCCCCTCCCAATCGAACTGGGAGAGGCTGGCAGCGACGTTCTTCGCCCACGTATCGACCCACGTCTGGAAGGCATCCCACAAGCCACCCCAGTCGATCTGGGTGACGCTAGTGAGCATCTCGCTGAACATGTCTCGGATCGACTGGAGCTTATCCCAGACGGTCCCTGATCCCATGACGATCGAGATGAATTCACCGAGGGCGGCGACTGCTGGCTGGAGCGCATCGGGCAGATGAGTGATCCAGTCGTTCAAGTAGTCGCCGTCCTCGAGAACAGCTTGAATGTAGTTCCCGAAGGACGCGAAGGCATCGATGATCGCTCCGATGTCGATGCCCGACATCTCCCAGAGGCTCTTCGAGAGCTCGACCACCGACGTCCGGATGCCCATGAAGTCGGTCGTGAAGACTGCGACTAGAGCTCCTACGGCGATGATCACGATCCCGATCGGGGCCGTCAGAAAGCCGATGACAGCTCCGAGGCCACTCAACGCGACCATCAAAGGGCCTGCAGCTGCTAGGACAGCCCCGAAGGCTACCGCCATGTCCAAGATCGGTCGGGGCAAGCTGCCGATCATCGTCAGCATGTCTGCACCCTGTCGGATCCAGTCCCCCATCATGTTGAGATAGGGCAGAGCTGCTCCGATCAGGAACGAATCGACCGACCCCTTGAGGTACTCGATCGCACCGGCAACGCCCTTCATTCTAGAGTTAGCGACGTTGGCTGCAGCATTGCCATCGCCTAGAGCGTCGCTAAGATCATCCCAGGACCCGCTGTAGTCTCGAGCCAAGATGGTCGCGACACGAATGGCGTCCGAGCCGAACACTGTGCTCAAGGCCGCATTGCGTTGCTCGTCCGACATCTTCCCGGTAGCGATCGACAGATCGTTGAGGATGTCGCTGAAGCCTCTCATCGAACCGTCGGCGTTGTACACTTCCAAGCCCATGTTGGCTAGCTCGCCTGCAGCGTCTTTCGTCGGGGCGGCTAGACTCAAGAGCATCGTCTTCAGGCCCGTACCAGCGTCCGACCCCTTGATGCCTGCGTTGCCTAGCATCGCTAGTGCAGTCACCATATCGTCCATCGGCTGCTTGTTGGAAGCGAAGACAGCACCAGACATCTTCATCGCATCGGCTAGGTCTGTAACGTCTACGCTCGATGCATTGGCTGCAGCAGCTAGCATGTTCGCTACGTTCCCGACCTCTGTGGCTGGGAGGTTGAACGAGTTCAGAGCATTCGCTGCGATCTCGGCTGACTGAGCTAGGCCAAGCCCACCAGCGGCGGCCATGTCCAGTACACCAGGCGTAGCAGCGATCACGTCGTTCACTGAGAGACCGGCCTTCGCCAGCTCTAGTTGAGCCTCCGCAGCCTCGCCAGCTGAGAAGCTCGTGACCGCTCCCAAGTTCAGGGCTTGGGCTTGGAGAGTGGCCATCTGGTCGGCCGTTGCTCCCGAGACCTGGGACATGACGTTCATCGACTGTTCGAAGTCGCCAGCGGACTTGATCGCAGCAGCGGCAACACCGAGGATCGGTGTCGTCACTGCCACGGACATCATCGTGCCGACGTTTCGCATCTTCTGGCCGAGCGACTCGGCCGATGACTTGGCCTGCTCGACCCCTTGACTGAAGCCGGAGCTGTCCATCCCCAGCATCACGTTCATCTTGGCGATCGTACCGACTGTACTCATCGTCTACCTCCCAACGCTCGTCGAGCTCTAGCTTCGAGTCGACGTCCTGCTTCTTCTGGAGTCTCGGTACCGACCTTGAACACTGGCATGAAGTCACGAGGCTTGTAGGGCTTCTTACCGGACGATCGATTGATGTTGGCCATCGTCGATGCTAGAATTCCCATCCTCAAGTCCTCTCGTTCTTCTCCGAACGGCTCGATCTCGTTGTAAGCCATCCACTCGGACAACTGGAGGCTCGTCATCTCCTCGAGCATCTGGTCTACGTCGTGCCGACCAATCGCTAGCGCTAGCTTGAAAGCGAATCGTCTGACTGGTCGGCGGGAGAGTTTTTTGCCAGATCGTCCACGTCACGCTTCGTGAAGCCGTTCAACCGTTGAGCGACGTCGAAGACCCGACTGAGAGCAGCAGCCGACTTACCGCCGAGAGGGTACTCGTCCTCTTCCCGGAAGATGCGTTCACCAGTCTCGTCGACCATGCATAGCAGACACAGACGCGACCGAATGTTCTGAAGGTTGGTCGAGACCGAGTCGCCGTTCCTCTGCAAGGTCGTAGACTCGAAGTAGTCACGCTCAGAAGCCTTCAACGTACGGACACGAACCCAAACGTCCTCGCCCCATTCGGGGACGTGGACCTCTTCGACAACCAAGTCGTCCTTGGTGAGGATCTCCATCCTGCCTAGAAACCGTTTTTGACTCATTCCTGCTCCCTCTTCAGATTGTTCCCTGCGTTGTCTTACGCAGAGGCCTTGTTGTACACGTAATGTGACCTGATATGGATCAAGTATACCTAGTTTGTGTCTTCCTCGTGTTCTCCCTTGTCCTCCCGTGTTTCGGAGGTCTTCCAGCCTACGGCCCGAACGTCAGTATAGTTGACGAAGTCGATGTCGTAGTCCCGAAGACGGCCGGTGTCGTCGAACAAGACGGTCAGCCCGTCCGGCAAGAAGCGGAACGTGTCCTTCGGGTACGGGTGATGCGGGTACTGCCAGTGCGTGATGATCGCTAGCATGCCCCCGACTCTCAGGACCCGAACCATCTCGGGGATGAGAAGCCACGGACGTTCGACGTGCTCGAGGGTCGAGCCGCTGATGACGATATCGAACGAACCGTTTCGGAAGGGCAAGTGAACGTCGTCTTTCATGACGTGATCCACGTTAGGACCTTCCCGGAGGTCAACGCCCGTGTACGACCAACCACGCTTCTCTACGTCGACGCGATAAGAGCCATTGACGTCGAAGCTGCCGACGTCGAGCACCTTAGGTAGCTGCGGTCCGACGTATCGGCCAAGAAGCCGATCCATCTCCTGTCGAGCTTCGTCATGCATTCTGGAACTCCTTCAAAGACTCGTCATCCGGGAACATCGTGCCATCGGGGTTGATGTGCTTGCAGAACAGATTCGTATCGACCAGGAACGGGTAGCCTTCAGGCCACGTGGTGAGCCAGCCTGCTCGGGCTAGATAGTCGCCCTCGATCACTCGCCTGCACCATTCTAGGTCGCTGGTCCCGACCGAGAAGTTCGTAGCGTTCGTTTGATGATTGTACCAGCTCGTCCGGGGCGTGTTGAAGACCTTGCGAATCTTCTTCCCGCCGAGAACGTACTCTTCGCTGTCCTTCCAGATCTCTTTGAGCACCGAGACGTGGATCAGGAGACAGCCTGTCGGGACGCCGCTGCAGAAGACCCGATCACCGAGCTTCCAGTCTGTGAAGGAGCCGTTGCCCCAACCACGGAAGATCATCGGTTCGCTCGGGAAGGCCCTGCTGAAGTACAGGCCAGAGACGACTGGGTACTCCGGCCTCTTCATGTAGCGATTCAACTGAACGAACGTGTCCCTCGGGATCACGACGTCGTGCTCAAGCAAGAAGAGCCACTCCATGTCGAGCTCAATCGCCTTGGCGACGATCAGGTTCTGAGCGTCGTCGACGAGATAGCGGAGCGGCATGTAGCCCGAAACCATCTGAAGCTGATCGGTTGCAGACCAGTTCAAGGGGACGACCTGGCTCGTCCGAGCGGCGTACCACTCGACACGAAGGAGCCCAGTGCAGGCCGTCCCGACCATCAGACGATTCGTATAGCCTGGATCCTTGTTCGTCTCGACGATCACCCGAGTCTCCCGTACGGGGCTATTCATCGATCACCACCTTCTGGAGAGCTGCCTCGATGTTGCCGTCGACAGTCCATCGAAGGTCGAGAATCTTCCACGGCTTCGGCTGATAGACGTACCACAGCTCCGACGGGTGCGATGGGTCGAAGTGGTAGAACGTTCCCTCGACCACTGGGTTGACGGCTGCCGGGTCTCCCAGATAGCGAGAGTTGACACCGTAGTACGTGATAGCTGTCAAGGTCATCCCGGGCTTCAAGATCCGCCAGATCTCGTTCATGAAGTGGAAGAAGCCCCACCGAACAGGCGTCACACGAGCTATAACGAACCCAGCGAAAGCCTCGATGGCCGACTCGTCAGGGAGAGGCCAGGGACGAACATCGAGGTCGTGGACGAAGGTGACAGCGGGGTGACTGCGATTGTCGAGACCTACCCAACCATCGCGAGTCTGAGCCCCGCTGCCTACGTCCAAGCGGATACCGCTGAACGTCGTGAGATCCATCTACGTACCGTACGTCCACGTGGCAGAGCCGGTAACCTCGACGGTGACGGTCGACGCTAGCTTGTCGTCGAAGGGAGCGTCGAAGGGTGCCGACTTCACGAAGCCGTTGAACGAGACCTTGTGACTCGGCGTCCCCGGGAAGGTGATCACCCAAGGGACGACGATGCGCTGGTCCTTGATCCACATGATGCCGCCAGACGTAGCCCGATGGCTAGCTGCGTTCGGGTCGAAGTTCAACTCGAACGTGACTTGGCCCGCATCGAGGAAGCTGGCGACCTTCTCCCGATAGGCGTTACCACTGTCGTGGCTAGTAACGTCGATGACTTCCGTCTCGCCGTCCAAGCCGCTGATGTTCGTGACGTTGGCCAACGTTCCGGTCGTTGATGTCCCGGTCGTGGTCCCGAAGTTCACGATACACCCGAAAGCTGCCTTTCCTGGCATATCTATATCTCCTGATACTGGATAGCGAAGTCTAGACCAACGCCGACACGTCCGGTGTCGGGATCGTCTAGATCAACTTCGCCTACACACAAGCTGCTCTCTTCGACCACGGAGCCCCACGTCTCCCATTCACGACCTTCGAGACGGGCCTTGACTGCTGTAGCCACGGTCGAAGCCTCGAGAGGTGTAACAGCCCAGCAAGAGAGCTGAATCTGGGCTTTCGGGAGACCGTCGTGGCCTTCCATGTCGTGCCCTCGACCAGTAGCGACCCTGGCCATCGTGATCAAAGGCAAGACAGGCGTCTGCGGGGCCTTCCTTGGGAACACCCTCGTCCCGATCAAGGCGGAGACGCCGGCATCAGCTAGAAGGACGGCACGAATGCCTTCTTCCAAGATCATACCGCAGCTCCCCTCCCCCGGAGAAAGTCTTGCAAGACCGTTCGGATGGCCGACCGTACCTCGTCCTGATGCTCGAGAAGAGCTGGACGGAGATACGCACGAGCCGTCATGAACATCGTGCCGAACTCGGGATAGATAGCATACTCCGCATGAGGGGCGATGATCGCTTCATCCTCGGTCACCTCGTCGACTGTGATCGAGTTCCTCAAGAAGCCCGTGTCGACCGGAGCCTTTAGCTTCGCTTGAGTCTCGACGACGAACGCTCCGGCGTGGAGACCTTGCTTCTTGGCATCGCTCAGATCTGGCCCATCGAGCTGATTGAGGACTCGGAAGAGTTCTTCGAACCCCTCGAGCTTGACGCTAATATCGGACGATGGCATCAGTCGACCCTCACTAGACTTACTACGACCCCTGTAGGCCCACGCTTGGGCGGACCGTCGAGCCCGTACGATAGCTGAGGCGTGAGAAGCTCGCCATTGCGGTGTGTCACGATGATCGAGTCCTTGGCCGAGAGGCCTTGACCGTCTTCGATCGAGAGACGTAGCGTTGCCGCTATCGTCACCGCCGTGCCTACTTCTCTCCGCTGTTCAGACTGTACGTTCGAGCTGACGTCCAGACCGCACGGGACGTTGGTCCGAAGCGTCCACCCCTCGACCTCAGACCCGAGAGAGTCAATCGTTGGCGACCAGGATCGGACCGTACAGAGGTCCATCATCGCCGAGAATTGCGTCGATCGCATCCTCTCTAGATCTGACGACGAGAAAGGATTCACTTCGTTCCCTCTTCCTTCTTAGCCGGGACGTTCTTGGCTGGAGGCTGTCCGTGACTGGGGAGCTTCTGGGGCTCCTCGGTCGTTGTCTCGGGCTTCGCTGCTTCGACGGGCTTTGCCTGCTTTGCGGGCTCTGCTCCGACCGGCTTCCATCCCAACCGCTCCAAGATGCCACGGCGAATCGATTCATTCTCCCCGACCTCTTGCTCCTGTCCCGTTGACGGGTTCCTATATGTCGTCATCTGTCAACTCCGGTAGGTTCCCGACCCAGTAGTCCCGATCGAACCGTCGATCTGCTCTGGGGCGAACTGTAACGCGTACTGCTTTCGTTGACCGTCGGGCCCGGTATGTTCGGGCCATCGTCAACATCTGCTGGTAGACCTGGCTTCGAGTGTAGTCCCCTCCATCAGCCGAGAAGTCGAAGTCGGTGACGTACTTCGTCGCCTTCTCTTCCCAGATATCAGCAGCTGCCTGATTCAGATCCCAAGAGCCCGACCACTCGTCGTGGGTAGGTTCTCGGTCTTCGGAATCGACGAGAGGGTACCGAGCGATGTACTCCTGGATGTCACTCAAGGTGTACGTCGAGTTCTCTACTTCTCCCGTTCGACGTCGAACGAGGTCGACCATCTCAGCTGATGGAGTTGGCGAGGCCATCTCTCCTCCTACTTCGCTGCGGCGCTAAGCGTCCAAGTCACAGGGTTCGAGTTCGTCACGTCCGCATAGAGCCGGAGGAAACGACCGAAGACCGCGAACTGGTTCATGTCGCCACCATCGGCGACGTTCGCCGTGGCCAGGCCTAGACCGTCGATCCAGTTGACCCCGTCGTTAGAGAACTGCAGCTTCACCGTGGTCGTGTTAGGCGCCCCGGCTACTGCGGTCTGGTCTACGAGGTACTGAAGGTCGGCCTTCCCATAGTTGAGAACCGTCATCGCGGCGGTAGCGGTGTCCTGCGTGATAGCCTTGGCCGACCAGAGCAGAGCGTACTGCCCGATGCCGCTACCAGGATTCACGCTGACGGGAGTGGGTGCAGCAAGAGGCCCTGGGATGTCCGCCTGGGCTGTGCTGAACGAGATCGCCATGACCCCGAAGACCGTCAGAAAGGCTACGGTCATAGCGAGGATTGCGATCTTCGATGTACGTGTCTTCATACTTACGAGTCTCCTCTAGAACTGCTTCAATCTACTGACGACGATCTAGGATCAGCCCGAGGGCAGCAGCACGCCGAAGGGGTAGCGGTTCGCTTCGGTGACCTGCATCCGGTTGATGGGATTGGGCAGCTGCCAGCCGAGGCGAATGACGGTGCGGAGGGCGACCATGTCCTGCTGAGGCAGGTTGTAGATGATCGCTCCCGAGTTGTCCTGGATTACGGCCTCAGTCAGAAGCTTGTACGTGATGTCCTGACGGATCGCATAGACAAGCTGCGTCCAGTCGCCGGACACCATCAGGCTCTGAGCATCGTCGAGAGCCCCGTTCTTGGGGAAGTCCAGCGGTGCTCCATCCAGCTCGTAAGGCGTCCGGGACTGCATCGTCCGGACGAAGAGCGGCTGGCCCTGGAGGTCACGAAGACCGCGAAGCTTCGACTTCATCCGCATCGCAGCCAAGTGGCCGGTAATGTCGAACCCATCGAGCTCCACCTTCGACAGCACGCCACCTTCGGACATGATGTCGTCATACAGATCGCCGACGGTGCCGATCGTGACGGCGTTTCCTGCAGCGGTTGCACCTGCGACCAGGCCGGTCGGCCAGTCAGCGGGAGCATTCGTACTGTACAGCACTGCCTGGTCGAAAGCTACGCCGATCGCCTCCGTGATGCGAGGACGGATCTCAGACCAGATGTCGTAGTCGACATCGGCCAGGACGGCCTCGGGGATGGGGACGATCACGGCCAGCTCGGCCGCATTGATGTACTTGTTCGCCCACTGGGCACGACTGGTCTGCTTCAGGCCGGTGTCACCCGCCACGAAGTAGGCCGTGATCAAGGACGCCAGAACGGGAAGGCGCTGTTGGTCGCGTGTCATGTTCGGAAGGCGACGTGCCATCCGCATGACGAAGGACGCTTCGGGGACACCCTGGATGATCTCCCGTGAGACGTCTTCTGGAATGAGAGCCTCGACCCCTGTCCGGTCGATAAGGCTGTTGTAAGGCATTGTTCAAACCTCCGAATGCTAAGCGACGATTGTCCTGTGTAGGCGTCTCGCCTGGGCCCGAGCTCCTCCCGAAGCTAAGACCGAATACCTGCTGCCGATCTCAACACGTCATTCATCGACCGTTGAGGGGCTGGTGGATTGCCAGCGCCAGTGCCGCCATTCGCTGACGGTACGGCGGGCTTAGATGAAGCGAATAGCTCAGGGGCGGTCTCCTTGAGCTTCGCGATATCTACGCTACCATCGTTGTTGATCAGCTTCGCGTCCTGAGCGGCCAGCCAAGCCAGCCTGAGGTTCCTCACCCCGGCGCTGTGAGCCGTCTCGTAGAAAGCCGACCGTTGAGCTTCGACCGAGAGGTTCCCGGCCAGAGCGTCTAGCTGCTTCTGCAGCTCCGACCCCGAGTCCGCTTTCTTCGAGAGATCGCGGACTTGTCGTTCGAGGGTCTTCCGTCCTTCACGCTCGTTGTTCAGAGCGGACTTCAGACCAGCGATATGCTCGTCGAGAGCCTCCTGATAGGGCTCGCTGAGCGTACCGTACCACTCGTCAAACTTCACGACCTCGGGGTCTCCGGCTGGAGGCGTTTGATTGCCCTGATCGTTCGTGGGTGCTCCGTTCTCCGGAGGTGTCCCTTCCATCGTGTCTCCTTTGAGCATCTCGCTCACTCAACAACTGACATTTCGATTATCGACTCGACCAGATCGGCCGGCATCGCTGGGTTGACTTCGAACTGAATACCGTTGTCGTCCTTGTACGGTCGACGATGATCGACTTCGCTACGAAGGATAGCGTCGGGGATCCTCGTCGAGTAAGCCGTACAGGATACGCCTTCGCTGTTCAGGTGTCTGCATACCGTGCAGATCGCTGGTGGGAATGTCATCCTCTAAACAAGACTCCCGCTTTCCTATAGAGGTCCTGAAGCTTGCCTCGCTCCGTCTTCTGCTGCTCGGGAGAAAGCTCAGATAGACGCTTCGCCGTAGACTTCTCCTTCAACCCCTTCGTCGTCGGTGGCACGACCGTAATCAACTGACGATGGGCTTTGGTGTAGTCGTCCCAATCTTCTTCGGGATAGACTTCGGCTTTGATGAAAGCTTCGGACCAGCCCTCTTCCTTCCGAATGTTGTTGTTTGTCGTCGTAGCGTATCTCGATAGGGACGTCGACGGGCTGGTCCACTTGTTGAACTCTTCGACGATATGCGTCATCGTCCCCGGTGTAGTCCGGCCGTCAGCCCTCGATTTATCTCCCGACTCCCAAGAGGAGATCCCGACCGTCCCTGTCAACGACTTCTGGACGCCCTGATTGTAGTAGTAGTGCTCGACCTGATGACCGAACTCGTGGGTGAGGGGCGTGTAAGTCTCCTCGCCATGCTGGACGGTCCATCCCGTGTATGCGCTGTTCCTGTTCGCCTTCTTCAGCTTCTCGGCATCGCCGTAGTACTTCGGGTTGAAGCCGATGTACTTACCGGAAGTGCCAGCGTGAGCGATCGTGTCTTTCTCACTTGCTCCGAACCCCGTCAGGTGCTTCGGTGGCTTCCCCTCGTACGTCCCGATGTAGGTCAGCTCTCTCGCGACCTCTGGGTACTTCTGGGCTAGACGATGATACTCGTCTGCCGTAGTCTGGGCGATCTCGAGGTCCATCCCCTTGAAGTCGAATACTGTCGACGGGTACCGCTTAGCCAGGAGTGTCTCGACCTCTTTGATCGACTTGGTCTGGATGACTTCGTCGTCGTCTACGTAGAACCCGTGCTTCGGGGTTCGATACTTCGGCGTCAACTGACTCTTGGGCGTCTCGAGACGTTTCTTCTTCTCCGCACTCATATCGACCTTAGGCGTCTCGGGCTCCGAGGGGACGATCTCGAGTGTCACGACCTTCTTGTTGAGGTCGAGGTCGTAGCGATAGGCGACTACACGGAACTCAGTTCCCTTCGGGAGCAAGATCTCGTTCTCGCTCGAGTAGTCGGGACTGATCAAGCCGCCCTTCGATCCCTTCGGTAGTCGAATCTCGGCCAAGATGGAGTCCGAGTCGGGCGTGGTGAACTTCGTCGCCACCTTCTTGCTCGTACTGGTGGACGTGTAGCCCTTCTCCTTGAAGGTCAAGTCCATCGCCGATTCCCGGTCGATCGCCTTCGCAATCGTCGGATTGTACATGCCTCGATACACGACCAGATTGTCGGGCACTGACGATCTATCGAGAACCTGGTCGAGGAGTCGAGACGCTTCTTTGTCGGAAGGCTCGATAAAAGGTCGACCGGCTCTCAGATCGCCGTTGATTCGTCCCGACCCAGCTCCGTAGTAGACCCCGACAGCGTGTTTCTCTTCCTTCGTCCACGAGTCCTTCCACGGTTTGTACAGCCCGTGGATCTGATCGTGACCTATCTCGGTCTCGGGGACGACGGTGTAGCCCTTGGGCAAGTACGTCCCGTCGTCGAGAATCTGAGGCCCTCGAACCCATCCCCCTCCCGACGAGGGAGTGGGTTTCGGCGGAGGAGGCGGCGGCTTCGGTGGCGTTGGCGGAGGCTTGGGAGGTGACGGTGGCTTCGACACCCCGTCCGTCACGATCGTTGTCTTCTTGGGGTCGAGGACGATGAGCATCCCGTTCTTCCCAGAAGGCGTATCGATCTTGATCGCGTCGTAGCCCTTAGCCTTGAAGATGGCGTAGACGTCCTTCTCGCCCGTCTCCTTCTGGAGCTCGTGAAGAGGCTTGCCGAAGACTCCCTCGGCGATGTCCTTCGAGCTGCTAGCCGCTGTACCTCGATAGGTGGCTACGTTCGTAACTCGGGCTCTCACGACCATCTTCTCACCGCCGGTGGCTGCCTTCTTGTTGGCTGCCTCCTCGTCGGTCAGGGCTTGGACGTTGCCTACGAAGCCGAACGATCGATCCTTCGCAGCGTTCGAAGACGCCTTCACTACGTAGATGTCGCCGAGATGCTGGCTATCCTCGGCCCACGAGTCCGCTTCCTCCTTAGTCATCGTAGGCTTCCACTCGACCTTCGGCTTGGGCTTCGGCTTCGGCGGATTCGGGCCCCCGACATCGAACTTTCTCACCGGAACGGCGTTCCCCGGATCGAAGATGACCATCATCCCCTTCTTGCCCGAAGACGGCATCAAGCGAAGAGAGTCGTACCCCTTCGCCCGGAAGATCTCGTAGACGTCTGTCTTGCCGGTGTCCCGTTGGAGCTTCTCCAAGGGCTCGCCGAAGAACTTCTCGGCAATGTCCTTGCTACTCGACATCGGGTTGATCTGCACGTACGCCGGGTTCTGTACCTTCACCTTGACGCGGATCAAATCGGACCCGGGCATCGCCTGTGCCTTCTTGACCGCTTCGTCGGTGTCGATGTCGAGGAAGACCGTGTTGCCGAAGCCCTCTTTCCGGATCTTCTCACCGGACTTGGACGTCTTGACCGTCCAAAGGTCACCCCGAATCATCGAGTCTTCTTGCCAGTCGATCGCGTCGTTCTCCCCCATCTCAGCAGGGCCTACGCCTGACGACGAACTGAAGACCGACGAATTGTACTGATCGACGACGCTGGGGAGTCGATCAGGTCTCACCGGTCGATGACCGAGCACGTCGTGGAGCGATCTAGTCGTCATCGAGTCGCCCCAGTCTTCATTGTGGGTCTCCTCGATGAAGTCGCCGAGCTGCTTGACCTTGCCGCCCTTCCAGAGGTCGTACCTCGTGTTGCCGAGGATCTTTTTCTGGGTCTCGACGTTCTGCTTCTTGAACCATTGCTCGCCGGTCTCGAACTCGGGAGTCTTGTGCCCCCGAATCACCGGGATCGTCGTACAGCGGCCTTGCGGGTGTTCAGCGAAGGGCTTCGAGATGGGATACGTTCGACCATCGGCGAACAGACAAGCTGGACATACTCGTGAATCTCTAGCTGAGAGCCTACGATACTCGTCCACCACACCGCTGTGGCTGTACGTAGCTAGGCTGACCTGACGGTAGACTCTCAGCTGCTCTGTTCTTGCTATAGTTCGCATTCGGGTGAACGTCGGACCGAGACCTCGCCGTACTGCTAGACGAGCTGTCTCGATCGGGTTCCGACCTAGTGCGATGCTGTTAATGAGCTCTTGTCCTAGACGTTCAGGTGCACCTCTCGATGCGTCTGCTAGGACTGATGAGAGTGGCGACCCCGTTGTCGTCAATCCCACCATGTTCTCCACGGCTGCAACTGGCAACCGATTGAACTGCACTGCCATCATCCCGGCTTCTTGGGCCGAGGCGTTGATCGCCCCTACCGCGTGGTCGATCGCCATCGAGGCGGCCGTTCGTTGACCGTCCCTGACCTGCTCCTCCATGAAGCTCTCGTAGCCCTTGAGCTGCGTCGAGGTCTGGTTCATCAGTGCCCGATAGCGTTCAAGACGCTGGATCTGGTCGCGACTGAGGTTGCCTTGCCTCGCCTGCTCGATCAGGGGTACGGCTGCACGATTGAGCTCCGCTTCTACTCCTAGCCAGGCTCTCGCCTGAACCTGCATGGCCGCCTGCTCACGAAGCAGAAGAGCGTTCCGATGAGCGTTGATCGCCTCGACCGCTCTCGATGCCATTAGGCGGCCTGACCTCTATCGAAGTTGCGCTGGGCCTGGTCGAGAGTGGCCGCAGCGTAGTCAGCTTGCTTCTGTTGCTCTTCCTCGAGATCGGCTTCGATCAGGGCCAGGTCCTCGGTCGAGTAGCCGCTGTTGCGGAGAATCGACTTCAACGGGATCCCGGTCTCCTTGTCGATCTTGCGAATCTCAGCCTCGGTCTTCGGCTGCACCGTCTCGGGCTTGGCGTACTGTGCCCACAGCTTCGACGACCCCTTGTTCTGGCCGATCAGCAAGAGCAAGAACGAGGCGATGTCTCGCCACGTAGGCTGAAGAGCCGTCTGGATCTTCGTGACCTTCTTGTTCAGCGGGGCCTCCATAGCGATGAGGGCCTCGCCCGATGGATCGCCGCCTTGCACGTAGAAGAAGTGCTTCGGCGTTCTCGTGATCACACCTACGTCGTTCGTGAAGGCGTCGATCGACTTCAGGTAGTTGTTCAGGTCGGCGGCTTCGAACTGGCCTGCCGAGGTCGGCTGGGACCCCTGATCGGCCGCAACCAAGTCCCATAGCTCGTTCGGCCCGTTCTGAAGGTTCTGGATGCCCGCCTGCGAGATCACGTACCGCTGGGGATACGCTCCGAACTCCGCCGCAACCATCATGTCGGCGATGAGCTTGTTGATCGTGTCCTGGAGCGGGATGACGTTCTCGAGCTGGGATGCCGGACGTCTCCTGCTTCCCCTAAAGTGGAAGACGGGCACGATGCCAAACGGGTTCGGAACGATCGCATCGGTCGTATCGTCGTCCCAGGGCATGAACGCCTTCTCGTCGGGCAGGATGTCGTTCGTCACCTTCCCGCGTGTGGTGTAGTTCTCCAGACGATCGGGATAGTAGAGCGTCATCCGAAGGTAGTCACCGTCTTCCCACCACTTGGCGGCAAAGCGTGGTCGGCGAGGGTTCGAGAATTCGTACTCGACGTGACACATCCGCGGGTCATTGCGGAAGGCCTCTATCACGACCCCAGCTTGGCCTCCCATCGTCGAGATGTCGGCTGGTGAGCCATCGGGCAAGAAGACCTGATCGGGCTGCTCCTGTGCAGGCCAGATGATCACGAAGGCTTCGCCAGTGACGGCGATGTCCTCATGGATCTGAGCTTCGTCGTCTAGCAACCCAGAAGACTCCCGAACGGCTTGTAGCTGCTCGGTCATCACCTCGTTGCCGTCGACGACCAACTGGTCGAGGATCAAGCGGTCCGTTACGCTGTCGACCACCACCGAGCAGATGTTCTTGATGAAGCGAGCATCGAGCTTGTGGAAGATCTCATGAAGCTTCGTCGACGAGTAGACGAGAGGCTGGAGTCCGTCGAAGTACTCGTAGAAGAGCGTCTGTCGAGCTCTCTTGTCGACCATCGCGTCGATTGCGGTCTGAAGGTCGGTCTTCGTTGGCATCTCTATCCTCGTTGGCTTCGGTTCTCACGTACCGTCTTAGCTAGCTCGTTGAACGACCCGCTCGAAGCATCCACTAGATCGTCGTGGGCTCCATCAGGGAAGTCATGAAGCGTTTGCAGGTACCGTCGGTTCCACGACCCTCGAAGCAGCTTCACATTCCCGGCGTACGCCTGAGCCGAGAGTCCCTTGGCTCTCATGACCTTGTCGCCTTGCGGGATGATGCCTCGTACGTCGAAGCCGGCTAGCATCGATACGATCTGTCTGCTGTCACGAACGCCACTGGCCCCGCCCTCACGCTCGAACCGGATCTCGGTCTGTAGCCCGTCCTGATCGGCGGTGTTGATGACCGCTCTGTTCGTAGTCGGTGGGTCCATCCGTTCGGAGATCGCATCGACGACGTAGTAGATGTCGCCTACGCGTCTCATCTTAACGCCTGCTGTGAAGTCGGGGTCATCGCCGGCCACTTGCTTCTCGGTCGCTGCGAAGTCCCAGAAGCGGACCTCACGACCGCCAGCGGGGACGGCATCTACGATCTCGAACCACGCCTTGTTGAACACCTTGCCCGCCTCAGCCCGTACGTGCCAGTTGCCGTCGAGCAGACGGCCTTGGTCGACCGGATCTAGCGCCTTCAAGCTAGCAAGGTAGGTAGGGTTTTCCCTTAGCAGTATCTTGTTGTCGTACACCGAGCTCTTGATGAACGTAAAGCTCATCGGCTGTGGCGGGTCGCTCTGATCGGCGTACTTCGCCAGGAGCTCCTCTTTCGTGTCAGCCCAGTCGAGTCGACCCGAGAGATTGACGAACCATCTCACGACCCCAGACCGTTCCGGGATGGCGTAGCCGTCCTCGTCGAGGTACCAGCCTACGAACTCGTGAATCCACCCGCCTGTCTCGTCATCGTCAGGGACAGGGTTGCAGGTGCCCCGGATGTACGGTCGAACCCCGCAGAGCGATCTGTTGCGGGAGAACATGTAGAAGAACTGATTGCGTGTGAAGTGCGTCAGCTCGTCGAAGCAGATCAACGGTATCTGCGACCCCTGCCAGTCGAGACGATTCTGCTCGTGCTGGAGATGGGCGAATCGGATCACGGCTCCTGACGGGAACTTCCACATGAGGTCGGACTGCCTCGGGATGCCGCCTACGAGCGAGTAGACCGAGACCGACTCATCCCAGAGCCCTCCCGGGTTGGTGACCTGCGGGTACGTCCGTCGAAAGGTCACGCAGGCAAAGCCCGGGACGCTCTTATGTCGGATGGGTTCGATCAGCAAGGCCCAAGTCTTCCCGCCACCAGCTGCACCGCCGTAGAAGGCGATGTCGGCAGGCGTCGATAGGAAGTGCTCTTGGGGGCCCGACTGGGGCTTAATTACCTTGGTCGTCACCGGAATCCGTCCCGCGTCCGTTGTCAGGGATGTAGATGTGGACTTGAAGCGCTTCGCCTCCGACCCCAGAGACCTCGGTCTTGTCGGTGAACAGTCCGTGGACTCGACCAAGCTGGGTTAGGGCGGCCTGAGCGTCGTGAAGCTCGATCTCGATCTGAGGTCCGAACTTGATACGACGTAAGAGATGAAGCTTGCCTTCTTGACGTGCACGATCTAGATCGATGTACGGGGCGACCGGGTTCCCCTGGGCGTCTGTGAAGCTGACGAAGTCCTCGACCGTTGCCTGTCCTTGCTGGGAGAGGCGAAGGAGAACTTCGTTGGCCGACATCGCCAGCTCAGACAGCCGATTCTCGATGGCTGCCTTGACGATGGGCTCTTGAAGATAGCGAGCGCCGATGACTCCGGGGTTCTTGTACCCCGCAGCCGTGGCTGCTTTAGTGGCGTTCAACGTGATGAGATAGTTCTCGATGAACGTCCGGACTCGCGGGCTCATCTTCTTAATTGGCACCGCTACCTCCGGACGTTCCCGAGCTGTTAGGTTCGAAGATTCGACTCATGGCTGTGATGATGGCGCCGCCGAACACACTGATCAGCTCGGGAATCGGACGTTCAAACCAAGCAAGGAGAAAGACCCCGATGATGATCAGCACTAATGAGATCCCGAAAACCAGGTTCGTGTTTTGGACCACGACCCCGACGACCTTACGTGGCGTGTTGGCCGGCACGGATTGCTTCTCGGGCGGTTGGATAGACGGATCGTACACAGACACCTCGAATCGAACGACGAATCTTAACCCTTACCTATGATTATAACCGAGAAACGGGAAAAGGTCAAGCCCATCGTCGTACATCGTCGCATAGCATCGACCCTATAAAAGGAGCGGTGCGACGATGCGATCAGTCAGGTGTGTGACGAACTTCGACGAGGAAGATTCGACCGCCGATCATGCCCACGGAGAAGGGCTCGTACGTCCCTGTCTCGAGCAACTGACGGAGACGATCTTGCGAGATTTGTGACATTCGTTGACGAACGGCCGTTGCGACATCGAGCTGTTCTAGAACGTGATCAGGAACGTAATCGAGAACGAGTTTTACTTGCGTGATTTCTATCATCGACCCTCCATCGACCCTACATCGCATAGCATCGACCCTAAGGGGGTCGATGGGTCGACGATGCTATGGTCGCGTGTGTGTCATCCAGGTGAACATCCCGATCCAGAAGCAGACCGGCACGATACAGCAACAGAGGAGCAAGAGTGCTTGAACCATCACCAACCTCGCTCGGACTTCATGATTGCGTCAGCTAGCTTCATCAACGATTCACTATCCCGGAGTTGACGGAGAACAAACTTCAAGCCTTCGATAACGCTATTCGCACTATCGAGCTGCGTTATCGACCGACTCCTCGTCCAGATAGCTCTGCTAGCATCGGTACCGTGGTCATCGTCCTCTACAGTAGCGACGACGACGACCCCATCGACCTTATACTTCATCGTCGTCTCCCTTCGTCTTCTTCTCTTTGTAGCTGTCGACCCAAGTCCCTATCTTAGCGATAGCTTCGGGATCGAGCATATCGAAGATCGACGTAATCGCATGACGAACCTCTTGGCCGTTCTCTAGACCCTTCGTCTCGATCTCCCGATAGACGACGTTATCGGAGAACTTCGGTTGTCCATGATCGTCTAGACTGTTGTCGTCGTAGTCGTCGACTCTGATTACTACTGTAACGCCCTTCATGATCGCTCCTTCGAATGATGCTCGAGAGCTAGCAGTCTCGACTGAATCTCTCACCCACTCAACCACGTGCCCTCACCCTAGGCTCACGTCGTAATTGTGAAAGTTTGATAGTAGATATGACTGCTAGCTCTCGGTCTATCGACAACGTCGGTACCCGTCGTCTACGCTTGAGGGCCCTTGAAGAGGCGATACCACCCCTTCTTGTGCTGCTCGATGACAGGAGGGCCTTCCTGACCATCTTTCAACCACTTGAAGACGTTCTCGACCAACGAGGCTGAGATGTCGTCCTCACCGTACTGGCTACGAACGACGTCGACGTAGTCGCGGTACTGGAACTCCTCCGGCAGGTCGGTCAGCAACGGCTTGATCATCGAGCCGTATCGCTTCTGCTTATCGACGAAGCTGACCTTCACGTTCATCCCAGCGTTCTCTCGTAGATCGTCGACGTCGACGTCCGTTACTATCGTCTCGTATGAATGATCGTCGATCTTGATCTGCAGATCGAACACGACCGCTTGACCGTCACGATGCTCAATCTGGATCCGGACCGGATCGCCTGGTACGTGGTCCTTCGCCTTCGTCAAGAACATGATCTTGTTGTCGTACGACGCCTCGGCAGCCACGCTACCTAGCATCGTGTTGTTGTCGTCGCTCTTGTTCTGGTGATGCACGACCAAGACCGCTGCTCCGGTCCGACGTGTGATGTGAGCAACGAGATCGACCACGTACTTCTGGAAGTCGGCGAACGAGTTGAGATCGAACTTCCCTTTCGGCAAGCTGAACGATAGAGGATCGATGATGATCGCTCTGATCGGTCTGCCCGTCCGTTTGATGTGACGAAGCGCCTTCTGGATCAACGCCTCCACTGCTTGCGGTTCGAAGTAGAAGTCTCTCGAGGCATCGATCATCACGCGATTCTCTAGCTCGATGTCGACCTCCTTGCCACCCATCGACACCGAGAAGCCAGACTTCTTCGAGCCGAGGATCTTCTTGATGCGACCGACCGTAGACGAGTCGCTGTTCTCCTTCACCACGTAGATCACGTCGCCTGGCATCAGGACTTCGAACCGCTTCAAGAACGGATCGCCTGTCGCGATGGCGAACGCTAGGTCTAACGCGATCCAGCTCTTCCCTCGCTTCGGATACCCGCTGATCCAGCCGATACCGCCTGCCTGCACCACGTCCTTCACGATCCACTGGAGGTCGGCGACTGGCCTGTTGATGTACTCCCAATGGTCCCACAGCTTGGTCGCTGGCGAGTCCGTATCGGCGTCCTCCTTGATCGCCCGAATGCCATCGCTGAACGCTTCCGGATCACGCACCCGCAACCAGACCTGTCGGAGATCCTTCTCGCCCAAGAACGACAACGCTAGCTCGTTCACTCGCAAGACCCGAACGTCGATGATCTGGTCCAGCGGAAGCATCTTCTCGTACGCCAAGATCTGGTTGTAGACGACGGCCGCGGTATTGTGGCCTACATCGTCATCGTCGAATGCTAGGTAGATTGTCCGGACCCCTCTCTCGATGAGAGCCCGGATGACGTTCGTGGGGAACCTCGGTAGCGTGCTCTTCGAGCCGCCTGTGGTGATCGCATAGGCCGGTAGGCCGGCCCTCCGCAGTACGATGCAATCGCTCTCGCCTTCGGTGAGGTAGATCTCCTCTTCGAGCTGCTCTTCCAGCTGAGGCCAGATCGGCGGATGCGGCGAATTCTTGCCCCACAGGTAGCCCTTCGTCTCGCCCGGGTTCGATAGACGGTACTTCACCGCCGATGGCATCCCCGGCCAGAGGAACTCGATCCGGTCGGCCTCGATCGAGAGATGACGCTCGATGCCGCCTACGAAGAACGGATCCAGCTCTCGATGGTCGAACTGGAACAGCTCGGCCCACAACCCCAGACCCGACTTGCTCAGGTCCTTCAGTGGAGGTGACGTGAACGATATCGTCACCGGCTTCGGTTGCGCGACCTCTAGAGCTTCGAGGATTGCTCCGTACGAGCATCCCGCGAAGCAGTGAATCAACGGACTCCCATCGTCCAGCTCGCAGATGGACAAGCTTGCGTTCTTGTCCTCGTGAGCCGGACACTTGCACATCCACTCGCGTGGACCCCTCGGTACTAAACCCTCAACACGGTCGAGGATCTGCTCGATATCGAGCACGTCTGTATCGGCCATCGTCGTCGTCGCTCCTCTCGCTAATTAGATACGGCCTTCCCTAAGTATAAAGGAAGCCAGGCCAAAAATCATTAGAGCAAGACTAGAGGATCGTCGTCGTCGCACCGGCCCCCTATGGGGGTCGATGCTATGCTATCGGGGGTCGATGAGTCGACCGACGGGGGTCGATGCTAGCAATCTTGCACCGGAACCGGGACTCTAATCTCAGTTTAATGTGGTCTTTATCTTCATCCGTTAGCATTAAGGTATCAAATTCATTTCTCAGCAAGAGGAGCTTCACTCATGGAAATGTCCGAGATCAAGTACCGAACGAGAGTTCAGCAAGTCAGCACCGGTCTTCACGGCTACGTCGAGGGACGAATTTGGAACACGACCAAGTTCCTCTTGTGCCTCGGTCGGTCCGAGTACACCGAAGAGCAGTGGGCACAGCTTAGCCCGAAGAACGGCCCGACCGTCAGCTTCGAAGTCGAGGTCGAAGATCTGGTCCCGTTGGCCGGTCCGGCGAAGGTCCTCAACGCCAAGCGATATCACACGGCGAGCTGGTCGGAAGTGGTCGCAGGCGCCGAAGGTGCGATGAAGCGTCGTCCTTCTCAGCTCACACGCGGTGCTGGCGAGGCGAAGCGGATCGACGTCGAGGTGAAGCCTGGGTCGAAGTGGAAGACACGGAAGGGCGGCTACGTCTACCGTGTGATGTCGGTCGTAGGCGATCAGGTCGAGCTCTCCTGGGTCGACGGGCGTGACAAGCGTCAGTGCTCGATCGACAACCTGGTAGCTCGGTACGATTTCGTTGAAGCAGGTACCGGCGAAGTGGACCCCGAGGCCGAGAAGGCCCCGACCGTCCGTCAGTCGGGCGATGATCGGAAGCCGGAGAAGGCACCGGCCGATGCACCGACGCCAGCAATCAGAGCGATGTACGCGACCTTGAAGAACGGCGACGTCTACGCTGTGGAGTCGGTCGACCTCAACGCGAAGACAGCAGTCATCTCGTGGACCGCGGGGAAGTACAAGCGGACGGTGACGTTCATCGGGCTCGTCAAGAACTATCAGCAGCTGTAAGGAGTCACAACGATGCAAGTCAAAGTGAAGGATCTCCGAGTTGGGGATATGGTCGAGAACGAGCAGGGAGGGACCTCCCGTGTAACGAGAATCGGCTACTGGTCCCCGACGGCCCTCTTCATCGAGGTGGACAGTAACCCCGCCTCGAGCGGTTGGATGAAGCGTGATGATGTAGTGGAGGTGACATGCCGCCAACAATAGAGTTCGTAGTGCAGAAAGGCAAGCTCACTCCCGAGCTTGCCGATTCCCTTCTCGCAGGCGTAACGAAGGAGCAGCTGGAAGCTCTTCTCGCCGAGGACGGGATGACGAAGCAGGTGCTCGACATCAAGCGGATGAATCTGATCGGCGGTCTTCGCGCTGAAGGCTTTCAAGTCACCGGCGGTCGTCGTGGCGGGAAGGTCTATCAGATCGTCGACTGGGCTGAGCCGAAAGGCCCCGAGCGAACGATCGAGGACTTCGATCACGACCAACGGTCGAAGCTCGAACAGCTCGAGGGCTTGCCTTTGCTCACCATCGACCAGAAGTCGATCGACCTCGCCTTACCGATCCTCTCCTACGGTCGTGTCGACCTTCATCCGATGGCTCACGAGAGGAGCTTGCTGAGCATCCTCTGCTACGACGTCTCGGGCAACGATGCGTACGTCTATCGGGGAGTCAGCGGCGATGCGTTGATCATCCGCAAGTTCAAGCGGACGCCATCGTTCAAGGTCATCCCATTTACGATGGACTACGTCGAGTGCTTCAACTTGATCGAAGGCTTGATGTCGATCAGCTTCAAGCCACCGAAGCTTCTCTACATCCCAGACGCTTGGGCGACTCATCTGAAGGACGACTGGCCGGGCGTTGTCATCGACAAGGCCACCGAAGCGATCTACGACGTCGAGCGGTTTGCTACACGACCGAAGACTCTCTGGCACGGCGATGACGATCGGAAGCGTCGGAAGCAGGACGAGCTCACCAACTTCGTTCAGCTCGAATGGGGAGGCGAGACCCTCGCTGGCACGATCATCGAGGAGTGGCGAAAGGTGAACGAGGTGAAGCAGCGTCAGCTTGCTATCCGTCGCGACTATCACTCGGTCATCATCCAGCTCCCGACCAAGAAGACGTTCATCGGCTTGCGTGAGAACCTTCCCGTCTGTCTCTCGGTCGTGGACAAGATCGGCCCCGACGTCTACGCCGAGATCACCGAGAAGTCGCTCAATTACGCATCTCAGCCAGGTGGTCGCAGCGGCACTACAGATTACACATTGTGGAAGACGTGCGTGATGCTCCACGAAGAAGGCATTCGTTGGCTCTCGTACGGTCACATCCACGGCGGCGAGGCTGGCTTGACGCAGAAGAAGACGAGAATGGCAGAGCAGCTTATCACGGTCGCTTCGGCGACCTTCCCGCTCGAAGGAGGCGTGAAGTGACATGGACGTTAGGCTTGATGATCGGAGCAGTCGTGCTGTTCCTCGTAGCGGAGTGGGTGTACAACTGGTGGAAGCGTCACCGGTGAAGACGACCGAGTATCGAGGCATCGTCGTGAAGACCTGGCTCGGTTCGAACGGTACGATCTGGTGGGCCGTCTACGACGAGCTCGACGTCACGCCGTTCTGTACAGGCGATGGCTTCTCGTCCGAAGACGACGCGATGATCGCTGCTCGACGTCAGATCACCATCCATCTCGGCGACTTTAGCTAGCGTTCGTGTCTCCGCAAAGTTTAATCGTCCTCTAATCTCGGCTTAATCGGGCTCTTATCTTGAACCGTTACAATTAAGAGGACGAGGTTGAAACCGAGAAACAAGCAGAGGAGACGAACGATGAGCGCAGGGTTGGAGATGGATCAGGAACGGGCACGGGAATTCAACGAGATGCTGCAGGCCATTCTGAAGCAGACGGAAGCGATTCTCGACGCTCAGGAAGCAGCACGGGTCGCCGAAGTTGCGAAGAAGGTTGAAGAAGCCAAGCCGAAGACGACGATCATCAACAGCAAGGGTTGCGAGATCAAGCTGGTGACGAAGACCGACGGGTCGGTAGTGTGGACGGTGAAGGACTTCGAGCTCGAATCGCCCCTGGTAGCGAAGGGCACCGTGGTCCTGTCCAAGACGATGTTGAACCCCGAGAAGGAAGCCGAGAAGCTAGCACGGAAGGCAGTCAAGCGCTACCTAGGAGAGTGACCGCTGGAGATCCTAGCATACACGATGTCGACGATCGCTCAGGAGCTCAAGGTTCCGGCGATCATCGGCTATGACCTAGTCAGGCAGAGATACGTCTATCGCGAGACACCGACCGGGATCTTCTTCCCGGTATCGGTGCTTCGTGGTGGTCGTCTCGGTGCATTGCAGTCGGCTCTCGACGACATCGAACGTGAGACGAACGCCAGGCTGGGTCGGAACGATCTCCGACTGATCCTGCAGTCGTCTTCGCCAGCGATCATCGAGGTGTTGAAGCCGACGCCGGAGCCCATCCGCATCACGAAACGTGAGCTCGAACGTCTGCCCCTCGGTACGGCGATCGTCGGTCAGCGGTTCCTCGTCAGCGAGACGATCACGCTCGGTGTCGACCTCGCATCGGCCGAGACGGCTCACGTCTTGGTTGCGGGGATGACAGGCTCGGGCAAGTCGATCACGATGCGGACGTTGCTGACGAGTCTGATGTACTCGACCCCACCTGACAAACTGCGGATCTTCGCAGTCGACATGAAGGGTCGAGGGTTGAAGTTCTTGAACGGGATGCCGCACCTGCAAGGTCAAGTCGTCACGGCTCCCGACAAGGTCAGAGAGGTCGTGCAGGAGGTTGACGGCATCCTCGAGCACCGGAAAGAGGTCGACGAGAGCTCGCCGATCATCGTCTTGGCGATCGACGAGATCGCGGAGTTCCACACGCAGGGGTTGACCGACCTGATGCAGAACGAGCTCGTCAAGATCGGACGTCAAGGTCGTGAGCTCCGCATCCATCTGGTCGCGAGTGTTCACAAGCCGGACAGCTCGACGGTCGGCACCGACTTGCTCCAGCAGTTCGGTCTGCGTCTCGTCGGACGTCTCCGCAATGCTCGGGAGAGCACAGACGTCACTGGCTCGAGCGGATCCGGAGCGGAGAGGCTGCCCGGGAAGGGCGCCATGCTCTTTGCGAAGGTCGGCTCCGACGTGGTGAAGTTCCAAGCCTTCATGACGTCGAACGAGGACGTTCATCTCCCTCTCGATCGATGGGGCACGCTGAAGTCTCCCGTCGTTCTCGCGACCAAACAGCGTGAAACCTCCGAGAGAGAAGCGGAAAAGCCGGGAGAACCGACGAAGTTCGACGCCAACGACGATGCTGAGCTGATTCGTCCGATCGTCGAGCAGTGGTACGACTTCAAGGGCAAAGCGATGAAGCGAGGCGGTTGGTCCGCTCTCGCTCGTGCATTAGGTACGGAGCCGGGAGGCTCCACAGACGGGCGTCTGAGACGGGCGCTCGATGTACTAAGCAAGGAGAAGCAGCATGGGTCGTAGAAAGTCTGAGTTCGAGTTCGAGCCGCTCGTCAAACCGAAGAGCCTGCCCGAGAAGATCGTACCGTTCGTTCTGTCCGGTCTCGGTACATTCGTCGTTGTCGGAGCAACCGTGATGTTCGCTTTCGGCGAGAGCGGTCTGCAGATCTATCTGATCTTCTGCGGTCTTCTCGCGGTGATCGGCATGATCTTTCTGCTCGTCAGAGGCGGTGCGGACATTGCCCTCCGCGCGACTGAATCCTCTGCGAGAGTGTTCATGCAGGCCGACATCGTCGATGCGTATACGGACAACGTCAGGGTCAACGGTGCCCGGCAGCGACCTCTTCTGTCCGAGCCGCCTACCTCCACGCAGCAGGCTCTCCCCGCACAGTCGACTGCGATCACGGGCACCCCGATCGAGCTGCCGAAGCCCAGCGAGTCGGTGCTGAAGTTCTGATGTCGGACGGAGCTACGCACTTCAAGGCATCTGTCGTCACGACCGCTCTCGTGGCTCCGTTGGCCTTCTACGCACTAGACACCGACCTCGCAGTCGCTCTCACGATCGGTACGGTCGTCGGGTGGGTCGTCACGCCTGATGTCAGAGACATCGAGCGGAAGACCTACCCGTCGTTCTTTCTCTCGACCATCCCGCTGATCGGCTGGTTCGTGGAGATCGCTTTCCTCGTCTTCTGGTTCCCGTTGGCGCTCATCTTACCGCACAGATCGAAGCTCTCGCACCTGCCTTTCCTCGGCACTTTCATCGCGTTGACCTACGCGATCTTCTATTCTTGGCTGTGGTCCAGAGGACTGTGGCTATCAACCTACCATCTTACTGATGTCTTCAAGGAGCTCCTTGCCTCTGCGTATGTACGCGCATTCTTTCTGGGGTGGTGCGTGCCCGATATAGTGCATTGGTTGATGGATGGAGCGCCTATCGGTCGACGCCGTGGTTTCAAGCGACGACGCAATGCTCCTCAGGGCCCATTCGCGACCGATCACCCGATCGCCTTCCTTCGTGATCGAGCTTCCCTCGCTGCAGTCTCCTTCCGCTCCCATCGAGCACGTCTTCTCGGGTACTAATCGTCCTCTAATCTTCACTTAAAGTGTGCTTAATCTTTGACCGTTACAATTAAGAGGACGGTAGTTAAGCGAAGCAAGCAGAGGAGAGCACGAGATGACGACATTCCACTTCAACGCAGAGAAGCTCGACGAAGCAGTCGAGCGGATCAACAAGGCGAACGCCCGAGCGGCAAAGGCCGGGATCGTCGAGCGGTTCACGTTCACCATCGAGCAGTACGAAGAGCGGTACCGGGACGAAGAGACCGGCCTCCAGATGGTGGAGCAGCGTGTAGAGCTGACGTTGAACGTCCCCTCGGTCAAGGTCGAGGGCTGGACGTTCGTAGCCACACTGGCCTGGGACGCCGAGGCCGGTTTGATCACGAGAGCAGCACCTGGCCAGGAGCTGACAGTGCGACCGACCGATTGCCACTGCGACGTGTGCAAGACCGAACGACGCCGCAGCGACACCTACCTGCTCCGGAACGAGCAGGGTGAAGAGGTCCAGGTCGGCAGCGGTTGCCTCCAGCGCTTCCTCGGCATCTACCCCGCACTGTGGATGCTCGACTTCGACCGCAGCATCCGGGACTTCGAGAGCGAGAACCGAGGCTTCCGAGGCACCCCACGGTACGGCGTGAAGGAGATCGTCCAGCTTGGCCTCGCAGTGATCCACGAACGAGGTTGGGCAAGCCGCGGGATGGCACAGGCCAACAGCATCCGCAGCACCAGCGAGTGGGTGTTCGAAGTCCTCAGCAGCAACCCGTGGGGCGAGGAAGCCAAGCGGTTGCAGACGAAGGTGCTGAGCACCTACAAGCAGTACGAAGCGGAAGCGGAGCAGATGATCGCGACCATCCAGGCGAGCACCGACAGCAGCGACTACATCACGAACCTTCGAGCGATCGTCAACTGCGAGTCAGTGGAGCCCCGCAACGTGGCTCTGCTGGTGAGCATCTACGCTGCTTGCAAGGCTCGGAAGGAGCAGGAAGCGAAGCAGTCAGCAGCGCTGGTGTCCAACTTCATGGGTGCAGTCGGTCAGAAGCTCACGTCGAAGGCAGTCGTGAAGTCGACGAAGCTCATCGAGGGCTACTACGGAGAGACCACGCTGATCGTCTTCGTGACCCCAGAAGGCAACGTCCTCAAGTGGTTCGCAAGCGGAGACAAGACCGAGGACATCGCAGAAGGCGCAGACGTCACCGTAGTCGGAACCGTGAAGGAGCACAGCGAGTTCAACGGCGTGAAGGAGACGATGATCACGCGAGCGAAGGTCAGCTAAGCAGCGAAGCGGGGAGCCCCGAAAGGGGCTTCTTGCTCCTCGAAGACTCTAATCGACCTCTAATCTCCCTTTAATCGGGGGCTTATCTTGGGACAAGAGGACGAAGGTTTTCAACGAAGAGCGAAGAGGAGCAAGCACGATGATCCGCAAGGCAACAGCAGTGAAGTTAGCAGCAGGAGTGATCGAGAACACGAAGGACGAGAACGGCAAGGTCAACTGCAACGAGCTCTACTGGCAGATTCGCAAGGCCGCAGGCAAGCGCCTCCTGGAGATGGGCCGCGACGACCGCAGCCAGCTTCTCTTCTGGGTAGCAGAGATCGCAGCCGAGGGAGACGCGAAGAGCGAGAAGGAGGAGGCAGCATGACAATGCAAATCGTAGTGAGAGTGCAGGTCGAGGTCACCAGGGTCGTCGAAGTCGAGACAGACGAAGAAGGCGACTGGGACCTGCCGACGAGGCCGGTCATCGTCGAGATTCAGAAGTTGTTCGACGGTAGCGACTGGACAGCGTTCATCGACCCTGATTTCGAAGCCGAAGAGATGCCCGGCCAGCCGGGACGCCCGCGATAGTCAACCAGCAGGGGCCCGCAAGGGCCCCACATTCACGAGGAGAACGACGATGAGAGAAGCAACCGGCCAGAAGCTCGCAGACCAGATCGAGGAGACGCTCGAGTTCAACGACGGCCTCGAGTTCCGCATACTGATGAGCGGTGGCGATGGCAAGTACTCGGTGCTGCTGTACGCGGTACCCAACCCCTTCGAGAAGATGCACCAGAAGACGAACCCCGGCAAGCTCCTCGCGGAGCTCCGCTTCGAGGAGTGGGCGATCGGCCAGGAGACGGATCACGACATCCGCCAGCTGGCTCGCATGATCTACAACTGGTTCGTGAAGGTCATCAACGGCCAGGCGACTGCGTAGGGAAGCAAGGGGCTCGTTATCGGGCCCCTTCTTAGCAACTCATTAGACGTCTTTAATCTGATACTAATCTCGCGGAGTTACAATTAGAAGGTCGAGGTATTCCTCGACACCATCATTCGCTATCACCTCTCTCCTCTTTGCTCAGGGGCCTCGACGACTCGTCACCGTCGGGGTCCCGCTGTGTCACATTCTCTTATCGTCCCCTAATCTTCGCCTAATGTGGGTCTAATCTGCGTCCGTTACAATTAAGAGGACGAGGTTCAATCAACGAAGTGCAAGAGGAGACGAATCATGAAAATCGACACAAGCAAGATGACCGTCGAGACCGACCTGGAGCTGCCCGTCGTGTACACCGTCGACGGTGGCATTCTCGACGAGGTCGAGGTCTACACGGAGCTGCCCGAAGCCATCGAGCGTGCGGAGCAGGTGTTCCGAATCACCGACAAGGCTGAGTTCCGCCTGGCCGCAGTGCAGGTGGTAGCGGTCTACGGGATGGTGGTGCTCGAGCCCGGAGCTACGTACTACGCTTCCGACAGCTCGTCGGTCGTGTGGGTGAAGACGACTCCGCTGATGCGACCCCGTCGTCTGGTTCGGGACACTCGTCGAGTGAACCGCTACAGCGAGGCCGTAGCAGTCGGCGAGCGTGCGTATCCGATCGAAGAGCGGGGCTATTCGCCTGCTCCCGGCGAGCGGACACTGGTCCGGGTGATCGGACGTCAGTTCGGCACTCAGTTCATTCCCGAGCCCGAGTACTTCGGCTACCACACGGAGGACGACGTCCTCGCGAACGTCACCGCGAAGGAGATCTACCATCAGGCTCGACGCAACTACCAGAGCGAGATGAAGTCGCTTGAGGAAGACTACGGGAGAGGAAACCGCTAGTGACACATCAGCAAACAGCATTCTTCGCACTAGGCGTGATCGTCGGATCCACCTACGTGCCGGGTTACTTCTGGGCCTCGGTGGCGGCGAAAGTCGTCATCGGGCTCATCGGCATCGTCATCATCAATCGGATGTTCGAGGAGGGATCATGAAGTTCGAACCGCTCGGGTGCATCTGCCCGGAATGCAATCGCTGGATCTTCGAGGACGAGATGCCTACGGAGACCTGCCCTGGTTGTGGAGAGCCGATCGGCCACATCACGTGGAAGGAGTGCCCCCGATGCTGCTTACCGACTGACGCTTCACAACCACGGTGTCAGAACTGCTCCGCATCGTTCGACTCACTGTTCGACGACGAGGTCATCGGTGATGCGGTCCGTCTGTACTTCGACGAAGCGACTGGATCGATCGACGGCGTGGTGTCGAAGGACATCGATTTGTCGCCTTGGTCTTCGCAGGAGGACGTTGTGGCCTTGATGGTTCAAGCGAGTGATATTCTCCAGCTACCGGTGTCGATGGCCACGATGGAGATGACGATGAGTCGTCTCATCGCACGGTGTCACTACTGGCGCTGGATCTACGGTCGTGGCGGCACGGCGATCCCGACCCAAGAAGACGACGTCATGGAAGACGTCGCAGATCGGATCGGGGTCCTCGAGGCCCTAGCGTTCACAGTAGGCGTTCGCCAAGTCGGCGAGATACGGAGGAACTGACGTGGATCCCATTCGTCGCGACCTAGAGGAGAAGCTTGCTCGAACAGCGAAGGAGCTTCAGGCTCGGATCGACAACAATCCGGTCGAGGAGAAGCCCGCATCTTGGAGCACGATCTTCGCACTGCTCGGACTGGTCATCGTCTTGGGCACCATCTACATCATCATGCAGGCGGGAGGCTGAGAGCGATGTACAACATGCGAACGGACACACGGATCGAGTGCATCGTCACAGACGAGATGAAGCGAGCGATGGGGATGACGAGCAATCGGCTGAACAGCAGCTTCGACACCATCGCTCGTCGCTACGGACCGTTCTTAGTTCGAGGCGTCAAGCTGGTAGCGAAGGGACAGAACGTGAAGTTCAACAAGGTGCCGATGCCCGCGAACGTGAAGATGTGGGTGCCGGAGATGAACGGGAAGCAGGCGGACCTGGAAGGAGCGTTGCTCGCTTACTACAACCACATCAGCTAATCGTCCTCTAATCTGTCGTTAATGTGTCCCTAGTCTTTGACCGTTACAATTAAGGTGTAACGGTCATTTTTATGAAGCAGCAAGAGGAGACGACGATGACAGTGCAAGAGTTCCGCAAGGCATTGAAGTTAGCGAAGGACCAACAGATGAAGATCGAAACGGCTGTGAAGCTGTTAGAGGTTCTTCCACTGGCTTCGGAAGTGAAGCAGGACTGGGACGAGGAAGCACGACGGATTCTCGGCTGGGACAAGCCAATCGTCCTGCCGATGCCCAAAGGTCGTGGAGCTCGCCGAGGCTAAGATGGCAATTCTCGTCACGAAGGACACACCGATTCAGACGCAGATCGCTCCCTGGATGGCCAGAGAGCTCGGAAGCTCCGCACACGTTCGAGGGTCGTTCGAGACGTTAGCGAAGCTCATCGGCCCTCACATCGAGCCGCCTCGGCCCTGGCCATTCGCCAACGTCCGATACGACCACACGGACGACCCGGACTTTCGTATCAAGCTCAACGGCCAGAACCGACGACTCTGGGTGGTCGTGAAGCTGGTTGACGACGACGGAGAAGTGATGCAGCACGCACTACCAATCGCACTCCGCAGGTACTGGGAGAAGCATTTCAAAGGAGCAGCCAAATGACAACGCCAAATCTCGAGACCGTGAAAGCCAAGATCGCCAAGCTGATGGCCCTGACGGAGAGCAGCAACGCTAACGAGGCTGCTTCGGCCCTCGCCAAGGCTCGTGAGCTGATGCTAGAGTATCAGCTGTCCGAAGGCGACGTGATGTACACGACCGAGAAGTCGAGGATCGAAGAGGTGCACGTCCCCAACATCCAGACGCCTCGACAGATCTGGGAGACGGAGCTGGGAGCGATCGTCGCCGACGCCTTCAACTGCCGTTGCCTGTTCAACAAGTTCAAGCTGTTCTTCTTCGGCACGAAGGAGGATCTCGAGATCGCGACCTACACCTTCGAGCAGCTCCGCTTGCGAATCCGTGACATGGCGTACTACGCGACCGGACGTCACACCGAAGAGTTCAAGCGAGAGCACGGCATCGAGTCGATGAGAGGCATCAGCGGCCGTGACCACCCGAAGGTCTGGCGCATGGCGTACGTGGCAGGCGTTGTCGACGGCCTCCGCATCAAGCTCGCCGAGATGAAGAAGACCGACTCGACCGAAGTCACTGCTCTGGTCGTGGTTCGCAACACCGCGGTGACCACGTTCATCAACAAGACGTACCCACGAACGCGGAACGTGGAGCTGACGATGAACTCCAGCAACCGCGGAGCCTACAGCCAGGGCTACGAGGATGGACGCAACATGAACGTTCGTCCAGGCGTCGGTGCTCATCGACCCGACCAGCTGACGGACTGATAGCATCGACCCTGCCCTATCACAAAGGAGCAGCGACGATGAGCGACCTCAACAACAACGCACCAGTCGAAGGCGATCCCGATGGCATCCCGTGGGGCTGTCTAGTGATCCTCGGGATCGTAGGGCTGATCGCACTCGCAGCAGTAGTAGCAGCGGGAGGAGGGGGCTTCCTCTAGAGACACGTGAACACTAATCGTCCTCTAATCTTCTCTTAATGGGTGCTTAATCTGCGTCCGTTACAATTAAGAGGACGGTGGTTTTCAAGCAGATAGCAAAGAGGAGAGCAAGTCATGAAGCGCAACGACGAAGTCATCATCAAGATCCGGAACGGCAAGCTGTTGATCGCGACCATCAAGAACATCCACAAGGATGGCACGATGAGCGCTCAGATCAGCCACCCCGAGAGCAACGTTGCAGGGTTCTGGGTGCTCCTGCACGAGGACGGTCAGGCGACGCCGAACCCCTGGTACGGCAAGATGCTGGCACTGCAGGTTGCGGATCGATGGCACCAGCGGATCGCCGATGAGACGTTGGAAGTCCTCAATCGCCACAACGACGAAGTCCTCGCGAAGGCGAAGGCCGAAGCAGAAGAGTACACGAAGCAGTTCATCCGGAACGAAGCGGAGCGGTCGATCGCAAGCACGTTGGCGATGGGGACCTCGAAGTTCTTCCTCGAGAACCTGAAGATCACGGAGCGGTGGACCGGCAATCACAACGTGATCGACTTCGTGAGTGTAGCTTGGGAAGACGGCGAAGCCTACCGCGACGTCAGCGGCACCATCTACACCGAGCAGTACGACGAAGTCGGCTTCAGCTACCAGATGAAGGCAAGCGTCTTCGTGACCTGGCAACGTGAGGACGGACAGCGTGAGGAGCGGATGTGGTCGAGCAGCTACTTCAGCGCCGGCTTCAGCAAGGAGCAGGCACGAGAGATGGCACTGTGCAAGGCGATCCGGTAGTCGTCGTAGCACCGAAGAGGCCGTACCGCGAGGTACGGTCTTCCTTTGTCTTTGAGCATCGTCGACCCTGAGGGGCTATGGGGTTCGGTGCGGTCAGTGTGGGGGTCGATGCGAACGACATCTTGAGTGAGGGGTCACAAATTTTAATCTGATTTTAAGGTTTCTCACCTCGGGCATCCGTTATAATTAGAGAAGAAGGGGCTGTGTGCCAGGTCCACGACAAAGCCCCTGGACGTACGCACCAACCAAGTCTGACCGGAAAAGACTGTAGGTGCATCACACCTGTCAGGCCCGACAGGGCTGGATGTGCAGTGAAGAAATGGCTACGGTAGCAATCCGAAGCGTCGGGCCTGACTGAGATGAGACCCAAGCAATGGCTGGAAACACGAAGAGCTACAAAGTAACGAACGTTGACGGCACGTTAAGCAAGGAAGTCGTCGATCATAGCCCGAAGGCAACCGACTCGATTCCGTTGGCTGTCAAGAAGCTCTCTAGTGACGAGAAGGGAGCGAGAGTCAGCTTCGACAAGTGGATCACGCTGTTGAACACTTGGGAGCTGTTCAAGCAGGGACTGTACGACCCCGAAGAGGAGCTGAGGCGATTAGCCGACGTCGGGAGCAAACGAAAGAAGCTCCCTGAAGAAGACTAGGAGATCGCATCGTGGACGAATCTCGATCAGGCTGTGGAGCACTGTTCGCTCTCTTTGCTGCACTTCTCATCTGTCTGTTGGTCGTGGCTGCTCTCCGTACGGCCAAGAAGACGACAGACGCTCCCGGGAACGACACCGCCCAAGTGTTCTCGGGAAACGACTTCATGAGCGACAATCAGCTCAACCTCTGGAGTGACGTTAACAACTTCGACTGCGTAGGCGCTAACGCCTGTACCATCCACATCGGCGACGACACGACCGTGACAACCAGCACGACCACAGAGAACAACGTCAACGGCGATCGTAATGCTGTCTACGTCTCGCCGGTCGATGGCGCTCGATTCTGCCTCGACCAGACGCAGCAGCTCCAGCCCGACGGGACGTGCAAGTAGGAGGCGCTATGCAGAGCGAAGTCATCATCGTACGTGTACCTCCCGAACGAGTCGCTTGGCTCTTGAGGGAGCTGTCGAGCGCTAACTTCCCGTTCGATACTCGACCCGACCCCGAGACGGGCGGACTAGCAGTTCGAGCACCGATCGGAGCGGAGACCATCTTCCAGTCGGTGCTTGGCTACAAGCGGAAGCGTCGTTGGCGTTTCCCGACGAAGCTGTTGATCATGCTCTTGGTCGCGGTGATCGTCGGACTCGCTGTCTACTTGACAGGGTTCGATCTGTGGGTTGCGTCGTTCCTCCCGGGCGCTTCCCCTGATGCAGTGGTCGTGCCCGACATCAACCCGGTCGGTGACATCGTCGATGGCGTAACTCACGCCATCCAGTGGTCGCTGTCGGTGATCGTCGGAGTGATCGTCGTTGTCTTGATGTTCGGTCTTGTGCTGTTCGGTCGTCGTAAAAGGTAACGTGATGCGCACCATTCAACGTCTCGTCTCTGATCCTCGTGAAGTCACCCCCGTACTGATCGTGATGTGCTGCATCGGCCTCGCGATCCTCCGACTCCTTGGCAAGTTCTGATCTCGAGAGACTCTTAACGTCCTCTAATCTCCCCTTCAGGTGCGTCTAAGGTTCAGACGTTATAATGAGGAGGTAGATGGTTCGTTCAAGCAGTCACCAAGGAGCATTCAGATGGACAACATCGCGTTCGGGAAAGCGTTTTACAGTTTCAGGAAGCCGGCGTGGCACCGCTTCGGCTTCGTGTCGGACGTTCCGATGGGCGCACAAGAAGCCCACGCCCGTACGGTGCCGTACGCACTCTCGTTGGAACCTCTCTTCGCTGAAGTCGAGGGACGGCGGTTTGCAACTTCGCAGCGTGGCATCTTCCGTCACCCAGTCCCGGATGACGACGAGTTCAAGCTGCTCGGTGTGGTCGGGGATGAGTACCGTTTGATCGACCCTGCGACGCTCTGTCAGATCTACGACGACAACGTCAAGTCTCCGATCGAGACGATGGCAGCTCTCGGCAACGGCGAGACCTTCTTCTTCAGCACGAAGCTTCCGACCTTCGACGTTGGTGGTGACGAGGTCGAGAACTACATGCTCACGATCTCGCCTTACACCGGCGGTGAGGCCCTGTCGATTCGCATCACGCAGGTCCGTGCGGTCTGTGAGAACACGCTGATGACTGCCAAGCGACAGTCGAGCGAGACCTACCGCATTCGCCACGACGACAGCGCTGCTGAGAACCTCGGCGCTTGGATGACGGAGCTGATGGGACGTGTCGAGAAGAAGACCGAGGACATTCGCGACATCTTCGTTCGGATGACCCAGACGCAGATCGCTGAGGGTGCAGTCGAATCGATCGCGGCCAAGATCTACGCCGATCCCAACCTTCCGGGCAATCACCCGAATATCGAGACGATGACTCGTCGGATGCAGGACTACGAGTGGTACCTCGCTCAGGCGAAGCTCCGTCGTCAGCAGCTGACAGCAGTCTACGAAGGCGCAGGCGTCGGTCAGGACACTCCCGCAGCCAAGGGCACCGCTTGGGGCCTGTTTAACGCTGCTTGTGAGCTCGAGCAGTATCGGTCGTCTTCCCCAGCTGCTGGGTTCGATATGATCGTCGGCGAGCGGGCGAAGATCGCTGAGAAGGCTTTCACGGCGATGGTCGACTACATGAACGACCCTTCGCAGTTTGTAGTACCGTCGTTCGTCTCCACACCGAAGCGCCCGTCGAAGAGCAAGAAGGCCAAGTAACCTACCCAGCAGAGTCGGTCTAACCGGACGACCTCCGGTTAGGCCTTGTCCTCTCGGAGAATTGATATGCCAGATTACACGACGACCAACACGCCCTCTCGATCAGTCGACAATCCTACACTTCCAGCAGTTGTGGAAGCTCTTGACGCAACTCTCAAGAAGGTCATGCCGCCGTTTCTCGGCGAGATCCTGGCCGACGTCCAGGCCCGAACGGAGTACGGGTTGCAAAAGTACGGCGTCCCGCTTCGGCCGTACGACGGAGCTGACGCGATCAAGGAGGCGTACCAAGAAGCTCTCGACGGTGCTGTCTACTTGACCCAGGCCTTGATGGAGCTGTCGATCACGCCCATCGGGACGGAGCGGACAGACGTCACGGACAGCAGCCCGACTTGGGCGGTCGGAGTAGCTCTCTCGAGCCTCCTCGTGACGCAGATCATGATGCTGTCGTCTCTCCGATCCGTTCTCAACTGTCGAGACATGCCAGGCCATCCCTCGCCCATCACGGTCGAGGAGATCTTCACGCAAGGAGTCGACCTGAGCGAATGAGAGCTTCCCTCACGCCGAAGCATCTAGTCATCGAAGACGTTCGAACGAAGATCCAGCGTGAGGTGCTGAGCTCCCTGGGCGGCAAGCAAGTCGTACCGGGGAGCTTTACGCTCCCTCGCACCTATGCTTCGATCGAGCAGATTCGTCGACGCTTCCCAAACGACCTGGGCATGACGAATGACGTCGTACGTCTCGTCTGGGATCGGGAGTGTCAAGTCAACTACGACGATCGTCTGTTCCCGTATCAGAACAACGGGGTCGGCTTTCTGACGTCTCGGGACGGCATCCTCTCGTTCGCTCCCGGGCTAGGCAAGACCGCAACCTCCATCGTAGCTGCGGATGCCATCAAGGCGGAGAAGATCTTGGTCGTGACGATCTTGACGCTCCTGCCTACATGGCGTCACGAGATCAAGAAGTGGACGAGGGGTAACGATTCCACACAGGAGGTTCGCGGAAGACAGGGGAAGTTCGACTCGCGATGGTTCGTGACGAACTACGACTTCTTCACGAGGAACGTCGACCTGTTCGAACGCAAGTGGGATCTCATCATCGTCGACGAGTCGATCATGATCAAGAATCGCGACACGAAGCGGTTCAAGGCCCTGAAGAAGATTCGATCGAAGACGAAGCGACTCTGGCTCCTCTCGGGTGCTCCGATCACTCGTGACATCAGCGACCTCTGGAGTCAGCTGAATCTGATCAACCCGTCAGGCTTCTCGAGCTACTGGCGCTTCGTGAACGAGTACTGCATCGTCCAGGAGACGAACTTCGGGACGGTCGTCGTCGGTTCCAATCCGGCGATCGAGCCTCGCGAAGACTTCTCGGACATCTTGCTATCGGTCTCGAAAGAAGAAGCCGGTCTTAATATCCCCGATCTCGCGTATGAGACCGTGTGGGTAGAGATGACCAAGCGCCAACGTCAAGTCTACGACAAGGTCCTGGACGAGTTCATCCTCGACCTCGGCTCTCGACAGGTGCCCGTGGCCTCAAAGATCGCTCAGCTCGTTCGTCTCTGCCAAGTGGCGAGCTCGCTCGGGACAGTCTCCTCGGAGCCGGACTCAGCCAAGCTCGATGCTCTGCGAGGTCTCGTTCGAGAAGGGATGATCCAGACGCCGTGCATCATCTGGACGCGGTTCATCGCCACGACCACACAGATCTACGACATGCTGGTGGGGGAGGAACAAGACGTCGAGATGATCATGGGCGAGACGACCGAAGAGGAACGTGCAGCGATCCTCGATCGCTTCCGAGCGAACGGTCTCGACTTCCTGATCATGGGCGTGTCGGTAGGCAAGTACGGGCTGACGTTGACGAACGCCTGGACGATGATCTACTTCGACCTCACGTACAACTTCGACGACCTGCTCCAGAGCGTCAACCGTGTTCATCGCATCGGTCTCGATCATACGCCCGTCGTCATGAAGCTGGTGACGACCGACTCGATCGAAGCCCGCATCATCGACAATCTCGCAGACAAGTCGTTCAGTCTCGAACGCTTGACAAACGACCAGTTGATCAAGGACTTCCTGACATGAGAGTTCTCGCAATCGATCCCGGTATCTCGACAGGCGTCGTTCTCCTCGACAGCGATGGGTCGGTCCTTCAAGCTCACACACTGAGCGAGCATGCACTATCGTCGTTGACGACCACCGCTCTCCTAGCTGACGTGGTCGTGATGGAGCGTCTGCCGGAGAAGGTCGAGCCCGTCCTGGCTCGCATCGTCACCGTCCTGAAGACGTGGTTCCCCGACGCCATTCTCATCGGCCCGGGGACGTGGAAGCCCGTGATGGCGACTCGGACGATTCCCGACCTGCCGTCCATTCATCAACGTGACGCCTACGGTTTGGGCGCCTACTATCAGTTCACGAAGGGGCTGATCAATGTCGGACAAGACACCGCAACCGTTCAAAGCTAGCGTCTCGGACATCTCGGGCTTCTCGAGCTGTCGTCGACAGTGGCTGTTCAATCGCATCTGGCGTCAGGCGATCCCACCAAAGCCTCTCTGGATTGGTCAGGTCGTGCATGCTGGCCTGGATGCGTACTATCGCCACGACCGATCGTACGAAGCGGCCGAAGCGGCGATGAAGAAGTACGTCACCACGGAGTGTGAGAAGCTGCAGCACCAATTCCCGTTCAGCGATGTCTACAACCTGCTGATCGGTCAGGCGGAGGAAGCAGCTGCGTACGTCTACAACTACACGATCTACGACGCTGAGTGGCGACTGAACGGCGAAGTCATCACCGTCGAGCGTCCGTTCAAGATCAAGCTCCCGTCGAACCCGAACTACGCATTGTCGGGTCGCATCGACCTCGTCCTTCGAGCCCCTACGGGCGGTCTATTGGTCGTGGATCACAAGACGATGGGGTCGAAGCCGACGTTGTCGGGCCTCGACGTCGACGAGCAGATCACCGCCTACAGCTGGGCGGTCAGACAGCTCTACGGCGAGGTTCCCGAGGCGGTCGTCTACAACGTCGTCATCAAGGCGATGCCGCAAGAGCCGGCCGTTCTGAAGAGTGGCGGTCTATCTCGTGCTAAGGGGCAGTCGACGACGGCTGCACTGTACCGATCGAAGATCACCGAGATGGGTCTGAACGAAGCTGACTACGCTGATGTCCTCCGGGAGCTCGAGGATCGTGGTTGGGAGTCGTACTTCGCTCGTGTCGCGTCTTCTCGTACGGCCGAGGAGCTTGACTCCTTCGAGAGGCGATGTGCGACAAAGCTTCGTGACATCAAGGCGATCGTCACGAATCCCTCCATCGAGGGCTACCCGTCGCCGTCGTCCTTCACTTGTAGCTACTGCCCGTTCCTAGCCCCGTGCAAGGTGCTCGACGAGGGTGGCGATTACGAATCGATCATGGACAACCGCTTTGTGAGATGGGAGAACGACCGATGAAGATGAAGTGTCCGGACTGCGAAGAGGTCTTCGAGGAGCCTCAAGTCGATCCGCTCTACGAATGTCCGGGCTGCGGCAGCATGTTCCTTCGCAGCGAGAGCGAAAGCCAGAATCACCGCTCGCCGTGTTGTGGTAAGTTCTCCACCAAGCAAGGTGACTACGGCTGTCCCAACGGCTGTGGAGTCCTTCTCGAGGAGTACGACGACGATGACGAAGCTGATGACGGTGACGAGGACTTCTCCGACCCGATCGACAGCGAGGCCGATCTCGAAGAGGAGGCTGGAGACTAATCGACCTCTAATCGTCCCTTCATGAACGTCTAAGCTCGATACGTTACAATTATAGGGTGAATCAAACAGCACGGTCCTAGTGACGAAAGGTAGCCAATGCAAATTACACAACCAAGTACAGACCGCAAAGCGAAGGTCCTCATCTACGGGCCTTCCGGGCAAGGGAAGACACGTCTCGTCGCCTCGGCGAACGACGACGAGCGGACAGCACCGATGCTGTTGATCGACTACGAAGGGGGCACCAGCTCCTTGGTCGGTCGGGACATCGATGTCGTTCGCGTAACCACACCGAAGGAGTTCGACGAGGTTCGGGACTTCCTCGCACGTGGACAGCATCAGTACAAGAGCGTGGCGTTGGACTCCATCTCGGAAGCTCACATCGCCGCTTTGCTCTCACGTCTGGACACAGGTCGGACCCGTCAGGATCCGACGCTCATCGAGCAGCAAGACTACGGCTCGGCACTGGTCCAGATGCGTCGCTTGGTCCGGGCCTTCCGCGATCTCCCGATGCACTTCTTCGCCACGTCGTTGGCCAAGGAAGAGACGGACGTTCGTGAAGGGCTCGTCAAGAAGCCGGCACTATCCGGCTCGTTCGCAGACGAAGTTCTCGGCTTGTTCGAATGCGTGGCCTACCTGGCCCTGATGGACAACGAGGACAAGAGTGTCAGCCGCGTTCTGGTCATGAACAACATGCCCAAGATTCGCGCCAAGACTCGTGTAGCGATGGGCGTGGAGCCGCCGTCGTTACTGCCCGACCCGACCATCGGCTCCTTGCTCGATGCGTTGAACATCACCTAGTCCGTTTCATCCGTTTACATTCGTTCGTTACGAAGAGGAGATTTATCTCATGGCAGGTTTCTCGATCGATTTCAGTCAGGTCAACGAATCGTCGACCCTCGAACCCGGCTTCTATCCTGTGGTCATCGGCAAGGTCGAAGTGAAGGAAGCGAGCGACAAGCAGTCGCTCTACGTGCAGTGGAACCTCACGGTCTCCGAAGGCGAGCACGAAGGCGCTAACATCACCCTCCGGACGTCGTTGAAGACGAACGTTCAGTGGCGCCTCAAGGCGATCATGCGGAGCCTGGGCTTCGCCGTCGATGGCACCATCAACTTCGAAGTGGATCCCGACACGAACATCTTGGTCGAGCCGTCGATGGTCGGCCTGGCTGCGGTGGCCGAGGTCTACAACGAAGAGTACAACGGCAGCATGCGGACGCAGGTCTCCACGATCTACGGCCCGGAAGATCCGGCACTCCGCACCGCTGTTGAAGCGTTCGATCGTGCACAGTCGGCCAAGCCCCTAGTCGTGCAGACGCCGGCCGTTACCGCTCCTAGTGCAGCCGGTGCCAAGCCCGCCGCACGTCCTGCTACTGGCGGCCTCAAGCTCCGCTAGACCCCTTCGACTATTGACCGTGGGCTCCGTAAGGGGCCCCGGTCCTCTTGAGGAGACAAGCGCGTGACAAGCAACACCACATCGTACCCGGACAAGCTCCGAGCTCTCGGCAACAAGGTCTCGGAGTTCGAAGGCTTCGATCGGATCTCGGCCCCGAAGCTCGTGACCAACATCACGTTGAAGTCCGAGGAGCTGATCGCCTTCTGCCCGGTGACCGGACAGCCCGATTTCTACTCCGTTCAGGTGGCCTACCGTCCCGACAAGTGGATCGTCGAGACGAAGACGTTCAAGCTGTATCTCGGCTCGTATCGCGACCAAGGCATCTTCGCCGAGGTGCTGGCCGCGAAGATTGCTTCCGACATCGGCGTCGCACTGGAAGCGAGGGAAGTCATCGTCTACCTCACCCAGAAGGCTCGGGGTGGCGTGACGACCGACGTCATCGCTCATTGGACCAAGAAGGAGGATGGGAATGATCTTCAACCCGGGTAAGGAAAACGCAGTCGTCCTTCTCTCCGGAGGACTTGACTCCACGACCGCATTGGCTTTAGCGGTCGAACGGTTCAAGCACGTGACAGCGTTGTCCGTCAACTACGGCCAGCGTCACGCACGTGAGCTGAAGTCCGCAGCGGACGTGGCCAAGTACTATCACGTCCCTCACGAGGTGCTGGACCTGACGAACGTCGGGAAGCTCTTCAACAACCGCGGCTCGATGTCCTCGCTGCTGAACGGCGCTCCGGTCCCCGAGGGACACTACGCCGAGGACAACATGAAGCAGACGATCGTCCCCAATCGGAACATGATCCTGCTTTCGATCGCGGCAGGTCTGGTTGTGGCCAAGGGCGGCGGTGTTGTCGGTGTAGCCGCTCACGCTGGCGACCACTTCATCTACCCCGATTGTCGTCCCGAGTTCCTCGAGCAGGCGAACTTGGCGCTCCAGGCCGGGAACGACGAAGCAGTCAGTCTGTGGACGCCGTTCATGAACGATTCGAAGGCGGACATCGTCAAGGTCGGCCGTTCGTTGGGAGTGCCGTACCACTTGACTTGGTCGTGCTACAAGGGCGGGGAGAAGCACTGCGGTCGTTGTGGCACCTGCGTTGAACGCATCGAGGCTTTCATCCTCGCCGGCGTCGACGATCCGACCGAATACGAAGAGGGCGGACTGGACTACGCGATCAGTCTGCTCGAAGCGAAGGGAGTGATCTGAGATGTCAGTCGTCGATCCCCTCGTTCTCGATTCGCTACCCCGCATGATCGGGTGGCTGTCGTTGCTGGGCGATCGTGACGTACGTCTTGACGGCAAGCTCGTGACCGACGGGGAGGGAAGGCTCCCCGTCGAGATCACGAACTCGTTCTTCCGTCAGTTCACGTGCGTTGACGGTTGCTTCGTCTGCTGTGCAGTCCTCTCCGTGACACTCGACTACCTAGCCGAGGAGTCGGCCTGGACGACGATGACGGACGATCATCAGGACCTGTTCGACAAGCCCAGAACGATCGACGTCAACGGGCAGAAGATTCTCGTGATGTCGAAGGGCAAGCGACGTGGTCCTCCTCATCAAGCCCGTGAGCAGGATGGCTCACCGTACTGCTCGTTCCTGAAGCCGATCCGTCCCGGCGGTGGTCTGGGTTGCGACCTCTGGCAGACAGGCTCGCCTCTTGGCTGCGCTACGTCCTACAACATGCGTGTCGCCGAGCAGATGAGGAACGACCGCAAGTTCGTCCGGATCACGAAACAGGGGATGTCTCGGTCGTGGCGGTACCACCCGTCACCCGAGTGTGAGTTCCTGATCGTCGACAAGCCCGACATCGAGGAGAACATCAAGCTCTTCGGTCGGCTGATGGAGTGGGCGTCCATTCTCGACTTGACGTCCGCCTTCAAGCGAATGGAGTCGATCGTCGACACGCTCATCACGATCCACCACGAAGGCCAGGTTCCTAATCAGACCTTGATCTTCCCTTAAGTCCGCTCTAAGGCAAAGAGGATATACTAGAAGTATGAAATCCGTAATCATTCCGACGACACCTCACCTCGCTATGTCGACCGGACAACCCTACCACCTGATGCTGAGCCACAACCTAGTCGATCCGGGTCATCGCGACTTCTATCGACAGGAGCGGCAGCGAGGCACCTATCTGATTTTGGATAACTCCGCCCACGAGATGAAGACCGGGGAGAAGATCGAACGTCTCCTCGTTCAAGCATCCCAGGTCGGGGCTTCGGAAGTCGTCCTCCCCGACACGCTCTTCGACGCTGACGCTACGATCGAAGGCTGCAGACGGTCTCTCGAAGCCGTCGGGACGATGATCCAGGTCTCACGTGACACTGACATTCGTGTCAGCCTGCCGAAGTTCATGATCGTCCCTCAAGGCAACACTCCAGAGGAGCTCGTTCGCTGCCTCCAGGAGATGGTCGGGCTAGCTCGACTGTGGATGGACGACTACGACTGCCACAACCAGTTCACCGTCGGCATCTCGAAGGACTACAACGACCTCTGGTGGCCGTGCGATAACTTCTTGCTCAGCTTTCTTCGCGATCACGTCCTGCCTCGAGCGATGTGGCTGAACGCCGAAGTCCACTTGCTGGGCTGGCCGAAGCCGTTGACCATCCTCGAAGAGATCACGACACGGTTCGAACACCGCATCCGATCGACTGACTCGGCTCGACCGTTCACCTTCGCGATGTTCGGGATCGACCTGTCGAGGGACCTCAATGCCGAGTATCCGAAGCGACCGCCAGACTTCTTCAACCAGGCCGTGCCTGACGAGTTCGACGATCTGCTCCGAACGAACATTCGTGTCTATCGAAGCTTGTGTGGAGAGACGTCATGATACCGGGATACGCTGGGTGCGAGAAGTGTCCTCTTCGGGATCGACCGGGGACGAGACCTTCGGGCCCGACCAATGCTAGTCTGGTCGTGATTGGCGAAGCACCTGGCCAGACCGAAGCGAAGAACGGCATCCCATTCGTGGGTCCGTCTGGGAAGCTCCTCCGAGCTTCCCTTCGCTCGGTCGGAGTCGACCCCGATTTCGTCTACATCACGAACACCGTCGCTTGTCACCCCGAGGAGAACGCCACGCCTACCGCTGAGGCGATTGCCTGTTGTCACGATCGTCTGGTTGCCGAGATCGAACACGTCCAACCGAAGAAGATTCTCCTGCTCGGGTCGACAGCTCTGTCACTCCTCGGCCCGAAGCAGTCGGTATCGAGGACGAGAGGGCTCGGACATATGTACAACGGTGCCTTCACGATCGCTACGTACCATCCCGCTGCGATCCTCCGCAACCCCGACCTGTTCAGGGACTTCTCTCACGACCTCCAGAAGCTTGTCTCTCGAACTCGTCCGCAAGAACGATTGATCCCAGAGTACCTCATCGTCGAAGACAAGGTGCAAGGTTCGAACCTCCTCGACCTGATGAGATCGGCTTCGGTCATCTCCTGCGACCTGGAGACGACGGGGACGGATTCGCTTCACGACAAGATCATCGCTATCGGCTTCGGCATCTCAGTCGAGGGCTACGGCGAAATCGGGATCATCTTCCCGAAGGAGATGGTCGAGGTCATGAAGTGGTCGATCTTGACGTTCCTCTCGAACTTCGAGGGCAAGATCGTCTTCCACAACATCAAGTTCGACATGTCGTTCATTCGCGTCTGGGCTGAGAAGATCGACTTCAAGCTGAAGCATCCGGTCGACTCGATGCTGATGGTCTACGCGCAGGACGAACGTGGCATCCCGCAGGAGCAGAAGGGTCAAGCCTACTTCACGGCCGGGCTGAAGGACCAGTCGAGGCTTCGCTACGACATTCCCGACTACCACTGGGACTTCGACGAGTTCTACGCTCTGCCGGAAGACGTCCGCAACTGGGGACAGTTCTACGCCTACCTAGCGATGGACGTCATCTGTACGCTGAAGCTCTACTGGGACCTCTCAGCCGAGCTCGATGGAGAGTCCGAACGTCTGATGCCGTTGGTCGAGAACCTGTTGACACCCGGCGCTCTGGCCTTCTCCCAGATCGAGCTCCGGGGCTTCCCGATCGATCGGGCGTACCTCGAGGTGCTGAAGGTCGAGACGGAGCAACAGGCCCTGGCGATGGTCGAGGAGTTGAAGGTCATGGCTCGTGAGGCGTCTGGTGGGGTCATCAACGATTTCCTCCCGTCGTCCCCGAAGCAGGTTCGCGAGATGGCCAAGGTCTGGAAGTTCAACCCACCGTCGTTCGAGAAGGACGTTCTCCAGGTTGAGATCGAGCTCGGTAAGTGGCCGGACGAGTGCAAGACCTTCTTCTCGAAGCTTCTCGAGTACCGTCAGATCAGCAAGGTGCTCCAGACGTACATCGTCGGCATCTTGACTCGTCTGGGAGAGGACGATCGCATCCATCCCGACTTCCAGATGCACGGAACGGACACCGGACGTCTCAGCTGTCGCAACCCCAATCTGCAGAACATCCCGACCATCATGGGGCCGAAGATCAAGCACGCCTTCATCGCCCCAGAAGGCTGGAAGCTGTTCAACTGTGACTACTCGCAGCTGGAGCTTCGTGTGGCAGCTTGGTTCTCTCGTGACGATGCTTTGATGGAGGCCTTCCGAACAGGTCGTGACATCCACCGATGGGTCGCCTCGCTGATGTTCAAAAAGCCGATGGATCAGATCACGAGCTTCGAACGTTACTTGGCGAAGTATCTGGACTTCGGACTGCTGTACGGACGATCTGCTCGAGGTCTTCTCGAGGGCATGGAAGCGACCTACATCATCAAGACGACCGGCAAGGCGATGACCGAGAAGGAGGCGGACGCTCTCCAGAAGGACTTCTTCGACGCCTTCCCCGGGCTCGTGAAGTACATCAACAACCAGCATCGCTTCGTCAATGCGAACCTGTTCGTCGAGAGCCCGACCGGACGACGTCGACGATTCCCATTCGTGGATAATCGGTCGCGTGGGTCGATGGAACGGAAGTCGGTCAACACGCCGATCCAGTCCTTCGCTTCCGACTGCACCTTGACGGCGATCATTCGTCTAGTCGAGATCCTCGACCCCTCGTACGCTTACGTGGTCTCGTCCGTGCATGACTCGATCATGCTCCTGGTTCGTGACGACTACGTCGATGCGGTGAAGGAGGTCGTTCATCAGGTCATGTCGACACCCCCGATCGCTGGGTTCGATGTTCCGCTAAAGGCCGAGATCGCAGTCGGGCAGCGCTGGTCTCAAATGAAAGACTAGTCTCCGGCTAATCCGTCTCTAATCTTGGTCCGTTACACTTAGTGTGGAGGTGATCATATGAGATCAGCAATCGACGTTAGCGATGGAGCCCACCTGAAGGTGATCGAGCTCTATCCGGCAGTGCAGGGCGAAGGCACCCTCGTTGGCGTGCCCTCGACCTTCGTTCGTCTGGCCGGCTGTACGGTCGGCTGTGAGTGGTGCGATACGAAGTACTCGTGGAAGGCTGCGCAAGGGACGGAGTACACCCCGACCGAGCTGGTGAACGAGATCATCGGCAAGACGACCCATCGTCATGTGGTCGTGACGGGTGGGGAGCCGCTGGAGCACCCGATGCCTTTGCTCATGGAGGTGATCCGCAGTCTTCAGCAGCGTCACTATCACGTGACGGTCGAGACGTCCGGAATGGGCGTACCGTCCGATACGCCGCTGAACTTCCGTCCGCGAGGCATCCTGTGGTCGGTGTCGCCGAAGCTCCCATCCTCGAAGACGCAGAAGCCCTTCCCGAACCTGAAGGAGTGGGTCGAGTATGCGACGGAGATGGAGCACGGCATCCAGTTGAAGTTCGTCATCAGCGACTCGGCGGATCTGCTGTTCGTCCAAGAGCAGCTGAACAGTCAGCTTCGCAAGGCTCTCCCGAAGGCGATGGTCGACATCATCTTCCAAGTCTGCACTCCTGTCGAGAAGGGCCAGTCGGACGAGGTCTTGAAGGCCGAGATTCTCGACCAGCTGAAGGAGCTGCAGGAGGCGATCACCGAGCACTTCCCCTTCTCTGAGCTGCTCGACGTAGCGGCCCCGTATCGGATTCGCGTTCTGCCTCAGCTGCATGCTTTGATCTACGGACGTCGCCGAGGCATCTGATGCAGGACATTTACGCACCGACTTGGCTCGAAGCGTCGAAGATCCGCGATGCAGTCTGTCGACAGGATCCAGACGCTCTCGATCGGACCCTTCGGGGGATGCTAGTGCATATGCCGGGGCCGATCTTGGACATCATCCGCTACCTGCCGTTCCCGACTGGCCTCGACCAGGGCTCCGTAGCTATCCAAGGCGTGAGGTTCGAGTGGAATCACGTCACCAACCGCTTGGAGAGAGTATGACGAACGTTATCAACTTGAAGCCCGACACGCTCGACGTCATCGACGTCTCACGTGCCGAAGCTCACTTCCAGAGCATGCTGACCGCTCTGGGCTTGGACACCACGGACCCCCATCTGCAGGGGACGCCACATCGTGTCGTGAGGATGTACCGCGAGATGTTCTTCACGCAGCCTTGGAAGTTCACGACCTTCGCAGTGCCAGAAGGCGAGGATCCGGGCATCGTGATCGTACGAGACATCGGCTTCGAGTCGATGTGTGCACACCACTTCCTCCCATTCACGGGGACGGCGACCATCGCCTACGTCCCCGACAAGAAGCTGGCCGGCCTGTCGAAGCTGCCTCGTGCGTTGGGGACGTTTGCCAAGGGCCCGAACGTGCAGGAGATGATCGGCTCGCGTACGGCCAAGTTCCTGATGGAACAGCTCGAGCCGAAGGGCGTAGCGGTGATCATCACGGCCGAGCACACGTGCATGACGGTCCGAGGAGTCAAGGCCCACGGCTCGAAGACGACGACGTCAGCTCTTCGCGGTTGCTTCATGAACGAACCGGAAACCAGGGCTGAACTGATGGCTTTGCTTAGCGCGTGAGACACGCGTAGGACTTGTTAGGCAACGTTTGATCATTGAAGAGGTAGATATATGCCACCACAAGAAAGTGGACGGATTTACGAAGGGATGAGGCGTGTCGAGGTGCCGGGGAACTACTTCACGTACGTGCTACGGTTGTGGATTCGGCTGCCAGAAGCGTACGTGGGTTCCGACATGGCCATGGTCGTTCTCGCTACCGCTCAGCTCCAAGCGACCTTGATCTTGAAAGAGACGATCGACTTGGTTCGCCCTGATGTGATCGTGAAGCAGATCGCTGATCAGGTCGAAAACGTCAACGCTGTCGAACTCCTCGACAGCATGGGAAACGGCTTTCTCGCTTACAACGACTGGCCATGAGAACGTGCTTCGTCGATCTTATCTTCGTTTCAGCGATCGTGGTCGGGTTGGCAGCGTTGTGCTTCCTCCAGGCCTTTCTCGCTGCTTTCTTTAGGAGTCTTCTATGACTGTCAGCATCACGAAGCAGATGGAAATCTCGGCCGCACACTGGCTACCGTTTCACCACGGCAAGTGCCAGCACCTGCACGGCCACAACTACCGATTCGACGTCACGGTGAAGGGCGTCGTCAACCCCGCGACCAACTTCCTGATCGACTTCGGCGACCTGAAGGCCGCGATGGCGAACACGATCGGCAAGTGGGATCACGCCTTGCTGGTTCACTACGACCATCTCCAGGTCCGCAACCTCCACGCCGTCTTGTTCTTGAACGAAGTCGACCCTGTCAGCCTCGACATGATGAAGCTCGACCAGAAGGGCTTGGCCTTGACCGAGATTCTGGGGTTGGGGGACGTCAGCCGAATCGTACCGATTGGCATGGTGACCACCGCGGAGAACCTCTCGCAGATTGCTGCTGAGATGATCATGGAGCGGATGCCCGGGAACGTTCACGAAGTGTCAGTCACCTGCTGGGAGACGTCGAACTCGTCTGCCACCAGCTGGGTGACACGTGAGCTCCGCGAGATCGTTTGGGAAGGGTCCGGCTGGTACACCACGGTCCTGCCCACGACGGACATCCCGAGGTACATCTTCGTGGGCGACAATCGCATGCTCAGGCCCGCAACGCCTCGACCTGTGGAGTGGTTCAACACCCCTCCGAAGCTGATGGTGATCATCCCCAAGAACGTGAAGTCTTAACGTCCCTTAATCTTCGTTTAATGTCCCTCTAAGCTTGGTACGCTATAATGGAAGGGTAAGTTGCACATTACCAAGCTTAGAGGAGACAACGATCATGACTGAAGGTCTTTCGACGTATGCAGTGAAGGCAGCTGGACAGATTACGAGACTGTTCGGTGAAGGCGTACCCGCAGTGTATGGTGGAGACGTCATCGAGTGGGCAACGGATTTCTACAGCTCGGTCTTTCCTGAAGGTCGTGAAGAGATCATGAGCGTCTGGAAGGAGCTGTGGGGCATGAAGATGTTCCCGACAGTCAATCAGACGCTTTCGAAGCGGTACAGCGTTGATCAGTGGGCGAGCGAATGGGGCGCAGTCAGCTTCTTCCCGACCACAGAAGCAGAAGTAGATCGGCTGTTCGGCTTCGAGCGAGTAGAAGGAGTGGACGACGGCATCGAGAAGATGGACGACATCTACTTCAGCTACATCGCAGGCACGAAGGATCGATCGTGGGCGCTGAAGCAGTCGATGCTGATGGGCCTGGCCGAAGGCGACGCAGATCGTCGTCTGACGGAGATCGATGAACACCGCGGCGAGATTTGGAATCGCTTCGGTATGAAGTAGCTGCGAAACGGGGGGTGTGGAGTGTAGGTCCTCCACATCTCGCTGTTAGCTCCCCATCGTCTAGAGCTGGCAGGACACCGGAGCGATCCGGAGAGGTGCGGAGTCGATACCGCACTGGGGGCATAAGATCCCGACGCTTCTCTTCCTGCCGAAGATCATTCTCGACGACAGTCTATAATGAACCCAGAAGGCCACGTGATACTAATCGTCCTCTAATCTCGCCTTAATCGGCCCTTTATCTTGAGGCGTTATTATTAAGAGGACGAAGTTCAAAATCACGTAGCCAAGAGGAGAAGCACAAATGTTAGCAGGAAGCAAGCTCGAACGACAGTGGAACAGCAAGCATGAACTCAGCCGCGAAGAGGTCGAATTCCTCAACGCTCGGTCAGCCCACCACCTTCGAATCCCTCTATAGCATCGACGAGAGTCGACTGCTGCAGAGAGCTCCGAAGGAGCTCGTCATATGGGTCCACGGCGTCTACCGTGGAGGCTCGTCCACCGGCCAAGGGGAGACCGTTC